>OGZK01000173.1_pt1 | contig 60125 bp, 71 predicted proteins | sample 1576791 | NCBI WGS metagenome assembly OGZK01 (sample SAMEA3541556, study PRJEB24748) | human gut metagenome | biome: human gut; feature: human-associated habitat; material: faeces | place: China | collected 2012
CTATAATACAAGATTTTGTTGACAAACAAATTGATTATAAATTGGATACTGAAAAACAAGATAATTATGACATTAATCATCAAATAGCTATAAATTCTGTAGTACAGCAAATGGAAGAAACTATCAAAAATCCTATAAATAAACGAAAGGTATCTCGGCAATTTATATATTGAATTATAATAGAAAATTATTTTTAAATTTTAAATTTTGAATTTCAAATGGAGCGGGTAGCGAGAATCGAACTCGCGCAACCAGGTCGGAAGCATGGGATTCTACCACTAAACTATACCCGCATCAATACAAATATTATACAACAAAAACAACAAATATGCAAACAAAAATAGGTAAAAAATCAAAAAAAAGCTATTGTAAAAAACGAGAAAAAATGATAAAATCAAAACATAAAAGCCAGAAAAAAGAATAGGAAGTAGAAAATGTATACAATAGAAGAATTTGATAAAGCAAAAACAAAAATACTAAAATACATAATATACAAAAAAAGAAGTGAAAACGAAATAAGAAGAAAATACGAAAAAGAAATAGACGAAAACATGTTAGAAGACATAATAGAATATCTAAAAGAAGCCAAATACATCAATGACAGTGAATATATAAGAAAAACAGTAAATAACTTCATAGCATTAAAGAACTTATCAATAAAAGAACTAAAATACAAACTATTAGCAAAAGGACTAAACAAAAATGATGTAGAAGACTACATTTACAACAACAAAGAAGAATTAGAAGAATATGAAGTAAAATCAATATCGAACATAATTTATAAAAAATCAGCATCAATGGAGCAAGACGAAATCAAACAATACTTACTAAAAAAAGGATACAAATCTGATAATATAAGTAAAGCAATGGAACAATAAAAATGAAAACAAGGAGAAGACAATGTCAATATTAACACTAGAAACAAAAAAATATTCAATAAAAATAGACAACTTTGAAGGTCCACTTGATCTATTATGTTATTTAATAGACAAAAACAAGATGAATATTTATGATGTGAATTTAACAGAAATAACAAATCAATATATAGAATATTTAAATGCAATGGAAGAAATGAACTTGGAAATTGCAAGTGAATTTATAGTAATGGCATCAACATTGTTATATTTAAAATCCAAAAACTTGTTACCAAAACAAGAAGAGGAAGAAGAAGAAATAACAGAAGAGGAACTTATAAGAAGAATTATTGAGTACAAGAAATTTAAAGAAATAAGTAAAGTATTCAAAGAAAACTATAATATATTTGCAAATAGATTTTACAAGGGGCAAGAAGATATAAAATTACCAAAACAAAAACTAGAAAGAGATTATGGACCTGAAAAGATTCCAGAAGTATATAAATTGTTGGTTGAAAGAAATAGTGTTAAGATAAATCAAAATGCAAAAAATATTGAAAAAATTGCATTAGTTGATAAATATACTGTTGCTGATAAAGTAAAAGAAATGTATAAAATTCTTGCAAAACAAAAGAAATTTGTATTTAATAAATTGTTTCCAATAAAAAAACATGAAAAACAAGAAGTTGTAACAGCATTTAGTGGTTTACTTGAATTATCAAGAAGAAATAAAGTGGCAACTAGTCAAGAAGAAATTTTTGGAGATATTATAGTTGAAGGAAAGAATAAAAATGAAGAAGTATCTTAGAATGCTTCTTTTTTTGTATCAAAAATCAATATATAAACTCAAAAAAGTTTAAACATTCAAAAAAAGGAAAAAATAATAATATTACTAAAAAAGAAGGTGATATAATGTTTTTTCTTTTTATAATTCTAATAATAATGTTAATGATAATAACAATAAAAATAAAATTTGAAATTCAAAATTTAAAAATCTCAATAAACGAGACTCCACATATAAATAACAAATATCAAATAAAAATAAAGATATATACATTTGGAGCTATACCAATATTTAGCATAAAATTAAATAACCAAAAAATTAAAAAGGTATTAAGTAATCAAATAATTAAAGAAAAAATTAAAAAACAAGAAACAAAAATAATAGAAAACAAAGCAAATATAGATAAAGAATTGATAACATCATTAAAAAATATAAAAACGGAAATAAAAGAAATCAACTTAAAAATTCTAATTGGAACAGAAAATGCATCATTAACGGCTTTTACAATACCAGTTATAAGTACAATTGTAGCAATGTTTTTAAGTAAACAAATAAAAAAATACAATGAAAAACAAGTATTTTCAATAACACCGATTTATATAAATCAAAATTTGATAAATGCAGAAATTTCAGGTATATTTCAAATCAAAATGATACATATTATAAATACAATATGTATCATAAATAAGAAAAGGAAAGGTGATAAAAATGAGCGAACATCCAATAGAAGGTCTTATGACTACGGCTATGAATAGTATTCAAGATATGATTGATGTAAATACTATAATAGGAGAACCAATCGAAACAGTAAACAACATAGTCATAATACCAATATCAAAAGTTTCTTTTGGTTTTGCGGCAGGAGGAAGTGAATTCAAAGGAGAGACAATTGATGAATATAAGAAAGTTGAGAAAGAAGAGCAAATTCAATATAGACTACCATTTGGTGGTGGTTCAGGAGCTGGTGTTACTATAAATCCAGTTGCATTTTTGGTAATTCAACCGAATAATATAAAGTTGATGCCTGTTAATCACTCATCAAGTATTGATAAATTGTTAGATTATGTTCCTGATTTGATGGATAAGACGAATAATATGATGAATAGAATTGTTAGTAATAAAAAAGAAGAAACAGAAAAGATTTTAAGAGAGATGCAAAAAAGAAATAGTAGAGATATTAATAAAGTTGAAAATGAGGTTAAAGATATAAACAATGAAAGTGAAAATCAAGATGATTAAATCTCCCTAAAAGGTTACTGGATAATGATTTTGAGGTGTTGCTCTTTTGAATTTCACGATGCCTCTAAGGGATATATTATTTATAAGTATGTACTGTTTATTACGTTCAAAAAGGAAATCTAAAATCAAAAACTGAGCCTCTCTCACTCTGGCCAAACTTGTATATATGTATATTGTTTTAGAAATTTTTATGTTGTGTATTGAAGCCAAAAAAATTATCAAACAATATACATATATACAGTTTTCCGTGAGCATTCCTCAGTTTTTTATTTAAAATTTTCTATTTTTCACTCCAATCAAACGTACATACTTATAAATAATATATCCCTTAGAGGCATCGTGAAATTTAAAAGAGCAACACCTCAAAATCGTTATCCAGTGACCACAAGATGACATTTTTTTGTGTCGAAAACTTCTGTAAAATCGACAAAACTTCTATTTTTTTGCTATTGGAAAAAAATGGAAAAAGATTTATAATACATACATAAAGCAAAAGAAAACTAAAAAAGGATTGGACAAGGTTGAATTTGATGGACCTAGTTTATGCCTGAAGGGAGGAACATCATAAAATATGGAATCAAAATTTTATGAAGATAAAAAGATGTTAGTTTTTAAAATCACAGATGAAATTGATGATTGTAGTGTACAAAAGATAAGGAGGAGGGCTGATTATGAAATTGAAAGATATATGCCTAGAAAAGTTGTATTTGATTTTGATAGTGTTACTTTCATGGATAGTGCAGGAATAGGTTTAATAATAGGAAGATACAAATTTACTAATATGCTTGGTGGAAAATTGGAAGTTGCAAATCTAACTCAAAGTGTAAGAAAAATATTTGAGATGAGTGGGATTTTAAGACTAATTCCAGTAACAGAATTATAAGTAAGAAAGGAAAAATATTTATTATGAAAGAACAAATTGAAAATGAGATGAAATTAGAATTTTTAAATAAGGGTGCGAATGAAGCTTTTGCAAGGATTACAGTTGCGGCGTTTGCATCACAATTGGATCCTACAATTGAGGAATTAGCAGATATAAAAACAGCAGTTTCAGAAGCGGTTACGAATTGTATAATTCATGCATATGAAAATAGGCAAGGAATAATAAAAATAAATGCTGAATTGAAAGGTAATGAAATAATAATTCAAATATCAGATAATGGGAAAGGAATAGAAAATGTAGATGTTGCCAAAGAGCCATTATATACAACAAAACCTAATTTAGAAAGGTCTGGAATGGGTTTTACAATAATGGAAAGTTTTATGGATACAATGAAAGTGGAATCAATTGTTGGGTTAGGTACAAAAGTCACATTGACAAAAACTATAAAAAAACATGAGGAAGAGATTGACGGAAGTCAATTAACAGCTTTAACAAAAGAATAAATAGGGGTAAGTGTACATATGTATGAAAATAATATTAATTCAATAAAAAGAGCCCAGGATGGTGACAAATTTGAAATGGATAAACTTATTAGAGATAATAATGGGCTTATTTGGAGTATTGTAAAAAGATTTATGAACAGAGGATATGAAGTAGAAGATTTATATCAGATAGGATGTATAGGTTTTATAAAATCAATAAAAAGATTTGATACAAATTTTGAAGTAAAATTATCAACGTATTCAGTACCATACATATTAGGAGAAATAAAAAGATTTATAAGAGATGATGGACCTATTAAAGTTAGTAGAAGTATAAAAGAATTGAACACAAAAATAAATGAATTAAAAAGGCAGTATTTATTAAATGGAAAAGAAATTACTTTGGAGCAAATTTGTAAGGAGTTAAAGATACAAAAAGAGGATGCTATAATTGCAATGGAGTCGACAAATGCAGTTGAATCAATGGATGCAGCAGCAAATGCTGAAAATAAAGATGGTAAAAAAATGACTATTTTTGATAAGCTGTCAACTGGAAAAAATGAGGAAGAGTTGATTACTAATAAAATGGTTATTAATCAATTATTAAACGAATTGAAAGATAGAGATAAAGAAATTATTTTATTGAGATTTTTTAAAGAAAAAACTCAGACAGAAGTTGCAAATATTCTTGGCATAAGTCAAGTTCAAGTTTCTAGAATTGAAAGAAAAATATTAAATGAGATGAAAGCAAAATTGACTTCTGCATAAAAATTTTTACATTAAAATAAAAAACGGAGTGATTGTATTGAAAAAAATTTTAATTTATCTACTATCATTTATTTTAATAATTTTTATAATTCCAGCACTTTTAACTAGAAGAACATTACCAGTAAATTCAAATGAAAAAATAAGTAATCAAGAAGAACAAAATGTTGAAAATCAGACACAAACAAGCAATCAAAATGAATATAATTATAGCAAATATGGAACGATATCATTATTGCATAAAAAAACGGGAGAGGTTGAACAAGTGAATTTAGATGAGTACTTATGTAATGTGGTATCAGCAGAAATGCCTGCAAATTATGAAATAGAGGCATTAAAAGCCCAAGCGATAGTTGCACGTACATATACAATATATAAAATATTAAATAAAAAACATGATACGGCAGATATATGTGATGATTCAACTTGTTGCCAAGCTTGGATTTCAAAAGATGATAGATTAGCAAGATGGGAAGAAAGTCAAAGAGAAAGCAATTGGCAAAAAATAGTTAGTGCTGTAAATGATACAAAAGGAAAGATTATAACATATGATGATAAACCAATTGATGCATTTTTTCACTCAAATAGTGGTGGTGTAACAGAAGTACCAGTAAATGTATGGGGTGGTACAGGATATCCATATTTGCAAAGTGTAGAAACATCAGGAGAGGATACTTATACTCAATATTCATCTGAGGTTGTATTTACACAGGAACAGTTAATAAATAAATTAAAAGAAAAATATTCTGATATATCAATAGATTTTTCAAATAGCGATGATATAAAAATTATGGAATATACGGAAAGTACAAGAGTTAAAACAGTTAAGTTTGGAAATCATGAAATTTCTGGTGTAGAGGCTAGGTCTTTGCTTGGATTAAGGTCTACTAATTTTGAGATTAGTATAGATGATGATAATATAAAGTTTTCTGTTAAGGGATATGGCCATGGTGTTGGTATGAGTCAAACTGGGGCTGATAGTATGGCTAAACAGGGAAGTAGTGCAGAGGATATTATTAAACATTTTTATACAGGTGTTGAAGTTTCAGAAGTAAATATTTTAAAATAAGAAATGTATATTTTTATAAAATCCGGAAATAATTGTAATATAAACAAAAAATTAAGGAGGATTTTATGAAAAGAGATATTGGAAGAAAAAATAAAGAAGACATGAATATGAAAATAATAAAATATTCAGCAATTGCAGTGGCAATACTTACATTAATAGTATTTGGAGCATTAATATATAGTAAAAAATTAAATGATACAATAAAAGAAGGAACACTAACAGGAGAACAATTATCAAGTATATTAAACAATGCAAATTCATCAAGTGAAAATACAGAAAGTGCAAGTTCTGAAATTGGAAAAAGTGTAAATGAAGTTTCTAATGAGATAAAAGAAAATCAAAATACTAATAAAATTACAAACAATTTAAATACGAGTAATTCAACAACTAAAAATACAGAATCAAAAAGTAATAATGTTTTAACAACAAATAGTGTAAATTCAAGTAATACAACAAATCAAACTAATAGTAAACCAGAAGAAAATACAGAAAAAACAAATGTAAAATTAAATTTTGAAAAACCTGTTGAAGGTGATATTGTAAGAGATTTTGCAGTTGATAATTTAATATATTCAAATACTTTACAAGAGTGGACAACACATACAGGTGTTGATATAAAAGCTGATAAAACAACAATTGTAAAAGTTGCGGAATCTGGCATTGTAAAAACTATAAAAAATGATCCTAGATACGGTTTAACTGTTATTGTTGAACATGAAAATGGATTTCAAACAGTTTATTCTAACCTTTTAACATCAGAGTTCGTTGTAGAAGGTGAAAAAGTTGAAAAGGGGCAATCCCTTGGAACTGTCGGAAATACAGCTGCTTTTGAAATAGCAGATGATGCACATCTTCATTTTGAAATTTTGAAGGATTCTGTCCAAGTTGATCCTAATATATATTTAAAATAAGTTATTTAATGGTTATAATTCACAGTTTCTATACAAATATTATAGAAATTGTGAATTGTGATATTTTAGGGAAATAGTTCTTTTGATTCTATTGAAAAAATATCAAAAATATTATAATATATAAACATAAAATTGAGATAGAGCAAAAAACAAGAGGAAGTGAAAAGATGAATATTAATTTTATAGAAGAACTTGGAAAGGCAATAGAAAAAACATTAAGTAAACCACAAAATATCAATGGGATAGAAAATGAAGAAATAGAGCTTGCACAGAAATTAGATGCAATAGAAGAATACACAATAGACAGATTTGAAGAAGATATGGTAGTAATAGAAAACAGAAAAACAGGAAAAATGAAAAATATAAAAAAAGAAAAAATATCACCAGAATGCAAAGAAGGAGACATTATAAAATGTATTAATGGAAAATATTTTTTAGATGTAGATGAAACAGAAAAAATAGAAAAAGATATACAAGAAAAATATAATGATTTATGGGAATAAGAAGGAAAAACACGAGATGAGTAAAAGAAAAAACAAAAGAACTAATAAAAAAATAGTAAATACAATTGCATCATTAATTCTACTTGTAATACTTGCAATAGCAAGTCAAAATGAAAATTTTCAAAAATATTTTGAAATAGATATAAACTCGCAAAACCAGCAAGCAACTGAAAATGAAATAAAGTCAACATCAGTAAGTTCTGAAAATGGAATAAAAAACATAGTTATAGGGTCAGGAGATATAAACAATGAAAATAATTTACATGTTTATTACATAGATGTAGGTCAAGCTGATAGTATATTAATTATGAATGAAAACCAATCAATTTTAATAGATGCAGGAAATAATGAAGATGGAGATTGGGTTGTAAATTTTATAAAGAATAAAGGAATCACGAAATTAGATTATGTTATTGGAACACATCCGCATGAAGACCACATAGGAGGAATGGATGATGTTATAAATAATATAGATATTGATAAAATTTATTTACCGTCAATAAAAACTAATACAAAAACATATCAAGATGTATTGCAAGCAATAAAAGATAAAAATAAAAAAATTAGTTCATTAAAAAAAGGTGATAAGTTTAGCGTTGGAGAAGCTGAATTTGAGGTGATGACAGATTCTATTTTAGATAAAAGCAATTTGAATTTATCTTCAAATATTATAAAAATGGACTTTAATGGGACAAGTTTTTTATTTACGGGTGATGCTGAATCTGAAAATGAAAAATCAATAACCTGGGGACCAATTGATGTTTTGAAAGTACGGACATCATGGTTCAACAACTAGTACATCTCAAAGTTTTTTGAATCAAATTAAACCTAAATATGCTATTATTTCTGTTGGGAAAAATAATGATTATGGACATCCGAAGAAAAAAATATTAGAGAGATTAAAGAAGATTGGTGCTGAAATTTATAGAACTGATGAATGTGGAACAATAGAGATTACTGTAACAAGGTAATCTCTATTTTTACAAATTCTTTGAAATCACTTGACAGTTTACAATAATAAAGATAAAATAGAATAGGTAAGAAAAAAATATATTAAAAGAAATAAAACGTATATATTTGATTCGTACATTGAAAATTTAATAAGAAAGAGGTGTAGATTCATGAATATAGGAATCATAATCGCCGCTGTCTTAATCTCACTTGCAATAGGAGCACTATTAGGAATTGTATACAGAAAAAAGGTTGCAGAATCTAAAATACATAGTGCCGAAGAAGAATCTAAAAAAATAGTAAATATGGCAAGAATAGAAGCAGAAAATCTTAAAAAAGCCAAAATAATTGAGGCAAAAGAAGAAATTGTAAACAGTAGAAATGAATTAGATCAAGAGATTAAAGAAAGAAGAGGCGAAGTTCAAAGACAAGAAACAAGACTTATTCAAAAAGAAGAAAACTTAGAAAGACGTGCAGAAAACTATGAAAAGAAAGAAGAAAGCTTAAATAGAAGAGAAAGAGAACTAGAAGAAGAAAAACAAAAGTTAGATGAATTGCACAGTCAAGAACTAAAAGAGCTTCAAAGAATAGCATCATTATCAAAAGAGGATGCCAAAAATATACTTTTAAAAGAAGTAGAAAAAGATATTACTGCTGAAAAAGCAGCAATAATAAGAGAAGCAAACCAAAAGGCAAAAGATGATGTGAAGAAAAATGCAAAAGAATTGTTAACATATGCAGTTCAAAAATGTGCAGCAGATCATTCACAAGAAACAACTGTATCAATTGTAACACTTCCAAGTGATGAAATGAAAGGAAGAATAATTGGTAGAGAAGGTAGAAATATAAAAGCTTTGGAAACATTAACAGGAGTAGATTTAATAATAGATGATACACCAGAAGCAGTAGTTCTATCAGGTTTTGATCCATTAAGAAGAGAAGTTGCTAAAATAGCTTTAGAGAAATTAATTGAAGATGGAAGAATACATCCAGCAAAAATTGAAGAAGTAGTAGAAAAAGCAAAACAAGAGCTAGAAGAAACAATAAAAGAAGAGGGAGAAAGAGCTGTCCTAGAAACAGGTGTAATTGGATTACATCCAGATATAGTAAAATTAATTGGAAAATTAAAATATAGGACAAGTTATGGACAAAATGTGTTAAATCACTCAATAGAAGTTTCAAATCTAGCAAGAATAATGGCAGAAGAATTAGGATTAGATGCAAAACTTGCAAGAAGAGCTGGATTATTACATGATATTGGTAAAGCATTAGACCATGATATGGAAGGTACACACGTAGAAATAGGTGTTGAAATTCTTAAAAAATATAAAGAGAATCCATTGGTTATAAATGCTGTTGAGGCACATCATGAAGATGTTGAACCACAAACATTAGAAGCTGTATTAATTCAAGCTGCTGATGCTATTAGTGCATCAAGACCAGGTGCTAGAAGAGAAACATTAGAAGCTTATATCAAGAGATTACAAAATCTTGAAGAAATTGCAGATTCTTTTGATGGTGTTGAAAAATCATTTGCAATCCAAGCTGGTCGTGAAGTTAGAATTATTGTTAAACCAGATAAAATTAATGATGACCAAATGACAATTTTAGCAAGAGATGTTGCCAAAAAAGTTGAGAATGAAATGGATTATCCAGGTCAAATTAAAGTTAATGTTATTAGAGAGACAAGAACGGTAGATTTCGCTAGATAAAAAGTAAAAAGAAAGAGTTGTGATATAAATCATAACTCTTTTTTTAGTAGAAAAATGTTTAAATATTTTGTTGAAATATATAAAATGGTATGCTAAAATATTATTATAGTATTATAAGGTATACAAAAGAGGTAAAGTTTTTGATTTTTAATTTGAAAATTATTTTTTTAATCAGAAATATCTCAAAACGAGATAAAAATACAAAGGAGGAGTTTTAGAAAATGTATAAAAGAAATAATAGGGGAATAACATTAGTTGCATTAGTAGTAACTATAATAATATTATTAATATTATCAGGAATAACAATACAAGGAATTACACATAATGGAATTTTTTCAAATGCTAAGCAAGCAGAATTAGAAAATAAAAGAGCACAAATAGTAGAATATTTAAGATTAAAAGTGATATATGAACAAACCAACAATCCATTTGGAAGTGCAGAAGAAATAATAACTGCAACAAGAGATAATATCTTAGAAAATATAAAAGACTTGAAAGAAATAGGAAAAGAAGTAATAGTTGAAGAGATGAGTACAGAAGAAGATGGAGAGATAGTAGATGTATATTTTTATGTTGTGGTAGATGGCGATGTATATAAAGTAGATTTAAATGGACAGAATTTTATAGGTGAATTAGGAAAATTTTCACCAATCATAAAATTGAAATTTATTTCAAATACAACAAATTCAATAACGGTTGAAGTAATGACAAAGAGGAATGAAGGAGGAAAATTAGAATATTATATAAAAAGCGAAGATGAAGAAGAATATAAATTAATAGAAACATCAACAGAAGAAAAATATACATATGAGGGACTAGAACAAGGAAAAAAATATAATGTTAAAATGATAGCTGTTGCTAAAAATAATAAAACAGCGGAAGTAGTAGGAGAACAAACAACAGGAAGTATAGTAGATTTAACAGAAGCAAATGCAAAATTTACATACAGTCCAAGAAATTGGACAAATACAGATGTTGTAGCACTGGCAAGCACAGATGTAACAGGTTTTACAATTCAAACAAGTACAGATGGTACAACATGGGCAAATACGTCAAGTCAAACTCGTGCAACAAATGGATCTGTATATGCGAGATTATGGGATGGAACAAATGCAGGGGGAATGTTAACAGGAAATATAACTAAAATAGATAAAACACCAGCAACAGTTTCTATTAGTGCAACTGCAACAGGAACTAGTACAGGAACATTATCAGCAGTAGTTGATGACAAAGAAAGTGGACTATCACAAATAAAATGGGAATGGGGAACAACAACTAATTATGGAAATACTGCAACAGATACATATGCAACAATGAATGGTTCTGGGACTGGAACAATAGGAAGTACTACAAAAACCAAAAGCTTAACAGGATTAAGTGCAGGAACAACATATTATGTAAGAATAACTGCTTATGATGTGGCTGGAAATCCAACACAAAAAACAGCAACATTTACAACAGTTGCTATATATACATTAACATTTAATGCAAATGGTGGAACTGTATCAGAAGGTAGTAGAAGGGTTACATATGGAGCAGTATATGGAACATTACCAACGCCAAGTAGATCAGGTTATACTTTTAATGGATGGTTTACAGCAGCAAGTGGTGGTAGCCAAGTATCATCAGGAACAAAGATGGGAGCTTCTAATGTGACAATTTATGCACAATGGAAAGCAAATAATATGAGTTTAATGGATGGAGCTTGGACATGTTCAAATAACTGTTTACCAGGACAATCAACATATGGAATATCAACTTCTGCATTAACTGCTCAAACATGGGGAAATTATAATGCTTCTTGGTATGTTAATTTTGCAAAAAATGTTGATTTGACAAATTATAATAGAATTCAAATGAATGTAAGTGCTACATTATATAATCATGGTTCAGTTCATATATATGTAGATAATACATTAATATATTCAGCACAGTATAATAATGTGTCAGGGGCAGCTGTTAGTTATGATGTTTCTGGATGGAGTGGAGTGCATACTATAAAAATTAATTTTGACCAATTTAATTCTGGAAATTCTAATGGTTCAACTGCTAATAGTATGACAGTAACTAATATAAGACTTACAAACTAAATAAAAAACAAGGATGGCTTTTTAAGAACCATCCTTGTTTTTTATCTTACCTGCCTAGCAATTTCTTAAATGTTACTATATCCATCAGAATATATCCTGATTTAATGAAACGGTTAACCATTTTTTCTACTTTTGATGAAGACAGTAAAAATTCAGAGTGAGAACAAAAAATCTCACCATCATCATTATTGGTAGAATCAATTATGTGATAAAAATTTGGATCTAGTAAGGTTAAGTCTAGGATTCCAACAAAATCCCGTAACTTGTCATAAAGATTTTCCTGTAAAAGCAAGTCAGCCTTTACAAATAAATTAACGTTGTTCATATAAGTACCTCCGTTTAATTTTATTTACGAACTAATTATATATTAACATAAAAACTACAAAAAAGCAAATTGAATTAGTGTTGTATAAATATATAATGGTGACTTGAAAAAAACAAAAATATATTGTATTATATATGAAGTTTATAATAAGCAAGAAAGAAGGAAAAAAAATGAAAATTTTAGCAGTTGGAGATATTGTTGGTTCAACAGGGATAAATGAATTAAAATTAAGATTAAAAGAAATAAAAGAAAAAGAAAATATAGATTTTACAATAGTAAATGGAGAAAACTCAGCAGAAGGTATGGGGATAACAGAAAAAAATTTTAATGATATAATATCACAAGGTGTAGATTGTGTTACAATGGGAAATCATACTTGGGGAAAGAAAGATATATTTAAATTTATTGACAATCCTAAAATAATTAGACCAGCAAATTATCCAGAAGGTGTTGTTGGAAAAGGATATAATATATATGAATGTAAAGGAAAGAAAATAGCAGTTATAAATATAATGGGAAGAGTTGATATTAATATATTAACAGAGAATCCATTTTTAAAAGTAAAGAAAATAATAGAGAAAATCCAAAATCAAGTAGATATGATATTTATTGACTTTCATGCAGAAGCAACTGCAGAAAAAATAGCATTGGGATATTTTCTAGATGGAAAGGCCACAGCTATATTTGGTACGCATACACATGTACAAACAGCAGATGAAAAAATCTTACCTAATGGTACAGGATATATAACTGATATAGGAATGACAGGACCAAAATATTCTGTAATAGGTATGGATATAAAAGCATCTATAAAACGTTTTGAGACAACATTACCTGAAAGATATAAGATTGCAGAAGGAAAATGTATATTTAATGGAGTTATTTTTGATGTTGATGATAATACTTCAAAAGTAACAAATATAAAAAGAATATATATTGATTAGAGTTTTAAATATAGAAATTAATAATATTGCAGAAAATTTAATATATTAATATTTTTAGTCAAAAACATATCTGGGGTCTACCTTTAAGTCTTTGACTTTCAAATATTAATATATTAAATTTTCTGCAATATTATTTTGTAGTTTATTATATTGTAACTATAAATGTCGAAAAAGGATTTTTATTGCGATGAAAACTTGAAAAATTTTCCAGAAAACTATTTACAATTTTTTCCAGAAGTTATAAAATATCATCATAAAAGTTGCAACAAAAATAAATTATAAATAGGAGGCAAAAGAAAATGGAAATTTTAAAGATTTCATCAAAATCAAACCCTAATTCAGTAGCAGGAGCAATAGCTGGATTAGTTAAAGAATCAAACAAAGCAGAAATGCAAGCAATCGGAGCAGGAGCATTAAATCAAGCTGTAAAAGCAGTAGCAATAGCAAGAGGATTTGTAGCACCATCAGGAGTTGATTTAGTATGTATACCAGCTTTTGCAGAAGTAGAAGTAGAGGGAGAAGATAGAACAGGAATAAAGCTTATTGTTGAATCAAGAGCATAATATAAATTAAGAAGCATTTTGTAGTAATACAGAGTGCTTTTTTATCTTTACAATATATTTGCTTGACAATTTTGTTCTATTGTGTGAGAATATAAAAGAAAATAAAAAAGAAAGAAGGAAAAAAGAAATGGAAAAAGTAAGAGGATTTGAAATAGCAAAAGGATTTGAAGATAAAGAAATAAATTTGCCTATTAGAAAAACAAAATATTCAGCAGGATATGATATAGAAGCAGCAGAAGATGTAACAATACCAAGCTTTAAAAAAGGAATGGCACCAACATTAGTAAAAACAGGAATAAAAGCATATATGCAAGATGATGAAGTATTAATGTTATATAACAGAAGTTCAAATCCAAAGAAAAAAGGATTAATATTAGCAAATAGTGTAGGAGTAATAGATAAAGATTATTATGGAAATCCAGATAATGATGGACATATTATGTTTGCATTTTTTAACATAAAAGAAGAAGATGTAGTAATAAAAAAAGGTGAAGCAATAGGACAAGGAGTATTTCAAAAATATTTTGTTACAGATGATGATATGGCAACAGGAGAAAGATTAGGTGGATTTGGATCAACATCAAAATAAAAAATATAGTTTTTAAAGGATTAGTCAAAGATATAAAAATATAAAAAAATTTTTGCCTTGGCAATACAGGGTTTCGAGGCAAAATTACATAAAAAGTCAAAATAAAAGCTTTGACTTTTTTCTTTTTTTGTAGTATAATAAATATGGTTAAAAAATCCAATAAAGTTATCTCATATAGACATAACTTTATAATATTTTTTTGCTGAAAAATTGTTAACAAAATGAAAGGAGTTGACTTACATGTTTAATGTAGGAGACAAAATAGTATACCCAATGCACGGGGCTGGAACAATAGATTCAATAGAGGAAAAAGATATTTTAGGAGAGAAACAATCATACTACATTCTAAAAATGCCAAGCGATGTTAAAGTGATGATACCAACAGCAAAGGCAGAAGAAGTAGGTGTAAGAAATATAATAGATAAACAATCAGCAGAAAAGGTATTTAAAGTACTTAGTCAAGATGAGACTGAAATGGAGAAAAATTGGAATAAAAGATATAGAGATAATATGGATAAAATGAAAAGCGGAGATATATATGAAGTTGCTGATGTTGTTAGAAATTTAAGCTTTAAACAAAAAGAAAAAGGTCTTTCTACTGGTGAAAAGAAAATGCTTAATAATGCTAAACAAATATTGGTTAGTGAATTAGTTTTAGCAGAACATGCAACACAAGATGTAATAGAAGAAGAGATAGATAGTAAAATTAATACATCTTTTATGACTTTTAGAGCAGAAGGTGTTGAACAACAAAGTATTGTTAATAAGTTTATTCCATTTGATAGTGATAATGGAGCGACAAATGCTTAATACATAGTGTTTTGTATAATAAAATTTAAGTTCAGAAGAATTGAGTGATACTATAAAATAGTAATTTAGTTACTTCTGAATTTTTATTTTAAATTTTTTGGATTTTTTAAAAATTTTTTTTAAAAACTATTGACAAATTTTTTATATAATATTATAATATCAATTGTCGTTAGGACAGCCAGTTCAAATATTAAATGCAGATGTGGCGGAACTGGTAGACGCACAGGACTTAAAATCCTGCGGTTGAATAAACCGTGCCGGTTCGATTCCGGCCATCTGCACCAATGACGTTTCTATTCGAACTTTTAAAGTAAGAATAGAATGAGATATGAAATCAATCAGAGAAATCTGGTTGATTTTTTTGCGTCAGCAAGAAAATCATCCTAAAGGAAGGATGGTATTTATGAAGATAATTAAAGAAGAATTACAATTTGAAGAAAATTTAAAACAAAGGCTTGAATTTATATGTGAGTTTGCAAAGGTTACTCCTACTTTTATGAATGGTAGTATTAGAAAGTTAGATAAAACTAATTTATCTTATATCGAACCACATAGAGTAATAATTAAAAATAATACATTTTTAGTATTTAATTATTCAAATGATGTTTATATTTCTAATCTGACTAAAAAAATAAAATTATCAGAATTAGAAGAATATCTTAAAACTATTATGTAGCAAGGGTTTGACATTTCTAAAAATCGTGATATAATACTGCTAGGAAAATTATTATGTTTATTAGGAGATGTTGTATATGATTTTAAGCAAATTGTATTTAACAATAGATATATTAAATGTAAAGAGGTGTCAATAGTAGTTTGGAGTGCTATTGTGCCTCTTTTATTTATTTTTATATAAATTTTTAGAATGGAGGTTTTATAAGTGAACGATGAAAAGAAAAAATGTGGATTATACTTAAGAGTATCAACAGATGATCAGGCACGCGAACGGCTTTAGTTTACCAGAGCAAAAGGAACGTTTAGAAATGTTCTGTAAATTGAAGAACTATGAGATTATAGATTACTATGAAGATGCAGGAATAAGTGCAAAAACTGGTAATAATAGACCAGAATTTGAGAGATTAAAAAGAGATATACAAGCTAAAAGAATAAATACAATTGTAGCATTAAAACTTGATAGAGTTACAAGAAGTATTTATGATTGGGAAAATTTAATGACTTTTTTAGATGAGAATGACGCTTTTATTGATTGTGTAAATGATGAAGTTAATACAACTAATGCTAATGGTAAAATGATTTCAAGGCTACTTATGAGTGTTAGCCAAAATGAAATTGAAAGAACAAGTGAAAGAACTAAAATAGGTTTAGCAGGTGCAATAAAACAAGGTCATATTCCTCATGTTGCTCCACTTGGCTATAAACATGAAGAGAAAAAGTTAGTTATTGATTATGCTACTAAAGATATTGTAGTTAGAATTTATGATTTATATTATAATGGAAATTCATACCAAACAATTAGTAATATTTTTAACGAAGAGCAAGTTTTAGAAAAGACAAATTGGAGAGACTCTACAATAGTTACTATCCTAGAAAATGAAATATATAAGGGAGATTTTGTTCATGGTAAAAGAACTAAAAGTCCAATTTATTATGAAAATGTTGTTGAGCCTATTGTTTCAAAAGAAATGTGGGAAGATTGCCAAGTACAGAAAAAGAAAAACTCAAGAAGTTATAAAAGAACTTTGACATATTTATATTTACAAAAATTAAAATGTCCAAAATGCAATAGGATTTTAGGTGGCAAAGCTACAACAAAGAAAAACGGAAAAGCATATTTTTATTATTATTGTAACGATTGTAAGATTGAATTTAAAGAAAACATAGTAACAGAGTATTTTAGCCAGTTTATAGATGAACTAACTGAATATGATTCTGTTGTTAATCAGTTCTTCTTGCCTATGATAAAGCAAAAATTTGATGAGCCCAAAGAACAACTAGAAAAAGAAATTAAAAATCAAAAAGCTAAACTAGAAAGGATAACAACAGCATATATAAATGGTTCATTCGAATTAGATGAATATAACAAACGAAAGAAAATTGTAGAAAATGCTATTAAAGAATTGGAAAATGAATTAGAGGCAACTGATTGTGCAGAAGAATTTAGATTTACACCAAAAGATATATTGTTAAAAAGAGACATTGATTTTCTAAATAAACTAAAACTTAATAAAGAATATCAAGAAAGAACTAAAACTTGGAAAGATTATACAAGAGAAGAACAAGCTGAATTAATAATGAAATATGTAGATGATATAGAACTTGATATGCTAGGTTAAGTAATAGCAGTAAAACAAATTAATTTCAGAGAGTCAATTTGTAAACCTTGTCAAGAATTATATGATAATGGTTATATTGATACACTTAAACCTATGATACTTGGCAATGTACTTGGAAATGTTAGATTTAGTAATTATCTTCCAGAGGAAGAATATGGCGAGATAATTATGAGATTAAGACAATATTATGATGTTAGATATATGGAAGCAACCTACTATGTAAAAGACCAAGTATTTTATTTTGATTTTGCTGAAGATAATAGTGCTGTTGTTAGAGTGTTCCCTTTAGAAGATTATTATAAACTTGATCCAGATAATAAAATGGAAACATACCAATTTGGAATTTTATATATTGATGAAGAAGATAGATTTGAAATGCAAGACATAGATACTGCTTTTGATTATATTCCAGATGAAAGCAATGATAGTGTAATCTATATGAAAGACCCTACTCCTATTTCGATAGGTGTTAAGCTAGTAAAATTCTCCGAAGAAAAAACAGAAGAAAAATAAAATGTTGCAAGACACAAAAGAATGCTTGTGCTTGAGCAACATTTTCAAAAATAGATGAATGAATTTGTTTTGTAGAAAACTAAATTTAGGCAGATATTTTTGTATCAATTTGAAAGTAATTTCAAATTGATTTGCCTCGCAGAGCCCCCGAGTTTAGATGGCACGTCTAAACTCATAGGGGGTTAGGACTTTAATCAAGTAAGTCCTTTATAAAAATGCTTCGCATTTTTAAGAGCCTTCGGCTTGCAAGAAAAGTGTAACAGAAAATGCAAAAGGAGGTACAATTTATGCCACAAGAATTGTCATATTCATTTCATTTAGGTAGTAATAAAAACAGAAAAAATAGCGCAAAAGAAATTGCAAAGGATAATACATCTGGTACTACATCACTTGCTAATAATGGAATACAAAATGCTAATCAATTATCAAGAGTTAATAAACACAATTTAAGAGATTATGATAACAACAGAGATTACATTGAAGTCATCAAAGGTAGTTACAATTTAGTTGAAGATGTTAAAGCAATTTATATGCAAGAATTTGAAGAAGCAAGACAAGAATATAATAAAAAAGTAAGAACTGATAAACAAATAGAAGATTACTTTAACCATATAGCAAAAAGTCCAATGTGGGATTTGGCGTGCGAGATTATAGTAGAACTTGGAGATATGTATTTCTGGAATGACAAAGATTTAGAATATAGAAAAGAAATGGCAAAAGTATATGCAGAACAAATTGAAGAACTAAACAAAATATTACCTGAATTTAAAGTTGCAAGTGCAGTTGTTCATTTTGAAGAAAGATCAAAATCTCCACATATGCACATTGTAGGTGTTCCAGTAAAAGAAGATTGTAAAAGAGGTATGAAAAAACAAGTTGGGAAATCGCAGATATTTACAAAATCATCTCTTACTAAAATACAAGACAAAATGAGAGTTGCTTGTATAAAGTCATATAACAAGATTTATGATATCAATGCTCAATTAAAAGAAAAACAAAAAGGCAGAAATTATGATATTAACACTAAAAATATGGATAGTTATAAAAAATTTTCAGACAATTACGACAAACATAATCAAAGATTAAAACTTGCAAATGATAAAACCAATAAAGTATATACTTCTTCTAATGAAGTAAAAGAAATACTTGATAAATTGAAACCTACTACTTTTAACAAAAATAATAGTGTTATTTCAAATAGTGATATTGAAAAAGTTAAAGAATATATTGAAGAAGTACAAGATACTACTAAAACAATTAGTACAGTTAATGAATTAAATATTGTTATAAATGAGTTTAAACAAAGCTATAATGAGATTGATAAAGAAAATAGTTCGTTAAAGTATCAATTAGAACAAAAAGATGAAGAAATTGATAAGTTAAAAGTAGAACTTTCTACAAAAGATAAAATTATAAATAAGTTACAGGCTGAAAAAGAAAATATAAAAGCACAATTACAAAAATTCAAAAACTTTTGGTATGGCATAATGAATAGATTTCACAATAAGATTGCATTTGATAAAGATGAGCGATATAAATATGTTTCAGAAGATTTACACAAAGCAGGAATATTTACTGATGATGATTTTGAAATTGCAACAAACGCTTTAAGAAAAGTTAAGCCAAAGGAAAATAATGAAAAGAATACCCAGAAGAAAGAAAAATCAGATAAGTGGACGATTAAAAAATAGTAAAATTGGAGGGAAAATTATATATGGAAGTAAATGAATTAATAAAATACATTAGTGATTTTAGTATTATAGATAAATTAAAACTTGGAATATCAGTATTTTCAAGCAATTATATAAATACAAGTTATAATAAAAAAGAAATTTTTGAAAGAATGGATAATCAATTGAAGAAATTAGATAGTAGTTACATTATGACTTTTTCTGGAATTTATAATAATAAGCTTATAATGTTTCTAACAGCAAGAATAACAGAATATTCAAAAGAAGAACAAAATAAAGTGGCAATGTATTTGGTAAATACTATATAAAAACAAAAGTTTGAATTGATTTGCAATATTTACATAAATATGTTATAATTATAATGTATATGGTTATGCGACTATGTATAGCAAACCTCGTGTTTGCAGCGTGTGTATACTTATAAAGAAAAAATTTTGGAGGTAAAAAGTATGTACAATTATTTAGTAGAACGGATGTATAAGGAGTATAAAGTTGTAACTGATGAGAATAACATTCACTTTGTCAGCAATGGGAAAATTGTAGGAACTTTGTATCGTAAAGAACAGGTACTTAATATTTTTCTTTCAGCTTCTAGTGACGTTGTATGGAATCATCACGGGATTGCACTCTTTGTAGTTGCTAAAAAGTATACTGTGCTTAATAATGCAAAGGCACGTAATACTGAAGCAGCTTGGCTTATTGGTTGCTGTGGAACTGAATGGCAACGCACTCTTAATAACCCTATGTATTTAGAAACTGGATTGTTTTTTGGAGATATGAATGTTTCAGGCATGTCACGTGTATACAAGGGAAATGGTTGTGTAAAATTTAATCTTTTCGATATGGAAGTAGAATGGAAAGAAAAGGAACAGCCATATAGCCATATTTCCTACTTGAATCCTGCTCTTGTTTACCCTGTAAAGTGTGGAGGAAAGAAGGTGAAAAATGCGAAGGCATATCTTCGCAAAAAGCACGATTGGGAATATGGACCTGGATACCGAACAGCGGGAAGTTATGAGACACGCGAATTCATTGATACTCTGGCAAATAAGACCAATCATACTGAGTGGAGCAAAATTAGCTACCACAAGGTTATCCGTAAATAATTGATTTGGGTTGGAGGAAGGATTCTGTATTACAGGCCTTCCTCTTACTCGTGATTATAACTTGTTATGCAAATTTATTAAAATTTATTGATTTTTTTTTAATCTATGTTATACTTAATTAAATTGATTGATTTTATATCAATCGTCAAGAGAGTCAAAAAAGTTATAGATAACTACTTCGTTGGCACCAAGGGAGAGTAAAAATACAAGCCATTTTTACTTTCTCTTTTTTTGTGCAAATTTTAATTTGCTACCCATTTGCTAACCAATATTTAAAAATTTATCAAATGTATTAGCAACTTCCATATTAGTTTCATCATATATATGTGAATATAAATTCAAAGTAATATTAACATTGCTATGACCTAATCTTTCAGATATAACTTTTGCTGGAACTTTTTCCTTTAATAAAAGTGAAGCGTGTGAATGTCTTAAATCGTGGAAACGTATTAATGGCAAATTATTATCTTCTAACAAATTATGGGATTTATGATTGAATGTTGTAGGGTGCATAGGTTTTCCATCAATAGTACAACATACTAAATCATTATTAATATAATTTTTGCCTAATCGTTCTTTTAATATATTTTGTTGTAATTTATAATCTTTTAAAATATTTATTAAAGTTAATGGCATACTAATATTTCTTATACTATTTTCTGTTTTTGGTGGTAAAATGACCAAACCATTTTTTGTAGGGTATAATGCTTGGAATACTTTTATAATACCTTTTTCTAAATCGATATTATTCCACGTTAAACCCAAAACCTCACCTCTACGCATACCAGTAGCGATTGCAATCATAACTGGAATATATATATCAGTATTTGTTATAGCATTTATTAAATCAACATATTGTTATTGTTTGAGAAATTAAATCAAATAGATGATGGAATAATGATATAGGTTACGTATGTAGAAAATATCATATATCAAGAACATCATTATGGAGATGGAATAAAAAATATGATGGAAGTAAAGAAAGTTTGAAAGACAAGTCACATAGACCATTAAGCAAGCACCCCAAAGAACATACAGAAAAGGAAATAAAATGGATAAAAGATTTAATAAAAAGAAATCCACATATAATATTAAATGAAATATGGTATAAGTTAAAAATAAATAAAGGATATACAAGAAAACCAGCATCATTATATAGATATTATGGGTACAAAACAGAAGAAATACAAACAGATAATGGAGTAGAATTTACGTTTAATAGATCAGATGTAAAAAGAGAACATCCAATGGATACATTATTGAATGAATTAGGAATAAAACATTACAAAATAAGACCAAGAACGCCAGAACATAATGGAAAAGTAGAAAGAAGTCATAGAAATGATAATGAAAGATTTTATAGTTACTTAAAATTTTATAGTTTAGAAGATTTAAGAAAACAAGGAGCAGCATATTTAAAAAGATCAAACAGAATACCAATGGCAGTATTAGGATATTTAACACCAAAAGAAAAAAGAGAAGAATTAGAAAGAGCATAAAAATGAAACAAATTCAGTCATACTATTTGAAAAAATTTGTTTCACATCATTGACATATATACAATATATTTTATACTATGAATTGTGTCGAAAGTCAAGAAAATTTGCCATTTTCGTTGAAATAAATAGGTTTTATTGTTATAATTTTGAATATAAAAAATTAATTTTATAATGAATGAAAATAAAATCAAAGATAAAATAAATTTAGGAGATGTAGAATGAAAGTTTTTAAAACAATAATGTCAAGTTTTAAGCATACAAAATTATTAATACTTATATTTTTTATATTAAGCATAGTACTAAATTATTTAACAACATATATACCAGTGGTAATACAATATTTTATAGATGTATTATTAAATCAAAATGTTAATAATGCTATAATAGAGAATTTTATTAGTGTATTTAATAATAAATTGTCATTTATTCCAATAGTATGTATATTTTTGCTACTGATTGAAGGAATAATTGTTTTATCAACATATATAAGAACAATAGTTAAAAATAAAATAATACAAGAATTCCAATTTGATTTAAAACTAAAGTTATTTGATCATATACAGAATTTAACATATCAAGACTTTTATAAAAATTCACTTGCAGATTTAGTACAAAATTCGACAGATGATGTAAATAATATAGTAAATTTTATAGAAAAACAATTTACATACATATTAGATATTGTATTAATAATTATTTTTGCAATATCCCAACTTGTAAATTTAGATTTAAGATTATCAAGTATTATGATTGCAGCAATTTCAATTATAATTCTATTATCAATATGGTATTTTAAGAAATCCAAACCAATTATAGAAAATAGAATAAAAGTACAAAGAGAAATGTATTCAGAGTTAAATGATAATTATTCAAATATAAAATTTATGAAGATTAACAATTTACAAAAAAAGGAAAAAGAAAGGTTTAATAAAATAAATGTAAAAAATTTTGAAGCAAATAAAAGCAAAGTAATAATTGATAGTTGGTATAATATGTTATCTGTAAATATTGTAAAAATTCAAGCTCCATTTATATTTATATTAAGTAGCTTTTTATATGCTCAAGGTTTTATTTCAATAGGAAGTATATATGTAACGATAAATTACTCTAATAAAATAACAAGAGCATTTACAGATTTAGCAGAAATATTAGAATTTTTAAATTTATGCATTGCTTCATATAAAAGACTAGACAATTTATTAAATCTAACTTTAGAAGATGAAAAGACTGAAAATAAAAATATTGAAATAGAAAATACAACAATAACATTTAAAAATGCTAACATTAAGGTTAATGATAAAACAGTTTTGAAAAATTTAAACTTTACAATTAATCCAAATGAAAAAGTAATGATTGCAGGTAGTACAGGAAGCGGAAAATCTATATTACTAAAAACATTAGTAGGATTTTATGATTATGAAGGTAGCATAAAAATAGGAGAATATGAAGTTAGAGATTTAAATAAAAAATGTGTAAGAGAAAATATTTGCTTATTATTACAAGACTCATATTTATTTTCAAAAACTATTGCGGAAAACATAAAAATATTAGTACCCCAAATAACATATCCAGAAATAGTAGAACTTTCAAATTTTTTCTCATTTCATAAAGATGTAACAAAATTTGAAAAAGGCTATGAAAGTGCAATTGGAAGAAATGGAATGGTATTATCAAAAGGTCAAAAACAAAGATTAGTATTGGTAAGAGCATATACAAAACCAAAACCAATAATGATTTTTGATGATTCTTTTAGTGCAATTGATAGAATAAATAAAAAGAAAATATTAGAAAATTTAATGTCATTAGAAGACAAGTCAAGCAAAATATTTGTTACTCATGATATTGAATTAGCTACAAAATTTGAAAAAATAATTTATATAAATAATGGAGAAGCGATATGTGGAACACATGAAGAATTATTAGAAAACAAAAATTATAATGAAGTATATAGTTTAAATTTGAATAAAATAGGAGAAGAATATGCTTAATAAAAAAATATTAAAGGAAATGTTTAATTTTACTACCAATAAAAATAAAACACTAAAAATTGGAATAATTATGTTTTTACAATCTTTACCATATCTTATATTTTATCAATATATACTATCTCAAGTAATCGACAACTATATACCAGATAAAAATGTAAATATGGTATTGATATTATCATCAATTTTGATTGTAATTATAGTAATTAGATTTTTCTTTGATAAATATTCGGAAATTCAAAGAAAAACATGTTATTATGATAATGATATGCAAATAAAAAATAAAGTATTTAATAGTATACAAGATGCAGATATTAGCAAATTAGATAAAATACAAGTAGGTAATTTATTTATTTTAACAACAACGCAAAGTTTTGAATCTTCACAATTATTTGTATGGAATTTTTTAGGAATATTTGCAGTAAGAATAAGAAGTATTTTAATTACATCAATTATAATGTTATTTATAGACTGGAAAATTGCATTAGTTGTTATAGGAATATTCATTCTATCTTATATTATATTGATACCATTTTATAATAAGAATATGAAAACTTATAGAAAATTACAGCAATCTATAATTGATTTGCAAGGCAAAATTAATGAATATATAGATAGCTTTTCAACTACAAAAACATTAAGATTAGAAGAAATAAATATTAATGATATTAAGTCAATGTTAGAAAAAGCAAAATGTGAACTAATTAAATCTAGTAAAATTTTAGGATTACATACAGCTTTATTTGCTTTATTAACATTTTTTGCTACAATCGTAACTTTGATTATTGGTGGAAATCAACTCATAATAGGTGTTGGATTAGGTTCAACAATAATTCTAATAGTAGATTATATCAGTGATATTAGTAGCCATATGAACAGTCTATTAGAACATGCACATGGAGTAATGAACAAATATAATTGTTTTATAAATATTTTAGAAATTGTAAGTATTAATAAAGAAGATGATAAAGGAACAATAGAATTAGAAAAAATTGATTCAATAGAATTTAAAGATGTAAAATTAAGTTATGATGGTGTAAACACAATATTAGAAAATATAAACTTAAAAATAGATAAGCCAATAACAATTGCAGTTGTTGGAAAAAGCGGAGCGGGAAAAACATCATTTGTTAATTTAATTCCACGATTTTATAATTTAACAGAAGGTCAAATCTTAATAAATGGAATTGATTATACAAAATACAAGTTAAGTGAATTAAGAAAAAATATTTCATATGTATTCCAAGACCCTGTCATTTTAAATATGTCTATAAAAGATAACCTAATGAATGGAAATGATAAAGTACAATTAGAAGATATTATAAATGTTTGTAAAAAAATAGGAATTGATGAAAAAATAAAAAAATTTGATAAAGGATATGATACAATCATAAATGCTGAAACAGATTTACTATCATATGGTGAAAAACAACTATTAAGTTTTGCAAGGGCAATCTTAAAAAATGGAAGTGTTGTAATACTTGATGAAGTAACATCAAATTTGGATTTGGAATTTGAAAAAAATGTTATGGAAGCAAATAAAGTTATTTTAAAAAATAAAATATCTTTTGTAATTGCACATAGAATAAATACAATTAAAGATGCTGATTTAATTATATTTATAGATGATAAGAAGATTGTAGAAATGGGAAATCATGAAGAACTTATTGAAAAACAAGGATATTATTATAATTTGTATATGAGTAAGGAAAAAGTTCAAAATAATTAATAAAAATTTTAAGACAATATATGTAATTTGAGCAGAGATTCAAGTAATTCTCTGCTCATATTATATATTCTGCTTTTTTATGATTTTTTAAATATTCTAATCTTAAATGACCATACTTTCCAATAATATAATCATTTTCGTAATCTTCTTTTTCTAAATATAAGTCAGAAATAAAATAATCTCCTTCTTTGTGATAAGTTATCTCTATCATAACTAAAACCTCCTAAAATTTAATTTCACTACTTTTAGAACTATAATTTTATATCTGCTAAAGCTGTCTATAAATACAAATTTTTATAGAGTGTACTTAACTTAAGTCTACTGGGTTAGGATTTATGGCAGAGCCAAAGTCCTGTTCTTCGAAGCAAGTTCAAGGAGGTGCTTTTATGGAACAGCAATTAGCTTATTCATTTCATTTAGGAAGTGATAAAAACAAAAGTAAATTAGCAAAAAAAGTTGCAAAAGAAAATGTATCTGGTACTACTTCTCTAGCTAATAATGCAATTCAAAATGCAAAAGATTTATCAGATATTAATAAACACAATTTAAGAGATTATGATAATCAAAGAAAGTTAATTAGAACTATTTATGAAACAAATGACATTGTAAATGATATTAAACAACTATATTTAGAAGAATTTGAACAAGCTAGAATTGAATATAATAATGGATAAATTCGTGAAGATAGAAAAATTGAAGATTACTTCAAAAAAGTATGTGAATCTCAAAATGATATTGCTTGTGAAATAATAATAGAACTTGGAGATATGGATTTTTGGAATGATAAAGACCAACAATATAGGCTAAAAATGATTGATGTATACAATGAGCAAGTGAAAGATTTAATTAAAATTGTACCAAATTTTAAGATAGCAAATGCAACAATACACTTTGATGAAGTTTCTCCACATATGCACATTGTAGGTGTTCCAGTTTCTTATGATTGTAAAAGAGGAATGAAAAAACAACTAAAAATGATACTAGATTCTAATATGGAGGTAACTGAATATGGAAAATAAAAAAGTTAAATATTTAATAGATCTGATAAATAATATGGACTTAACAAACAAACTAAGATTAGCAATATGTTTGAGTGATAGTAGTTGTACTAATCTAAAGTACGATAAATTTGAGATGTATAAATATTTTGATAGTATGTTAAAAGAAATTAATGAAGAATATAAAACTACTCTTATAAATTTTGCAAAATATCATCTTATAATGTTTGCAATAGCTAAAATTATGGAGATGACAAAAGAAGAACAAAATCAAGTTGCACTGTATCTATTTAATAGCATTAGCTTAAAATAATAAATTATTTTAAGAAGGTATTAAAATTTTAATATCTTCTTATTTTTTTATAAAATATGTGATATAATCTTGGTAAATTAATAAAAAAAGGAAACGGTTATGAAAAATATAATATTAGATGCAGATTTATATAATGAAATAGATGACCAAATTGCTTTAGCATATGTATTAAAATCAATGGAAATAAGTTGTCCTACAATAAGGTAAGATACATCATTTAAATTAACAAAATTTAGACATAAAATAAAATTTGTTCAAAGACTTGATAGCAATAAAATATATGATGACTTATTTTCAAAAATTACAAAGTGAGGTATATATGAAAGTAAAATATTATGGAGATACAATAGAAAAAGATAGAAAAGCAATATCGTTATGTGGACCTACTCCCAGAAATAATAAAGTAACTAGTTGGAGAAAAGAGGCTTTAAATATATTACAAAATATTGGTTATGATGGGATAGTATATGTCCCCGAGTTAAAAGATGAAATGCCAGTATTTAAAACAAAAGATGAACAAGTATTGTGGGAAAGGGAGTGTTATATCAATTCAAATGTGATATTATTTTGGGTACCAAGGAAATTTCCATCAATGCTAGGACTAACTACAAATGTAGAATTTGGTTATTGGCTAAAAAGTAAAAAATGCATATATGGTAGACCAGATGGTGCTTATAGGACACATTATTTAGATTGGTTATATAATTTAGAATATAATAAAAAGCCAATAAACTCATTAGAAGAATTATTAAAACAAGCTGTAAAAATGAGTAAAGGAGAACAATCATGAAAAATATAATGATACTTGGAATATGTAGAACTGGAAAAACTACTTTTTCAAAAATGATACAAAAAGAATTTAGAAATTATCAAATTATAGAAGTTGATACGATTATTTCTGCATTACAAAGAACTGTACCAAATGTTCCAATTGGATTTATTCACGATAATTTAAAAGAAAATAGATTACCAGAATTTTTGAATTTATTTATACAAAAGAATATTAATAAAAATGGAAAAGAATTAGGTTTTATAATAAATGGAGATTCTATTTTGCCCGAAGATTTATTAAAATATTTTGATTTAAAAGATATGATGGTTTATTATTTTGTAACCGAAAAATTATCTCCTGAACAAATTTTAGACAATTGTAGAAAATTTGATTCAAAAGAAGAATGGACTACTAGAAGGTCAGATGAAGAATTATTAAATCACTTTAAATTTTATAAAGACATAGAGAAGAAGATTATAAGTGATTGTAAAAAATATAATATAAAATGTATTGATACATCTGAAAATAGACAAATGATACTTAATCAATTATTAGATGAAGTAAAAAATGAATTGAATATATAAAATTTACTATAATTTACTATAATTTATTGCAATCTATGAAAAGTATGATATACTTTAATAAATTATTAGAAGAAAACAAATTAAGAATGACAATTCCAAATAAACCAAAAAGTAGAAATCAAAAATATATTATTAAATAATTTAAGAAAGTGAGTGAATATGATGAAAAGAGTAATTGTTATTACAGGTGGAAGTGATGGATTAGGAAAATCAATAGCAGAAAGATTAGCTCAAAATGAAGAAAATGAAGTGATTATTTTATCAAATCAACAAGATAAATTAACAGATGCTGCAATAGAAACAAATTCAGATTATCAAGTATGTGATGTAACAAATCACTTAAGTGTTGAAACAGCAGTAAATAATATACTTCAAAAATATAAAAAAATAGATGTATTAATTAATAATGCTGGTGTTTGGTTAGCAGGAGATTTAACTGAATGCAATTATGATGTTATTAGTAATTGCATAGATGTAAATACTAAAGGACCAATATATATGACAAAAGCAGTATTACCAAGTATGTATGAAAATAAAGAAGGGTTAATTATTAATGTTTGTTCTCAAGCAAGTTTTGATAGTGATGATTTTTCAACAGTATATAATGCTTCAAAATGGGCTATGAGAGGATTTAATCGCTCTATTCAAAAAGATGTAAGCAAAAAAGGAATAAAAGTAACAGGATTTTACCCAGGATTTATGCAAACAAATATATTTAAAAAAGCAGGAAATGATTATGATACATCTACAGGATTAGAAACAGAAAAAGTAGCTAAAGCAATAGAATTTATTATAAATTGTGATGAAGATGTTATTATTCCTGAATTTGGAATTAAAGATATAGAAAATTATTAGAATTAACTTAGACAGGTTGATTTTAGGTTATGCAAATTTGCAATTTTATATAAAATATGGTAAAATAGAGTTACTTGGATAGAACAAGGATAAAAACAAAAATTATTGGTGGATAAACCGATAAAACAACAAATGGAGGTAGTATATGTTAAAAACTATTAATTTTTGTACGTATTATTCTCAAAGTGGCACTGTAATTGTCAATGCTACGGACCATATTCTTCGGATTAAAGAACTTGATGGAACTATAGTTGAGCTTCCTTCAAGTGTACTTCCAAAGGATGTTCCTGCTTCGTATGAAACGAAAGCAAAAGAGGTGGGAACTACTGTTAAGAAAGTATGTAATTCTTCACTTTTCGCAAAAGTTGAAAGAGAATGGATGAAAATGGGAAACTATTCATATCGTGAAATGTATAAAAGTAATGGAGTAATGAACATTATATTTAAAATCCAGAAAGAAAGTTATGTAAAAACTTTCATTGTTGGTAGCCATTTCGCAGCAAGAGCTTTTCCGGGTAAAATAGTTGAACCTTTTTACATCGACGAAGCTACTTATCTCATGAAACCGGACAAATTCAGAGAATATGTATGATACAAGTAAGAATTTGCCTCTAATCATTTGAAAGAACCTCATTTGTGAAGTTAGATACTTCACAAATGAGGTTCTTTATGCCAAACTTATGAAAGTGTTATAATACTTTGCTAATGCATTAAGTGTATTCTAATTTCATGCTATTAATGTGTGCTTATTTAGTTGCAAATCTACATAATTTGTGATATACGACCTGTATCATTCAGAGCTATATGAATTAAAAAAGAATAGCAAGTGTATAAAACTCTAAACAAGTGTAAGGAGGACAAGCTAATGAAGAAAGTATTCAAAATTTCTGGAAAGTTCCAGCAGTATGGTCGGTGGAGTGATTTAAAAGATGATTTCATTGGTTACTTTGCAAAGGCAGACGACAGTGATGTGTTTACTGGATATATGGAGGAACAGTACGATTCTCCGTCAAGCCATATCAGATACATCAAAGGTCTGTATATTGAACAGGAAAATAAAATCGTTTTCCTTCAGATGACCAATGACATTGAACTGTCTCCGTTGATTTATACTTTCCCTGATTTGAGCAAACAGGGTGTATGGACTAGTTATAGTTTCTTGCAGGGATTCTTCCCTATGGGATACGTAGACGGATTTGCCAAAGCAACGATCGAAGAAATTACCGAGGGTGTCAAAGAACTCGAAAAGAAAATTGAAGAAACTTATGCACAGGTACTTGAAACTGGTTTGAAAATCAATATGGACTTGATGGAAAATATTGAAGAATACAGGAGTTATCTTAATATTCAGATTCCGGAATAAAAGTAACAACAGAGAGGTCGTGAAAATGATCTCTCTGTTGTTATATGTTACGCTTTTAGTATTGTGAAACGAAGTGGAATAAAAAAATTAGAAAAATTAGAAAATATACTAGAATAGAAATAGTAAATGTGATAAAATGTAAAAAAATAAAATTAAGGAATTTAAAATATGATAAAAGATATAATCAAATATGGAGAAGCAGAAGTTACCTATAAAAGCAAAAAAATATTAGCTGAAAAACCTAAATTATATAATTTATTTTGGGAAACTACACTTAGATGTAATGCAAAATGTAAACATTGTGGAAGTAGAGCTGGTGAAGATTGTAATTTTAAAGATGAATTAACTACCGAGGAAATAAAAAATGCTTTACAAAACATTGCAAACAAATATGATGCAAATGAAATTTTATTAAACATTACTGGTGGAGAGCCACTTGTAAGGAAAGACCTTTTTGAAGTAATGAAATTTGCAAGAAATTTAGGTTACCATTGGGGCATGACAACAAATGCTATGCTTATAAATGATGAAAGTATAGAAAAAATGAAAGAAACAGGAATGACTACAATATCAATAAGTTTAGATGGACTAGAAAAATCACATGATGAGTTTAGAGGAATAAAAGGTTCTTTTGTTAAAATAATAGAAAATATACAAAAATTAAAAGAAGCTAAATTTCTTAACTATTTGCAAATAACTACTGTTGTAAATAAATTAAATATTGAAGAATTAGAAGAAATGTATCAAAAAATGAAAGAACTTCAAATTGATTCTTGGCGAATTGTAAATATGGATCCGATAGGCAGAGCACAAGATAATAGTGAATTAGCACTTGAGAAAGAAGATTATAAATACTTATTAGAATTTATAAAAGAAAAGAAGAAAAATTCAAAATTTGATGTTACCTATGGATGCACACATTTTGTTGGTATGAAGTATGAAAAAGAAGTAAGAAATCATATGTTTTTTTGTGTAACAGGATTTACAACTGGAAGCATTCTATATAATGGAGATATTTATGTTTGCCCAAGTGTTGAAAGAAGAAAAGAATTAGTACAAGGTAATGTTAGAACTGATGATTTTGTTGATGTTTGGGAAAATAAATTTAAATGGTTTAGAAATTTAGACAAGCTAAAATGTAAAGAATGTGAAAATTGCAAAGATTGGAAATATTGCAGAGGAGATTCTTTAGATACATGGGATTTTAATAATAATCGACCTAAATTATGTTTAAGCAAAATTTTAGAAGGAGATGTTTAAAAATGAAAAAATTAAAAAAAATATTTATGAGTTTTGGAGTTTTTATTGCAGGATTAATATCAAAAGTTAGTGCAGTAAGGACGATAGAAATGAAATATGGCATTTCGGAGATAAATATTTCGGAGGCATATAGTGAACCTACAATTGGAGAAAAAATTTCAAGAATAGGAAGAGTTGCAATTCCTATTATATTGTTTGTTATAGGATTATTTGTGATTTTAAATAAGAAAATAACTAAAAAGGTAAAAGTAATAGTTATTTCAGTTTTAATTGTTTTAGCAATACTTGGTGTAATGTTAATGAATTATATATCAATAATTTTTTAATTGTAAATGGAGTGATAGTAAATGCTATCACCCCATTTCTTTTACCATATAAAATATAATTTTACTATGGTGGAGGTTCCTTATTTAATTCTAAGATATGGAACACTGCCAGGCAGGATTGCCCACATTTTTCTCGGCGTGCAATACTCCATGAGTCCTAAGCCGATTGCCATAACTACTAGTTGCTCGCAAACGTGATGCGAACCGGTCCATTGTTTACCGTCCTTCATGGTGCATATATTCAAAAAAGTATATCCATCCTTAAATTGTGCTGGCAGTTCAGCAAGGAGATTAATTACAAGTTCCCGCTTTTCTTCCAGTCGCTCTGGATGGAGTCTATAGATACTGGTAAGCCCTTCCACGCTCACGTTGTTAGTAGTATCTTCGCCTTCTTTGAAAAGGCAGTCCATAAAGGCTTTGGTTGTCAGTTCAGACATGTTCAATGAATTGATATTGATGTTGGACATTTTTTTTCCTCCTGTTTTTTCTGTTAGTTATCAGATTTCTAGTAACAATTTCCAACTTGGTACATTATTGTAATTCGCAGTACTTACGAATACTAAATAAATTATAGTATAAATCTATATAAAATGCAAATTTTTATGCTATCTTAATCTTTATAAAGAGTTGAATTTTACATAAATTTGTGTTATGATAGTAAATGGTTTAAGGCCTTGCAATTAGCAAGCTATTCATAATAACTTGAAAACAAAATAGTTATGAAGTTAAAAAAAGGAGGATATGTTTATGAATACTAAAATAGGGCGGTTTCTTATATTTATAATGAAAGAAAACACACGGAAAATTTTTGCATTTATAGTCTATGTTTATTTTATAGGGATATTTATGAAAATAGACTTACCATTAGTATTGAAAATTATCAGTTTTATTGTTTTAATGTTTATTGCAGTATTTGGTGGTACTACGTATATGGTAGAGTGGCGGATTAAAATGTACGAAAAAAGCAGAGGAGGATTAGGAAAATATATAATAATTGACGAAATTGAAAAAATTGGTAACGAAATTTTTATGTTTATGCCTATTTTTCTAATATCCTGTTGTGTTACTTCTTTCATAATGATTGGAGAACCAGCAAATGAGACAAGTGTATATGAAATGTTTTATGAAGCACCGATTTTCAATGCAATAATCATAATTATCATTGGACCAATAATAGAAGAGTTTATTTTTCGGTTCTTACCGTATAGATTTATAAAAAATAAAATCTTATATGTTATTGTTTCAACAGTGATATTTGCAGGAATGCATGTGCTAAATGATCCAAATCCATTTTACTATATATGGTTTTATATGATGAGACCTTTGTATTATGGATATCGTTATCATAAGACAAAAGATATATTGGTTCCAATTTCTATGCATAGTCTTAATAATTTGTTTGCCGTGTTACTATTTGTACTTTCATAATCAATATGAGAGAACCCGTTCATTTCTAGGAACGGGTTTTCTCATATTTAATATTGTGATATTAAAAAATATAATCTTAATTTGTATTGTATTCTAGTAAAAAAATGATATAATAAATATATAAATTGAAGTATTGAAATGGAAAGGAAGTATGAAAATTTTAGAAGGAATTTTAAAGAGAGGTATAATATGATAAATTTATAACTATATAGAATATTTAAAATTGTAGCAGATGAAGAAAACTTAACAAAAGCAAGTGAAATTTTGCATATTTCACAACCAGCTGTAACCAAACACATCAAAAATTTAGAAATAGAATAGGTTATAAATTTGCAGTTTTATTTAAAATATTGTATAATGTGGTTAATATTCGTGGGTACAGCGAAATATAATAAATGTACCTGTTTAGTAAATATTACTGATATTTTGGTAATATGCTAGATGGATAAGGAGATTACTATGAAGCGGATTTTTTTGTTAGGGGCAATAACTGTGTTTGTAATTTCATTCGGAGTATGTGGCTGTGAAAATAAAAAAAATGAAAAAATGTCATTTCCAAAAGAAATAGTGTCTGGTAGCTATTTATTGTTTCAAACAGATGATGTTGATGAATATCTCAATTTTTTGAATAGATTTGATGAAGACAAATATGAGATAGTTAATATTGACACATTTGTCTATGAGACATCATCCAACTACGATAATGAATATTACATGATTACGTACAAAAAAATTGAATAGTGATATATTTCTTAACTCAAAATAGAGCCAAGCATAAGGCTCTATTTTGAGTTGTTTGCAAAAGAATATAAAATTACCGGTTTGACTTTTCGCTAGAAATTTATTATAATATATATTATAATACAGTCTTTTGGACTTTAAACAGGAGGATTGGCAATGACAAAACGGAAAATGCTTGCGATGATTATCGCCCTTGTAATGTGTGTTTCTCTATTAACTGCTTGTTGTAAAAAATCTGACTTAGATGTTCAATCTAAATCTGGAACATTTATTTTAGTTGAAGAATAAGTTGTTAGAGGTTCTTATGTTGATCAGTATATTATGTACGATCCGGATACGATGGTAATGTATTCTTACTTAGAAGATGGACACGCTGCTGGACTTACTGTAATGTACAATGCTGATGGAACACTTAAACTTTATTCCCCTTCGGGGGATTTTTATTTTCACTGAATTGTAACAGATGTTTTTATAAATATTAAAAAAATATGTAACACTAAATAAATTTGTGAACTTATTTAAAAACTTTATAAGTGTGTGTATTGATAATTAAGACATATTGTGATAATATAATTAAGATAATTTAAGATAATGGAGGAAAAAAATGAAATTAGGAATAGTAGGATTACCAAATGTAGGAAAAAGTACATTATTTAATAGTATAACAAAAGCAGGAGCAGAATGTGCAAATTATCCATTTTGTACAATAGAGCCAAATGTAGGGATTGTAGCAGTACCTGATGAAAGGTTAGATAAATTGACACAAATGTATAAGCCAGAAAAAACAACACATGCAGTAATAGAATTTGTAGATATAGCAGGATTAGTAAAAGGAGCAAGTAGAGGAGAAGGTCTTGGAAATAAATTTTTATCACATATTCGTGAGACAGATGCAATTGTAGAAGTTGTAAGATGTTTTGAAGATTCAAATGTTGTACATGTTGATGGAAGTGTAAATCCAATAAGAGACATAGAAACAATAAATCTTGAATTAATATTTGCAGATATAGAAACAGTGAATAAAAGATTAGATAAAGCTAGAAAAAATTTAAAAGCTGATAAAAAATATCAAGAAGAAATAGATTTGTTAGAAAAAATATTAAAAGTATTAGAAGAAGGAAAATCAGCAAGAACAATAGATTTTAATGAAGATGAGCAAGTACTAGTAAAAGATATGTTTTTATTAACAACAAAACCAATTTTATATATTGCAAATGTGTCAGAAGAACAGTTAGATAATGCTGAAAATGATGAATTGGTTAAACAGGTAAAAGAATATGCATCAGCTGAAAAAGCAGAAGTAATTCCATTATGTGTTAAAATAGAGGAAGAACTTTCTGGATTAGAGGATGATGATAAAAAAGAAATGTTAGAAGCACTAGGATTAGAAGAATCAGGATTAGATAAAGTTATAAAAAGAAGTTATGACTTATTAGGATTAATGTCATTCTTAACAGCAGGAGAGCCAGAAGTAAGAGCATGGACAATAAAAAAGGGTACAAAAGCACCACAAGCAGCTGGAAAAATTCACTCAGATATAGAAAGAGGATTCATAAAAGCAGAAGTTGTATCATATGATGATTTAATGAGAGAAGGTTCAATGGTTGCTGCAAAAGAAAAAGGACTTGTACGTTCAGAGGGTAAAGAATATATAATGAAAGATGGAGACATAGTTTTATTCAAATTTAATGTCTAATTATGTAATATTTTTGTAATCAAAATGTAAAATAAAATATGATCAAAACATATTGACTTATTAAATTATAAAGTATAAAATATATTATATAGAAAAAAGTTGCAATCAATTTGAATTAATGGTATAATAATATTTGATTGTAGAAGAATAATATATATAAACAAAGGAGAGAATTAATATGAAAAAATCAAAATTAGTAAGTTTAGTTTTAGTTGTTATTATAAGCTTTTCAGTATTATTTATGGCTAAGGATGTATTAGCTGCTACTGATTTAACAAATTCTATTTTAAATAATACAACAACAAATAAATCATTAAATAGTGTATCAAATAATACTACAAACAATACAACAAATAATACAGCAAACAATCTTGTTTTAAAAACAAATAATACAAGCAATTACAATAATACAAGTTTACCAAAAACAGGTGTTGCTGATACAATGCCAGCTGTAATATTAGTAGTTGTATTAGGAATATCAGCAGTTTATGCTTATAAAAAAATGCAAGAATATAAAAATATTTAGTATAAAAAATAAAGTGAAGGAATTTTGTGAAATTCCTTTATTTTTTTTTGTATTTTGTATATAATAGTGAAAGTAAAAACAAAGGAGAGATACCAAATGAATGAAAAACAAGCACAAAAAAGAATAGAGGAACTAAGGAAACAAACAGATTATTATGCACAAAAATATTATGATGATGATGCACCAGAAATATCGGATTTTGAATATGATATGCTAATGGTTGAATTACGTAATTTAGAAAAAGAATATCCACAATTTTTATCCAAAGAATCATTAACACAAAAAGTAGGTGGACATGTAAAAGAAGGATTTGAAAAAGTAACGCATGAAGTTCCACTACAAAGTTTACAAGATATTTTTAGTTTTGAAGAAGTAGAAGAATTTTGTCATAAGATGGAAGAAAAGGCACAAGAAAACGGAATAGAAAAAGTAAAATATGTAGTAGAAACCAAAATTGATGGATTGTCATCAGCACTTGAATATAAAAATGGAAAATTTGTTAGAGGTGCTACAAGAGGAAATGGACTTGTAGGAGAAGATGTAACACAAAACTTAAAAACAGTAAAAACAATTCCTATGGAAATAAATGATAAAATAGATATAACAGTGCGTGGCGAAGTATTTATTTCTAAAAAAGATTTTGAACAAATGAATCAAGAAAGAGAAGAAAATGAAGAAGAACTATTTGCAAATGCACGTAATGCAGCAGCAGGGTCACTTCGTCAATTAGACAGTAAAATAACAGCAACAAGACCACTTGATATCTATATATTTAATGTTCAAAAAATAGATGGAAAAGAATTTAACTCACATTTTGAAGAACTTGAATACTTAGAAAAAATTGGATTTAATGTAAATCCTGTACGTATACCATGTGAGACAATAGAAGAAGTAAAAGAAGCAATTAGAAAAATTGGAGATATGAGAGAAAATCTAACATTTGGAATAGATGGAGCAGTTATAAAAATAGATGACCTAAAATTTAGAGAGATATTAGGAACAACAGTAAAAACACCAAGATGGGCAATTGCATATAAATATCCACCAGAACAAAAAGAAACCATACTAAAAGATATAGTATGTCAAGTAGGAAGAACAGGTGTAATCACACCAATGGCAATACTAGAACCAGTAAAAGTTGCAGGGTCAACAATATCAAAAACAACATTACACAACGAAGATTTCATAAAAGAAAAAGGGTTAAAAATAGGAGATACCGTAGTAATACAAAAAGCAGGAGATGTAATTCCAGAAATAGTAAAAGTTGTTGAAGAAAAAAGAACTGGGAAAGAAAAAGACTTTGAAATGCCAAAAATATGCCCAGTATGTGGAGCAGAAGCTGTAAGAGAAGAAGGAGAAGCAGCAGTAAGATGTACAGGAATTGAATGTCCAGCAAAACTGTTTAGAAATTTGGTTCACTTTGTATCAAGAGAAGCAATGAATATAGATGGACTTGGAGAAAATATAATTCAACAATTACTAGACAGAGAATTAATTCATAACATATCAGACATATATGAATTAAAATTTGAAGATATAGCATCACTAAAAAAGAATGGAAAGAAATTTGCACAAAACCTAATAGATAGTATAAATGCAAGTAAAGAAAATGATTTATATAGATTAATAACAGCATTAGGAATTAGACATGTAGGAGGAAAAGCATCAAAAATGCTAGCAAGAAAATATAGAACGATGGACAACCTATCAATTGCAACATTTGAAGAACTAAGTGAAATAAAAGATATTGGAGAAGTAATGGCAAATAGTATTAGAGAATTCTTTTTACAAGAACAGACAACAGATTTACTAAAAAAATTGAAGTCAGCAGGTGTTAATATGAATTGTTTAGAAGAAGAAAGTACAGACAAAAGATTTGAAGGAAAAACATTTGTATTAACAGGAAGTTTACAAAAATATACAAGAAAAGAAGCAGAAGATATAATTGAAAGACTAGGAGGAAAAACATCAGGTTCTGTATCAAAGAAAACAGATTATGTATTAGCTGGCGAAGATGCAGGAAGTAAACTTATTAAGGCACAAAGCTTAGGGGTTACGGTTATATCAGAAGATGAATTTGAAAAACTTTTAGGGGACTAAATTTTTGAAAAAAATTTTGGATGACGATGAGCGAACGAAGTGAGCGAAAGGAAAAATATTATGGAAGAAAAATATACTTTTGAAATGATGTGGGAAGATTTAAATAATGGATACCAAATTTTTTACACATATGTTAGAAATAGATATTTATTATTTAAAACAGCACCCAATTGTTATACACAAAAATTATTAACAGAACACACAAAAAATCCTCAACCTAAAATGTCCATGCTTACATTAAAAAGGGTTAAGGAAATGTTTCCAGATATGGAAGATATAGAATATAAGATAATTAGTGATATTTAAATTATAAAATGTTTATGAGATTAAAGAATTTTAAAAGGAGAAGTAGAAATGGCTATAATTATAGATGGAAAAGAATTAGCAAAAAAAATAAGAGCAAATCTGAAAATTGAATGTGAAGAATTAAAACAAAAAAATATAAACTCAAAATTAGCAGTAATAATGGTCGGAGAAGATCCAGCATCAAAAGTATATGTAAGAAATAAAAGTAGAGCTTGTGAAGATGTTGGAATAGAGTATGAAGAGTATTTATTAGACGCAAATACGACTCAAAACGAATTGATTGAACTAATTGAAAAATTAAATAAAGATAAAACAGTAAATGGAATATTATTACAAAGCCCAATACCATCAAATTTAGATATAAATGAAGCTTTTAGAACAATATCACCAGAAAAAGATGTTGATGGTTTTAATCCAGTAAATGTAGGAAAATTAGTTTTAAATCAAGATACATTTGTGTCTTGTACACCATATGGAATTATGAAAATGTTTGAGGAATATAATATTGACTTGACTGGGAAAAATGTGGTAATATTGGGGAGAAGCAATATTGTAGGTAAACCGTTAATACATTGTTGTCTGAACAAAAATGCGACAGTAACATCATGTCATTCTAAAACATTAGAATTAGCAAAAAAAGCGAAAGAAGCGGATATATTGATATCTGCAATTGGAAAAGCTCATTTTGTAACACCTGATATGGTAAAAGAGGATGCAGTTGTGATTGATGTTGGAATTAATAGATTGGATAATGGTAAAATTACAGGTGATGTTGATTTTGAAAATGTAAAAGAAAAAGCAAGTTATATTACACCAGTTCCAGGGGGAGTAGGACCGATGACAATAGCTATGCTTATGAATAACGTTATTAAGGCTACTAAAAGACAGAATAACATGATAGACTAATTTTAGAGAGCTTTGAAAAATTTTATAAAAAATAAAAAAGGGACACAAGATAATTGTGTCTTTTTGTATTATAGGTAAGTTCTTATAATAAGTAATATGAAAAATGGAGGAAAATAAATGGAAAATCTGAATAGTAAGAGATATTGGATATGGTTTAGTTTAATAAAAGGTTTGGGGTGTGTGAAAAAAAATAAATTACTACAATTATATAAAACACCGGAAAAAATATATAATTTAACGAAAGAAGAACTCTTAAAAATAGATGGCATAGGGGATAAAGTAGTTTCAAGTATTTTACAATCTAAAAATGAAAAATTAATAGATTATCATATAAAATATATGAAAGAAAATAATATCGATATTATTAATATATATGAGAAGAATTACCCACAATTATTAAAGAAAATATATGATTCACCTGTAAGTTTGTATATAAGAGGTGATAAGAGAATACTTAATGGAGAGAATATTGGAATTGTTGGTTGCAGAGATTGTTCTGATTATGGAAAAAAGGCAGCAAAATATTTTGCATATAATTTGTCTAGAAAAGGTGTGAATATTATTAGTGGACTTGCAAAAGGAGTTGACAGTTACGCACATTTGGGAGCAGTTGGAGCGACTGTTGAAATTGAAAAATATGAAAATGATGAAAAAATAAAAGCATGCTGTAAAAAGATGAAAGAAGATTGTGGAAAAACAATTGCTGTTTTAGGAAATGGATTAGATGTCATTTATCCAAAAGAAAATATAGAGTTAGCTAGAAAAATTATAAGAAGTGGTGGTGCTATTGTATCTGAATATCCGTGTGGGATAAAACCAGATAGAATGAGTTTTCCTGCTAGAAATAGGATAATTAGTGGAATTAGCAATGGGGTTATTGTTGTTGAAGCAAAAGAAAAAAGTCGGTACTTTGATTACAGTTGATTTTGCTTTGGAGCAAGGAAGAGATGTTTTTGTGGTTCCAGGAAATATTAATTCTATTAATTCAGTTGGTACTAATGATTTGATTAAACAAGGAGCAAAAATGGTTACAACTTATGAGGAAATAATATAAGTTAGAAAATATAAAAAAGATAGTAAGAAAATTACTATCTTTTTTTGGTGGCTCGAAGTGGAATCGAACCACTGACACGGGGATTTTCAGTCCCCTGCTCTACCAACTGAGCTATCGAGCCAATTAAAATATTCATAAATAAAAAAATGGCGACCTGGAACGGGCTCGAACCGTCGACCTCTAGCGTGACAGGCTAGCGTTCTAACCAACTGAACTACCAGGCCGTAAAAGAATGGTGGTCGTTATAGGGCTCGAACCTATGACCCCCTGCTTGTAAGGCAGATGCTCTCCCAGCTGAGCTAAACGACCATGTCCTTTCGACATTGATTAGTATACAAGATTTAAAATAAAATGTCAATACTTTTTTTGAAAAAATTTAAAAAAATCACAATAAAATTTTTAAAGCCTTGATTTTAATGAAAAAATGTAATAATATATTTAAAGAAATTTACATATATTTTAGGAATTTAAATTAATCTTGTGTAATAAAATATATGTAGGAGGAACAAAAGATGATAAATAACCAAAAGAGAAAAAATAAAAAGTTAGTAAAACAAATAATTTTTATTATTTTAATAATTGTTTTAATTGTAATATTATTTTTTTTATTTAATCATATATATAATCAATTAAGAAAAAAGAAAGAATTTGAAAATGAGATATTATCATTTTCAGAAAAAAATGAAAAAACAGTATTTTCGATAAACAAGATAGTATTTTTTAGTAGTTGTGATTCAAAAAATAAGACAAGCTCACAAACAAATTTTACTATTGAAAATTTATATGCATATACAGATATTGCAATTTTTATAGATAATGGTCAAAAAGAAATATCATCAGAAAATACTTTGAAAAATGTAAAAATAACAAATATAAAATTCACAAAGCAACCTGAATCAGGAACAGGAAATTTGTATTATAAAAATGTAAATAATTTTGCAAAAAGTGAAATAGATGAAAATAATAAAATTGAAAATGAATTACAGTTTGAAACAACATCGGAAGATGAGGTAGACCTAAATAAGCCGGTATTATATAATAATTGTGCAAACCCAATAACACTAAGCTATGTAAATCAGAATATCAAAACAGATTATACGATGACAGACACTCAAAATCCAATCACATATAATGGTAAGTTATTAAAAAGATGTGGAGTTCCAGTGAATTCAATAAATACATCAATTTCATTTGATATAGAAATTCAAAATAATAAAAAACAAAAATTTAGAACAACAATATATTTTGATATACCGTATGAAGATGAAGATAAATCGATAAATGATGGAAGTATAGTTGTAGAAAAAAATATGAATTTTAATTTTTATAGATATGAATAGAGAAAGGAAATTAAAAAATGAAAGAAAAACAGAAGATATCAGAAGAATTAAAACAAAAATATCATAAATGTGAAGAAATAACAAATTTTAAGCAAATGTTAGACAGGTCAGCAGAAATTTACAAAACAAGAATAGCATTTAAATTAAAAGATAAAGAAGGAAAAATTTATGATAAAACATATGAAGAGTTAAAGCAAGATGTAACTGCATTAGGGACAAGTTTAATTGAATGTGGACTTTTAAATAAAAGAATTGCAGTTATAGGAAAAAATTCATATAAATGGGCAATATCATATTTAGCTGCATCAATAGTTGGAATAGTTGTGCCAATTGACAAAGAGTTACATTCAGATGATGTAATTAACTTTATGAATGTTTCAGAAAGTAAATGTATTTTAGGAGATAATAAAAATTTAAAGAAAATAAATGAGAATATAGAAAAATTGGAAAATAAAGAAACACTATTTATTGATTTTGACAGCAAAATACAAGAAGGAAATTTATTGTCATTTGAGATTCAAATGGAAAAAGGAAAAAATCTAGTAGAAGAGGGAAATACAGATTTTGATAAAATAATAGTAAATCCAGATGAACTAAAAATATTATTATTCACATCTGGAACAACCGGAAACGCAAAAGGAGTATGCTTGTCACAAAGAAATATCTGTTCAAATATTTTATCAATATATGGAATAGTAAAAGTAAAAAGAAGTGACTTATTTTTCTCAATATTGCCAATTCACCACACATATGAATGTACAATAGGATTTTTGTTACCATTATATAGTGGGGCAAGTATTTGCTATTGTGATGGATTAAGATATATAACAAGCAATATGCTAGAATATCATCCATCAGTTGTATTATGTGTGCCACTACTTTTAGAAAAGATGTATCAAAAAATAATAAAAAGTATACAAAAAACATTACCTAAAAAATATACAGAAAATCTAAAAAAAGGCGAAAATATAATTGATAAATTACCATTTTATATTAAAGGAATAGTAAAAAGTAAAGTAAAAAATTCATTAGGTGGAAGATTAAGAGTATTTATAGTTGGAGCAGCTGCTGTAAATCCAGAAATAGCAGATACATTTGATAAATTAGGTTTAAATTCATTACAAGGATATGGTTTAACAGAATGTGCACCATTAGTTGCAGGAAATACAGATTTCTTTAAAAGAAATGATAGTGCAGGGTTGCCAATTCCAAATGTTGAATATAAAATTGAGAATCCGGATAGTGAAGGAGTTGGAGAAATAATAGTAAAAGGACCAAATGTAATGTTAGGTTATTATAATATGCCAGAAGAAACTGAAAAAGTTTTAAAAGATGGATGGTTCCATACTGGCGACTTAGGAAAAATTGACGAAAATGGATTTTTATATATTACAGGAAGATGTAAAAGTGTTATAGTAACTAAAAATGGAAAGAATATTTATCCAGAAGAAATTGAAGCGTATTTAAATGAGAGTCCTTTGATTTCAGAAGCATTAGTCATGGGAATTCAAAAAGAAAATGATGATGAAACATATGTTAATGCACAAATTTTTCCTAATATGGATGCTATTAAAGAATATTTGAAGGGAACAGTTCCTACAAAAGAGGAAGTTAAAAAAATTATGTCTGATGTGGTTGCTAGTGTTAATAGTAAAATTCCTAATTATAAGCATATTAAAAATTTTGCTGTTAGGGATAAAGAGTTTGAAAAAACTACTACTCAAAAAATAAAAAGATATGGGGATAATATGAAAAAATAAAAACGGAATTGGAGTTTAGTTCTCCTTTTCCGTTTTTTAATATGTCTTATAAAGGATTAGCAACATCCTCTATTTCCACCGCAACAGCAGCAGATTATTAATATTAATAGTATGATACAGCAGCAGTCATCACCAAATCCGAATCCACCACCACAACCTCTGTTTTCTGGCATAGTCTAGACCCCCTTTCCAAGTAAAAACTATTTTCTTTTTTGTGTTTTTCCTTGTTTCCTTTGTATATTACATATTATGAAAAAATAGAAAATTGGTTACAAAAATAAAAATAAATATTTGATAATTATTTTTATTTGTGATATATAATAAATATGGAGGCGAGAGTAATTTGAAAAGATTTGTAGTTATTTTTTTATTTACAAAAGATTATAAAAAAGTATTAATGGTGAAAAGAAATAAATTACCATATAAAAATTGTTGGAATGGGATAGGTGGAAAAATAGAAGGCAATGAAACAGAGATACAAGCTACAATAAGAGAATGCTATGAAGAAACAAATATAAAGTTAAGTGCTCCTAAGATGTTTATGACATGTACATATCCAGAAACAAATCAAATGAATAAAGGGACAGAATTAAATGTTTTATATGATTTTGTAGATGAAGTTGTTGTTAAATCAAATGATGAAGGAGTATATGAATGGAAAGATGTTCAATTTGCTTTGGATTTTAATAACAAAGAACTTGCTGGATTTGCAAATATAAGTCAATTTATAAAAGAGATTTTTGATTTGGAAAAAATAAAAAAATTTTATGAGTAAGGATGGAAAAAATATGAATAAAAATGTAACTATTGTTATAGATGGACAAGCTGGAAGCTGTGGAAAAGGTAAAATATGTGGATATATTGCACAAAATGATAATATAGGAATATCAACTAATAATTGGTCTTCAAATGCAGGGCATACATATGTAAAAGATACGGGTGAAAAGATAATTGTTAGTCATTTACCAATGGCTATGATAAATAGTGATACAAAACTTTGCCTTAATGCTGGAAGTATTATTACACCGGAAATACTAGAAGATGAATTAGTAAAATATAAAGATATAATAGGAAGACGAAAAATTTATATACATCCAAGGGCAATGATTATTAAAGAAAAACATAGAGAACAAGAAAAACAAATAATCAAAAGTGGCTCAACTTTTAAGGGGTGTGGAGCCGCACAAGCAGAAAAAATTGTAAGACAACCAGGAGTAGAACTTATGAAAGATTTTTATAAAAATTTTTCTGATTATGCTAAAAGTAAAATAGAAGTTGTAGATACATCTTTAATTTTAAATCAATCAGAAAGTTCTATATTGATAGAAGGAGCACAAGGTGCAGATTTAGATATAAATTATGGACTTGAATATCCTAATGTTACAAGTAGACAATGTGGAGCAAGTCAATTAATTGCTGATGCAGGAATATCACCTTTTAAAGTAAAAGATATAATTATGATAATTAGACCATATCCAATAAGAATTAGTAATAAGACGAATATAGGTGTTGATATATATAGTGGTGATTATGATGGAAGTAAAGAATTAACTTGGGAAGAAATAAGAAATAGATGTAATTCTAAAATTGATTTACAAGAATATACTACTGTTACAAAAAAAGTAAGAAGAGTATTTGAAATGAATTGGGACAGATTGAAATATAATGTAATGATAAATAACCCAACACAAATTGTGTTGAATTTTGCACAATATATTGATTGGGGAGCTTATAGATGCAATAACTATGATAATTTACCATTAAAAGTTAAAGAGTTTATTAATAGAATTGAAAAGGAGACTAATACACCAGTTACAATGATAGGCACAGGGGAGAGAAATTGTGATATTATTGATTTAAGAAAGTAAATGATAATGTATAAAAAGTATTGAAAATAAGAAAATCATTGTATATAATATGAAAAAACGAAAGAAGGTAGAAAATATGTCAGGGATAAAATTAAATTTGAAAAATACAGGAATATCACAAAAATCAATAATGGAATATAAAGAACAAGTTGAAAACATACATAAAGAATTACACAAAAGAACGAGTGATGAAAAAGACTTTGTTGGATGGTTAGAATTACCATCAAATTATGACAAAAAAGAATTTTCAAGAATAAAAAAAGCAGCAAAAAAAATAAAAAAAGAATCAGATATATTAATAGTAATAGGAATAGGAGGCTCATATTTAGGAGCGAGAGCAGTAATAGAATCATTAACAAGTACATTTAATAATATGCTAACAGAAAAGCAAAGAAGATATCCACAAATATTATATGTAGGAAACAATTTAAGTCCAAACTATATTAATGAGTTGATAGAATATATTGGAGACAAAGACTTTTCTGTAAATGTAATATCAAAATCTGGAACAACAACAGAGCCAGCAATTGCATTTAGAATTTTTAGAGAAATATTAGAAAATAAATATGGTATAGATGAAGCAAGAAGCAGAATATATGTAACAACAGACAAAGAAAGAGGAGCATTAAAAACACTTGCAGATAATGAAGGATATGAAAAATTTGTTATACCAGACAATGTAGGAGGTAGATATTCAGTACTAACAGCAGTAGGGTTATTACCAATAGCAACAGCAGGAATTGATATAGACAAATTAATGCAAGGTGCACGAAACGCGCAAGAAAGATATGATGATTCAAATCTAAAATATAATGAGTGTTATAAATATGCAGTTGCAAGAAATATATTATATAAATTATATAAAAATACTGAAATATTAGTAAATTATGAACCTAAAATGCACTATTTTACAGAATGGTGGAAACAACTTTATGGAGAAAGTGAAGGAAAAGACCAAAAAGGAATATTCCCAGCAGGAGTTGATTTTACAACTGATTTACATTCAATGGGACAATATATACAAGAAGGTAGAAGAAATTTATTTGAAACAGTTATATCAATAGAAAATCCAAAATCAGATATAACAATAAATAGTGATGAAGATAATCTAGATGGATTAAATTATTTAGCAGGAAAAACATTAGATTATGTAAATAAAAAAGCAATGGAAGGAACTGTAGAAGCTCATGTTTCTGGTGATGTTCCTAATATAATGTTAAGTATAGAAAATTTAGATGAAGAAAATATAGGTGAATTAATATATTTCTTTGAAAAAGCGTGTGCTATGTCAGGAATGATACTTGGTGTTAATCCATTTAATCAACCAGGTGTAGAAGAATATAAAAAGAATATGTTTAAATTATTGAAAAAACCAGGATATTAAAAAAAGGGAGAGAAGGGGCATACCCCAAAAATCTCTCTTTTAGAATGGAGTAGAAAAATGATATTTAAAGAACAATTTACAATGCAATTAAAAGATATAGGAAAAGAAAATTATATGAAAAATAGAGCAATATTAGAAATATTCGAAAACATAGGAACACATCATTCTGATATTGCGGGATATGGACCAAATGATATAAGAAGAACAGGTGTTACTTGGGTATTGCTGGATTGGAAAGTACAGGTTTTAAAAAGACCTAAATATGGAGAAAAATTAAATGTATCTACTTGGGGAAGGACGATGAAAAGAACATATACATACAGAGACTTTGAAATGTATGATGAAGAAAATAATTTGTGCGTTATAGGGACATCAAAATGGGTATTAATAGATATTGAAACAGGAAGAATTTCAAAAATAACGGAAGAAATATATGAAAAATATCAAATTGAAGAAAAAAATGTATTTAATATAGAAGAATTGGATAAGCTAAAAGCGCCTGACGAATATAGTTCTGAAATTGAATATAAAGTTGCTAGAAGAGATATTGATTTAAATGGACATATGCATAATTTGTATTATTTAGATATAGCATATGAAGCATTACCAGAGGAGGTATATGAGCAAAGACCTTTTGATAATTTTAGAATACAATATAAAAAAGAAGTGAAATTAGGTGATGCTCTTAAATGTAGATATACTTTTAAGGATGGAGAACATATAGTTTCTATTATGAATAAAGAGGAAAGTATGGTACATGCAATTATTGCTTTGAGATAAAAAATTTTAAAAATGTTTTGAAATAAAAAATTTAAAAAAAATGTTGAAAAATGGTAATTAGATGTGCTATAATAGAAATCGGTTAAAAAAGGGAGGAATAAAAATGAAACAATTAAGAAAAACAAAAATAGTTGGAACAATAGGACCAGCAAGTGAAAACAAATTAGAAGAATTATTTGAAGCTGGTTTAAATGTAACAAGAGTTAACTATTCTCATGGTAGTTGGGATGAACAATCTGAAAAAACAGAAAACATAATCAGATTAAGAAAAGAACTAGACATACCAGTAGCATTATTATTAGATATGAAAGGTCCTGAAATAAGAACAGGAATGTTATACACAGGAAAAAATAAAAAAATTGAATTAAAAGACGGTCAAAAATTCACATTATTCAATGAAGATATTGAAGGAAACGAAGAAGGAGTTTCTGTAACATACAAAGAATTATATAAAGATGTACAACCAGGTACAAAAATATTAATTGATGACGGAGCAATTGAATTAAAAGTTGACGAAGTTTCTGGAAAAGATATAGTTTGTACAGTAGTTCATGGAAATGGATTAGGAAGTAGAAAAACAATGAATTTACCTGGAACAGTAATTAGATTACCAGGTTTAGCTGAAAAAGATATAGCTGACTTAAAAACAGCTTGTGAACATGATTATGATTTCGTTGCAATTTCATTTGCAAGAAACTTAGATGATGTTAGACAAGTAAGAAAAGTATTAGATGAAAATGGCGGAAAAGATATTCATATAATAACAAAAATCGAAAATGTTGAAGGCATATCAAACTTAGACAATATATTATTAGAAGCAGATGCTCAAATGATTGCAAGAGGTGATATGGCAACAGAAACAGACTTTACAGAACCACCTGTAATTCAAAAAAGAATAATCAAAACATCTAACAGATTATGCAAACCAGCTATAACTGCTACACAAATGTTGGAATCAATGACACATCAACCATTACCAACAAGAGCAGAAGCTAGTGACGTTGCAAATGCTATATATGATAGAACAAGTGCAATAATGTTATCAGGAGAATGTGCACAAGGTGATTACCCAGTTGAATGTGTTCAAACAATGGTTAAAATTGCAAATAGAGTAGAACCAGAAATTGATTACTGGAAAAGATTTAGAACAAATGATAATATTGATTTATCAGATTTTGAAACAAAAGTTGCATATTCAACATGTGTTACAGCAATGAATATGGGAGCAGATGCAATTGTATGCTATACAAATTCAGGAAATTCTGCAAGAAAATTAGCAGGACTTGGAGCTGGATGCCCAATTTTAGCTGTAACAGATAATAGAAGAACATTTAATCAATTAGCATTAGCATGGAATGTAACACCAGTATTTGTTGAAAAAGCTGAAAGCATTGATGCAACTGTTGAAAACGGAATTAAAAAATTACAAGACAAAGGTATTCTTGAAAAAGGTGATACAATTGTAATTTCAGGTGGACCAAGTATTTTAAAAAATGCAGAAGAAAGCAAAATAGTTGCAAGTGTTGCAAAAGTTTAGTAAATAGAATAAAAGACTAGTAGAAAGAATTCTACTAGTTTTTTTTGTTTTGATTTTTTTATTTAGTAGCAAATGTCGAAAAATTTCATATAATGTAAATAAAGGAGGAAACAAAATGTTTGGAAGAAAAAAATGTTATTGTATAAATAATAATTTTCAAAACAATTCATGTGATGAACAAAATGACATAATGGAAGACAAATGCTCAAATGTGGGAAATGTAAATTTTAGTTGTAATCAAAATGAATACATGGATTGTTGTGAATGTGGATTTGAAGAAGAAGAAAGTGTATTTCCAGAAAATCCAATGTTAGGTCAAAGTTATGTACCAATCCAATATATGGATAAAACATTTAAACCATGTGTAGGATTAAAAATGGGAACAATATTTCCGGAATTAGTTAGTCCATATACTCCATGTCAATCTATGCGTGAAATAGAGTATATAACAGCAACAAATACTGTAAAGGAGGGCTGTAACAAATGTCAATAGAAGAAAATGAAAGAACAATTGATTGTTGTGAAAAAGAAGAAATGTTACAACAAATAAGATGCTATGATTTTGCGATAACTGAACTTGCTTTATATTTAGATACACATCCAACAGATGATAAAGCACTATGTTTACACAGAAAATATTGCAGAGAGGCAAAAGATTTGAAAGATAAATATCAAAAAGTTTATGGTCCTTTAACTATTAATTTTCCTTGTAATAAATGGAGATGGCTTGAAGAACCATGGCCTTGGGAAGGAGGAATGAACTAATGTGGACTTATAATAAAACATTACAATATCCAATTAATATAAAATGTCCAGATCCAAGACTTGCAAAAGTAATAATATCTCAATATGGTGGACCTGATGGAGAATTAGCGGCATCTCTTAGATATTTGTCTCAAAGATTTGGTATGCCTGATCAAAATGCAAAAGCAATACTTAATGATATAGGTACAGAAGAACTTGCTCACCTTGAAATGGTAGGAACAATTGTACATCAATTAACAAGAGGGGCATCAATAGAAGAAATAGAAAAAGCAGGATTGGGACCATATTATACAGATCATGGCGTTGATGTGTATCCACAATCAGCGGCAGGAGTTCCGTTTGATGCAACATGTTTAGCATGCAAAGGTGATCCAATAGCAAACTTGCAAGAAGATTTAGCTGCTGAACAGAAGGCACGTGCTACGTATGAAAAATTAATAGATTTATGTAGAGATAATCCAGATGTAATAGACCCATTAAGATATTTAAGAGAGAGAGAAGTGGTACATTTCCAAAGATTTGGAGAGGCACTAAGAGGAGTTCAAGATAAATTAGCAGAAAAGAAATTTTATATGAATGATTGTAAATAAAATGAAAAATCCCCCAAGTACAAAGAGTACTATGGGGGATAATAATATGCAATTGGCAATATATTTTAATCCTGCTTATTATTTATTATCATTTTCATTTTCAAATAATTCTTTAATATATAATTCTTTATTTTTAAGTTTATTATTTTTTCCTTGTAACAAATTCTCAAAAAACATTACCAAATAATCAAATGTAGGATAAATTCCTTTTGGAATATTTCCATAGTTACTTCTTACCAAAGCATTTCTAAAATATAAACTATATTCTTTGAACATGTCATTATTAATGTTAAATCCCATATTGTTAAGATATTTTTCAATAAAAACTGCCGTAGTTCTAGTATTGCCTTCTCCAAATGGATGTACTTGCCAAATGCTTGAAGTAAATCTTGCAATATGTTTTATTAATTCATCATTATTTAGTTTTGAGTAATCAAAATTCTTTTCTCCTTTAAAATCATAATCAAAATAACTTTCTATATCTTGATAATTTACATATTTTATAGTGTCTCCATTTAGGATATCCTCTTTTTTGGTAATATTATAATTTCTATAATTGCCTGCAAAATCATAAATATCTTTAAATAGGTATTTATGAATATTCTTTAAAGTAATAGGGCTAAATCCAAAACTTTTATCTTCTAACAATTGAGCTATTCTTAAAGAAACTAAATCACATTCTTTTTCTTTTTGAATATTTATGTCATTAGAATTTTGAGTTTCATAGTAGCTTTTTAATAAGTTTTCTACTTCATAATATTTTAGTTCTCCGTTAATATTTTTTTGGGATAAATCTAATAAATATTTAGAAGGCTCTAAATTATCAACCTTATTTAATCCAATTCCAGTATTCCAATATTCTTGTTTTTTTGTGGTATCAGTTATTTCATTTTCAATTATATAATTTTCTTCATTAGACATATAAAGACCTCCTAAAATTTCTATTTCTAATACCTTAATATTATACCATAAAATGCCTAAAATTACTATAAATTTAACTAAAAATTTCAATGAATTATACTCTAATCAAAATTTTTTTCCATTGACAAAAAAATACATAAATATTAAAATAAACATAGGTGATAATATGAAAACAAAAGAAAATAAGATAAAAATAACTCTAAAAACAATAATATGTATTTCATTTGGATTTTTTATAATATTATACACAATAATGTTTTGGAACATGTATTTTCCAATAAATAAAGCATATGCAAAAGAGACAGTGGCTAGTCAAAAACAGGAAAATATAGAAACAGAGAATATAAAAAATAATGAAGAAATAAGCAATGCAAATAAAATAGATATAGAACAAATAATTAATGATAATACAAATAATGGACAAACAGAAGAAATAACAAAAAAAGAAGAAATATTAGAATATTTGACACAATATAGAACAAATAAAGATATACCAAAAGGAATATCAGTTGTAGTGCAAGAGGGAAGACTTGGAAAACAAGAAATAACAATAAAAACAACATATGATAAAGATGGAAATAAAATATCAGAAGAACAAATAAATGCAACAATAACAAAAGCGTCAGCAAACAAAATAATAGAAATAGGTGGTGCAAATTATACAAGTAATTATAAAGTAAAAGTTGGAGATTTAATTTATGTGACATCAGATGAATTGGCTGTTAGAGCGGAAACGGAAGAAGAAAGCAGAAAAATAACAACATTGAAGAAAAATGATGAAATTAAAGTTTTAGAAATTTCACAAAATTGGTATAAAATATCATGTCAAAATATAACAGGTTGGGTAAAATCTGAATGTACAATATATATAAATCCAAATTTAAATGAAGAACAAAAAGAGTCAATTGCTTCAACAAAAACAAAAGAACAATTAATATCAACACTTAATATAAATATGCAATTAAATAAACCAAGTGGATTAACATTAGAACAATTTAAAAAGGTGTTGTCAGATGGAAAAGACAAGAATAAGATATTTGAAAATAATGCTGAATATTTTTATTATATAGAAAAACAATACAATATAAATGGTATATTTGTTGCATCAGTAGGAATACATGAAAGTGCATGGGGAACATCAAAAATAGCAATACAAAAAAATAATTTATTTGGATATGGAGCATATGATTCAAATCCATATAATGGTGCTTATAATTTTTCAAATTATTCAGAAAGCATAGATTTACTAGCTAGGGTATTTGTTAAATATTATTTGAATCCGGCTGGTACAAGCATTTATGGCGGAGAAAAAGCTGTTGGAACTTATTATAATGGACCAACATTAGGTGGCATTAATAAAAAATATGCAAGTGATAAAAATTGGGCAAATGCAGTTTTCTCTTATATGCAGTATTTATACAATAAATTGTAATTTTTTTGTAAAATTCCTTGATATTTTTGGCAAGATATTGTATGATATATGAGTATAAAAAACGCAAAAAAATACGGGAATTTATGATAATAAGAAAGGGGCTAAAATAATGAAAAAAACATTAGCAGTATTTACAATGTTAATAATGATTTTAGGAATATTTACTTTTACAAATAAAGTATCAGCAGACGAAAAAGCAATTGATACAAAAACAGAGAGTAAATTAGTAGAGATAAAGGAAACACAGACAAAATCATTGGAAGATTATCAAAAAAAATATGGCTCTGAATCATATGGTTTAGTTGCATATATTTTAAATTTAGTAAGAATATATAGTATACCATTTTGTTTCTTAGGAATTGCAATAGGTGCTATACATCAATATGTAATAGGTATCAGAAAGCTAGATACACTTGAAAAAGGAATGGGATTAATTGTAACTTTTGTTACATTATTAATAATATGCCAAGTTTTACCATTAGCATTTGCAATGTTTGTGAAATTTGGGAGGGGGTAACTAATGAAAGTTTTATTTGCAGTGAGTAATGATGAGATATCAGACTCAATAGTAAAAAGGTATCAAAAAAATTATAAAGAGATAATTTCATATAAAAATGTATATTACTTCAATGCAATACTAAAAGAATTACAAAAAGATAAAAACTATGACAGAATAGTAATAAGTGAAGATTTGGAAGCATTTACTAATACACAATATTCACAAATAGATAAATTTATTTTTGATAAATTAGATAGTATTAGTGATGAAGCATCAAATTTAAAAGGAGATGATATTCCAATAATATTAATTTGCTCTGATAGAAGAGAAAAATCTGAGGAAATGTTAGTAAAATTATTTGGAATAGGAATCTACAATGCATTAATAGGAAATGACAGAAGTGTTGATATGGTATGTCAATTATTGAATAAGCCAAGACTAAAAAAAGAAGCAAAGGCATATTACAAAATAGATTCAGAAGATGTATCTTATCAAACTGAAAATGAAAATGATGTTAGTGAAGTTGAAATTCAAAATATATTAGCACATTATAAAAGACTTGGAAGAGATGAAAAAAGATATGTTGAGAGTTTTGATAATATTGCTTCACAATATAATGATGTTCAACTAAGAATAATTAGCAAATTTTTACCATTAAACGTTAGAGCAGTATTAGAGGAAAAATCACCAAAATATCAAGAAATAATTTCATTTAATAATAGAGTTTCAGATAGTTTGAGAGCACAAGAACAGAAAAAGAAAGATGACAATGGACCAAGTGAAAAATTATTAGATACAGGAAATAGAGAGAAAATACTTTCAAAACCTGTTGTAATCCCATCATCTGTAAATATGAATAGTACTAAGAAAATGGCTAAAATAAAAAATGAAGTTAAACCAATTACAAATATGCAAGAAAAAAAATTAACAGATGTGAAAAAAATCGGTCCAATGTTTGAGGATGATACATTTGATGAATTGTTTGATGAAAAAACAGAGCAAGTGATGGAAAAAGCAGAGCCTGTTGTAGAAAAAGTAGAAGAAGTAGTAGAAGAACCAAAAAGAAGAAGAGGAAGACCAAGAAAAAATCCATTACCAGAACAAACTGAAACAACAGCTCCAAAAAGAGGAAGAGGAAGACCAAGAAAAAATCCAGTTATAGAAGACCAAGAAAATATAACTTTACCAGGATTAAATGAAAATGAAGAAATAGATGATAATGAAGATACAATATTACCTGGATTAAATGAAAATATTGAAAATAATCAGGAAGAAAATATGGTTTTACCAGGATTAGATGAAAATGATGAACCAGAAGAGGATACAATATTACCTGGATTTGAAGATGAAGCTGATGATAAAAAAGAAGAAACGGTATTACCTGGATTTGAAAATATAGATGAAAGTTACAATAATGTATATAGACCAAAGGAAAATAGTTTGCAAAATACAAGTACTACATATGAAAATGTAGATATTTCTAATTTATTAACATCAGATAAAAAAGTTGCTTGTTTTATAGGAACAAGCAAAAATGGAACATCATTTATAGTAAATAATTTAGCAGATATAACATCAAAAATGGGAATAGATACAGCGATATTAGATACAACAAAAAATAGAAATTCATATTATATTTATACTCAAAATGATGAAGCACTAAGAAAAATAGCTATGAATAGTGTTCAAAATTTAATACAAGGAAATGCAAATGGAATACAAGTAAATAAGAATCTAACAGTATATACATCATTACCAGATGAAACAGAAGGAATAGAAAATGCAGGAACAATATTACAAACATTATTAAAAAAACATTCATTAGTATTGATTGATTGTGATTTTGAAACACCAGTACAATATTTTGAAAAGACACAGGAAATTTATTTGGTTCAATCATTTGATATATTAACAATTCAACCATTAACAGCATTTTTAAGAGAACTAAAATCAAAAAATATACTAGACCAAAACAAATTAAGAATTGTATTAAACAAAGTATTAAAACTTAGAGGTATAAATGATAAAACAATTATTGGTGGAATGGCTTATTATAATGACCCGGCAATGTCATTTATGACAGAATTATTTGACAAAAATACAGTAAGATATGTAACAATGCCATTTAATGAAGAAGTTTATACAATTTATTTGGAAAATATAATAAATTGCCAAGTATCAACTAAGGGATATCCAAAAAATATAGTACAAATTTTAAATGAATTATCTAATATGGTATACCCATTAGTATCAGGAAAATCAACATATGTACCACCAACATTAGATAAAAATAGTGGAGTATTTTCACCAAGTATGAATTCTACATTAAATCAAATGAAAAATAGATATTAAAAAATAACATAGGGGGGAAAAAAGTGCTAATAGTAGTAGTCGTTATATTAATAATAGCAGTATTGGGATTAATAGGATATAATCTTAATATACACAAAAAAATACAAACATATAAAAATATAAATCAAAAAATAAACAATTTATCAGTAGTACAAGACTTTATGAGTACAATAGGAGAAACATCAACAGTAGATGATAAAATCAAAAGAATAAATGATATTTTAATTGAAAAATATGAAATAAAATATTCTACTATTGTAGTTTTCAATGGTGCAGAATATGAAATAAAAGCATCAAATGTTGATGAAAAACATTGGGATTCATTAAAGTCACTACAAGATGTAGATATGTTTAAAGATAGTATAGCACAAGCAACCCCTAAATATGTTACTGTAAATAATGAACAAGAAAGATTACCATATCAAAAAATGGAATTTGGAAGAGCCAAATCAGCGATATTTTTTCCATTATATATTGATAATGTATACATAGGATATTGGATAATTGAAAGTGGAACGCCACATGATTTTGATAATGTTGATACAACTGTTTTAGAGGTAATAAAGGATAATATAGTATCTGTACTAAAAACAGTTGCACATCAAAAAACAATAGAATCAATTGTTAGAAAAGATTTATTTTCAGGTTTATATTCAGAGGAATACTTGTATGGTGAAGGAAGAAAAATAATTGACCAATATACAACTTCAACAATATGTATGTACAAAATAACTAATTTGGAAGAAATTAATCATAAATGTTGTAGAGAGCTAGGAAATAAGGTTATAGAAAAAATAAGTGAATATATTAAAAATAATATATCAGATCAGTATGTTTTTGTAAGATATATGGGACCTAAATTCGTAATAGCTTTTTCAGGCGTTGAAATAAATGGAGTTGCAGAATTTGTTAATGATTTAAAAGAAAAAATCGAAAATACAGAAATATTTATGGATGATGACAATAAAGATGAAGACAACAAAATGTCAGCATTCCCTAGATTGAATTTTGCAATATCAACATATTATAAAGGAACAGGACTTGAAGAAGTTCTAAAAAAACAAGAAGAATACTTAGATAACTGCAATGTAGATGAAAGTGATATTACAAATATATAGTAATATTAGTTTAAAGGAGGTTATTAATAATGGATTTTGATAAAACAATGAGCTTTCAAGTTGAAAGAGAAGAAAATACTAAAACAAGAGAAATATTAAAAGAAGTGTATGAAGCACTAACAGAAAAAGGATATAACCCAATAAATCAAATTGTTGGTTATATACTATCAGGAGACCCAACATATATAACAAGTTATAATGATGCCAGAAACAAAATTAGAACAATAGAAAGAGATGAATTACTAGAAAAGATGGTAAAAAGTTATATAGGATTGGATTTAGAAGATTAATAGTTGAAATGCTTATTAATCTAAGAAGGAATGAAATTAAAATGAGAAAATTAGGAATAGATTATGGAGACGCAAGAGTTGGAATTGCAATAACAGATCCATTGAATATTACAGCACAAGGACTAGAAACAATTCAAAGAAATAATTCAGACAAAATAGTTTTAAGAAGATTAGATGAAATACTAGAAAAATATGAAGTAGATACTTTTGTAGTTGGAATGCCATATAATTTAAAGGGAGAGAAAACTGTAAGAGCAGAAAAAACTGAACAATTTATTCATAAATTAAAATGTAAATACAACAAAATAAAAATAGAAACTGTTGATGAAAGATTAACAACAGTTGCAGCTCATAAAACTATGAATTTCTTAGATGTTAATAAGAATAAAAAACGTGATATTGTAGATACTATATCTGCGGTATATATTTTGGAAACTTATATAAATAAAAAATAATATTTTATTAGAAAATAGTTGCAAAAAGTTAAAAAATAAGATATTATAATTACGGTATTTAATTTATTAAATATAAAAATTGATGAAATAAGTAATTCATAAAGTAAATTCTAAAAATAGTAAAAGTATTTGTTTTAGAATTACTAGAAGAAAGGAGAATTTTAAATTATGGACGAAAATTATGAAGGAGACGAATTAGATAACATAGTAATATTAAATGATGAAGATGGAAACGAAGTAAAATTTGAATTTTTAGATTTAATAGAACTAGATGATGAAGAATATGTAGTATTATTACCAATGACAGAAGAAGGAGAAGAAGACGAAGGTGAAGTTGTAATACTAAAAGTAGAAGATAATGATGATGAAGATTCAGATGAAGAATCATATGTAAGTGTAGAAGATGAAGATACATTAAACAAAGTATTTGAAATATTCAAAGAAAAATTTAAAGATGATTTTGATTTTGTAGATTAATTTTAAGAATAGGGCGGATACAATCCGTCCTTTTTTAGTAGTAGATATTTTTAAAGAAACGAAAGGAATGAAAAATTATGAAGAAATTTTCAACATATTTATTAGTAGTTTTTATGATGCTTTTTTGGGTTCTTAGAATTGTAATAACACTTGCATCTCAATTAGGAAAAAGCTTTATGGGAATTGTTCCAATGAATGAAACATTTGAAATTGCAATTTTGTTTTTAACATTATTATGTGTAGTATTAATTGTAAAGAGAAAAATGATAGGAAGTTTATTATATCTTACTATTCATGCTATATATTTTGGAGGAGATGTTACAAATAAATTAAATATATTGGCTAGAAATGAAACTTTGACATTGGCTCAAAGTACTGAATTTATGTTTTCTATGATTGGTATAATTTTGCCTTTGGCTGTTTTATTGGATTTGCTATTAGATAAAAATAGAAAGATGAATCCAAAAGATGAAAAGACAGATTGGTTTTATAAAAATGAACAATTTGATAGAAAATTGGATGATAGGGCTGATAAAAATAATTATAGAACAATGTAATTTGTAAGTATTCTAAGAGAAAATAATGTTATTAATTTTAATAAAGCGGGGATAAAAGCATTGTTACCAGAAGATGTAGATTTATTAATGGTTTAGTAAATTCGGTAATTGGGCAATGAAAAAGAAAATTTAATAAGGAAGTGATAAATATGGATATGTATCAAAAAAGAAAAATTAGAGCAGAAAAGAAAAAAGATGATAGTTCAAAAAGTTTTCCATCAGTCGGAATCAACTGGTAAAGAACGACTTATATAAACTCTCTTTAAACCCCGTATTTTATAAGACTTTTAATTAAATTTTTTTTTACAATTTTTAATAAAAAATTAACAAAAATTATAAGAAAAATTGGGTAAGAACTATTTAAAGAAACTTTTTTATAAGAAGGTGAATATTTTGAAGATAGAAGATTTAAGAAAAGATTATGATGAATTACAAGTTAAATATGGTGCTAAGGAATTAGATTCTATATATAATGGTGGAT
>OGZK01000174.1_pt1 | contig 59897 bp, 44 predicted proteins | sample 1576791 | NCBI WGS metagenome assembly OGZK01 (sample SAMEA3541556, study PRJEB24748) | human gut metagenome | biome: human gut; feature: human-associated habitat; material: faeces | place: China | collected 2012
AAATTATCAGCAATAAATAAGAAAATAGAGAAAAACGGTGGAAAATATACCGGCGCTGTGATTGCGTATTACAGCAGACAGCTGGAAAAAGAACCCGGTTTGAAAAAAGTAGTTGCCTATGGAAAATATCTGAATAAAAATGGTGGTGACTTTATTTATGAGCAGGGATACCATATTTTGTTTGGAAAAGGAGACGGGAAGTTTGCACTGTTCCTTTGCAGATGTGCCAGTCTTATGCTGATGGCTCTGTTGTCCGTGTTGATATGGTATATTGAACAGACCGGCAGGATGAATTGTCTTATCAGAATATCAACATGTGGAACAAAAAAAACAGACTGTTATAAATATGGAAATGTTATGCTGAGTGGTATGATAGTTGCTGTAATAACATATATTCCATGGGTTTATAATGTGTTTTCTGTTTTTGGCTGTGCAGGACTTTCTTCACCAGCAAACAGTTTGCAGATGTTTTTCAGGGTTCCGGTATGGATTCCGTTGTCTGCAGTGATTATAGCATTTTTTGTACTTTTATATACAATATATCTCATATTATTATTTTTTTCTGATTTTTGCCACAAAAAATCCCTCATATAAATCGGTTGGGCACACACATAAAGTTCCATGAATTTTTGTTGGAAGTAATGGTAATTCTTCCATTCCCTCGAAATGAATCGGTACAATTTCTACATTTTCATTTTTTATAGAGTGTACTATTATATCTTCATTTTCACATGATAAAATTGAACAAGTTGAATATACCATTTCATGTCCTGGTTTTAATAATTTTATAGCTTTACTCAACAATGTTTTTTGCACTGATGATGATCTATCTATTAATTGTTTTGAAAAATATTTCTCTATATTATTATCATTAAAGTCCAATGTTCCACTACCACTGCATGGTGCATCTAATAAAATTTGGTCAAATGAGAAAAAGTCATCTATAAATCTTGCATCTTTTTGCATTATAAAAACACATGATGCTCCTTGTTTGTCTATATTGTATTTTAGCCTTTCCTCTCTTATTTTGTTTTTTTCGCATGCTGTTATGTGTGCTTTATTATTTGTCAATGCTGCAATTTGTGTTGTTTTTCCTCCTGGTGCTGCTGCCATGTCTAATATGTCAGTACCTTCTTTTGGTTCTAATATTATTGGAGGTAACATCGATGATAAACTTTGCATATATATTTCACCATTTGTATATATGTCCATTTCCTGTATTGCTTTTTCATCTTCGTTCTTTATTATAATTGCTTCTTTGCTCCATTTTACTTCTTCATATTCTATTTTTTTTGCATCTAATTTTTGCTTAATTTCTTCTATATTACTTTTTATTGTATTAATTCTTAGTGTTGTTTTTCTTTTTGCTAGATATCCTTCTATTATCTTTTGTGCTATTTCTATTCCATATTGTTTTTCTAGCATATCTTCTAAAAATTTCATGGTTGCTTTCTCCTCCAACTCTTCTGTCCTTTTGGCGATATTTAAATATTATCATATTCCACTTGGTATTACAAGGTTCTTTTTTATTTTACTTTATTATTACTACTAGTCTTTAATTTCTTTACCGGAAATTTTTGGAAATTTTTTAAAAACTATTGACAAAACATTTTTTTAAGTTGTATAATAAATAAGTCAACACATCGCGGGGTGGAGCAGTTGGCAGCTCGCAGGGCTCATAACCCTGAGGTCGGTGGTTCGAGTCCATCCCCCGCAACCATATAACACATCCAAACATCTACATTTTGTAGATGTTTTTATATTATAATAAATAACTATAATATTATAACGTAGAAAAATTCGGAATTGAAGACATATTCCCCAATTCCGAATTTTTATTTATTATTATTTAATTCTTTATATCTCTTAATTTTCATAGTAGAAGTTTTCTCAAACTCTCCCTCTTTAATTTCCAAAGCCTTAATAGCCTTATAAGAAGTCAACTTTTTATTTACCTCTTTGATATTTTTCCAAATCACATCATAAATCTCTTTTTCAGAAAGATCTCCATGTAACTCTTTAATTTTATCATAATCTGGAATAACTCTTGCAGTAATAATCAATTCTTTTTCTTCTCTTCTACTATTTGCATCAGGTTTTTTACCATAAACCATAGACTCTTTTATTTCGTCAACTTTGTCTAAAAGCATCTCAATTTCTTCTGGATAAATATTTTTTCCATTTTGAGTAACAATAACATTTTTACTTCTACCTGTTATAAATATATATCCATCATCATCTATGTATCCAATATCACCTGCATTGAAATATCCATCTTCATCTATTACTTTTTTAGTTTCTTCTTCATCTTCATAATATCCTAACATTAAAGTTGGTGATTTTATTAAAATCTCTCCTTCTCCGTTTTCATTTGGATCTTTTATTTTAATATCTGCTTGAACTATTGCCTTTCCAGCTGAACCAACACATGGTTTGTATTCAGGTGTTAATGCTGCAATTGGTGCAGTTTCTGTTAATCCATATCCTTGTAAGAATGTGATTCCTATATCTTCTAACCAGTTTCCAACTTTTTTGTCTATTGGTGCTGCTGCTGATACTATTATTCTTAATCTTCCTCCTAAGTTGTCATATATTTCTTTAAACACTTTTTTCTTGATGTCTATTCCTGCACCTTTTAGTGCATTTGTTACTGATATCATTGTGTTTACCATTTTGTCTTTTTTGCTTTTTACTATTTTTTCGTTTATTTTTTTATATAAACTTTCTACTAATAATGGTACTGTTAAAATTGCTGTTGGATGAGCTTCTTGTAAGTTTGGTACTATATATCTTAAACCTTCACATATTGCTACTGATGCTCCTGTTGCCATTGGTAGTAAGAACCCTATTGTTGATTCATAACAGTGATGCAATGGTAGTACTGAAAATAGCATATCTATTGGATATAGTTTTACATATGCTGATACCGCATTGATGTTTTCTGCTAAGTTTCTGTTGTTTAGCATTACTCCTTTTGCATTTGATGTTGTTCCTGATGTGAAGAATAGTATTTTAAATTCTTCTGGATCTATTTCTATTTTTTCGAAACTATTGTCTCCTGATTTTATTATTGCTTTTCCTAAATCTATTAAATATTGTAATCCAGCTTCTTTGTTTTCTAGTTTGTTCTCTGATTTCATTTCAATAAAATATTCTACTTCTGGAATGTCTTCTTTTATTTTTTTGATGTCTTCTGCTTTTTTAGGTGAATATATTATTGCTGATGCTCTTGATCTTTTTACTATATTTTCTAATTCATTTAATGGTAATTCTCTATCTGTTGGTACTGCAATTCCTACACCACATAGCATTGCCATATATGATACATACCAACCATATTGAGTCTCTCCTATTATGATTACTCTTTTATTTTTTAGGTTTAAGACATTTGTTAATGCTGTTCCTAATCCAAATACATCTTCTTTGAATTCTTTATATGTTGTTATTTTGTATGGTGTTTTATGATCTGGCTTTTCTAGTATGCAGTCTTCGTTTGGATATTTTTCTGCTGTGTTTAAAAAGAATTCTCTTACTGTTTTGTAATGTGTCATGTCTTCATATGGTGTTTCTCTTTTTTTCTTTAAATTCTTTTTTTCTAGTTTTTCATAGTCTATTTCGTTTAGTTCTTCCATTACGTCCATTTTCATTTTTTTGAATTTCATCTTTGGAACTTTTATATCTCTTAATCCCATTTTCATTACCTCTTTTATTCTGTTTTTTCATATTATATATGATTTTGCTACTTTTTTCAAGTATTTTTTATTTGGAACGCTTGGTCAGTTTTTAATTTTAGATTTTCTTTTTGAACGTAATGAACAGTACATACTTATAAATAATGTATACGCCTAGGAACACCCAAAAGTTCAACCATCCCAATACTTCAAAACTATTATTAGGTAATATTATGGTTATAATTTATCAATTTTCTATTGACAATATCATATAATGATGGTATACTAAATTACTAGATGAGTATATTAGTGAAATTTCATTCAAATTGAGAGGGGTGATATTAAAATGAAAAAAGGCCAAATCATAGAAGCAGCAAGACTTTTATTTCACAAATATGGATTTAAAAAAGTCTCAATGGACGAAATAGCAAGAGAAGCAGGAGTAACCAAAAGAACAATCTACTCTTATTTTTCAAGTAAAGAAGACCTACTAAAATATTTTATACAAGAGGAAATCCTCAATATGAAAAATATTGTAGAAGAAATAGACAACAAAAACTTAGACTTTTTTGAAACAGTAAGCCAATCAATTTGCAGTCTTCTAAAATACAGAAGAGATAGAAATTTTTTAAACACAATAACAAAAGAAGCAGAATGGCTAAAAAATCCTATCATCATAAACAACTTAGAGCTAATTGATACACAAATTCAAAATTATATAAAAGGCAAATTAGAAAAAGCAAAAGAATCTGGAAATATATATTATGAAGATGTTGATATTACTGCATTTTTAATATACAAAATGTATATTGCGCTTATGTTTGAATGGAATGAAAGCGAAAAAAAATTAGATGAACAACTGATAGCAAGCAGTATTTCTGCAATTTTAAAAAATGGTTTAAGAAAGGAAGTTAATTAATTATGAAAAAAGAAAAAATCTTAAAAATAGTAATTTTGGCTGTTGTCTTATTAATTCCAATAATTTATAGTTTTTTCTATCTAAAATCTTATTGGAATCCATATGGTGATTTAACAGGATTAAAAATTGCAGTTGTTAATTTAGACGATGGTGAAAACAATGAAAATCAAGGAGCTGAATTCTTAAAATCTTTGCAAGATGATGGAACTTTTGACATTTGCCCTGTGTCATTAGATGAAGCAAATGAAGGAATGCAAAATGGTGATTATTATGCAACTATAACAATTCCTAGTAATTTTACAAAATGTTTAAATAGTGCATCTACAACAGATAAACAAATATCTACAATAACATATAGTCCAAACCAAGCATCAAATTATTTATCTTCTCAAATAATAAATAGTGCCGTAAAGACTATGGAAATAAACTTACAAGCAAAAGTTAGTAGTGCAATAGCCGGTAACTTAGCTGATAATTTAAAAAGTGTTCCAGATAGTTTAGAAAAAATATCTGATGCTTCAAGCCAATTGTTAGATGGTTCAAAATCACTAACTTCTGGTATTAAAGAAATTAGTGATGGTACTTCAACATTAAATAATAGTTATTCAGAATTTGATAACGGTGTAAATTCAGCCTATGAAGGTAGCCAATCTTTGAAAAGTGGTATTAGCCAAGTAAATTCTGGTGTTGATACTTTAAGTACTGGTTCTAATTCATTAAATACTGCTATTTCTCAAATAAATGCTGGTGTTGATGAATTATCAGAAAAAGGTGCTGATGGTATAAAATCTTTATCTGATGGTATAACATCTTTAAATAATGGAGCTGAAAGTTTAAACACTAATTTATCAGCATATGTTGATGGCGCAACAGCATTAGCAAATGGTGCTACATCATATGTAACTGGTGCAACTACTTTATTAGATAATGTTGAAAATTACATTGATTCTGTAAATAGTTCAAATACTCAAATATCTGGATTATTAACTGAATTAGCTAAATTAAAAACAAGTTCTGACCCTAATGTACAAAAATTAGCAGTTACAGCACAAGCAATAATTGATAGTAATGGTGCTCAAGAACTTGCAACTGCTGGTTCTCAAATAAAAGCTGGTAAAGCTCAATTAACAGCATCAAATTCAAATATAACAACTGGTGCTACAAAATTACTAAATTCAGGTAATGCTTTAAAAGCTGGTTCAAATAGCTTATATGCTGGAACTCAACAATTAGCACAAGGTTCCGCATCATTAGGACAAATAACATCTGGTATTACTAATTTAAAATCAGCTTTAACTCAGGTTCAAGCTGGTACTAAATCATTACAATCTGGTGTTGTTACTTTAAAAATTGGTACAACTAAATTACTAGCTGGTAGTGATAGTTTACAAACTGGTTTAGCAACTTTAAGCAATAGTTCTGCACAAGTAAAAAATGCTTTAAATACATTAGATGAAGGAACATCTTCTGCATATGCTGGAAGTTCTAAATTAACAAGTAGTTTACAACAATTTAATGATGAAATAAATAAAAACATAGATTCAACAAATACTGAATTAGAAAAACTTTCCGGTATAGAAGATTTTGTAGAAGATCCAGTAGAGTTCAAAACAGAGGCTTATGGTGATGTTGATTCTTATGGTATTGCATTTACACCTTTATTCTTATGTATTGGTTTATGGGTTGGTGCTTTAATGTGTTATGTTGTAATTTATTATGACCAAAAACATAGATTTGCAATTTTAGACCATGATTATAAAAATAAATTTTTACAAAATCTCGTTTATATTGCAATTGGGGCTGTTCAAGGAATAATTGTTGCAGGATTATTAAAATTAGGTTTAGGTTTTGATGTTCAAAATGTTGGATTATATTATTTTGCAAGTATTTTAATTGGTATAACTTTTGTTAGTATTATTCAATTTTTGATTAGAAACTTTGGTGATGTTGGTAAATTCTTAGCTTTGATAATTCTTGTTTTACAACTAGCTGCTTCTGGTGGTACTTTCCCAGTTGAAACTATTGATAAAGGTTTCCAAGCTGTTACACCTTTCTTACCAATGACATATTCAATTAAATTGTTAAGAGAAATTTTAGTACCTACTGCAACAAACTTTAAATCAAATTACATTATGATTTTATTAGGTATTACAGTTTGTACTTTGGGTATAACATATCTTGTTGATTTCTTTAAAGCAAAAAAAGAAAAAAATGCTGAATCTAATAATTAAATATTATAGTTTTATAACTAGGATGGACGTTCTTAAATAAACAAATTTAAGAACGTCTTCTTTGATTCATGAATTTGTTTATACTTTAATAAAGTCCTTTATTTTATCAAATTTACTATCCCCTATTCCACTTACTTTTTTTATATCATCTACTGAATTAAATTTTCCATTTTCTTTTCTATAATTTATTATTTTTAATGCTGTTGAAGGTCCTATTCCAGGTAATGTTTCTAATTCTGTTTGAGTTGCTGTATTTATGTTGAGCTTTTCATTTTTGTTATTTGTTGAACTTTTTGAATTTTCAATATATGAAGTATTTGTTTTTATTCCTTCTGATTCTTTGCTTACATATGTATTTTTTTGTTTTATGTCGACTTTTATTTCTTTCTTATTGACTTCTTCATTTGTAGGAATATATATTTTAACTCCATCTTCAATTATATATGCTAAATTAATATCTTTAATATTTGCATTTTCTAATAATCCCCCTGCTGCCTCTATTGCATCAGATATTCTACTATTTTCTTTTATTTCATATATTCCTTCTTTTTTTACTGCTCCTGTTATATATATTACTATATTGTTCTCTTCTTTATCTGTGGTTGCTTTATCCTGTTTTTTTTCTTCATTTGTTATTATGTCTTCTAATTCTGTACTATTTTCTATAATTTCTTTTGTATTTGAGAATGCTTTATATGTGACTATTACTGATATTATTATTATTGTTATAATTATAATTATTTTTTTATTTATTTTATGCATTTATTTTCCTCCTTTTTATTGATATTTTTTTGAAAATATTATATATTATGATATGTATTTTTTATTAATAATTTATAAATAGTTTATTCATAATTTAATAAAAATTTTAATTGTAATATTTTAGGAGAGTTATAATGAAATCAAAAAAATTTGTAGTAATATTAATTATGTTAATTTTTATTTTAAATATATCAAAAAGTTATGCAGTATCAGAAGCACCTGAAATATCCTCAGAAAGTGCTGTATTAATAGAGAGTTCTAGTGAAAAAATATTATATTCAAAAAAAGATGACCAAAAAATGTATCCGGCAAGTACGACTAAAATTTTAACAGCAATTTTAACATTAGAAAATTGTAAATTAGATGATATTGTAACAGTACCATATGAAGCAATTTCTATAATTCCTTCTGGTTATTCAGTTGCAGCACTTCAAGCAGGTGAGCAACTTACAGTTGAACAATTATTACAAGTAATGATGGTACATTCTGCAAATGATGCAGCAAATGCTCTTGCTTACCATGTATCTGGATCACTTGAAGGTTTTGCCAGTCTAATGAATCAGAAAGTTGCTGATTTAGGACTTCAAAATACACATTTTACAAACCCTAGTGGAATGCAAAACGAAAACCATTATACAACAGCTTATGATTTAGCTATAATAATGAAATATTGTATGAAAAATTCAACTTTTAGAAGTTTAGCTGGTTTAAAATCTTGTACAATTCCAGCTACAAATAAATATGAAGAAAGAATTTTTAAGACAACTAATGAATTATTAATTTATGACAATAGAGATGTTAAAAGTAATTATTATTATAAATATGCAATTGCTGGTAAAACTGGGTATACAACAGAAGCTAAAAATTGCTTAGTATCTGTATCTAATAAAGATGGTTTTGAATTAATTTGTGTTGTACTTGGTGCCGGCATTTACCCTAATAATTTAAGCGCTAAATTTATTGATACAAAAACTATTTTTGATTATGGATATAATAATTATGCTATAAGAATATTAAGAGATAGGAATGCTATTGCAACTCAGACATCTGTTTCAAATGGTAGCAAGGAAACCAAAGAACTTGATGTGTTGATTAATGATGATATTATTGCTGTTGTATCACAAGATGATTTAGAAACTGATTTTTCACCTGAAATAATTTTACAAGATAATTTATTTGCTCCTATTGCACAAGGGCAAGTTATTGGAAAAATTGTTTATAATATTGATGGTATTGAATATTCTTCTGATTTAATTGCCTCACACAGTGTTGAAATTTCTAATTTTTCTAAATTATTAATTCAAATTGTTTTAATAATTTTGATTTTATTTTTATTATATAAATTATTATTTGGGACTAATAAGAATAAAAAATATCATAGAAAAAAATATAGATTTTAATATTATTCATAGATTACAATTTACTAGCTTACGACATATAACATATATCATAAGCTAGTGATTGTATCTTTTTTTATAAAAAATTTAAAAATCTTTTCCAATTATAATTGTAACATCTACTAAACTTGTAGAAGATTTATTAGTTGATATATTTCCTGTTCCTAAAACTTGTTTCATATTTTTCAAATCTTCATCACTAGCATTTTTCTTATTTGTAATTATTGTTTTAGCTATTGATGATGTTTTTCCTGTCTTTTTAACTTTATATCCAGCATCTTCTAATAATTTTTTTGCTTCTTCTACTTTGCTATTATCACTACAACCATTTAATAATTCAATTGTTACTTCATCAGATGTCTTTGAATTTGTGCTAATTGTTGTGTTATTAGATGTTGTATTCTTTGTTGATGTACTATTTGAAATAGTATTTTCTTCTACATTTTCTTCTTCTACATCTGAATAAAACATAGATTGTATCAATTCTTTTGTTGCTGTTTTGTCAGCCACAAATATACTAACATTATTTGTATTTTTCATATCAGGTGTTGTTCCTGGAAGTGTTGCTGATGTTATGTTTTCTGTATCAAGTTCAACTGCATATGGAATGTAATCCTTAGCAACTGATAATTCAACATTTGTTTCAACATTTTCATGTGCAATTTCTAGTATTTGTCCTATTTTAAATATATTGCTTGGTTTTAATGTTTGTTTTAATGTTGCAATTATAAAGTCTCTTTGTGTTCTCATTCTTCCAAAGTCATCATTTCCATATTCACTAGGATATGTTGTCATTCCTACACCTTTTATATTATTGCTATGTCTCCATCTTAAAAGTTGTTCTGCTTTATCTCCATTTAATACTTGTTCTCCTGCTTTTAAATCTATATGTAAATCTTGTGTTGGATCATCATATTTCATATCAATTGGTACATTAAATGTTACACCACCAATTGCATCTACTAATTTTATTAGTGCTTCTGTCTTTACTACAACATAATATTTTATATCTAGTCCTGTTAATTCATTTATAGCTGCTAGTGTTTTTTCTGGTGTTCTATTTATGTTATATAATGAGTTAATCTTTTGCGATGCTATCGCTTTTTTTGAGTTCTTTCCTGTAAATGTGTCTCTTGGTATTGATAATAAGTTTGCTTTTTGTGTATTTGGATTATATGATGCAACCATTATTGTATCTGTTAGTTCAGAATCTAGGTCTGTACTTACCCCTAATACCAATACTTTTATTTCCTTTAAGTCTTTTTTTGTATTTTCATCATGGCCTACAACTGTTGCAAGCATTCCACTAAGTCCGCCACCATTTCTTATTGTTTTATATGTGAACCATCCTATTCCAATCAATAATAATAACATTATTATTAATAGGATTTTTAAACCTTTTTTTCCTTTTCTTTTCTTATTCTCTCTATATTTTTTATTATCTTTTGCTTTTTGCTTTTTATTCAAAATAATCACTCCTAATTTTTTCACATTTAATATAATAAAATATGTTCCTAATTTTTGTCAAAAATCATGACATTAGTATAACAAATATTTAAAAAAAACGCAATGAATTTGCGTCTTTTTATTTAAAATTTAACAATATTTTCATATAAAATTTTTGTTATAAATGATGCTTGGATTTTTGTGTTTAATGTGCTTTCTGGTTTTATTTTTGTATATACTCCCATTAATAAAACTGCTATACATATTATTAGTAATCCTCTTACTATACCATACGCCATTCCACCCACTTCATTAAATTGTTTTAGTATTGGCAGTTTTGCAATACCATCAATTAAAGATACAACAATACTTAATATTATTTTAACTACAACAAACAATATTATTGCTGTTAATGCATATACAACACCTTTTGCAATATTTTCCGCTTCTCCTGGTAAAATTTCATTTTTTACTTGGTTTGTTACTTGATTTGTTATTTGTGTTGATATTTCATTTGTATTCTCATTTTCTTCTTTTATAAAGTTTGATGCATTTTCTACTATAACGTTTTTGATTTTGTCTTCTATTGGTGTGTTTTTAATTATCGCATTTGCAACTGGTCTATATAAAATCAATGTTAAAATTATTGCAATAATACCAGCAAATAGTTTTGCACCTAATTTTACCAATCCTTTTTTATATCCTAAAAAAGTTGATAAAATTAAAATTGCTATTAAAATTATATCTATTATAATTCCCATATCTATTCCTCCATTATAAATTTATGATTTCTATTTTATCTCTATACACTATTCCTGCAATTGAATTTGATATAACTATACTTGTTATTTCTTGTTCTGCTGTATATCTTTTAACCAGCCATCCACTTGTATTTATAAATTCTACTTCTGCTCCTAAGTTTAATGCTATAATATTCCCAGTAGTATATATTTCTTTTGTTACCAATTCTGCTGTATAAAGTGATGTACTTTTATTGTCTGAATTTATTATATTTACTACTGAGTCTGCTGTAAATAGTCCTGATGATTTTTCTTCTATCGTTATAGATGCATTTGATAATTCTATTGATGCAAATGATATTTTTTTGTCTTTAAATTCTTGTATCGTTTCTACTGTTTCATCTGTTTTAATTTCAGTTATTTTATCTGTATACATACACAATAATTTATTTTTTTCTTGGTATTTTATATTTGTTATTAAATCATTGTTTTCACCTTTGTATTCTTTTTTTATTGTGTTATCTGTATTATTTTTTGCATCATCTATTGACATTACTTTTATGTTTGATTGTATCATTGTTCCTGATGTATCAACCTGTGCTATTGCAAGATATTTATTATCATCAGAAATTGATGTTGATACAACTCTTGTTGATGATATTATTGTTTTAAATAATGATGTTCCTTGGCTATCAAATAATTCAACAACTGTTTTATATACTGTATCTACTATTGTTACTGCTACATATCCATTTTTATTTACAGTTATTTGTGAAATATTTCCTTCTATTTCCCTTTCCCATAATATGTCCTTGTCTGCAATTAAATATAGTTTTTGCCCTTTCTCTTCTGCTATTGCTGTATATCTATTATTATTGTTGAATATTGGTTTTGATATTTCTATTGTTAGCTCTTTTTCTTTTTTTCCTGTGTTGTCATATATTGAAAAGTTGTTTTTATTTAGTATTCCTATATTTTTATTAAATGCATATATGTTTGAATTATTGTCTTCTTCTATCTCTATACTTGGCAAGTTATTTTGTGTTTTTTCCTTTTGAAATATGTTTTTGTCTATCCATGTTCTTACTTCTTTTTTATTTATGTATAATATTGTTATTGTTATTAGTGTGATTACGATTATTGCTATTATTATTGCTATTATTATTTTTTTCTTATTTACTTTTTTTATTTGCGGTTCTTTCCAATAATCTTTCATAATTATTATTCCTTCCTAAGGTTAAACCTTTTCCTTTGTTTTTGTAACTATGTTATATCAGTTTTTTGTTTTTTTGGCAATATGATTTCGAAGATTTTTATATTATTAATATTCACATTAATCTAATACAATTTTTATTTATCTGTTTTTCTACAACAAATTTGTATTATCTGAACTAAGCCAAAAACGCCCAAAATAGGATACAACAAATTAACCAAATTAGAAAAACCAATACCAGAAAATATAATTGCACTAGCACACATCAAGAAATCAACGATATCAAAACCTTTTTTACCAATAGCTACATTTTTTAAGAATCCTATTCCCAAAGAAATAGCAGTCGTAAAAATAGAAATTAAAATAATAATTCCATACAATCTTTTTATTCCTGGCCAGATATTACTTATTGCATACACAGCTGGCATCTGTAACTTTTTTATATCAACATCCACATTTATTAAAAATAAAAAAACAATACTTAATAAAATAATCAAAATTATACTAACTATAATTGAAATATATTTTATATTTTTACTTTTTACTATAAGTTCTTTTATAGAAATCAAAACAGGTATAAGTAAAACACAATTGTAACTAGCATATAAAACACTTGTTATCAACCAATTTTCGAATAAAGTTTCATTTTTTTGAGGAATTAAATAATCACTTATATTCAAAAAATCAATATTTTTAAAATTTACTATTCCGTATAGTCAAAACAACTATTATCAAAATTGGAATTAAAATTTCATTTATCTTTACTATCCCATTTATATTTGTTTTGAGTAAAATGCAACATATAACTGCTAATATTGCGCTTCCTATAAAACTATTCAAATTTATCTCTTGTTCTAAGTATGCTCCAAACCCTGCTATCATTATATAAAATGATACTAAAATAAATATATTTATAATTGAATTTATCAATTCTTTTACTTTTTCATTTTTCATAAAATAATCTAAAAATTCTTTATAATTTTTAATCTCATTTTTTTCCACGATTTTAAATGTCTTATATATAGTAATTCCAATAATTATTGAAGATATTGTAATTCCTATCATTCCATTTATTCCATATGAATAGAAGAATATATAGACTTCCTGCCCGTGATGCAAAACCTGCTCCTATTAGTGTTCCTATTATAACAAAAACTACTTTCAAAATACTCATAAAAAAAGCCCCATATTATTTTATGGGACTTGCTTTATAAATATAACTATTTTTTTCTTCTTCTATTAGCCCAAACTACAATTCCTGCTATAATTATTAATAATGGTACAACTGTAATTATTGCTAATATAATTCTATTTTCCTGTTCTGTTGCTGTATAAGTAACACTTCCTGTACTCTTTCTTACTGTAATATCTTCTTCTCTATCTGATAAATAAGCAATTGAATTCAAAACTAAATCTTTATTTTCTCTGTACGCAATCATTGGTGTTTGTGTTGATTGTGTTAATTGATAATCTGATACAAAGTAATTTTCTCCATATATAATCAATTGTGATTTAACTTCTTTTGTATCTGTTTCATCATTTGCTTCTGTTACTATTTTATTAAATTGCGCTCCTACCAAAAATGCTCCTGTTTCTTCTCCATCTTGTGCTTTATCAGAATTATTTTCGAAGTTTGTTCTGAAATATGCGTCTTCACTTGTTTTTATTAATGATGTTTTTGTTGTATTTAAACTTTCTAATTCTTCATCACTAGCAACATTTATTTTTGTTGCATTTATAAATATAACTCCTTCTGAATTATATAATTTATTTGTTGCATCTGAATATTGTATTTCTGGCATTATCAAATCTGGTGAATTTGATACCATTTTACTTGAATCTGTTTCTCTTATAATTCCTATTTCAAATGGTTTTACACCATATAATGCCAATATTTTGTTAACATTTGGTAAATCCAGTTGTTTAGCTATTGCTGCATTTAACCATAAAATATTTCCACCTTTATTTATATATTCTGTTATTGCATTTGTTGCAACATCATCAAAATCTTTTTCTGGTGATGTTATAACTAATGTACTACAATCGTCTGGGACTTTTCCAGTTGATAATATATCTAGTGTTTCAACTTCATTTACTTCATTTTGTAAATACATATTTAAATATTGCATTCCACTTGTTAGTGTAAATGAACTATATCCATTTAAGAAATATACTTTTGGTAATTCCTCAACAGATACTGATCTAATTGCAGCTGTTAATTTTTCTTCTGCAACATTTATAGATTCATATGTTGTTGTATCACGTGTATATAAGTCGCTAGTTGCAAGTACTTTATAGTTATTTCCACATTCTACTATAATTCCTTGGCTTGATGTTTCTATTCCATATTTTTGTACTAAGTCTGGTCTGCTGTCTTGTGTTACCGCTTCTACTTTGATTTTTTCATTTGCTTTTGTATATTGTTTTGCTAAATCAAGAGTAGAATCATCATCAGAGTATCCAACAAAATAAATGTTGATGTCTTTATCTATATCTTTTACTTTTTCTTTACTTTCACTTGTTAATGTGAATAATTTATCTTCTGTTAAATCTATTGGTGTTAAGTCTAATTTTTGCATTAAAACACTTACTCCAATAAAAAATGCTAATATGATTACTACTAATAAAAATGTTTTTGTACTATTTATTAACCATTTTTTCTTTATTGTTTCTATAAATTTATTTGTTTTTTCTGACTTTTCTTTTAAGGCTTTTTTTGCTTTTTTATCTAATTTTTCTGTTGCTTTTTTTGCCTTTTTTTCTTCTTTGCTCATTTTTTCAGTCTTTTTATCTTCTTTCACTTTTTATCCTCCTTCTTATTTTACACTTTTTCTTCTTTGCATTGCTGTTATTGTTAATAATAAACATGTAATTGTAAATGTTAAAAATGTAACTGTGTCTCCTATGTCAATTTGTCCTTGTGTATATTTATAAAACATATTTATGAAAGAAAAACTTTCTAAACTTGAATTAAATTCTGGTAAAACCCAAGTTATAATGAAAAATCCTATTGAGATTATTCCTGCTATTATTTGATTTTCTGTTAAACTTGATGTTAACATTCCAAATGATATATATGACATTACGAATAATAAGAATCCTAACAATGTTGCAAATGTTGTTGTTAATTTTGGCATTCCATAATGGCACAAGATTCCAAAGTACATAAATGTGCATAATTCAGTAATTACTACTATTAATAATGCTGCTATAAATTTTCCTAATACTATTTTTGTTATACTTATAGGTGATGTTAGCAATATTTGTTCAGTTCCAGTTTTTCTCTCTTCTGAAAATGACCTCATTGTTAATAATGGTATAATAAATGCTAAAACTAATATTGTTGGTAAAGTATAATATATATACTCAAAATTTACATTTCCATATCCTAATACACTAAAATAGAAAGATATACTAAATGCTATTAAAAATACTCCAATAAATATGTATCCAATTGGTGTGTAAAAATATGATTTAAATTCTTTTTTGATAACTGCCCACATTATTTTTCTCCTCCTTCTATCAACTTCATAAATGCATCTTCTAGTGTTGCGTCTGCTTTTTTCATTTCAAATATTGTGATATTCTCTTTTGCAAATTCATTAAACACTATTTTTCTTAAATCAACGTCTTTATCTGATTCTAGTACATATTGTTTTGTACCATCTTCATTTTCTTTAATTAGTTTGATATTTTTGATTTCTGGTATTTTTTCTTTTATTATTTCTATTTTGTTTTCTGTATCTTCTACTGTTACATATGTTGCATTATTTGTTGATACTTTCTTTTCTAGGTTTTCTGGTGTGTCTATTGCAACTATTTTTCCTTTATTTATTATTATTACTTTATTGCATATTTGACTTACTTCTGATAGTATGTGTGAGCTTAATATTATAGTGTGTGTTTTTCCTAGTTCTTTAATTAGTGCTCTTATTTCTGTTATTTGTTTTGGGTCTAATCCTACTGTTGGTTCATCTAATATAAGGATTTTTGGTTCTCCTACTAATGCTCCTGCCATGCTTACTCTTTGTTTGTATCCTCTTGATAGGTTACGTGTTAGCTTCTTTTCTACCTCTTTTAGTCCTGTTTGTTCAATAATTTTTTCTACTTTTTCTTTTCTTGTTTTTCTGTCTACTTTTTTAAGTTCTGCCATATATGTTACAAATTCTTTTACTGTTAGGTCTGAATATAATGGGACTCCTTCTGGCATGTATCCTATTTGTGCTTTTGCTTTTTTTGATTTTTTTGATATGTCGTATCCTTCTATGCTTATTTCTCCTTCTGTTGGTTCGATATACCCTGTTATCATGTTCATTGTTGTACTTTTTCCTGCTCCGTTTGGTCCAAGTAGTCCTATTATTTCTCCTTCTTCTATTTTGAAGCTGATATTGTCTACGGCTGTGAAGCTTCCGTATTTTTTTGTGATGTTTTTTACTTCAATCACGTGATATTCCTCCTTACATTTTATTTTCCGTAAGACTTTTGTCTTGCTTTTGTTGTTTCTATAATATCATTTTGATTTTTTCTTGTAAAGTTTTTCACAAAGAATTCACATTACGGAAATAGATTATTCAGAAATTTTTTTAATTTTTTTGTATTTTTTGTAACTTTTTCATTGACATTATTATTTTTTTGTGTTATTATAATTATTGTTCAAACGTTATGGGTCAATAGCTCAGTTGGATAGAGCACACGCCTTCTAAGCGTGGGGTCGGGGGTTCGAATCCCTCTTGGCCCACCATAAAAACAAGGAAACTTGTTTTTATTTTTTAACTTTAATACAAACATAAGTTCCAATATATAAAAATTCGAAGAAGTTTATCTCTTTCTACTGGTTATGTTCCTCAATATAGTAGAAAGATTTGGACAATCTCTTTATTCTGATAGCGTCTTTGCTTGCTATCACGCATTCATTTCCTATTGAAAGATTCTTCACAATTCCTATTGTATGTCTTGGCAGTCCCCGAGACTCATAGAAATCATACATGACCTCTAATTGGAATATTTTATCATACTCACTTCCAATAGATTTTTGTTCTTTTTCCAACTCTAAGAGCTGCTTGCCATTATTTTCTATCGACATGTAGCCTCTTCCATCAAATAAGAACTCCCGCTCATCCTGCTTAACTTTTCTAATGCATTTGTCCATTAATATTTCCTCCTTATACATTAATTTACAATGGTATTATATAAAATTTTACATAAGATTTCAATACCTAATATTAATTCTATTATTTATTATAATTATTTTTTCAGAAGTGGGTATAACTAATAGTGTTATACTACACTTCAATATTTTTATATTTTTTGTCTAAAACTTCCTTTTTTTAAGAATTTTTGTGTATTTATTGTTCATATTACCAATTGGTTTAATTCCCTCAAACGCCTTGCTATACTTATATATAAGGTTGTTAATAATATGGAGGTATGAAAATGAAATCTTTAAAAAAACAAGATATTGATAAAGTACTTGGTGAAGTATTTAAAGAATACAGAGTAAAAAATAATTTAACACAAGAAAAAATCGCAGAAAAATTAGGAATTTCTGTTAAATATATTTCAAGAATAGAGAATGGAACTGGTGGAGTTAAAGTTGAAACTCTTGTTAACTATATGAATATTTTGGGTATTTCTCCTAATGTAATATTTGAAAAATTAATAATTCACAAAGATTTAGAAACTCAAATGAAATTATCAAAAAAAGCTAGTGAATTATCTGATGAAAAACTTGATTTTATTATTTCAGTAATTGATTTATTAGAAAACATTTAAATTTTAGGGATTGAAGGCATACTTGTCTCTCAATCCCTATTTTTTTATTCTTTCCAGAATGCTTTATATGTTTCAAAAGCAGAATATATATCAAATTTACTTGTAACCTCATATGGTGCGTGCATTGAAAGTACTGGAACTCCGCAATCAATTACATCTGTTCCCTTATTTGCTAATATATAAGCAATAGTTCCTCCACCGCCTATATCAACTTTTCCAAGTTCTGCTATTTGATATCTTATATCATTTTTTTCTAATACATTTCTAACCCATGCTACATATTCAGCATTTGCATCTGATGCTCCTGCTTTTCCTCTTGCACCAGTGTATTTATTAAGGCTAATTCCTTTTCCCATAAATCCTGCATTTAATTTATCTGATACTGATGCATAAATTGGATCAAATCCAGCATCTACATCTGATGACAACATTTTTGAGAAGCAGAATACTTTGTCTAATAAATTTGGTCTATTTACTCCTAATTTATTCAACATTTCTGATACAAAGAAATCAAACATATGTGATTCCATTCCTGTATTTCCCATACTTCCTATTTCTTCTTTATCTGATAAAATACATACTGCTGTATTTTTCACATTTTCTAATGTCATCATTGCTGCAAGTGATGTATATGCACATACTTTATCATCTTGACCATATGCTGCAACTAAACCTGCATCAAAACCTAAACTTCTTGCTTTAAATGCTGGTATTATTTCTAATTCTGAGCTTTGTAGATCAGCTTCTACTATTCCATATTTTTGATTTAATATATTTAGTATATTTAGTTTTACTTTTTCTTTTGCTTCTTCACCTTGATATGGAATACTTCCAACTAAAACGTTTAGGTCTTCCCCATCTATTCCGTTTTTTAGCTTTTTTTCCATTTGTTCTTGTGCTAAATGTGGTAATAAATCTGTTATTGTAAATATTGGATCATTTTCATCTTCTCCTATATTTACTGTCATTTTTTCACCATTTGGTTTAACAATTACTCCATGGATGCTTAATGGAATTGTTGTCCATTGATATTTTTTAATTCCTCCATAATAATGTGTTTTGAAATATGCTAATTCTGTATCTTCATATAGTGGATTTGGTTTTAAATCTAGTCTTGGTGAGTCAACATGTGAACCAATAATGTGAACTCCATTTTCTATATTTTCTGTTCCTATTATTGCTAGATACATACTTTTTCCTCTGTTGATAAAGTATATTTTATCACCTGGTTGTAACTTTTCAAATTCTGCTATGTCTTTGTATCCGTTTTCTTGTGCCATTTTTGTTGCTTCTACTATAAATTCTCTTTCTGTTTTTGCTTTATTCAAAAAATTCATGTAGTCTTTTGCAAAGTTGAATATTGCTTCTTTTTTTCTTGTGTCTACTGTGTTCCATCCGTTTTCTTTTTTGTGAAATAGTTTTTCTTCTAAATTTTCTCCCATTTTTATCCTCCTTTGTTTGACTGTTTTTCAGTCTTAAATATTTTTTTTAGTATATCACTTTAATTTTTATTTTTCCACTTTTTTTCGTATTTATTATTTTTTTTAGTAAATACTATTTATGATTTACAATATTTTATTGTTTTATAACTCACATTTTTAATAATTAATAATTTATTATTTTTTATATATTGTAGACAAATAGATTTAAAAGGAGAAATTTTATGAATTCTTTATGGTTAAGTGAAAATAAAAATGATAAATTCGAAAGTTTATCAAATAATATAGAAACTGATGTATGCATAATAGGAGCTGGAATTTTTGGAATGACATGTGGATATTATTTATCAAAAGCCGGTCTAAAAGTTACAATTGTTGAAAAAGACGAAATCGGACACAAAACTACTGGACATACAACTGCAAAAATAACTTCACAACATGGACTTTTTTATACTTATTTAGTTGATACTTATGGTGAAAGCTTTGCAAAAGATTATTTATCAGCAAATCAAGATGCAATTGAAAACATAAAAAATATTATAAATAATGAAAAAATAAATTGTGATTTTGAAAGACAATCAAGCTTTGTATTTACAACAAATCCATCAGAAGTATCACAAATAAAAAAAGAAGTTGATATTCTTAATTCCTTAGGTTTACCCGCAAATTTTGTTACTAAAACTGGTTTACCTTTTGAAATTGCAGGTGCAGTTCAATTTCAAAATCAGGCTCAATTTAATCCCATAAAATATCTAAATGGTCTCGCAAATTCAATTACAAAAAATCATGGTGAAATATATACAAGCACTACTGTTTATGATGTAAAGCATTCTGATGATATGTTCTATACATTTACTCCAAATGGAGTTATAAGTTCTAAATATGTTATACTTGCATCACATTATCCATTTATAAATTTTCCTGGAATATACTTTTTTAAAATGTATCAATCATCTTCTTACGTTATTGGTATTGACACTAAAAAGACTTTAAATAATGGTATGTATATAACAGCCTCATCACCAACTTATTCTTTTAGAACTGCAAATTATAATGGGAGAAAAATTCTTTTAATTGGTGGAAGTGATCACAAGACTGGTACTCCTTTATCTTATGAAGATACTTATGGTGCTTTGGAAAATTACGCAAAACAATTGTATCCAAATTGCGAAATTCTTTTTAGATGGGATACTCGTGATTGCATTACTCTTGATAAAATTCCTTATATTGGACGTTTTTCTAATACAATGGACAATATTTATGTTGGTACTGGTTTTAATAAATGGGGAATGACTTCTTCTAATGTTGCTGCAAATATTGTTTGTGATATGATTTTGGGAAGAAAAAACGAATATGCTTATGTTTTTGACTCTACTCGCGTTCACCCTATAAAAAATAGGACAGAAATTAAAAATATGATTACAGAATCTGTTAATTCTCTTGCTTTAAATAAGTTCAAAGATTCTGATATTGATTTTGACGAAATCCCTATTAATTCTGGCGGAATTATTGATGTTAATAATCAAAAAGTTGGTATTTATAAGGATACGTCTCGGTAATATTTTTGCTGTTAAACCTGTTTGTACTCACCTTGGTTGTTTGCTTTCTTGGAATGATTCTGATAAGACTTGGGATTGTCCTTGTCATGGTTCTAGATTCAATTTTATGGGCCAAAATATTTATGACCCGGCTTTTGAGAATTTGGAAATTTTTGATTTGGGATTGTAACTGCTTAACCATGTGGATGTTCTTAAATTGGTTCAATAATTTTTTGAGTTTTTTTGAGTTTTTTATTGACTTATTTGCTTGGTTTTGCTACAATTTCTTTAAATTCATATATTTATATTATTATTTATTGAACTAGATTTCTTCGTTGTTGATTAATCTAGTTCTTTTTTTGTATATAAATTCTTTTAAAATTAGAATTGTAAAACTTATAATAATGTTAATAAAAAAATTTAGAATCTGTTTTTTTACAAGCGAACATCACAAACTTTCAAGAACATATTCTGATTTATCTTCTATTCAATCCCTTTACTTTTTATTTCGGTTAATACGTTTAAATCACTAGCTCTACAAATGCTTGCCAAACTATGATTTTTGTTTAAATATATTTTTTCAAATGTTATATCATAATTATGAAAAATACAAAAAAAGAAATCACCTATTTTTAGGTAATTTCTTGCACTAAGATTAATTAAATGGTCGAGGTGACAGGGATCGAACCTGCGACCTCATGGTCCCAAACCACGCGCGCTACCAACTGCGCTACACCTCGAAATATCTATTTCGCCTAGCGCTTATATATAATAGCACACTTTTTTATGTTTTGCAAGGTTTTTATAAAAATTTTTTCAAAAAGTGTTGTAGTCCATTTTACCATTCCTAGTTTTAACGGAAGCCGCCTCCGCCACCTCCGCCGCCGAAGGAACCTCCTCCTCCGCCACCAGAAGAAAATCCTCCTCCTCCTGATGAGTAATTTTCTGCTCTTGATTTTGCTGTTGTCGCATATGAAACGCCCCTTAAAGCCCAGCTATTTATAAGTATTATATTATCATAACTATCAAAATTTGACTGTTTAATTATTTCCGGATATAAATCTTTAAATTCTTTTGCAACTTCTTTTGCAATCCCCATTAATTGAGCAAACATCAAATACTCTTCAAATACTGTAATCTCTATTGCTTCCCTATCTTTTATAAGAGTATATTCTTTTAAGTATTTCTTTAATCCAGCTAATTCTATTGCTTCTTGTCTTAGCTCTGGCGTTACAATATATTCTTTTGTTTTTAATATTTTAAAGTGAGTCTTTTCTTCGTACTTAATTAAGCCTTCATCTACTAATTTATCCTTTTGATCTTCTAGTACTTCGTCAAACCAATGTAATAGTTTAGAATATTTGTTATTAGCCCATTTTTCTAATTCTTTACTTTCAAGTACACCATCTTTACTAGCTTCATATAACATTTCAAATATTTCTTTTTCTAATCTATTAGTTATTTTTCCTTGATCAGCCTCTTTTAATATTATTACAATATCTTCTTTCTTAAATATTTTATTTTTTTCTCTTTGTTCTATCCTTACAAAAGTTTCATGCATCCACTTTAATATTATTGCTCCTAACAAATCTGTTTTATTCCTTAATATTCCATAAATGTACCCAATATAATATGCTCTAAATATATCCTTTTTACATGGGATATCTCTAAAATATTCGACTTTTTTTGTTTTTACTTTTCCATCTTTTCCTAACTTTAATTTTTCTTTTTCCAAACTTTGCTTTATTAATAATATTATTATAAAGAAGATTATTAGCATCTGAAATATTGCTATAAGTACTCCTATAACGTTTGCTAATACGGAATTAGATTTTTCATTATACTTTTTTGATCCTTCTTCTGCCATATCATGATAATATTCAAAATCATGTTTTATTGAATTTGATGTATTAAATGTATTTTTTGGAAATTGGACTAATATTGTCATATACTCACTACTAGCTAAACTTGAATCTGATTGCATTTCAATATATCCATCATATACATACGCTGTTCCACCATAATTTCCATATCCCCAAACTCCAACTGTATCTGGTATTTTTGATGTTGTATGTATTTTTATATATGCATTTCCTATTGTGTTTGAAAAATCTTTTGGTATCAGTGTCCAATATACCATTTGTGAATCTGTTAAGTCTGCTACAAAGTTTGTTATTGTATATTTTACTGTATATTTATGGCTTCCATATTTGCTTATCCCCCAGCACAATTCGACTCCGTTTGAAATTTTGTTTATTCCACATTTATTTGCTTTGCTTTCTAATGTTCCTGATGTTGTCCAGCTTGATAATGTTTCATATTTTGTTCCATTGTCTGATACAGATAAGCCTTTTATTTCTGATTTTCCTAAATTGTAATATGGATGATATACTTCTGTTCCTTGATTTGTGCTACAAGTCCATATTTCTGTAACTGTTGCATCTCCTTTGTTGTCTATAAATATATCCATAGATATATTATTAATACTATTTGCTTTTACATTTTTACTTAATCCTAATATTACTATGCTTAGTAAAAATACTAAAATTATTTTTAGTGTTTTTTTCATTTTTTGTCCCCCATTTATTTTTTTATATTATTTCATATTTATTGTTTTAAGACAATATTTTTTTATAATTTTAATAAATTTTTTAAAATGTCTTGAAAATTCTATTAAAAGTATTTATAATATAGTGTATGCACCAGTAGCTTAGTTGGATAGAGTGTTCGGCTACGAACCGGAAGGTCGGGGGTTCGAATCCCTCCTGGTGCACCAAAAACCATTCACATGAATGGTTTTTTTACTTTAATTTATTATCACTTTCTAATATTATTTCGTCCTTTTTATTAAATATATAAAGACAGATAAAATTAATTACCTGTCTAAAAATTTTATTTTTTCATATCATTATATACCATTGAAGTTAAATATTGTTTTTCTTGTTCAATATCTTTCCTAATTCTACTAGCCGATATTTTATATTTTTCTCTATTTAAATCTACTATAACATTTTCTAAATTCAAATATTTTGCAACATATTTTCCATAATCTTCACTACTATAAAAATGCGTGAATTTTATATCTTTTATTATACTTGATAAATATTTCATTTGAATATTTATACTTTCTTCATCTAAACCATATTGTTTAGGACTATTAAACGCTTTCAATATTTTAACATTCGGAAAAACATTCTTGATCCATTTTATTTTTGTTTCAATGTCAATATCAAATTGTGGTGTATCATACACAACAACATAAAATTCATCCATTTTCTTTAAAGCTTTTTCTATTAAATATTGATGTCCTTTGTGAAAAGGTGCAAATTTTCCAATAGTAAACCCTCTTTTTATCATATTATTTATTTCTTCTCTTTCATTATTATTTTTTGGTACTGGTGGAATGCTATTTATTCTATATATGATTTGTTGCAATGTGTGATTATTTCATAATTTCCACCTAAACTATTTCTGGATTATCGTTTAATATCTTATCAACTATATCATCATTACAAACCAAATTAAATGTATCCACATAACCCTGTAAAGACCTAGCTTTAACTCTTAAATTATAATTATCTTTATTTACATATATTTTAGATTTACCTTTTCCATTTTTGGCCTCTTGAACCAAATTTGAAACAGGCGAATTTCCATCAAAAGCAATAACAATTGAATTTCTTCTCTCAAAAATCTCATAATTAAAACTTTTATAAATACCAAATTCCTCATTTTCTGTCGAAATACGCACTCCATTAATATTATCATTTAAAAGTTTTTCACCGACTTCTTTTGAAATCATTTTAGGAACTATTGCATATATTTCAAAATCTTTATTCAATTTATTTGATATATCTATTATAGCTTTCTCATAACCTTCAACTTTATGTCCAACAACAAAATATACCTTTTTATTATCGATTTTTTTGATTAAATCTTCTAATATTTTTAATCCCTCTTCTGTCACTTTTGTTTCTCTATTTTTAGCATTAAAACTTCCACCAGCAATTATTATAGGAATTCTATCTAGTGGTAATTCCTTTATTTTATAATCTAATATACTTTCAGCTTCTATATTATGATTTACTCTCAATTCAATTGTATTATTTTTATTCTCTTCCTCAATTTTCTCTTCTAAATCTAATATTGCTTCCCTTATAGTTCTTCCCGCTAAAAATTCATTAAATTTTTTGCTTTTTTCTTCAAAATATTTATTCTCATGTTCTATTATTTCATCTTCTACTTTTCTCATTTTAAAAAAATCTTCATTGCTTAACCCTAATAAATTCTGAATTGCTAATTGTTCATCAACTGTATCTGTACCATAAAATCCACATCCGTCTGTTCCTTGAACACATTTTATACCATTTTCTAGATATTTCTTTATAGGATGATTTTTTAGTGTTGTTAGATTATTTAATCTTACATTTGATGTTAATTGAAATTCTAGAACCGCTCCTGAGTCTTTTATTTCTTGCATTAGTTTCCTTCCTTTTTCGGAATCTAATTTTGTTGTATATAGTCCATGTCCTATTCTAACTCTCGGCATCTTTTGTCCTGGTTTTAAGCTTTGTTTCACACATTCAATTGATTTTTGTACATTATCTCTTAAACTATCATTTTCACCAGCATGTATTCTTACTGTGTATCCATTATCTTCATTACATACATATTGTACTATTTCTTCTATTGCTGGCTTTAATTCTGATATATCATTTATTTCTTCTCCTATAAAGTCACTTCCAACTACATATGGGCTTTTTGATACTGCTTTTAATACATTTAAATTTTCTCTTAAATAATTGCTATTTATTTTTGCATCTTTTATTATTGTAAGTGGAATTCTTCTAATTGCTACTAAAAATCTAATTTTTACTCCTGTTTCTTTTTCTATTTGTGGCATTATTCCGTGTAAATCTTCTAACAAGCTTATTGCTTTCATACCTTTTTCGCCTAAATGAGTGTCTGCAATTTCTATGTAGTATATACCTTGTTTTTGATATTCTCTTGCTACCCATAGCAATTTATCTTGTCTTAAATTAATTTTTGCATATGGACTGTCCTCTTTTGAATCTTCTATCATTTTGTTTAATATTTCTTTTATTTCTTTATCCGGAATTTGCTCTATTTTATTATTTTCTAGTTCTATTTTTTCTTCGCTTTCTATTCCTCTTGCAAAGACATATCTATACAAATATAATTTTTCAAGATTAGTAAATACAGCTTGTCCATCTTTTAATATTTCTAAGCTTTTTCTTATTTTAGGTATGTTTTCATCTGCATTTTCTAAGTTATTTAGTATTAAATCTGCAAAATTTATAAATGTATTATCATCAATTCTTCTAATTAGATATTTTCCCTGTAATTCTGAGTTTTCAAATTGTTTCTCTACTTCTTTTCTTTGTTCATATATTTTTTCTTCTTGTTTTTTTGTTATTTTCAAATCTAATTTCTTTATATAATATAATGGGTATCTAACTTGACGTTTTATCCCCAATGCTATTAGACAGTCTGCTGATAAGTTTGCATTCATATGTGTGTGTAAGTCTGTTCTGAATTTTGCTTTCTTTAATATATATGATTTTACTAATGTTTGATTAATGTCTAAATTATAATTTTTTGTTTGTGACATTAGTGTTTTACTTATTGCGGGAATTGTTGCTTTTATTTCTATTCTTCCGTCTGTGTAGATATTTGCTATTTTTATTCCTCCTAGTCTAAATATGTAAACTTCTTCATTGTCTCCATTTAGACTTGCTGGTATTGTTCCTTTTATGATTTTCATGTCTTTTTCATTTTTTATTGTTTCTAAATTACATATTTTTGCCAAATTTGTTATTAAATTTCCTGTTCCATGGTTTGGTGTTTCTAGTATGTATGTTAGTTCGTCTTCATTAGTCTTGTACAAATTTACTATTATGTCTTTTTCTTTGTCTAAATAAAACTTATTTATTACTTTTGAATTTTCCATTTATATCTCCCCATTTTTTATAAGTTAATTCAATATTTTATCATAAATTTTACTTTTTTTCAATGATTTATGTAGACTTTTAATATATTGTTCCGTTTTCTTCTTTATATTTTTCAAATGTTTTTATACATTCATCTCTGTCTATAAGTGTTAAATGTATTAAATCTTTATTTTTGCCTTTTAAGTAATCATATATTATATCATCTCTGAAACCTATATCGCCTGCATCTTCTTTTGTACATCCATAATATACTTTTTTAATATTTGCCCAAATTATAGCTGATAAACACATTGGACATGGTTCACATGAGGTATATAAAATATAATCTGATAAGTCATATGTATTTAGCTTTTTACAAGCTTCCCTAATAGCTACAACTTCTGCGTGTGCTGTCGGATCATTATTTTTTAATACTTTATTATTTCCGTTTGCAATTATGTTACCTTTTTTATCTACAATAACTGCTCCAAATGGTCCTCCTTCTTTTTTTGCAATTCCTTTATCTGCATTTTCTTTTGCAATTTCCATATATTTATTCATTTTCTTATTTTCCTCCCTAAATTTTTGGCTTTATAATATTTTAATCTATTACCTTCTATAAATCAATAGAATTTTCAATGATTAATTTAATATATGACAAAATGAACCTAACACACTCTATATAAAAGTGGAGTGTGTTAGGTCTTGGTTAAAAAAGTTTTTAATTCTTTCGTAATTCAGTGTCCTCAAACAAATTTAAAATTTTGACAAAAGTATTTTCCATTTCTTTTTCATTTTTTCCTTTAAGGTCATAATATAATTTTGGGTTTTTACAACCTGAAAGATGCAGAATTTCACCTACTGAAATAAATGGGCTAAAAAGTCCTTCATTACATGTTTTATAATATGGACATTCTTTTATACACAATCTAGAATACTTTGTTCCTTTGGATGTATCTTTTACTTGAACCCATTGATTACCAATAAAATATCCACTTCTTGGAATCCCAAATGGATTATATATGTAATATTCTGATTTACTTTTATCTGAAATTTTGTCTAAATATGAAGTTACACTTTCTAATGAAATATACGATTTTTTTCCAAATTTTATTGCTTCTTGACCTGTTAATCTATCATCTGTTCCAAAATACTCATCTCGTATTATCAAGTCTAATATTTTAATATTTACTCCTAAACTAAGTGATTTTGCTATAAGTCCTTCCATTTCTTGTATATTTTGTTTAGTCACTACAATATTAAATCTTGTTTGTACATTTCTTTTTATTAATTCTCTTGTTACCTCTTTTATTTCATTTGATAAATATTTCGGGTAGTGAATCCCATGGATATACTCATTTAAAGAATCAACACTTATTACAACATCAATTCTATCTTTATAATCCTGAATTATGTCTAATAATTCATTTTCATTTAGCTTATATCCATTTGTGTTTAAACGAATTCTAGTATTTGTACTAAGATTCATTATGTACTTGATCAAACTTGGTAAATATTCTACCATAGTTGGTTCTCCACCAGTTATGCGAAATGTTGTAATTCCTAATTTATATGCAACTTTGATTATCTTTTTTAGATTTTCAAAGTTAATTGTTCCTTTTAAATTAGGATTTATGTTTTCTCCTGTTGGCTTGCAATAGAAACAGTTGTGGTTGCAATTTGTTGTAATTGCAATTGCTAAGTAATTAATCCGTTCTTTTTCATCGTTTTTATTCATTATCTTTTTCCTTTCTTCTCATCAAATTCTTGACAAATTTGTGTGCTGCATTTTGTTATTATTTTTATAATAGCATCTTTTTATTAAATTGTATAATATATTTTTGTACATTTGATATAACTATAAGTTATATCAAATTTTTTTCTATAATTTTTATTAGAAAATCAACTTCTTTTTTTCTTTCTAAATTAACATATATTCCAAATTCAATTGGTTTTAATTCTAATTCTGTTTTTAATTCAACCAAATTATACTTCTCTAACTTTTCTTTTTCTACATATTCTTTCGTTATTACCCCTATTGCATCACTTTTGCTAGTTACTTCTAAAATAGTGTTATAACTTGAATTTTTCAAATTTAATTTTATTCCATTTGTCAGTTTGTTTAATCTTGTTACCGTTTGTGCATAATTTCTTGGTACATATATTATTGAATTTTCCAATTCTTTAATAGTTACTATTTTCTTTGCTAAATTTGATTTTTGGTTTGTTATAAATATGTCATTTAATTGTCCAAGTGATATATATTTTATATTTTGATTTTCAAATTCTTCTACCTTTTTAGAAAAAACTATATCTAGTTCTTTGTTTTTTAACATCTCCAACATTTTAGTTGTTTCAAGACATTTTAAATCTAAATTTATATTTGGATATTTTAAACAAAATTCATTTATGCATTCTCCAAATACTATATTTAATAAATGATTATGTGAGCCTATAATGATGTTATTATTTTGACTAAATTCTTTATCTATTTCTATAATTTCATATATTGGTGTTTTTAATTTTTGGTATAATTTTTCTCCTCATTTCTTAGTTTTGTAACAAGTATTCTTATTAAGTATAATAATTGCTTGCTGTATTTTTATAATAACATTTTTTTAGAAAATTGTATAATATTATTTTTACGTATTTGATATAACTATAAATTATATCTATTTATTTTTATATCATCTAAACAATTTTAACTTATTATATTATTAAAATTCATAAAATTTTCTTTTTTTAATATATTTTATAATAGCTCTCATTAATTTGGAGGATTTGCAATGATTATTAAAACTTTAAAAATAAATAAAAAATTCTACTTTGTAACAACACTTTTATCAATTATTATTATTTTAGCTGGTTACTTTTTTATCTCAAAATCAGTAACTTTTGGGCCAGAATTATTTTGGAAAAATTTCTCTGACATCACCCCTTCTGAACCATCTAATGATAATTTCATAAAATGGGTAGATTTTAACATAACATCTGATGTACTATCAAAAACAGCAAACCTAGATATAACTTCACACAATTCAAATTCTGAAATAAAATATAATTGGATTGAATTGTTATCTTATTTAGCCTGTAAAAATGGAGGAAATTTTAAAAATTTCAAGCAAACTGATTTAGATAAATTAGTAGACCAACTCCAAAATGGAAAATCAATGCAAGAGTTAACTCAAAACATGAAATATTATAATTATTATTTTGACGCATATTCCGTCGTTTTAAGTGGTTTTATTGGAAATTATTCTATTGAAGTCGAAGATGAATCTGGAACTACTCATTTTGAAAACAAGTATGGAATCAAAGCATTTTTGCCAATTGCAAAAAATTATAATTTTAGTCATTATGACGATTTCGGTGCATCAAGATCTTATGGTTTTAAACGTACACACTTAGGGAATGACCTTATGGGGAGTATTGGAACACCAATTATTGCCGTTGAATCTGGTACTGTTGAGCATTTAGGTTGGAACCAATATGGTGGCTGGCGTGTCGGAATTAGAAGTTTAGATGGAAAAAGATATTACTATTACGCACATTTACGAAAAAATCACCCATATGTCTCTGGACTTACGGAAGGCTCAAAGGTTACCGCTGGCGATGTTATAGGCTATCTTGGTATGACTGGTTATAGTACCAAAGAAAATGTTAATAATATTAATGTACCTCATCTTCATTTTGGTTTGCAACTTATTTTTGATGAATCTCAGGTTGATGGCAATAATGAAATTTGGATTGATGTTTATAATATTATTGAATTTTTGATGCAGAACCGTTCTTCTGTTTTTATGAATAATTCTGAAACAAAAGATTATGTAAGAAAATATAATTTAAAAGAATGAGACAACTTTGGGCCGTCCCACATGTCTCATTTTTTTCCGCAATACCACTGATATTGTTTTATTAACCTTTCCCCTAGAAACCTTTAAAATAACAATCTCATTAGGTTGTTTACCATAAATATATTCTCTTAACTCGTTCATTGTATTAACTTCTTTTCCATCAATAGAAGTAATAATATCCCCCTCTTTTAACTCAGTTTTAGAAGCAGGTCCATTTTTTATAATTTGTGCAACATATATTCCTTTATTAAAATTTAAGTTGCTATTTAAATATGGTATAACGTCTTTATCATAGACATATACTCCCATTGTAGCCTGTTCAAATGAACCATTTTTAATAAAGCTCTCAATTACAGGTTTTACCACATTTATCGGTATTGCAAAGCCTATTCCCTCTGCTGATGATATTTTTACTGTATTAATTCCGAATAACATCTCCATTAGGATAAATCAAAGGTCCACCGCTATTTCCAGGATTTATTGTTGCATCAGTTTGAATTAGGTCAGACATATAAGAAGCAGAATCTTTTTCTTCTAATTTGATAGTTCTATTTTTGCTACTTATTATTCCAGAAGTTACGGTTCTTCTAAACTCAAAACCTATTGGGTTTCCTATTGCATATACCGTTTCCCCTACTCGTATTTTACTTGAATCCCCTAAATTTATATATTTTAAATTTTCTGCCTCCATTTTTGTAATTGATAAATCTAAATCAGAATCGCTCCATACTACTGTTCCATCATATTTTTTACTGTTTTCTAGTGTTATATAACATGTACTATATTTTGCACCTGTAACGTGTTCATTACTTAAAATATATCCGTTTTCTGAAATAATTACACCAGTTCCTAATCCTAATAATGTTTCTGTATTTGTAGAGAATATTGAACTTCCATTATCTTTTAATTTTGATATTCCTACTACACTTTCCATCGTTTTTTCTAAAATATCTGCTACATTTTTGCTTTTTTCTTCTACGTTTTCCACAGTTTGTTCATTTACTGTGGATTGTATTCTTTGTGTTTCATATGATTGTGGATTGACTTCTATTTTTGTGTATGTATAGTATAAATAATATCCAATTATTATTAATATTGCTAATATTATTATTCTTGATATTATTTTTTTGGTATTGTTTTTCTTTTTTGTTCTTTTTGCCATTTGTACCTCCTATTTTTATTATGTACTCTTTTTTTATTATTAAACCTGTATTTGGGGACGGAGGAAAAAAACAGTTTTTAGAATATGTATTTATAAAACTGTTTTTTTCCTCCATCCCTAAATACAGGTTTTCCTCTCTTTTCACATTCAAATTTTCTCCTCAAAAATCCGTTTAAAAAATATGTCAAATACTTGCATATTCTGTATTTTAATAGTATAATTCACTTGTTATTATACGTATTTTATAAGGAGTAATATCTATGGAAAATAAAGAACTATTTGAATTAACAAATCCACAAAAATCAATCTGGTACACAGAACAATTTTACGAAGGAACAACAGTAAACAACATCTGCGTTTCAGGTACTTTGTATGGAAATATTAATGAAGATTTATTGAAGCAAGCTATCAATAATGTTATAGAACAAAATGATAGTTTTAGAATTCATATTGTTTTAAAAGACAATATAGCCAAACAATATATATCAGACTATACAAATTTTAATATTGATGTTGAATATATTAATGATGAGTCTGAAATTAAACAAATAGAAAGTGAAGAAGCAAAATACAAATTTGATGTTATAGACTCTGATTTATTCAGATTCAAAATTGCTATGTCAAAAAACAATTTTGCTAGTATTATTTTGACTGTAAATCACTTGATTGCTGATTCATGGTCTCTTGGCCTTGTAATTCAAGAAATTATAAAAAATTATAATTCAATAAAAAATAATGAAGAATTTACTCCAGATACATTTTCATATGTGGACTATGTTAATTCTGAAAATGAATACAGAAATAGCCCAAAATTTGAAAACGATAAAACTTATTGGAATCAAATATTTAATACAATCCCAGAACAAGCAACAATACCTTGTTTAATTAGTGGTGCAAAAAATGTTTCATATAATGCTAAAAGATTGGGATTTGAAATTGACAAAGATATTTTATATAAAATCAATAATTTTTGTAGAGAAAATCATATTTCTACATTTAACTTCTTTATGGCAATTTTTTCAATTTATATTGGTAGAGTTTCAAATATAGATGACTTTGTAATCGGTACGCCAATTTTAAATCGTTCTAATTTTAAAGAAAAGCATACAACTGGTATGTTTGTTAATACTGTTCCTGTTAGATTTGATAACATAAATGATGGGACTTTTAAAAAATTAACAAATACTGTTGCAACAAAAATGTTGGGAATTTTAAGACATCAAAAATACTCTTATAATTCAATTTTAGAAGATTTACGTGAAAAAAATGGAAATATTCCTAATTTGTATAATATAATTATTTCTTATCAAATCACAAAGGCTTTTAATAGTGATTTAGGTAATTATAAGACAAATTGGACTTTTAATAATTATTGTGCAAATGATTTTAATATTCATATTTATGATATAAATGATACTGGAAATTTGATTATAAATTATGATTATCTAATTGATAAATATTCTGAAAATGATGTTATTGATATTCATAATCGTATTATTAATATGATTAATCAAGTTTTGACTAATAATGATATAAACTCTTGTGATATTGAAATTGTAACTCCTGAGGAAAAAAATAAAATGCTTAATATTTTTAACAATTGCAATGTAGATTTTCCTAGGGATAAAACTATTGTTGATTTATTTGAAGAGCAAGTTGAAAAAACACCTGATAAAATTGCGGTAGTCTTTAATGATGAAAAATTAACTTATAAAGAATTAAATGAAAAATCAAATCAATTAGCTAGATACTTAATAGAACAAGGTGTAACTCCCCATACAGTTATTGGTCTTAGATTAAATAAAAGATTAGAAATGATAATAGGCATCTTAGCAATTATTAAAAGCGGTTGCTGTTACTTACCAATTAATATGCAATATCCAGAGGACAGAGTAAATTTCATGTTAAGTGATAGTAATGCAAAATTATTGCTTGGTACAAAAGATTCTTTAACAGATATGGAACTTGATTTACCTAAAATTGATATTGATTTAAGTAATACCGATATTTACAATTACAATGACAAAAACTTAAATTTAAAAATTTCACCAGAAGATTTAATTTATATAATTTATACTTCTGGTTCTACTGGAAAGCCTAAGGGTGCAATGCTTTGTCATAGAAATGTTGTAAGATTATTTAAAAATGATAAATTCTTATTTGATTTTGATGATACTGATGCATGGGTTATGTTCCACTCTGTTGCTTTTGACTTTTCTGTTTGGGAAATGTATGGAGCATTACTATTTGGTGGCAAATTGGTGCTAATTTCAGATGATGTAGCACAAGATCCTGAATTATTTTTAGAGATTATGAGAAAAGAACATGTAACTGTTCTAAATCAAACTCCTACATATTTCTACAAATTGCTAAAAGTTGAATTAGAAAAAGAAGATAGTAATTTAGCTGTTCGTTATATTATTTTTGGTGGAGAAGCTTTAAAACCAAATTTAATAAAGGGTTGGTATTTAAAATATCCAAAAACAAAATTAATCAATATGTATGGTATAACTGAAACAACAGTACATGTTACTTTTAAAGAACTATCAGAATTAGATTTGGAATCTCCTTCATCTAATATTGGTGTTCCAATACCAACTTTACATGTAATAATTGTAGATAAAAATTTAAAATTACTTCCATTTGGAACTATTGGCGAAATGTGCGTACTTGGTGAGGGTGTTTTTAAGGGTTATTTAAATAGAGAAGATTTAAATAAAACTAAATTAATATACCTTCCTGAATATAGTGATAAATTAATTTATCGTTCTGGTGATACTGCGATAATGCATAAAGATGGTCATTTAGAATATATGGGAAGAATAGATACACAAGTAAAAATCAGAGGTTTCAGGGTTGAACTTGGTGAAATAGAAGAAAAAATATTAAAATATTCTAATATTGATACTTGTATTGTTACAAAAAAAGTTGATGAGTTTGATAGAGAGCTTTTATGTGCTTATTATATAAAAAATGGTCCTTTAAATATTTCTGCTTTAAGAATTTTATTAAATGAACATTTACCTGCATATATGATACCTCAATATTTTATAGAAATTGATAAAGTTCCAATTAATATAAATGGAAAGACTGATTTTAAGGCATTACCTCTTCCTACAAATGCTCAAACAGGTGTTGAAATGATTAAACCAAGAAACGAAATCGATAGTTGCTTGTTGGAGATTTATGAAAAGATTTTACATGTTAATAATGTTAGTATGTCTGATTCTTTCTTTGAATTAGGTGGAGATTCTTTGACTGCAATTACTATTTCTGAGACTATTAGTAAGATGTTGAATGTTGATGTTTCTGTAAAAGATATTTTGGATAAAAGTATAATTATGGATTTGTCTGATTATATTTCTGGATTATCAAGTGTTACTGAAAATTCTTTTGAGATTTTACCAGCAGAAAAGGCTGATTTTTACCCTTTGTCTTCTGCTCAAAAAAGAATTTATTATGCTTGTAAAATGATTGGTGATGAAAATATAGTTTATAATATATCTGGAAAAATGGAATTTAATCAACATTTAGATTCTAAAAAAGTTAAAGATACATTTAAAAAAATAATTGATAGACATATAAGTTTTAGAACTGCTTTTGTTATTGATAATAATGAAGTAAAACAAAAAATTATGAATAATGTTAAATTTGACATTCCTGTATTTAATAGCAAAGAAGATGAAATGCCAGATAATATATCAAAATTTGTAAAACCATTTCAACTTGATACAGCTCCTCTTCTAAGAGTAGAATTGCATTACTTAGAAAATGGAAAAACAATATTACTTATTGATACACACCATATTATTATGGATGGAACATCATTAGGAAATCTAATAAATGATTTTAATAATTTATATAATGATAACAAATTATCTGAGAAAACTATAAATTACATTGATTATTCAGTATGGGAACAACAAAATTTAGAATCTGAAAAAATGCAATTAGAAGAAACATATTGGGTAAATAAAATAAATAATTTTCCTATGCAGTCTCTTAACTTACCTTATGACTATAATCCAAAGGCAATTAAGACATTTGCTGGTAATAAAATTAGTCAGAAAATTGATGATTCTGAATTTAAACAATTAGAAGACATAGCTAAACTTTTAGGTGTGTCACCATATATTTTATTTATTAGTGCTTTTATAATATTATTGCATAAATATACTAATCAAAATGAAATAGTTATTGGAAGTCCTATTGCTAATAGAGAACATTCTGAACTTCAAAATTTAATAGGTATGTTTGTAAATAATATTACAATAACATCTACTGTAAATTCTAATATGAAATTTTCTGAATTTTTATATGATGTAAAAGAGCAAATTTTTGAAGATATAAATAATCAAGAATATCCTTATGACATGTTGGTTAAAAAATTGAACATTCCTAATAATAGCTCATTATTTGATGTAGTATTTACTTATCAAAATACAGAAAATAATTCTATTACAGTAAATAATGAATTAGCAACACTTCAAGAAATTAAAAATAGCATTTCTAAATTTAATATTACATTAGAAGTTCAACCAAATCAACATACAATAAACTTAGAATATATGACAGACTTATTTAAATTAGAAACTATGACAAGCTTTATGGAGCATTATATTTTTATACTTCATCAATTAAAAGATAATATTAATGTTTATATTAAAGATATTAATATAATAACACCAAATGAAGAAAAATTATTAAATAAATTTAATGATACTTTTGAACCAGTAAATAATGATACAGCAGTTTCATTGTTTGAAGAACAAGTTAAAATACATCCTGAAAATATTGCATTAATTTGCAATGATGAAAAATTAACTTATGCTCAATTAAATGAAAAAGCTAATAGTTTAGCTCATTACTTATTGCAAAAAGGAATTAAGCCTAATGATATAGTTTGTATTATGGCTAATCGTTCTTTGGAAACTATTATTTGTATGCTAGGTATATTAAAATCAGGTGCAGCATTTTTGAATTTAGACCCTACATATCCTGTTGATAGAACAAAATATTATATTAATGATAGTAATGTTCAATATGTACTTGTTCAAAAAGAGTTATCTGAGAAAGTTGAAAGTATAAAAAATTGTATATATATAGACTTAGATAGTGATTTTTATAATTATAATTTTGAAAATCCTAATGTTTCTGTTAAAGCCACTGATTTATCTTATATAATTTACACATCTGGTTCTACTGGAACGCCAAAAGGTGTAATGTTAAATCAAGTTGGACTTGCTAATATGGCAAAAGCTATGACAAAAGTATTGGATTACTTAAAAGAAGGAAATAAACATACAATTGTTTCTGTTACTTCAACACCATTTGATATTTTTGTTTATGAAATAATAGTATCATTAACTCATGGTTTAAAAGTTGTAATGGCAAATAATGCAGAACATAGAAATCCAAAATTATTAGATGCTTTAATAAGAAAATATAATGTAGATGTTATGACTGTTACTCCAAGTTTAATGAAAATCAATTATGATAACAGAGAACCAAACTCTGCATTAGCATTAGTTAAAAATATGGTTTTTGGTGGAGAGCCTTTACCTGAGAAATTTGTTAAGGATTTAAAAGCACTTGCAGATGATATTACCGTTTATAATATATATGGTCCAAGTGAAATTACTATACTTTCTAATGTCCAAAACTTAGATGGAGAAAAAGAAATAACAGTTGGTCCTCCTATTATGAATACTCAAATTCATATTTTAGATAAAAATATGAACCGTGTACCTATTGGAGTAGTTGGAGAAATTTATATTTCAGGAATTCAAGTCGGACTTGGTTATATGGGAAAACCTGATATGACTTCAGCAAAATTCTTAGATAATCCATTTGGTCCTGGAAAAATATATAAATCTGGTGATATTGGTAGATGGACTTTTGATGGTAAAGTTCAATGTTTAGGAAGAATTGATAATCAAATAAAATTAAGAGGTTTAAGAATTGAACTTGGAGAAATTGAAAATAGAATTTTAGAAATTGAAGGCATATCTTCTGCTATTGTCAACAAAATTGAACTTGATGGAAAAGAAGTTTTGTGTGGTTATTATGTATCTAATAAAGAATTTGAAGAAAGTTATATTAAAGATACTTTAAGAAAGAATTTACCACCATATATGATTCCTAGTTATATATTAAGATTAGACAAAATGCCATATACAATTAATAGAAAAATAGATAGAAAAGCATTACCTATTCCACAATCTAATCATAAAGATGAGAGTTCAAAAGTAAATATAGCAACCTTGAATTCAAATGAAGATAAACTAATTCAAATTTGGAAAAATATATTAAAAGTAGATAATATAACTATTGATGATAATTTCTTTGATATTGGCGGTGACTCTGTTTCTGCAATTACAATGCAATTAGAGGCTGTTAAATATGATTTGGACTTTGAATATGCTGATATTTTTAACTATCCAACAATTAGACAATTAGCTAAAAAATTGCCTAGCCCTGAAAAATCATTTATGGATAATTATGATTATGATACTATTAACAAAGTATTGTCTTGTAATACTTTTGAAAATATTAGTAAAATAAAAAAATATGATGTCAAAAATGTACTTTTAATTGGTGGTACAGGATATTTAGGATCTCATATAATAGATTCTTTTATGAAAAATGAAACAGGAATAATATATTGTCTAATTAGAGAAAAAAATGGTCAAAAACCAGTAGATAGATTACGTTCTATTTTACATTTCTATTTTGGAGATAAATACAAAGATGACATGGATGTCAGAATCAAAGTTTTAAATGGTGACATAACAAAGCCAAATCTAGGTTTATCTATTGAGGATTATAACACGGTTAAAAATGATGTAGATGTTATTATAAACTCTGGTGCAATAGTTAAGCATTATGGTTTAAAACAGCAATTCGAAGACATAAACGTTGTTGGTACTCAAAATGTTGTAGATTTGTGTAAAAAGGAAAAGAAAAGATTACTACATGTTTCTACTATGAGTGTTTCTGGATTTGGAGAAAAAGAAAATAATTCTGACCTTTCAGATACAAATAAAATTGAATTTTGTGAAAATGATTTATTTGTTGGACAAAGTATTAAAGGAATTTACACATCTACAAAATATAGAGCGGAAGTCTTAATTTTAGAGGCAATTTCTAAGGGATTAGATGCACAAATTTTGAGAATCGGAAATATAACTAACAGATATAGTGATGGTGTCTTTCAAAAGAATATTGAAAATAATGCTTTTGCAAATAGAATTAAATCATTTATTGATATTGGGGCATTCCCTGAATATGCATTAGAACATGAAATTGAATTAACTCCTGTTGATTTATGTGCAGATTGTATTATTAAAATTTTGGAACATTCTAGTAAATGTAATATGTTCCACTTATATAATCCTAATTTACTTTCTGTAAAACTTTTATATGATGTTTTAAGAAAAGAATTTGATATAAATCTTGTTCCACTTTCAAATAGATTATTGTCTTATCTGATTACTGGTATTTTACAAGATGAAAAAAATAAAAAGATATTATCTGGTATTATATATGACTTAGATAATGATAAAAATTTGATATATACATCAAAAATAAAACTAAATGCAGATTTTACAAATGCATATTTAAATGAAATCGGATTCCATTGGAAAAAAATAGATGAAGATTATATAGTTAAATACATGAACTACTTTAAAAAAATAAAATTTATAAATATAGATAAGGAGTAACTTGAATGGAAATTTTAAATTTATCCTTAATACTAGTTATTTTATCCGCAATACTTATTACTGGATTACTAACAATAATATTAAGGTCGAAATCTAAAAATCAATTACAGAAAATATTTGCTTTTGACTTGATATGTGTGCTTATAATATCTGTTGGAGTTATACTTCAAGAAATATGTAGTAAATTATTTAATATAAATGCGTTGAACTTTGAAAAATTTATTTATATAGGAACTTGTTTTTTGCCCTTGGGAATTTATTTTACAGGTTTAATCTTTTCAAAGACAAAAGTAACATTTAAACCTCGATATTTACTATTATGTGTTATACCAATTATGACTTTATGCATATTATGGACTAATGATTATCACCATTTATTTTTTAAATATTATTCAACTAATATGAGTGATATTGTCACTGGTCCTATGCATACTGTTAATGCAGTATATTCATACCTTTTATTATTATTAGGTGTATTCTATTTATTGAGATATTCAATTAAGAATCAAGGACTATTTTCAAAACAGTCAATTTTGATTTTGTTAGGAATTAGCATTCCTGTTGTTTTGAATTTTTTGGGTACATGTAAAATACTACCAATGACAGTATATGTAACTCCAATCTCATTTTCTTTGAGTATGATATTTTTTGCATTTGCTATTTTGAAATTTCAATTTTTAGGAGCAACACCAATAGCATTACAAAAAATTGTTGATAGAATGTCAGATAGTTATTTAGTATTAAATGATGATGGAACTATAACCGATTTTAACCAAACATTTATAACGACCTTTAAAATAGATGATACAACATTACGAGGACAAAACTTTGAAGATTTTTCAAAAAAGCACAAAATAAACTATGGCAAAATAAAAAATGCTATTTTAAAAACAAAAGATTCAAACAAAACAATATCATTTGAACACCGTGTTAACAGGATTCATAAAATATTTACGGTTGAAATAAATACAATATATTCTGATGGAGCCTCATTAGGAACATTAATATTATTTAAGGATATAACTCAACATATTGAAGATATGGAAACAATTAAAAATAATCAAGATATATTAATGGAAAGAGAAAGACTTGCATCACTTGGACAGCTAATTGGTGGAATAGCACATAACTTAAAAACACCTATAATGTCAATATCTGGTGCAGCCGAAGGATTAACAGACTTAGTAAAAGAATATGACTCATCAATTGATGACCCAGAAGTAAACAGTCAAGACCATCATGATATAGCCAAAGATATGAATGAATGGATTGTAAAAATAAAAGAATATACAGAATATATGTCAGATATTATTACAGCAGTTAAAGGGCAAGCTGTAACACTATCTGAAACAGAAAATATATCTTTTGATATAGACGAATTAGTTAAAAGAGTAGATATTTTGATGAAACATGAATTAAAAAATGCTTTAATTTACATGAATGTTCAAATGAAAGCACCTAAAACAACAAAAATTCATGGTGATATAAATAGTTTAGTACAGGTTATTAATAATATGATTTCAAATGCAATACAAGCATATAATGGAAAAACTGAACAAAATATTGATTTAATATTAGAAAAATCTAATGGAAATTTAATTATTTCTGTTAAAGATTATGGTTGTGGATTACCTCAAAAGGTTCAAGATAAATTGTTTAAAGAAATGATTACAACAAAAGGAAAAAACGGAACTGGACTTGGTTTATATATGTCTTATTCTACAATAAAAGCACATTTTAATGGAAATATTACTTTTGAAACAGAAGAAGGAAAAGGAACTACCTTTAATATTATATTACCTTTATAAATTTTTCAAAAAACACTTGCTTTTTAAGTATTTTCCTAATATAATGAGCTTATAAAAACCTTTTATTTAGGTATTGTCTTATATTTGAGTGTATACAGAATTACATTCAAAGGGATGGAGGTTTAAATGAGAAAAGGATTACAAAAAGTTGTTAACGAAAACAACAATTATAGAATAATAGCAGTTGATGATGAGGAAGGAATTGTAGATTCTCTATCAATATTTTTAAAACGTTCTGGATACGATTTTACTGGTGTTACAGACCCAATGGAAGCAATAGAGAAAGTAAGAACAGAACATTATGACTTGATGTTGTTAGACTTTATAATGACTCCTATTCATGGTGACCAAGTTGTTGAAGAAATTAGAAAATTCAATAAAGAATTATATATATTATTACTTACTGGACATAAAGATTTAGCTCCACCATTAGAGACTATACGAAGACTAGATATACAAGGTTATTGCGAAAAAAGTGATAAATTTGACCAATTATTATTATTAATTGAGTCTGGTATAAAATCAATCGCTCAAATGAATGAAATTAAAAAAATTAATGAAGAACTTTCTGATAAAAATGAAAAACTTGAAGAAGCATATTTATCAACAATTCAAACATTAAGATACACAGTTGAAGCAAAAGATACTTATACAAGAGGACACTCTGATAGAGTTGCTCAATATTCTGTTTTGATTGGTAAGCATTTAGGATTATCTGATAGTGATTTACATGATTTGGAGGTTGGTGGATTATTCCATGATATTGGAAAAATTGGAATACCAGATGCAATTTTAAAAAAAGAATCTAAACTTACTGATGATGAATATTCTGAAATAAAAAATCATCCTACGATTGGTGCTCATATATTATCATCAGCAAAAATATTTGAAAATATTATTCCAATTGTAAAGCATCACCATGAGAGGTATGATGGTAATGGTTATCCTGGTAAATTAAAAGGTGAAGAAATTCCTTATTTTGCTAGAATTGCTGCTATCGCTGATACTTTTGATGCTATGACTTCAAAACGTAGTTATAGAGACTCTCTTCCTTTGGATGTTGTAATCGCTGAATTCAAGAGATGTAGAGGTACTCAGTTTGATCCTAAGTTGGATGATGTTTTCTTAGATATTTTAGAAAATCATTATGATGAAATTGAGAAAATAAAAGAGAATTATTAATAAAAGAAATATGGATTGAGGGATGTTCCTCAATCTTTTTTTATAGTAAATAAAAAACGGATTAAAGTTCTATCCTCTAATCCATTTTCTGATTTTAATTTACTATACTAATATATTTCCATTTGCATCTGGTGTTGCACATATTGCAATTATGAATTCTATAAATGCTATAAATGCTGGTATACATGTCCAACAGAATAAGAAATAGCAAACGCCTGCACCAATTTTTCCTGCATAAAATTTATGTGCTCCTAGACCTCCTAAAAAGAATGCTAATAATACATAAATCCATTTGTTTACAACTTTTTTGCCATTTCCTACATATCCATAATTTGGATTAGCATTTGTATTTGTATTATTTATGTTGATATTTACACCACCATTTGGATTTTGATCAGATATTTCTTCTTTTTTAGTCTCATCTTCTTTTTTTGTTACGATAACACTATTTTCGTTTTCAAATATATCTACTTTGTCACCTGGTTTTGCATCAAATTTAACGTCTACTCTTCTTACTTCTTTAATTCCTCCATCATCTGTTCCAATTTGAACAATGTCATCTTTTACATCTAATATTTTACTCATATCATTTTTATATTAGCAAATTGCTAATATTTCCTCCCCTCTTTTTATTATAAGTTTATACCTTATAATTTTATTTTACTATATATTTCGACTAAAAACAACATTTTTTATTGTTTTTTTCATATTAAGACTGATATTGGATAATTATATGCAAGAATAGGGATTGAAGACCTATTCCTCAATCCCTATTTTCTATACTTTCATAGATAATGCAACTTTTTTTCTTTCCATATCTATTTTTATAACTTTAACTTTTACTATATCACCAACTGAAACCAAATCAGAAGGATTTTTAATAAACTTATCACTCATTTCAGAAATATGAACAAGTCCATCATACTTAACACCAATATCTACAAAAGCACCAAAATCAATAACATTTCTAACAGTACCAGTCAAAATCATACCTTCTTTTAAATCCTCTAATTTCAAAACATCTTGTCTTAAAATTGGTTTAGGCATATCTTCACGAGGATCTCTTCCTGGTTTACTAAGTTCTGAAATTATATCAGACAATGTCATCTCTCCTATTTCTAGTTCTTTTGCTGTTTTAGCAATATCAACTGTTTTTAATTTTTGTCTTAATTCATCAATTTTTTCTCTATCTCTCAAATCTTCTTTATCAAAACCTAATGATTTTAACAATTTTTCTGTCACTTCATAACTTTCTGGGTGAACTGCTGTAATTTCTAGTGGGTTTTTACCATCTATAATTCTTAAAAATCCTGCACATTGTTCAAATGCAACTTTACCTAATTTTGGAACCTTCAAAAGTTCTTTTCTTTCTTTTAATTTTCCATTTTCATCTCTATATTTTACAATATTTTTAGCTATTGTATTGTTTATACCAGATACATATGAAAGTAATGATGGTGTTGCAGTGTTTACATCAACACCTACTTTATTAACGCTGTCTTCTACTACGCCTGTTAAGCTTTCAGCTAATTTCTTTTGATTTACATCATGTTGATATTGCCCAACACCTATTGCCTTTGGGTCTATTTTTACAAGTTCTGCAAGTGGGTCTTGCAATCTTCTTGCAATTGATATTGCTCCTCTTATAGAAACATTTATATCAGGATATTCTTCTGTTGCAAGTTTTGATGCTGAATATACTGATGCTCCCGCTTCACTTACAATTACGTAATGTACTGGTCTTGAAGCTTCTTTTATCATATCTGCAACAAACATTTCTGATTCTCTTGATGCTGTTCCATTTCCTATTGCAATCATATCTATTTTATCTTTTTCTATTAATTTTAGTAATTCCTTTTTAGCTCCCTCTACATCATTTTGAGGTTCTGTTGGATACACTGTTGTATAATCTAAAACTTTTCCTGTTTCATCAATTACAGCTATTTTACATCCAGTTCGATATGCTGGATCAAATCCCATTACAGTTTTCCCTTTAATTGGAGCTCCTAATAATAATTGTTTTGAATTTTGTCCAAATACTTTTATTGCCTTTTCCTCTGCTTTTTCTGTTAAGTCTGAGCGGATTTCTCTATCAATTGATGGTTCTATTAATCTTTCAAAACTATCTAATATTGTATCTTTTAGCATTTGAGTAAATTGTGTTTCGCCTTTTATAATATCTTTTTCTATGTAAGCTAAAATTTTATCTTCTGGCTTTTCAATAGATACTTTTAAGAAATCTTCTTTTTCTCCCCTATTCATAGCTAAAATTCTATGGCTAGGAATCCATTTTAAAGCTTCACTATAATCATAATACATCTCATAATTTGATTTACTTTCAGGGTCTTTTGCCTTTGTTTTAATAAGTCCCTCTCTGTAACATTGTTTCTTTATTTCTTTTCTATATTTAGCATTATCAGAAATATCTTCGGCTATAATATCTAGTGCCCCTTGAATAGCCTCTTCTGGTGTTGTAACTGCTTTATCTTTGTTTTTCTTATCTTCTTCTGATAAGTTATCAATATTAACATATTCTTGTGCAATCTCTAATATTGGTTTGTTTTCTATTTGTTCAACAATTATTTGTGCAAGAGGTTCTAATCCCTTAGCTTTTGCAACTGTTGCTCTTGTCTTTTTCTTTTGTTTGTAAGGTCTATAAATATCTTCGACCTCAGCTAATGTTTTAGAAATTGCTACGGCTTGTAAGATTTCATCTGTTAGTTTTCCTTGTTCATCTATTGATTTTATAACTTCTTCTTTTCTTGTTTCTAGGTTTCTTAAATATGCTAATCTTTCTCCAAATGTTCTTAATACTTCATCACTTAATCCTCCCGTTACTTCTTTTCTGTAACGTGCGATAAATGGTATTGTGTTTCCTTCATCTATTAATTTTATTGTGTTTTCTACTTGTTGTATTTTTATATTTAATTCTTCCGCAATTGTTTTTGCTATTTTATCCATTGTTTTATCTCCTTTTCCTGTTTTTGGGGACGGAGGAAAAAAACAGTTTTTATTTGTACGTTTTTAATCCTTCCATCGTCCCTTTCTTTATTTCAAAAAATTTTTGTGTTTCAGTATATTTTATTTTGTGTTTTTCTTTTAGGAACTTTATTAATTCCTTTAGTATCTCTCTATTCATGTAAATTTCATAGATTTGACATTTTTTCATTTTGATATAATCTTGAATACCATATTTTATGTTTTTTTCAATATCCACGTCTGTTTCTATATCCAAAAAATTTCGTTCACAATCTATTTGTTCACATATATCTTTATATTCTTTTTTTGTTAATATTCCATTTAAAATTTGATTATTTTCATAATTGTTTTCTTGAATGAAACTTCCATAAGATGAATATTCATATTCTTTACAGTTCTTTACTATATTGGCCTTTACTGGATTTAAGTGAATATATTTTATACATTGTATAAAGTACCTTTTACTATCTATTACTTCACTTAAAAATCTATCCCTAAAAACATATCCAACCCTGTTTTGGCTATAATTATAGTATTTAGCATACATGCTATTTACTTTTTGCATTAATTTGGACAAATCTTCTATGTTTTTTGTCATAATCAAAAAATGTGCATGATTGCCCATGATACAATAAGCTATAACCTCGATATTTAACTCTTTCGTAAATCTAATAATTTGTTTTAAATACATTTTTTTGAATCTTTCTTCTTGAAAGATATATTCTTTATTAATTCCTTGAACGATTATATGAAAAAAAGAGGAATTTTTATATTTTCTTGCAATTCTAGAAATTGTAATCATCTCACTTTCTATATATTTTTTTGTATTCCCCCTAATTTCTAAAACTGTTTTTTTCCTCCGTCCCCAAAAACAGTTTTTATTCAATTCCTAAATATTCATTATAAGTAACTTCTCTATCAATAACATTTCCATTTGCTTTTATATCAATAATTCTATTTGCAACAGTTTGAGTTAACTCATGGTCATGTGATGTAAATAAAATATTACCTGTAAATTTTTTCATTCCCTCATTTACAGAAGTAATACTTTCCATATCTAAATGGTTAGTTGGTTCATCAAAAATCAAGAAGTTTGCTCCTGAAAGCATCATTTTTGAAAGTACACATCTTACTTTTTCTCCTCCTGATAAAACTCTAACTTGTTTTAAAGCTTCATCTCCTGAGAATAACATTCTTCCTAAAAATCCTCTTACATATGTTTCATCTGGGTCTTTTGAGTATTTTCTAAGCCATTCTGTTATGTTTTCATCTGTATCAAATAAATAGTTGTTGTCCTTAGGGAAATATGATTGTGTAATTGTTGTTCCCCATACTAATTCACCACTGTCTGGTTCCATTTCTCCTGCTATTATTTGGAATAATACTGTTTTTGCAATTTCGTTATCTGCTAAAAATGCTATTTTATCATCTTGTTTTACTGTAAATGATACATTATCTAAAACCTTTACTCCCTCAAATGTTTTTGTTATATTTTTTACTTGTAAAATTTCTTTTCCCGGTTCTCTATCTGGTTTAAAGTCTACATATGGATATTTTCTGTTTGATGGTTTTATTTCGTCTAGTTCTATTTTTTCAAGTGTTTTCTTTCTTGAAGTAGCTTGTTTTGATTTTGATGCATTTGCACTGAATCTTGCTATAAAGTCTTGTAATTCTTTGATTTTTTCTTCTTTCTTCTTGTTTTGTTCTCTCATTTGCTTTAATGCTAATTGGCTTGATTCATACCAGAAGTCATAGTTTCCTGGATATACTTTTATTTTTCCAAAGTCTACATCAGCTATGTGTGTACATACTTTGTTTAAGAAATATCTATCGTGTGATACTACAATTACTGTGTTTTCAAAGTTAATTAAAAATTCTTGTAACCAGTTTATGCTTTTTAAATCTAAGTCGTTAGTTGGTTCGTCTAGTAATAGTACATCTGGATTTCCGAATAATGCTTGCGCAAGCAATACTTTTACCTTTTCTCTTGCTTCTATTTCTTTCATGAATTTATAATGATTTTCTGGTATAATTCCTAAGTCATTTAATAACATTGCTGCATCTGATTCAGCATTCCAACCGTCTAATTCCGCAAATCTTTCTTCAAGTTTTGCTGCTTTCATTCCATCTTCTTCTGAAAAGTCTGGTTTTGCATATATTTCTTCTTTTTCTTTCATTATGTCATATAATTCTTTGTTTCCCATCATTACTGTGTCTATTACTGTGTTTTCTTCAAAAGCAAAGTGGTCTTGTTTTAATATTGATAGTCTTTCTCCTTTTTCTAGTGTTACATCACCTTTACTTGGTTCTATTTCCCCTGATAACACTTTTAAGAATGTTGATTTTCCTGCTCCATTTGCACCTATGATTCCGTAGCAGTTTCCTTTTCCAAATTTTATGTTTACATCTTCAAATAGTACTCTTTTTCCAAATCGTACTGTTACTCCGTTTGCACTTAACATTGCTTTCCTCCTATTTCTATTCTCTTTTTTACACTTGTTATAGTATATCATCTTTTTCCAATAATTGCAATGTCATTTAGGGGACGTTTCTTTGGTGAACATTTATCTGGAAAATAAAAAGCAAAAAACTCTGATGATATATTAATTCACCAGAGAAATTTGATTTAATCATCAAATAGTAATTTTATTCCCCATAATCCAGAAATACCAACTAGTGCATATATAATTCTAGAAATTACACTCATACTTCCGAAAATTGTATCCACTAAATTAAATTTAAAGAAACCTACTAATCCCCAATTAATAGCCCCAATTATAATTAGCACAAGTGCTATCTTGTCCACTACTTTCATAAAGTCTCCTCCTTAAAACTTTCAATTTTCAGTAATATTATATGCTAATTATTTTTAATTATTCCTATTAATATCAAAAAAACAAAAATTTTTACAATTCATAAAAATTCTTGTTTTAAATTTTAACATATTAAATTACATTATTAATTACTGATTCATTTGTAATTGTATCATTTTCAACAGTATCATTTGATATATTATTATCTATGACATCATTTACTATATTATTAACAATATTATTTTTGTTTTCATTATCCTCTTTATTATCCCCATTATCAGGCACTTCTGGTTGTTCTGGTTCTTTTGGTTCTTCTGGTTTTGGTTGTTGATTTTCTGTTTCATTATTTGATGGTGTTGATGTTGAATTATTACTATTTTTCCATGGATTTCTGCTATCTGAATCAGTTGGATCCCATCCTCTACATACTGTATTTCCAGAAATCTTTTGTGTACTTGGTTTTCCTAGTGGGCCAGGATTTGAATCATTATAAAACTCAACAATTGTACCTCTTGAAATATTATTATAAATCCATGCTGCATCTTGAACTGTCAATCTTATACATCCAGCAGATGCTTTTGTTCCTAATTTATCATATTCTAAATACTCTAATGTTGATGGATCTCCTTTAACAGTATATGGAACTGAATGGAATAAGATATTTCCAACAATAGCTGTTGTATATTGTCCATACACATATGTACCTGGTGTATGCCCAAATAATGTATGCCATCTATGTTTAGTTCCATTTAATTTGTACTGTCCTGATTTTGGTGTAGCAGTTCCAATTGAGCAAACCATTGCTTTTACTGGCACTGTATAATTTCCATTTGAATCTTTTGTATAAATTGTTACAACATTTGCTGTATTATTTACTTTTACATAGTATTTATTTTTATTATCTTTAACTTCTTTTTCATTTTCTACTTTACTTTCTTTTATTGCATTTTCATCTATTACATTTTCGTCAACAGGCTCTGTCTCATCTATTTCATTTTCTTCAATTTCATTCACTTCTTCTGATTCTTCTAGTAAATTTTCTTCTGTTGCTTGTCCGATAGTTTCTACCATTTTATTGCTTTTATTTATATTTTTTATTATTATTCCACCTGCAACTAATAGTAAAATAACTACAATACTAATAAGTATAATTAATTCTTTTTTATTTTTCATATAACTTTTCTCCTGTATTTTCTTTTCATATTTAGTATATCATTTTATTTTTTATATTTCAATTTTTACTTGAAAATTTTACTTTTTTATGATAATTTTTTGTTATAAGGGGAGATGTAAAAATGAGAAGAAACCATAGAAACAAAAATAAAATAAATTTAAAAGATAAACAAATTAAAAAAATACTTGAATTAATAGCATTTTTATTAATAATTATTATTTTTATATGTTTAATTAAAATTTTATCTAATTCAACAAAAAAATCTAATAACATTATAGAAACTTCATCAACAACTGAGACATCTCAAAATTTAATATTAGAAGACAATCAAATTTCAAATGAGACTAATTCATCTGATGCAAATGAAGAAGAAAAGCCAATAAACTTTAATCTTACTGCCATTGGAGATACTTTATGTCATAATACTCAATATTGGGACGCTTATAATAGTGAAACAAAAGAATATGATTTTTCTTATGTTTATGAAGACATAAAATATTATACCAAAGTTGCAGATATAACAATTGGAAGTTTAGAAACAACTTTTGCAGGAGCTGATAGAGGATATAGCAATTACCCTACTTTTAATTCCCCTGATAGTTTAGCTACTAGTCTAAAAAAGATTGGTGTAGATGTGATTTCATTAGCTGGCAATCATGCGTTAGATTATGGATATTCTGGTCTTTGCAGAACAATTGATGTTTTAGATAAAGCTGACATTTCTCATCTAGGTACATATAAAACTGCTGAGGACCAAGAAAAAATCTTAATCAAATATGTTAAAGGTGTAAAAATTGCATTTATAAATTACACTTATGGAACTAATGGTATTCCTGTTCCATCTGATAAAAAATATTGTGTAAATTTAATTGATAAAGATTTAATGTTAAAACAAATTAATCAAGCAAAATCTGAAAATGTTGATATGATAGTTGCTTGTATGCATTGGGGTACAGAATATAAAACATCTGCAAATTCTGAGCAAAAAGAGCTTGCTGATTATTTATTTAAAAACGGTGTTGATATAATAATTGGAAATCACCCTCATGTTTTAGAGCCTATGGAAAAGAAAACAATAACATTAGATGATGGTACTGTTAAAGATGTTTTTGTTGTTTATGCTTTGGGTAATTTTACAGCTGATCAAAGAGACGAAATTACTAGGGATTCAGCTATTTTGAATTTAAATATTACTAAAAATTTGGATAGAAAAATATCAATAAATAAAGTTGATTATGTGCCTATTTATATGTATAAAAATTCAAATGCAAAATCACACAAATTTAAAATTTTAGATATAAAAAAATGTATTGCTCAATATGAATCTGGTGATACTTCTTACATAAGTTCTTCTTTATATTCAAATTTGAAGACTCAATTAAATAAAATTACGAGTATCTTAGGAGACGAAATCAACTAAATTTCATAAAAATTAAGACCTACTGTTATTTTTAGTAGGTCTTTTGAATTTTAAAATTAATTTTCTTTTTATTATTTTAATCAAGCATATCTTTTCTTTTTAGCCACCATGTAACAATTAATGTTAATGCAACAGAAATTAAAATCATTATTGGAAAGCCGAATTTGCTATCTTGAAAAGGTAAATTAACATTCATTCCCCAGAAGCTTGAAACCATTGTAGGAACTGCAAGTACTATTGTTATTGATGTTAAGAACTTCATAACTCCATTTAGATTATTTGAAATTATAGAAGCATATGCATCCATAGTTCCATTTAGAATATCACTATATATTTTTGACATCTCTATTGCTTGCTTGTTTTCAGTAATTGCATCTTCTAGTATATCTTCATCTTCTTCATATAATTTTATGATTTTACCTCTCATTGTTTTTTCCATTACTAACTCATTTGATTTTAATGATGTTGTAAAATAAACCAAACTCTTTTCCAAACTTAATAATTTCAATAATTCTTTGTTTTTCATTGATTTTTTTAATATGTATTCTGCAATTTCTGTTTCTTTATTAATTTGTTTTAGGTATGTTAAGTAGTATGATGAATTTAGATATAATATTTGAAATATTAATTTTGATTTTTTATATGTTTGAAAATTTTTTATTTTTCTTTTTTCAAAATCTTCTATTACTTTATTTTTTCTTAATGATACTGTTATGAAAAAGTCATCTCTTACTACTATCATACCTAATGGCATTGTTGTATATACGTCATTTTCTTCACTTTTTTCTATTATTGGAACATCTACTACAAATAATGTTGTTCCATCATCTTCTTCATTGTCTATCCTGGCTTTTTCTTCAAAGTCTAATGCATCTCTTATGAAGTCTTCTTGAATTTTGACATTTTCACATACTTTTTTTATTTCATTTTCCGATGGGTTTACTAAACTTATCCAGCTTCCCTTTTTGAATTCTTTTATTTCTTCTATTTTATTTGTTTCTATGTCTGTATTGTATATTTTTAGCATAAAACCCACCTCTTTCTATTTTTCAACTATATTATATTTTAACTTTTTATTCGAAAATTGTCAATGAGTTTTTGTTAATTGTTTACATAAGTTTCATTTTAATTGATATTTTTTACTATAAAAGGGCATTTTCTGCTATACCTAATATATCAATATTTTTAGTCAAAAACATATCTGAGGTCTACCATTGGGTCTTTGACTTTTAAATATTGATATATTAGGTATAGCAAAAAATACTCTTTTACGTTTAATAATTTATAGCCTTTATGATTTTATGGTCAAAAAACTATTGACATATCAATCAAAAAAGTCTATAATTAGTGCATAGTTTTATTAATATTTGCATCATTAGCTCAGCTGGTAGAGCAGCAGACTCTTAATCTGAAGGTCCTCGGTTCGAAACCGAGATGATGCACCAAAATAAAAGATTAAAGCAATTACGCCTTAATCTTTTATTTTTTTGTACCTCTTAAAACAATTCTTTGCATAGCACTGTATGTATCCTTAGAAAGTAACGTATTAGAAACAACTTGCCCATTTAAACTTTTAATAAGATATGTTTCTGTCACAATACCGTTAGCACCTTTCTGCTTAACAACTTCTGTTCCTGTTTTTAATGTATTATCATCAATATATTTAACAGTATAAGGAATTGTAGAAATTGTTTTTGTATCAAAAGAAATTTGATATTCTACCTCTTCTTTTATACCAAAAATTTCAATTGTTGCTACACCATTTGATGCTGATGCTTTTATTTTTATAGCATATTTTCTACTATTTTTAAATTTAAAATCTGTAACCCCATACGCTACTGTTGCATCTCTTCCCTCTTCTACATATGATGTTATAAATTGATGATTTCTTCTTTCTACAATCTCTAAATTTGCCTTTAAAACAGCATTATATAGTGTTGATGAAATTTGACAAATTCCTCCTCCAATTCCATCTACAACTTCTCCATTTTCATACACTTTTGCTGTTTTATATCCAGCTGCCTTGCTTCTTTCTCCTAATGTCTTATTATATGAAAAAGTTTCTCCTGGAAGAACAATTACATCATTTATCTTTTCACACGCTAATTCTAAATTTGTAGATCTATTAACATCTCCACCATCATATCTTGTTGAATAAAAACTAATTTTGTTTGGAAATGCCTCTGCTCCTATCTGTTCCATTGTTACATTTGGTTTTGTTATTTTTAGTGGTATTTCATATTGTTCGCTATCATTTTCTAATATCTTTTTAGCTTCTTCTATATCAAAGTCAATACCTTCAACTTCTGGATGTATTGTAATTGGATTTTCTGTTAAATATGCATCTTGTACTTCTTTATAAATTTCATCATGAATTTTTTCTATATCAATTTTATCTGGCCATACATTATCCATTGGAATTTCAATATATTGCTGATTTGAAGAAGATGTTTTTAAAGTATTTTTTATTCTATTTATCAAATTATCTACACTTATTTTTATTCCTTCTTGACCTGTTGTAATTATTAATTTATCATTTTCAACATAATAATCTGGTTCAATTATTGTTCCTGGAATATTTGTCTGTATATTTTCAATTTCATCTTTTATTTGCTCTTCATTTATTGACATATCTACTTTTATGTTCTTTTTTCCTAACAAAGCAAATAATATATTATAATTATTAGTTATTATATTCCCATCTTTTCCTAATGAAATAGCTTCATTTATAGCTTTGTCTAAATCATAATTCGTTTCTAAGATATCTTGACTAATAGTTGTTTCAAAATCATTATATTTTAATATTATATCTTCCTCTTTTTTGGCATTATATACTGTTTCAATTTTTGCTTTTGCTTCCTCTCTTGATAGTCCAGAAACATCAATTCCTTCTATTTTTACACCATTTAATATATTATTATTATTTATATTTAATATAGCAAAAATTACTGAAAAAATCATAATAACTAATATTATTATTAAAATAATCGTAGCTAATAATGTTTTATTTTCTCCAATTTTTTTTATGTTGATTTTTTTCCTTTTTCGACGTTTTTTCTTTATAGTTTCTTCTTCTGTTTCTTCAATTATTGGATTATATGTTGCTTTTTTCTCTAATTCTTCCCAATTTAATTTTTTCTTTTTCATGTATTTTTCTCCTCTTACATAACTAATAAAATAATAACATACTATTATTTTTTTTACAATACATTATTGTTACTTAAATTCTATGTAATTATTTGTTTTCATATGATTAAGCCGTTTTTATTTTTATAATAAAACAAAAATATAAAGTTAAATTATATATTTCACTAATTTGTAACAAAAATTTATAAAATTTCTAAAAATTTTACAAAAAACACTTGAACAATAATTAATTTAATATTATAATGTTGATAGCAAAAGATAAATAAGGAGAGATATGCAATGGAATTAGTTAAAAACATATTTTTTAATACAGATAAATTAGTTGAAAATAGTAATATAAAAATATCTTATACAGGAAAATTTTTTCAAGAAAACTCTGAAGAAGTTTTTATTCATTATGGATTTGGAATTAATTGGGATAATTTAAATGAAATAAAAATGGAAAAAACAGAGTTAGGTTTCCAAGCGGAAATCTTTTTAGGTGAAGGTGATACATTTAATTTCTGTTTCAGAAATAATAACAATGAATGGGATAATAATGATTGTAAGAATTATGTTTTTGAAATAGAAAAAAAACAAAATGAATTATTAGTTTTAGAAGATGAACCTGTATCATTAGGAAGTGCAAGAAAATTAAGAAAATCTTATTTATGGAGCAAAAAAATCCGTTTAGCTGTTTATAAGATTATCACTTATTTCCCAAAAATACTTTCTGGAAATTATAAAAGAAGATTAAGTGAAAATTAAAAATATAAAAATACTCTATAATTGTAAATATATTAGCAATTATAGAGCTTTTTTATATTTTAAATATTCCATCCTCCATTTATTGAAATCACTTGTCCTGTTGTATATTCATCTTCAATAAGCCATTCTACGCATCTTTCAATATCTTGTGTCTTCCCTATTCTTTCTAATGGAATTTCTTCTTTTAAACCTTCAATTTCATCTTTGTTTAAATGGGAATTCATTTCTGTATTTATAATTCCTGGTGCTATTGAATTTACCCTAATATTTGATGGTCCTAATTCTTTTGCTAGTGCCTTAGTTAAAGCATCAACTCCTGCTTTACTTACACTATAATGTACTTCACATGATGCTCCTGTAATTCCCCAAATTGATGATATATTTATTATACAACCTTTTTTGTTATGTATCATGTTTTTACAAGCTTCTTGTGACATATAAAATACTGAATTCAAGTTTGTATTAATCATATTATTCCAATCTTCATCTGTTATTTGTGTAAATTCTTTTATTTGTGATATTCCAGCATTATTAATTAATACATCTATTTTTTTATATTTTTCTATCGCATAATCTACTAGTTTTGATGCTTCTTCTCTTTTAGATACATCTGCTTTAAATATTTCTATTTTTATATTTTTTTCTTCTAATTCTTTTTTTAATTCTAATATTTCTTTTTCTGATTTATTGTAATTTGCTATTATGGTATTTCCTTTTATTGCTAACTGTTTCGCTATTTCTCTTCCTATTCCTTTTGACGCCCCTGTTACTATTATGATTTTGTTCATTAATTTCCTCCTATTTTAAGAATATTTGACATTTTTAATATAATTTATTATAAATAAAATAGTAATTAAATAATATCACATTATGCTAAATTTGTAAAATAAACTTTAATAATTTTAATCATACTTATAATAAAATTTATTTTAAAATTTTTCAAAAATTTGTAACTATTTTTATAAAATTTGACACTATATTTATAGGAGAGTAAAAATAATGGATAATATGGAAAATATTTATAATAAATATGCTAATTCAATTAAACACTACATATTTTGTATTACCAAAGATATCGGCTTGGCAGAAGATATCATGCAAGAAACATTTGTAGTTGCAATTAATCAAATAAATAAATTTCGTGGAGATTGTGAAATATCTGTATGGCTTTTTTCTATTGCCAAGAAAATCTTATATAAGAAAACAAAGAAAAATAGCATATATAATATGGTTCCTATTGATGAATTTGAACTTGCAGATAATATATCAATCGAAGAAGATTGTATTAATAAAGACAATAAATTAAAATTATTTGAAGCTCTTCAAAAATTAGACCCAAATACTAGGGAAGTTATGTATTTAAGATTGACTGGTGATTTAACATTTAAAGAAATTGGAAAAATCTTAAATAGAACTGAAAGTTGGGCAAAAGTTACTTTTTTTAGAGGAAAGCAAAAATTAATAAAGGAGGGTATATTATGAAAGAAATAAATTGTGATGTTATTAGAGATTTGTTACCAGGTTATATTGACAAAACATCAAGTGAATCTACAAACAAATTAGTATCTGAACATTTGCAAAATTGTAAAAGTTGTTCTAAATTATTAGTTGATATGAATAAAGATATTGATGAAAAATTATTATTTAATCAGAACGAACAAATTGATTATTTAAAAGGTTTTAGAAAAGATAAGATAAAATCAATTATAAAAGCTATACTTATTTTTATTATTATTCTTTTGGTATTGTTTTTATTTCTTCAACAGGTTATGTCTAGATTTGAATTTTTTGTAGATATAAATTCTCTTTATGTTTCTTATTCTACAAAGGAAGTTTTAGATGATGATTCAATAAAGTTACAATTTAATGCTCTAGATTCAAAATTTAATTTGCATTTTAATTATGATGAATCTGATGAGAAATATATATATGTTGAACCAGTTGGGGATTTTCCTTATTCTCTTTCTCCAAGTAGAACCATTTTTAGTGTTACTGTAAATAAAAATACTGAAAAAATATTTTTAAGGGATAAAAAAGGTAATATGCGAGAGCTATGGGATAAGGACAATGGAATTTTGCTTGAAGATAAAATATACATGAAGAATTAATATGTTTAATGAATGGTAATCCTAAATTATATTAGGATTACTTTTTAATTATAAAACTAAAAAAGCCAGCAATTAAGCTTATTGCAAAACTACTGACAATTATGGAGCCACTTCTCAGATTCGAACTGAGGACCCCCGCATTACAAGTGCGGTGCTCTGGCCAACTGAGCTAAAGTGGCATTCTTGGTGACCCCTACGGGAATCGAACCCATGTCTCCGCCGTGAAAGGGCGATGTCTTAACCGCTTGACCAACGGGCCTTATATATAAAGAACTAAATAATTTTAATAATTATTTAGTTCTTTTGGTGAGCTATCCGCGACTCGAACGCGGGACAACTTGATTAAAAGTCAAGTGCTCTACCACCTGAGCTAATAGCCCGTCACCATGTTTTCCGATGTTCTCTCGGAATGCTTATTTATAATACTATATATTTTTTTAATTGTCAATACATTTATCAAAATTTTTTTAAAAAATTAAAAATTTTTTTCATTTTTCTACTTTTTTTGACAAATGTATTGATTTTTTATGCATTTAATTTTGCAATTACTTCTTCTACATCTATTCCATGAACATCACATGCTTCTTCTAATGTTTCCATTTGTGATGCTGGACATCCTAAACAATGCATTCCTATTTCTAGTAATATTTCTGCTTTTTCTGGTGCTTTTTCTAATATTTCACCAATTGTTGTATCTTTATTAAATTCCATTGTTTTCCTCCTTAATTTAGTTTACAAAATAATTTTACCATATTTTTTCAAAAAAGTATAGACAAATAAAAAAAAATGTTGTATATTTTTAAAGAAGTAAGGCGGTGATATTATTTCTAAATTACTAAATTTATTTTTTATCATATATATTATTAATCTTTTTATCACATTATATTCAATTTATACATTTTTTGAATTAAAAATCTTTCACACTCTTCAAGGTTCAAAATTAAAAATTAAAAAGGAGGGCTTATAATTTTCAAACGTAAATTTATTTTTTGCACATTTTTTATATTTATTTCTTGTTTAATAGCTTTTAAATTATTTTATCCTATTTATATTTCTAACGAAATAATTATTACTTATGGCATACACCCTTTTGATATATGTTCAAAAAATCCAAAACTATGGAAATATATTAAAATCACTTTTATTTTTACATATATTTTTTCTAACTTTATTTTTTCTAATTTTATTTTTAATTATTTTTTTAATAATTTTTTTAATAATTTTTTTATTAAAAAATCCAAAAAAAAATCTAATATAAAAAAATCCAATAGCAATATTTCTAAATTAAATTTATTAATAGGAAAAAATAATAATGAAGAAATTAGTATTCCCGAAAAAGGATTATATCAGAATTTTTTAATCACAGGAACCATTGGTTCAGGAAAGACATCTTCTGCTCTGTATCCTTTTACGAAACAATTATTAAAATATAATAGTGATAATCCTAATGATAAAATTGGAATGCTTATTTTAGATGTAAAAGGAAATTACTATAATCAAGTAAAAAATTATGTCGATTTTTATAATTTACAAAATGATTTAATAGAAATTGGTTTAAATTCCGGTATTTTTTATAACCCTTTACATAAACCAAATTTAAAACCTATTGTTTTAGCCAATAGATTAAAGACTATTTTAACTTTATTTTCTGAAAATAATTCTGAATCTTATTGGTTAGATAAAGCGGAACAAATATTGGCTGAATCAATAAAATTATGTAGATTATATAATGATAATTATGTTACATTTTCTGAATTACATAAATTAATAACTATTCCTGGCTATTATAAAGAAAAACTTAAAATTTTAAAAGATTTATTTGTTTCTTCTAAATTAAATAATAAACAAATTTATGAACTTAATGAGTGTTTAAATTTTTTTCAAAAAGAATTTGAAAATTTAGATTCTAGAACTAAGGGTATTTTGATTTCAGAAATTACTCGTATTACAAATACATTTATTTCAGATTATGATATTTTTTCTACATTTTCTCCTGATAAAACTAAATTGAATTTTTTAGGTTTTCAAGATGTTATTAGATCTGGAAAAATTGTTGTTCTTAATATGAATATTTCTGAATATAGCTTACTTTCAAAAATTATTGCTACTTATTTAAAACTGGATTTTCAAACTGAAATATTATCTTCTTTATCTAGTGGTATTGTAAGAAAAACTGCTTTTATATGTGATGAATATGATAAATATTGTACAAAAACCGATAGCGACTTTTTTTCGTTAAGTAGAGAATCAAAATGTATTAATATTGTTAGCACTCAAAGTTATTCATCATTGAAAAATACTTTAAAAGATGAGTCTTCTGTAAAGGTTATTACTCAAAATTTAATTAATAAAATTTGGTTTAGAACTGATGATATTTTCACTATTGAAGAGGCTCAAAAACAACTTGGTAAAGAAGAAAAGCAGAAAATTTCTAAGACTATTTCTGAAAGTGCAAAGGAAACTAATTTTAATTATATTACAAATACTTTAAATTCTATGAATTCTAATATTTCTGAGTCTTATAATTCTTATTATCAAAATGAATATATATATGATACAAATTTTTTTACTAGAAATCTTGAAACTTTTACCGCTCTTACTTTTTTATCTACTGGCGATGAAATTTTAAAACCTTGTAAAATTGAATCCGCCGTTTCCGCTTCCTTGGTATATACAACGGAAATGCCGCCTGTCTGCTCC
>OGZK01000183.1_pt1 | contig 59247 bp, 55 predicted proteins | sample 1576791 | NCBI WGS metagenome assembly OGZK01 (sample SAMEA3541556, study PRJEB24748) | human gut metagenome | biome: human gut; feature: human-associated habitat; material: faeces | place: China | collected 2012
CTCGCAATGGTTTTAAGTTTTATTTTATACACATCACCGCAACACACTCAACGTGTCCTGTAAATGGAAACATATCAACTGGTCGAATCTCTTTAATATCATAAATATCTTCAAACTTAGCTAAATCTCTAACCAAAGTAGCAGGATTGCAACTAATATAAACAAATCTATCAGGCTTAATCTTCAAAATATTATCAATAGACTTATTATCAAGGCCTTTTCTAGGTGGGTCAACCATAACAACATCAGGAATAATATTTTTATTGTTAATTAAATTATCTAAAACAATTTCTGTATCACCTGCAATAAATTCAGTATTATCAATATTATTAATCTTAGCATTTTCTTTTGCATCCTTAATTGCTTGTTCTACAATTTCAACTCCATAAACTTTTTTCGCATATTTTGCCATAAATAATGAAATCGTTCCAATACCACAATATAAATCAAAAACCGTATCATTTTTTGTAATATTTGCAGCCTCTACACCAATATTATAAAGCTTTTCAGCTTGAACTGGGTTTACTTGATAAAATGAAAGTGGTGATATTTTGAATGTGTATTCTCCTAGCTTATCTTCAATGTATCCTTCTCCATATATATTGATGTTTTCTTTTCCTAATATAACATTTGTATTTTTAGTATTTATGTTTTTTACTATTGTTTTGATATTAGGATATTTTTTTGTTAAAATTTCTACTAATTCGTTTTCTTTTGGAATATTGTTTCCGTTTATGACTAATATACACATTACTTCATTTGTCTTTATTCCAACTTTTATTACAATGTGTCTAAATAGCCCTTTTACTGTTTTTTCGTTATATATAGAAATTTTATTTTCTTTTATGAATTCCAATACAGTTTTCGCTATTTCTTCTGATATTGGGTTCTGAATCAAACATTTTTCCATAGGTATTACTTCATGTGTTCTATTTGCAAATACACCTATTACAGGTTCTCCTTCTTTATTCATACCAATTGGATATTGTGCCTTATTTCTATAATGTAGTGGATTCTCCATTCCCATTGTTGGTTTGACTTGAATTTTATTTTTTAATGTTTTATTTACTAATGATTGAACTGCATTTTTCTTCATTTTTAAAGTTTCTTCGTATTTAATATGCCTCATATTACATCCGCCACATCTTTTATATGTAATGCAGTCTACTTCTTGTCTGCTATTTGATTTTTCTAGTATTTCTACTATTTTACCAAATGCATGTGATGATAAAACTTTTACAATTAATATTTTAATTTTTTCTCCTTTTATTGCACCATTAATAAAAATTGTAAAATTATCTATTTTTGCAATTCCTTCTCCTTCAAATCCATTATCTATTATTTCTACTATATATTCTTTGTTTTTTTCTACTGGTATTTCCATAAATATCTCCTAAAAAATCAAATTACTAAAAAATAAAATGGATTGAAGACCTGTACTCCTCAATCCCATTTTTTTATTCTTCCCAGTTATGATAAATGTTTGCAACATCATCAAGTTCTTCTAGTCTTTCTATTAATCTTTCCATTTTTTCTACACCTTTTTCATCTAATTGAACAGTTGTAGTTGGAACCATTTGAACTTCGGCTTCTATAAATTCTAATCCAGCTTCTTCTAATTTTTCACTAACTTGTGTAAAGTCAGATGGGTCTGTTGTTATTTCATATATTTCTTCATCTGCTGAGAAGTCTTCTGCTCCTGCGTCTAGTGCTAACATCATTATATCATCTTCTGACATTTCTGTTGATGCTCTTTCTATTACTATTACTCCTTTTTTGTTGAATAAGTATGATACGCATCCTGTTGTTCCTAAGTTTCCTCCTGCTTTGTCAAATACATGTCTTACGTCTGCTGCTGTTCTGTTTTTGTTGTCTGTTGATGCTTCTACAATTACTGCTACTCCGTTTGGTCCATATCCTTCATATACTATTTCTTCATAGCTTTCACTACTTGTTGATGCTTTTTTGATTGCATTGTTTATTGTGTCGTTTGGCATGTTTGCTGCTTTACATTTTGCTATGACTGCTTTTAATTTTGAGTTTCCTGCTGGGTCTGGTCCTCCTTCTTTTGTTGCTATTAATAGTTCTCTTCCTAGTTTTGTGAAGATTTTTCCTCTTGCTGCATCTGCTTTTCCTTTCTTTGCTTGTATGTTGTGCCATTTACTATGTCCTGACATTTTTTATTCCTCCTTTTGATTTTTATTTCTATTTTAAGGTTTTCAAACTTCTTCTTATTGATTTTGCCCATTTTTTGACTTTGCTGATTTTTATGTTTTTTTATGATTTTGTGTTGAAATATTTTTCCTAAAAATTTCATTTTCCATTGTAACATATTTTTTTTATTTTGTGTAGTATTTTTACAAATATTTTTTCAAGTTACTATTTGTAAAGTTATATATTAGCTTATTAAAACAAAATAACTATGTATTAGTTTTGTTTATCCTTATAGATTTTTATAATATCTTTAATACTCATTTTAGTACCATAATTTAGTATTGCATTTGAATATATTTTTATAGCAACACTAGCAATAACAATTATTGTAACAATTAAAATTGCAATTGAAATTATTACATCTGTTGTATTTGCTAATCCCATCATAATTCTAAATGGCATACAAAATGGTGATGATATTGGGAATAATGAAGCAAACACATTAAGTTTGCTCGTAGGATTCATCATAGTAAAATATGATAAATAAAAGCCAATTACCGCTAATATTGCAACAGGAGAATTAGCAGATTGTATGTCTTCTGGCTTGCTTACTGTAGAACCTGTTAGTGCATATAATAAAGCATATGCCAAATAACCTAATATAAAATAAATTGCTGTCATTGCTCCTAAATATGGTGTAATATTAGACATATCTAAAACAGATTCTAATAAGCCTTCTTCTAAAAATGTTTTTGCACTTATTAAAGCTGTTGAGACAATCAATGTCATCTGAGCTAAGCCTACTACACCAATTCCTATTGTTTTTCCAAGTACTATTGTTTTTGGACTTGTAGATGTTACTAATGTTTCTATTATTTTTGAAGTTTTTTCTGTTGTTATTGAACTTGATACTTGATATGCACAAAAGTATATTGCATAAAATAATACAATTGACATTATCATCATTACTAAAATATTTCCACTTGCACTTTTTTCTTCTGTTTGTTCTAAGTTAAATTCAAAATTTGGAGTAATTGATTGTAATTGTTGCTCTGATAGACCTAATTTTGATATTTTTAAACTAGAATATATTGATGTTAAAGCATTTTTGCATTCTTCTGGTACTTCATTTATCATTGTTGTATTTTCTACAATATATGATATTTTTACTTTTTCGTTTTCTGGACTTATAATTATTGCTTCTTTTATTTCTTTATCTTCTATTTTTTGCTTTACATCTTCAAATTTTAAATCTTCATTTGTTATTTCAAATTCATACCCTAAATCCATTTGTTTTAAATTTTCTAATGTTCCTTCAAATACATTTTTACTGTCTATTATTAACAATTTGTTTCCGTTATTGTCTTCATTAAACATTTTAATTAAATTCGGCACATTAAACCCAATTATTATTAAAATTAAAATAATTAATGTTGATATTATAAATGATTTTCTTTTAACCATATCTTTTATTGTAAATTTCATTACTGTAAAAATATCTCTCATTGTTATTCACCTACCTTTTCTATAAAAATATCATTTAATGTAGGTTTTTTAATTTCAAATTTGTCAACATTAATTCCATCTAGAACAAGTTTATTTAATAATTTATGTGCTTTTTCTTCATCTGATATTTTTATAACATAATTATTATTTGTTTCAGTTTCTATTTCAAAATTAAACTCTTTAATATAATTTTTTATATCTTGTTTCACATGTATTTCTACTCTATTTGCTGGATATTTTTCTTTTATTTCTTTTAGATTTCCTTGTAGTACAGTTTTTCCTTTATTTAATATTAAAATATCACTACAAAATTCTTCAATTGTTGCCATCTGATGTGCTGACATTATTATGTATTTTCCATTTTTTATTAAGTCAATTATAATATTTTTTAATATTTCTGTATTAACTGGGTCTAATCCGCTAAATGGCTCATCTAATACTACTAATTCTGGATTATGTATAATTGCTGTCATGAATTGTATTTTTTGTTGATTTCCTTTTGATAGCTTTTCTGCTGGCATTTGTAAATATTCCTCTACTTTTAGTTCTTTAGCCCATTTGTTTATTGAACTTATCGCTTCTGTTTTTTTCATTCCTTTTAATTCTGCAAAGTACATTAATTGATCAAATATTTTTGTCTTTGGGTATACGCCTCTTTCTTCTGGTAAATATCCAAACCTAACAAGTTTTCTATCTACGTTTTTCCCTTTCCAAGTGATTTCTCCACTATCTTTTTTTATAATTCCAAGTAACATTCTAATTGTTGTTGTTTTCCCAGCTCCATTAGTTCCAAGCAAACCGTATACCCCTGGTTTTGTTAAGCTAAACGAAATATTGTCTACAACTTTTTTTCCTACAAATGATTTTGATACATTTTTTAATACTAGACTCATTTTCTTCTTTCCTTTCTTTGTCTTTATTTTAATTTTATTTTTTTATTTTCAAATAACATTCCATTTCATGTGAATATATTACTCCTATTGCTTGTAAATATGAATAAATGATTGTTGTCCCTACAAACTTCATTCCTCTCTTTTTCAAGTCTTTTGAAATTGTATCTGATAATCCCGACCTTGTTTTATCTACCTCATAAATAATTTTGTTTTCTGTGAAGTGCCATATATAATTAGAAAATGTGTGATATTCTTTTTGTATTTCTTTAAATATTTGGCTATTATTTATTGTAGCATTTATTTTTAGTTTATTTCTAATGATTTTTGGATTTTCTAATAATTCATGAATTTTGTTATTGTCATAATTGATTATTTTGTCTATATCAAAATTGTCAAATGCTTCTCTAAATGCCTCTCTTTTATTTAAAATGCATTCCCATGATAGTCCTGCTTGAAATGATTCTAATATAAGCATTTCATATAAATATTTATCTTCATAAGATGGTTGTCCCCATTCTTCATCATGATATCTTATATATGTTTCATTTTGTGGATTACACCATTTGCATCTGTTTTTATTATCTTTGTACTTCATTCTGGTCTTGTTCCTTCTTTTTAATTTTCACCATATTTTATTGCTATTATATTATAAAAGACTTATATTTTCAACTAATTATTTGACCTAAAATTTAAAATATTTTTGATATTTATTCCAAGTTTATATATTATCATAAAAGCAGATAATTATCAACTAATTATCTGCTTTTAAAACTATAATTCTTTAATCCATTTATTATCAATTTCATCATGGGATGTTACCAATTGATTTTCATTATAATCCTCAGTAAAAACAATATTCATACCTTTTTCTACTTTTGAATCTGGACATAATTTTTGTATTTCTTGGATGCTTTTCTAACAACTTTTCTCTTTGCTCTTCTAATAGACTTTTTCTTGCTTTTACAGTACTTTTTCCTTGTTCAAATAAGCTCATATATTCTATTAAAATTTCAATTTCAACTCCTGCATTTCTCATGCATTTTACAAGTTCAATTCTTTTACAAGATTGTTCATCATAATTTCTTATTCCGTTTGGATTTCTTGGTACATTGTTTAGCAATCCTACTCTTTCATAATATCTTAATGTGTCTGGTGTAATATCATATTTTTTACTTACTTCTGCTATTGTCATTTTATTCCTAATTTTTTATTCTGTAAATGAACTAGGATGATATGCTGTTATTCCTAATGTTTCTGCTTTTCTTAAAACATCTAGTCTATCATCAACGAAAACTGTATCTTTTATATCAATATTATAATGTTTACAACATTCTATTATAACATCTGGTTTTAACATTGTTGAACATATAAAAATTATATGTTCTCTTTTTATATTTGGATAATTCTCTTTTAACCATTTGTATTTTTGTTCTATTTCATTGTTTGTAGTAACTGTTCCAAGTACAAAAATCTTATCACTATCTAATTTTTCAATTACTTTTTGCATCGTTTTTAATGGCCTTGCTGTGTAAAATAAATCGTTAAATAATAAATCTTCTAATGATTGGCATCCTAGTTCTGGACATTTTCCTCCATATAATATATCTCTATATCTATATTCTGATAAAGTTCCATCTACATCAAAAAATACATATTTTTTTTTTAATTTTTCTATCATAAATATTCCTCCTTTTCATATTCGTAATATATCACAATAAAATACATTTATCAACTATATACTACTTTTTTCATATTATATGATAAGCATATTTTATATGCAAAGAAAGGATTGAATTTTATGAAAAAATTATTTTGCTTTTTAGCAATAATTGCGACATTTGGATTAATAAATATCACATCAAATGCGACAGAAGCTCCAATATACAATGAAAGCTATAACAATAATCAAGGCGCATTTTTTGCAAATGGTGTTCCAATTGTTATTTCAGAAATTGATGGAAATACTGTAATTACTTGGGATGCTGGAAGTCAAATTGTCCCAAGTACTGTTAGTGTTTTTGGTGGTGGAAATGGTGGCAACTATGAAACTTCACAAATAACTATGGAAAGTGGAACTGTTCAAAATTTAATTGCTGGTGGTATTGGATATACTGCTGATAAATCTTCTACTGTTACAACAACAAATATTACAATAAATGGTGGCACTATTTCAAATGCTGTTACTGGTGGTGGATATTTTAATGCAAAAGTTAATAATTCTAATATACAAATGAATGGCGGTACTGCATTGACTGTTCAAGGTGGTGGTATGGCGAGTGGAAAAATTGATGGTGTAAATTATTCTGTCGGAACTAAGGATGATTCTATAAATTCTCCAAATAGAACCGAAATTTCAAATATTACAATTTCTGGTGGTACAGTCACTTATGGAATCTTTGGTGGCGGTCAAGGTTATTCATATACAGGAACTGTTAACCTTACAATATCTGATGGTAATATGAGTAATTCTTATGTTACTGCTGGCGGTTCTAATGGCTATACTGGTACTGCAAACGTTAAACTAATAGGTGGTAAAATCGGTGTTTATCAAACTGTCAATAGAGGTACTTTGGATAATGCTACTGTCAAAGTTGCTGGTTCTTCTATTGAAAAGTTTTATGTAGGTGAAGAAACTGAGGATAAATCTGTTACAGGTGTTATTAATAAAGTTAATACTCATTTAGTTAGCGGAAACATTGAATCTTTGGATTCAGGAACTAGCAATGGTTCTCCTATTACTATTGATAATGAAACTTATAAGGTGACTACAACAGATTCTGTTAAAATTACAAATGATAATATTGGTGATTCTAAAAGTTCTATTGCTTATGATTTTACTGTTTCAGCTAAAAGTGTGAAATTATTTGTTAATCAAAATATGAAAATGTCTACTGTTATTACTACTGAGCCTTCTGGATATGAAGATGTTTTTGCTGATCTGTTTTCTTATTCAGTTGATGATGAATCTATTGCAACTGTTAGTGAAGATGGTATTATTACTGGTGTTTCAGAAGGCTCTACTTCTGTTACTGTCAAAAATGGAGATAAAATTGAGACCATTGATGTTACTGTAACTGATGCACAGGCTTTAATTATTTTGCTTTTTGTTCTTGTTGTTGCTGTTGTTGCTTTATTTATTGTTTTATTTGCGTTTTTATATTTATAGTTTTTTTAATGCAATATTGTTCCTAATAAAAATGACAAAAGGGTGAGAAGTTTTTTGAACTGTCTCCCCTTCCTCACTAATCTACTGACTTCAAGCTTCTAGCATGTCAACATTTTTCAATTTATTATTAACTTTTAAGTCTCAAAGCATTTAATACAACTGTTAAACTACTAATTGTCATTGCAAATGCTGCAATCGTAGGATTCATGGAAATTCCTAGTGGCTGTAAAATACCACAAGCAATAGGAATCATACAAATATTATAGAAAAATGCCCAAAATAAATTTTGTTTTATATTTCGTATAGTTTTCCTACTAATTTCAATCAAATCATCAATTTTTTCTAAATTATCATTCATAATTACAACTTGTGATGAGTCCATTGCAATATCTGTCCCACTTGAAACCGATACACCGATATCAGCTGTTACAAGACTTACACTATCATTTATTCCATCTCCACACATCATCACAAGGCCATTTTGTTTCAATTTTTTTATTTGTTCAGATTTTTCCTTTGGTGTAACATTTGAAATAACTTTATCAATACCAATTTCTTTTGCAATAATTTCCGCTGTTTTTTCATTATCTCCTGTTAGCATTACAATATCAATATTTCTATTCTTTAGTTTTTGTATTACATCTATAACATTATCTTTTAAAATATCTTTTACACCAATTAGTGCTATTAATTCATTATTTAAACTAACAAATAAAATACTATTTCCATCATTTACTAACTCTTTTTCATCTTTTCCATTACTTATTTTGATATTGTTTTCTATCATTAATTTTTTATTTCCAATTAAATACTTATCTCCACTCGATGTTATACCTTCAACTCCAAATCCTGGTATTGCTTTAAATTCCTTTATTTCTTCTAATTCTAATTTTTCTTCTTGTGCTTTTTTTACTATTGCTCTTGCTATTGGATGTTCAGATTTATTTTCTATACTTGCAACTTTTCTTAATACTTCATTTTCATTAATATTACTGTAATTATATATTTTTGAAATGCTTAGTTCTCCTTTTGTTAATGTACCTGTTTTATCAAAGCAAATTGTTTTTACTTTATGTGCATTTTCTAATGTTTCACTTGTTTTTACTAATATTCCTTTTTTACTTGAATTTCCTGATGCTATAACTATTGCAAGTGGTGTTGCTAACCCTAAACTGCATGGACATGCTACAACTAATATACTTACAAATATATTTATTGCAGTTGCTACATTTTTTGAAATTATAAGCCATAAAACAAATGCTAAAACTGCAATTACTAAAACTACTGGTACAAAATATCCACTTATTTTGTCTGCTATTTTGGCTATTGGTGCTTTTGTGCTTGTAGCTTGTGTAACTAGTCTTACAATTTCTGAAACAGTTGATTCTTTACCGATTTTTTCGGCTTTGTATTTTATTGTTCCTTCATAATTTATACTTCCAGCAATTACTTTTGAACCTTTTTCTCTTTTTACTGGTACACTTTCACCTGTTATGAATGATTCATTAATATGTGTTGTTCCATCAATTATTTCTCCATCAACTGCAATTTTTTCTCCTGGTTTGCAGATTACGATATCACCTTTTTGTATTTCGTCTAATGTTACTATAACCTCTTGTCCTTCCCTTAAAATTACTGCATTATTTGGAGTTATAGTCATTAATTGTTGTAATGCTTCTTTTGTCTTATCTTTATTTTTATTTTCTACATATCTTCCTATTTCTATAAAAAATATAACTATTGCTGCTGATTCAAAGTATAGGCTTTCTACATGCATTGTATGTCCTTTTAAAATTTGAATTGTTCCATATATACTGTAAATGTAGCTTGCCAAAACTCCTATCATTACGAGTGTGTCCATATTGGGTGTTTTGTGTATTAAATTTTTATATCCATTTTTTATTATGTCTTTTCCTAAAATTAATATTATTGTTGTTAGAACAAATAATGATATTGCATAATTTATAGCATGTGTCATCATATTTAGAAACGGAATTACTGGTAATCCTACCATATGTGACATTGATATATATAATACTAGTATTGATATTATTGTTATTGCAATTAGTTTGTATTTTTCATTTGTGTTTTTCTTTTCTTCTTTTTCAAAATTGTCTATTCCTAGACTTGTGAATCCTGCTTTTTCTATAAATTTTTCAACTTGTTCTAACGTTAGCTTTTTGTCATCATATTCTATGTTTGCATTATTCATAATTAGATTTACTGTTGCTTGTTTTATTCCGTCTTGCTTATTTAAGTATTTTTCTAAGCCTGATGAGCAAGCACTGCAAGTCATTCCATCAATTTTTAATAATACTTTTTTCATACCAAAATTATAATTATTTTTCAACTTTTTATTCTCCTTTAAAGCCTGCATCCTCTATTGCTTCTTTTATACTTTCTAAGCTGATTTTGTTTTCATCATATTTTATTGTTGCTTTCTTTTCTTGTAGGCTTACTTGTGCTTTTTCTACTCCTTCTAAATTATTTAATACTTTTTCCAATCTTGTTGAGCATCCTGCACAATGCATTCCTTCTATTTTTAAATTTGTTTCTTTCATTTTATTTTCCTCCTTAATTTTTTTGATATATATCGTATCTGTTTAAATATATTTTTTATTTATTAAATCTTTTAAAAAGTCCTATTAGTTCGTCTATAACTTTTATATTTTCCTTTTCTATGTCTTCTATTATGTATTTTTATAAACATTTAGAAATTCAACATTCCTAAATGTTCTAATAATATTTTTAGTCCTAATAAAATAAGAATAACTCCTCCTATAAATTCTGCTTTATTTTCGTATTTGTCACCAAATCTATTGCCTACTTTTGTTCCAATAACTGATAAAATAAATGTTATTACTCCTATAAGTGTTATTGCTAAAATTAAATTAACATTGAAAAATGCAAATGTTATTCCTACTGCCAACGCATCTATACTTGTCGCTATTGCTAGTATAATCATCGTTTTAAAATTAACATCATCATTTATATTTTCGCTTTCTTTGCTGAATGATTCTTTTATCATGTTTCCTCCTATTATCGCTAGTAAGAAAAATGCTATCCAGTGATCAAAGTTTGTTATTATGTTTTCAAATGTTGAGCCTAAAAAATAGCCTATAACTGGCATTATCGCTTGGAATCCTCCAAAATATAGTCCTATTATACACGCTTTTTTCCAGTCTATTTTTTTCATTGATATTCCTTTACATATTGATACTGCAAATGCGTCCATTCCAAGCCCTATACTTAATAATATTAGTTCTATTATTCCCATGTTTTCATCTCCCGAATTTTTCTATTTAATTTTATTAAGTTTTAAAATTTTTATGTTATTTATATCACATTTAGGGAGAATTAGCAATAACTTTTATCTACTTATTAATTTTATCTACTTATTAATTTTTTCTATTTCTTCTTTTTGCAATTGAGTTGCTTCTACTACTTGTTCTACTGTCATTCCCATTTTTAATAATTTTTGAGCTATTTTTCTAGCTCCGTTCTTCTATTCCGCTCTTTTTTGCCTTCTTCTTTTGCACAATTCATATCTGTTTTTATATCTGCTATCCATCTTTGCCTTGCCTCATACATTTGCCATTCTTTATCATCCATACTGACTTCCCTAATTAAATTAATTGCTTCTTTAATTTTTTCATTCTTACTTTTTGCCATTTTTATCTTTTCCCCCTCTCCTTCTATTAGCCATAACCATTGTTCTAATCTGCTTGCTACTTCTGGATTTTTCTGTTTGAATTTTGGCAATTCTATAAAATGCATCTCTATGTCTTCTGTTGCTAATTCATCTTCTTCTAAAAATCCCATATTTACATATTCATTTTTGTCTGTTTTTTCAAACTTCATATGTGCTATATGATGATATCCATTTCTCTTATAGAAATTAAATTTTAAAATATTTATTACTATTACTTTTTTTAATTTTGTGTATTGGTCTCCGATTTTTAGTTGCATTTCTATCAAGTTTGCTGCATATTTTAAACTTCTTTTATCTACATTGTATTCATCTCTTACTTGCATTTCGACGTCACATATTGTATTCTCGTCTATTTCTACTTTTAGATCTAATATTCCTGCTTTTTCATCATATATATTTTTTGGTAATTCTGGGTTTTTAACTTCTACTTTTTCTATTTTGACATTTAATATTGCTTCTAAGAAATCTTTTAGTATATCCTCTGTTCCTTCTCTTGAAAATACTCTTTTAAACACTATATCGCTTGATAGTGGTAACATTTTTTGCTTTGTTTCTGTCATATTTTTCCTCTTTAATTATACTAAATTCTATTGAATATTGCAACACCATTTAGTAAATATTTATTTATATTTACAATTAAAGAGACAATTCTAGACTATAAGCGTATTAGGGTTATTTACACTTTATTTAAACTTTTCACATAATACTTTGAGATATTGTGGGTTATATTTCGATTTTAATTTTTGAATTATACTTGAAAATAGTATTTAAGATTAATTTAAAAATTCTTGAATTTTATTTTGTTTTTCCTAAGTTGTTTGAGTTAAATCTTTTTATTTAAATTTTTAGTCATGCAACCGTCTAATTAATTGCATGACGATATATTATCATTGTTTTATGTTACTTGTCAAGAAAAATATTTCGACAAAATATGACAAAATAATGAGACAAATTAGGACTGTCCCACTTGTCTCATCAAATCCACTCTTTATATTTTTTAATATACAATTTCTTTGCCAAAGAAGCAATAATACAGTATAAAAAAGTAACAACAAAAATCATAACTAAATACTTCACACTAATAGAAACCAGTCCAATAGCAGTTCCCAATGCTGTAAATGGCACCGCAATACCAACTAATATCAATAAAATTGATGAAGCATATACATATTTATGAGCATTACTTTGTACAAAAGGAACTTTTGCAGTTCTAATTATGTGCATTCCTACTAGATTTGAAACTATACTATAAGTAAACCAAATTGTTTGGAAATGTGCTACATCTCTTAATTTAAAAACATACCATAAAGTTAGAAAAACAACAATGTCAAATGCAGAACTTACAGGTCCCATAAATAGCATAAATCTCTTTAAACTTTTAATGTCTAACTTTTTTGGTTTTTCCAAAGATTCTTTATCAACATTATCAAAAGGCAAAGTCATCTGGCCAAAATCGTATATCAACCCTTCAACTAATAATTGAATTGGCGTCTCTGGCAAAAACGGTAAAAATATACTTGCAACTATTACAGATACAACCTCTCCAAAGTTGAAGCTTGTTGCCATTTTTATATATTTCATCAAATTTACAAATGTACGTCTTCCGCTCTTCAACTCCATCTAGTAAAACATTTAAGTCTTTTTCTAGCAAAATAATATCTGCTGATTCTTTTGCTATGTCAACTGCTGTATCTACTGATACACCTACATCTGAATTTGTTAATGATGGACTGTCATTTATTCCATCACCCATATATCCAACTACATTTCCATTTTGCCTTAATAGTCTTACAATTCTAGCTTTTTGTATTGGAGATAGCTTGGCAAATATGTTTGTTTTCTTTAACAAACGAATTACACCAATATCTGGAAGCTTCTCTATTTGACTTCCTAAGACGATATTTTTTGAATTTATTCCTACTTTTTCACACACGCATCTTGTTACATCTGCATTATCTCCTGTAAGAACTATAACTCTTATACCTGCTTTATTTAACCTTTTTATAGATTCTTTTGCACTCTCTTTTGGTGGATCTAAAAATCCTATAAAACCAAGTAATATCATATTTTTTTCATCTGATACTTCAAAACTTGATTTATTTTCAATATCGTTTTTTTGACATACTGCAACGACTCTTAATCCGTCTTTGTTTAATTGTTTAGTGATTTTTTTGATATTATCTTTAATCTCTTTTGTTATTTTGCTAACTTGACCTTTATAATCAACCATTGTACAAATACTTAAAATTTCTTCAACAGCACCTTTTGTAATTAACTGTCTTTTCTCTCCATCTGTTACAATAACTGATAGACGTCTACGAGAAAAATCAAAAGGTATTTCATCTACTATTTTATATTTTACTGTAAGTTCCATTAGATTATTTTCCGTTGCTCTTTTTATTACAGCCTCGTCTATACTTCCTTTTAGCCCTGTTTGAAAATATGAATTTAAAAATGCCTGTTTTAGAATTCTTATATCTTCGTCTCCATTTATGTCTAAATATCTTTCAAGTACAATTTTGTCTTCTGTTAATGTTCCTGTTTTATCAGTACATAATATATTCATTGCGCCAAAGTTCTGGATTGAATCAAGTTTTTTTACAATTGTTTTCTTTTTTGACATTCTTATTGCACCTTTTGATAAGCTTGATGATAAAATTACTGGCAATAATAATGGTGTTATACATATTGCTATCGCAACTGCAAATGTGAAGGCTGTTATAAATTCATGTTTTTCAACATTTATAATAAACACAAGTGGTATCATAAATAACATGAATTTTATTAATAATCTACTAATGTTTTCTATTCCTTTTTGGAATGCAGTTTTGTCTTTTCCAGCTGTTATAGTATTTGCTATTTTTCCAAAATATGTTGAATCTGCTGTTTTTATGACAATTCCTTTTGCTGAACCTGATATTACATTTGTTCCCATAAAACATATGTTATCAAAATCTGATATGTTGTCTATTTCTTCTTTATTTTCTAGTTCTATGGTCTTTTTTACACTATCTGATTCACCTGTTAGAGATGATTGTCCAACATATAAGTCCTTTGCTTCAATTACTCTCAAATCTGCTGGTATCATACTTCCTGCTGATAATATAACTGTGTCTCCTATTACAACTTCTTTTATTGGAATATCTATTTTTTGCCCGTTTCTAATTACTGTTGTTTTGGTTTCAACCATCTTCTTTAATTTTTCAGCTGCTTTATTTGACCTATATTCTTCAAAAAAATCTAGTAATGTGCTTGCTATTACTAGAATTGCTATTACTATGATATTTGCGTAACTTGGTGTTTCTGGTAAAATTACATCTGTATAAGTTAATATAAGTGCAATTCCAATTAATATGCAGTTGAATGGTGTTACTAAGCTTTCACAAAAGTAGTTGTACCATTTTTTTGGTTTTGCTTGTCTTATTTCGTTTGGTCCTAATTTTTTTATTTTTTCTTCTGCTTCTTCTGTTGAGATTCCTGTTTCTTGTATTTTGTATTTTTTTATGAATTCGTCTTTGCTTATTTTGCTTTCATTTGCATACATTTTATTTATGTCTACGTCTTCTTTGGTATTTGCCATAAAAATCACGTTCCTCTCTTAATATATTTAAAAATACAATTTACATTTTATAAGAATATAAATAATTTTTATAAAATGTAAATTGTAATAATTCTTTTTATATTATTATGGCACATTATTTCTCAAATAATACAATTTGATTTTGTTTTAAACTTTTTTGAACATCAATAACTCTTTGATTTGATGAACCTTTCCATTTTAATTTAGGATTATGTAGTTCATCAACATATTGGCCATCAACTAAAACATCTAAATATTTAGTAACTTCTTTGTCTTTTAAATCTTTATCAAATTTAAATCCAGACCATGCCCATACATTTTTGCTAGGATATTTTTCTTTAAATGCTTTTGCTAATTTTGTAGTATTTTCAATATTTCTAGGATGCATTGGTTCACCACCTAAAATTGAAAGCCCTTCAATATTGTCATTATCTGATAATTCTAATATTCTATTTATTGTTTCATCTGTAAATTCTTTTCCACCTTTAAAATCATGTGTTTCTGGATTGAAACAGTTTTTACAGTTAAATGCACAACCTTGCATAAATATTGATACTCTTACTCCTGGTCCATCTGAAATGTCCATTTTTCTAATTTTATTATAACCCATTTTATTCATCATCCTTATTATCAATGTGTAGAACTCTTTCTTTTATTTCCTGTGTTCTTCCTTTGTTCCAGAAATTACTTCCAATATAACCACATGTTCTTCTTGCTACATTTAATGTTTTGTGATCTCTGTTTCCGCAATTTGGACAATACCATTCCAAATTATCATCAATTAAGATTTCACCATCAAATCCACATTTTTGACAATAATCTGATTTTGTATTTAATTCTGCATACATAATGTTGTCATATATAAATTTGATTATTTGAATAACTACTTCTAGGTTGTCTTGTAGATTTGGTGTTTCTACATATGATATAGCTCCACCTGGGCTTAATTGTTGAAATTCACTTTCTAGTTTTAATTTAGAAAATGCATCTATTTCTTCAAATACTGGTACATGATATGAATTTGTTATATAATCTCTGTCTGTTATTCCTTCTACAACTCCAAATCTCTCTTTTAAGCATTTTGCAAATTTATATGTTGTTGATTCAATTGGTGATCCATATACACTGTAATCAATATCTTCTTTTTCTTTCCATTCTTTACATTTATCATTTAGTTTTTTCATTACTTCTATTGCAAATTCTTTTCCTTTTCCATTATCTGTATGGCTTTTATCTGTCATGTATTTAACACATTCATATAATCCTGCATATCCAAGTGAAATTGTTGAATATCCTCCATGTAGTAATGGGTGTATTGGTGCTCCTTTTGGTAATCTTGCAAGTGCTCCATTTTGCCAAAGAATAGGTGCAACATCACTTGTTACTTTACTTAATCTTTCATGTCTTGCTTGTAATGCTCTATGACATAATTCAAGTCTTTCATCATATATTTTCCAGAATTTGTTCATGTCTTTTCCAGATGTTAATGCAACATCAACTAAATTTAATGTTACAACACCTTGGTTAAATCTTCCATAATATTTTGGTTTGTTTGTTTCTGGGTCTACATATGGTGTTAGGAATGAACGACATCCCATACATGGATAACAATGTCCCTCTCCGTTTTTATCAATTTTTAATTCTTTCATTTTCTTTTCAGATATGTAGTCTGGTACCATTCTTTTTGCTGTACATTTTGCTGCAAGTTGTGTTAAATACCAATATTTACTATTTTCATTTATGTTTGCTTCTTCTAATACATATAATAGTTTTGGAAATGCTGGTGTAACATATACGCCTTTTTCGTTTTTAAATCCTTCTATTCTTTGTTTTAAGAATTCTTCTATAATCATTGCTAATTCTTCTTTATATTCTTCTGTTTCACCTAGGTACATACATACTGATAAGAACGGTGCTTGTCCATTTGTGTTTGTCATTGAATTAACTTGATAATTGAATGTTTGTACACCGTCTGATACTTCTTTTCTTGTATCTTGTTTTGCATATTCTTCACATTGCTTTTCAGTTAATCCCCTATCTTTGTATTTTTTGTAATATTTATTATAACTACTTTTTACAAATGGTGCTAAATGTGATAATGATATTGTTGCTCCACCATATGTTGATGATGTTACTGCTAAAATTATTTGTGTTGCTATTGTACATGCTGTTATAAATCTATGTGGTTTTTCTATCATAACGCCATTCATAATTGTTCCATTTTGTAGCATGTCTTCTAGATTTATAAGTTCACAGTTTGTTAGTGCATTTTGTGCAAAATAGTCTGCATCATGGAAATGAATTATTCCTTCATCATGTGCTTTTACTATGTCTTCTGGTAATAAAAATCTTCTTGTTATGTCTGTACTTGTTATTCCTGCTAAATAGTCTCTTTGTGTTGTTACAACTGTTGCATTTTTGTTAGAGTTTTCGTTGTTCCAGTATTCACTTTCACCTTCAATTAGTTCTTTTATTGATTGGTCTGTTGTATTTGCTTTTCTAACTAATGCTCTTGTGTATCTATATGTGATATATGTTTTTGCTAATTGATATTTTTCTAATGCCATTAATTTTTGTTCTATTATGTCTTGGATATCTTCAACTAATATTCTTGATTTTTTCATATCTTCGATATATGTTATTATTTCGTCAATTTCTGCTTCTGTTGCTCTTTCTTTTTTTGATACTTCATTGTTAGCTTTTTTTATTGCTATTCTTATTTTTTCTGGATTGTAGTCTACTATTGACCCATCTCTTTTTATGATTTTCATTTCCATATCCTCCCCTTGTTTAAGTATGCTCATATTATATATCATCCGGGCAGTTTTTCTGTTGCAATTGCAACATTTTATGAAAAAGATTTTTTGGTCTTTTTTTGTCGGCTTGGCTCTAAGTCTTTTTCTTTTGTTACATTTTTGTTACATTTTTTGTAACGATTTCTGTAACCTTGTTATATAACTTCTGTAATAAGTAAAATTGTAATCCCAGTGGTAATATATCAATATTTAAGGTCAAAGACCCAAAGGTAGACCCCAGATATGTTTTTGACTAAAAATATTGATATATTACCACTGGGATTACAATTTTTTCTTATTTTTATTGAACCGTAACTAAAAAAGTAGTCAATTTTTTAGTTTCTTGACTACTTTTTATTTTACCAGAATATTAAAAATGTTAAGAATGTTCCCCATACTACTTGTTCTTTTGTCAAATCTTTTAACATTTCTGGTAATTCTCCTTCTTGTTTTTCATCTGTAAATTTCATTTCATAATAATCTACATCTTGTACTTTAAAATATATTTCGATATTTCTTGTTTCTTCTTCTCTCATTGTTGAAACATCAATGTATTTGCTTCCTAAATATGTATCTCTTTCAGAATATAAGTCTATTCTTAAATATTTATTTGTTATTTTGTTTTCCTTTCCATTGTATATTGTTCCTTTTATTCTTCCGTTTATTTTTGTTGCTTGTGCTTGGTATATTGTTATTTGTGGCAAGTTGTCCTTTCTTCCTATGTTTTGATATGCTGTTTCTAGGTTTAAGTATATCAATAGGTTTGAAAAGATGTAAAATGCTATTATAAATATTGCATATTTTAAAAATGTTTTCATTCTGTCCATATTTGTTTTCTCCTTTTATTATTTTATGTGGTTATTATAACAAAAAAATGTTTAAATTTCAACATATATGTCAAATTTCGATTTCTTTTTCCAAATAAACAGAATAAATATAAACTTTATCAACTTTTGTGTTTAAAGCCTCTTCAAGAGCTTGTTTGTACAACTCTAATTGATTTTTATATTTTTCTACAAGTTCAAGTTCCTTACCATTTTCAACATAATCTGTCTTATAATCAACTAAAACAATATTTCCTATCTCATTTACAAAATATAAATCTATAATACCTTGAACAAGTACATTTTCTTCTATATCTTCATTATAGATTTTGCTTGCCGGAACATTTATATAAAATGGTCTTTCTTGATAATATTCTTTGGCATTTTTTAATTGTTCCCAAATTTTTGATTTTGTAAATTGTAATATTTTATATGGATTTATTGCTTCTCTCTCTTTTTCTGTTATAATCTTATTCATTTCTAAATTTTGAATTAATGTCTGAATTTTTTCTAAGTTATACTCTTTTTTTGGCTTCAACTTTTGTAAGCATAAATGTGTAAGAGTTCCTTTTTGTGCATTTGTTATTTGGTTATCTTTTTCTTCTTGTAAAAATTTTGGCTTTTCAAAAGTTATATTTTTGGTATCAGCAGTTGAATTTTCTTTATTTACGTTTTCTTCATTATCTAAACTTTCAAAATCAATACCCAATTGTTTATTTTTCATTTGTTTTATTTTCGTAACAGAACTCTTTGTTGGAATATCAATAGCCAATTTATTAGGATATTCATACTCAATTTGTTCTTTAATTTTATTTATTTTGTTTTTGTCAATTATTTTTTGATTTAATGTTTTAATTACTTTTTGTGAAGTATTTTCTTTTTCATCATTTTTCATTTTATATTCTAAAATGCTATTTTGTTCAATTCTATTTAATTCAAGCAATTCTTCTGTATTTGCCTGTTCATACAAATATACTAGCAATATCCAGTCCAAATATGTTTTATATTTTTTTACTAAAATAGGATTTATTTTTCCATCTTTTCTAGCATAAATATTTTTTTGTTGTTCAATATCTTCTAATTGTTTTGCATAATCATTAGATATTCCTGTTATAATCAATTTTTCTTTTGCTCTTGTTAATGCAACATACAATATTCTCATTTCTTCTGAAATGTTTTCATTTCTTATAACATTTTTTATTGCCTCTCTCGTTAAAGTATCATATTGAACCTGTGCATTATAATTAATATATTTAGCTCCGATTCCTAATTCTTGATGTAATAGTACTGGATTTTTCTTAATGTCTTGTTCATTAAATTGTTTATTTGTATTTACCAAAAATACAACAGGGAATTCAAGTCCTTTACTTTTGTGAATACTCATTATTCTAATAACATCATCGTTTTCTCCTATTATTTTTGCAGAGCTTAAATCACCTGAATTTATTTTTAGTTTTTCTATAAAGTTTATAAAATTGTATAATCCCTTGAAACTTGCTGTTTCATATTTTTTTGCTCTTTCAAATAGCATTTTTAAGTTTGCTTGTCTTAAATTACCATTTGGCATTAGACCAACATAATTGTAATATCCTGTATCTGAATAAATTTTCCAAATCAACTCATCTAACGCTAAATATTCCTGTTCTTTTCTCCATGTTTCTATTTGATTTAAAAAGTGTTCTATTTTCTCTTTTAATTGAGAATTTACATCAACTTTGGCTTTTTGCATACAATTATAGAAGTTATCATATTTATCTGATAATCTTATTTCTACTAATTCATTATCTGTGAATTTTCCTATATTTGATCTTAATACTGTTACAAGTGGTATATCTTGCATTGGATTGTCTATTATTTTTAGTAAACTCATTATTGTTTGAATTTCTATTGAGTCTAAATATTCTTGATTACTGTCTGAAAATACTGGCATATCCAGTTTTATTAATTCTTGCTCATATATACTTGCTTTGTCTTTTGTAGACCTTAACAAAATTGCTATATCTTTGTATGTTATGTCTCTAAAATTTTCTTTTTTTCTATCATATACTTGATATTTACTATCTATTAGTTTTTTTATTTTGTTTGCTACATATTTTGCTTCAATTTCTATGTTTTCTAAATGTTCTAACTCTTCTGTGTCATTATCATTTTCTAAATATTCTGTGTTTTCTATGTCTAGATTTTCTTCTTTTTTTAAATCAATTATATCAATTTCTGTTCTCAAACTTTGATTTATTTTTTTATAATCTTCTGCACCAAAATTTAAATATTCATCTTCATTATAATCAACTTCGCCTAACTTTTCGCTCATAATATTTTTAAAAATCAAATTTGTAAAGTCTAGGACATTATCTCTACTTCTAAAATTTTTAAATAATTGTATTTTTCTTCCATTTATATCATTTGAGGCTGTTCCAACTGTTTCATAATTAGAGTATTTTTCTAAAAATAGTTTTGGCATTGCTTGTCTAAATCTATAAATACTTTGTTTTACATCTCCAACCATAAACATATTATTTCCTCTTGATATTGATGAAAGTATAAATTCTTGAACCAAATTACTATCTTGATATTCATCAATTGCTATTTCTTCAAATTTTTCTGTATATTTTTTTGCAACATCTGTTTTAACTATTTTTTCATATGCTAGTCCATTTTTATCAGTAGTTTTTTCTACTCCTTTTACTAGAATGTTTAATGCAAAATGTTCTATATCTGTAAAATCAACTATATTTTTATCTCTTTTTTTCTTTGAAAATATTTCATCAAATTCTATAATTAGATTTTTTAATTTTTTCAAAATATCATACATATCAAATATATCTTGATTAGATTGCTTTGAATCTGATACAAATATTTTTTCTAATTTTTTGTTGAATTTCTTTTTTACATTATCTCTTATCTTTTTTATTTCATCTTTTATTTCTGATTCTACTTTTTTTCTTGGCCATGTTATAAATTTTATATTTTGCGCTATTTCATATGATTTGTCCCAATTGTTCAAATTCTCTTGCAATATTGTTAATTGTTTTATATCTGATTCTATTGTTTGTTTAAATTCATCTAAATCTTTTTCATATTCTAATCCATCTATACTATCTGTAAGAATTGCGATATCATCAATTAATTCTTCATTTATCTCTTCTAATAATACTTTTCCCCAAGGAGTTTGACTAAAATCTTTGTCTAGTTCATTTTCAATATTAAACATTTCTATTTTTTCATCTAGCCATTTTAGCGGATATGGACTTGAATTGATGTAATTATATATGCTTAAAATTAGTTCTTTTAAAGGTGTGTCATCTCTATAACTTGTGTATGTATTTACTAGTTTTGTAAAATCTTTATCTTCTGAAAGATATTTATTCTCAAATAATTCATCTAGTATTTCTTGTTTTAAAAGTTCTATTTCTGGTGTGTCTGCAATTCTGAAATTAGGTGATACATTTTCTAATTCATAAAAATTGTTTTTTACAACATCTAAACAAAATGAGTCTATTGTACAAATACTTGCCATATTTAATAATGTTATTTGTCTTTGTAAATTTTCATTTTCTGGTTCTTCATCTAGCTTTTTATATATTGCATTTAGTACTCTTTCTCTCATCTCTGATGCTGCTGCATTTGTAAATGTTACTACAAGTAATTTGTCTATATCTATATTTTCATTTATTGCTTTGTTTATTATTCTTTCTACTAGTACTGCTGTTTTCCCGGCTTCCAGCAGCTGCGGCTACTAATAGGTTTGAGTTTTTTTCATATATTGCTTGTTTTTGCTCATTAGTCCAGTTTGGCATTATTTTTTCTCCTTCTATATCATTTTCAATCAATTGTGATGTTGCTTAATTGGTTCAAATACATTTTCTGTATCGTCTACAATCTACTTTTCCGTGTAAATATATTGATAGTTTTTCTCCTTTTATTAGGTTTTCTTTTTGATTTTTGGTTAAATTTTTTATTTGATATTCTAATTTACATGCTAGTGATTTATCTTTGCTTTTCCATGCTGCTTCTATTTTTATTGCATTATGTGATTTTGTGTATTTTGCTCCATTTTTACTTTTGCTTTTATGTTCTTTTAATCTTTTTTCTAAATCATTTGTCATTCCTGTGTAAATTGAATTGTCTTCACATCTTATCATATATGTATAGTACATTTTTTATTTTTATGCTATATTATTATTTCAAATATAGCATGTGTTCCTCCTATTTTTTCTATATCAATATATCATAAGTTTTGTTTTGTTTCAATATCTAAAATCTATAAAAAGTCTATTAATCATTACTGAATAATAGACTTTTAACCAATTATATATTATCATTTCTAATAGTTTCAATAATATTCTGTTTATTAATTTTACTCATAGAATACTTCATAATAATACCAATGATAACAGCTACAAATATCACAGCAACTGCAATAGCTTTATATGGTAGAACATATTCCATTTCCATACTATTTTTAAACACTTTATACATACCATATGACAATGCAATTCCAATTGGTATACCTATAATCAAAGATTTGACACCATAGAAAATACTTTCTAATCTAATCATTCTATTAAATTCTTTTTTAGTCATACCTATTGATTTAAGCATTGCAAACTCTTTTTTTCTTAAATTCATATTTGTTGTTATAGTATTAAATATATTTGTTATTCCAATCAAAGTAATTACACCAATAAATCCATATAAGAATATTGAAATAACTAATACAATTGCATTTTCTGCTTTTATTGATTCTTCCATATTAAATGTATTTAAATTAGAATTTGTAAGATTGTTTTCCTTTTTATATTGTTCTATTTCTTTATCTAATTTCTCTGTGTCATTTGATTGTGTATATAAAGATGCTGATATATATCCTGTTTTATTTATAAATTCTTCACTAACTATAAAATATGCGTGAGTATTATATAAATTTTCAACTCCATTTGGTCTTTCTTCTGTTTTTGCTACTATTTTTATATTATACTCTTTATCATTTATTTTCCCTGTAACAGTATCACCTTTTTTCCAAATATACATACTGCCTTGAATTCTTTTTCCTTTTTCATCATAAGTGATGTTATTATCAATTAAAATTGCACCTTCTTTATATGTTTCATAATTTCCACCTATTTTTTTCAAATATCTTTTATATACATCTTTGCTCAATGAAATAACATTTATTGTATCTATTTTTTCTCCGTCTTCCTCTGACTCTTCATATCTTGCTTTTACATCTTTTCCGTAATCAGTTAATTCTGATTCATGTTTTTCATCCATATTTATTTCAAAAACATTTGTCTTGTTAATAGAAAATTCTCCTATATCTGGTAAATTTGATATGTCTGTTAGCATTTTATAATTTTTTGCTTGTTCTTTTGCAAATTCTTCTTTATTTTTATTTGATGCAGTTGTATATGCATATACTACATAATTATAATTTTTTTCTGTGTAATATGAGCTTGACATTTTGAATCCATATTGTATAAAGCTTGATATTGCAATAAATATTACTACACTTACAATTATAGATATTACTGTTGTTCTATATTTTTTCTTGCTTCTTTTTAAGTTTTTGTATGCTATTTCTCCACCTGTTTTAAATATTTTTGTTATGATTTTTGGACATTTTATTTTTTTAGCTTTTAGTTTTACATCTTCTGAACTTCTTATTGCTTCGATTGGTGTTATTTTTGATGCTTTTTTAGCTGACTTTCTGCAAGATAGCCATATTGTTACAATTGATACAATTACACTTACAACTATTGCCACCCAAGACATGCTATATGTTAATAAAGTTCCACTTGAAACATAGTCTTTTAATATGTAATTTACGACATTGACTAATATATAAATTGCAAATACTCCACTTAAAATTCCCAATGGAATTCCTATAATTCCTAATATAAATCCTTCAAAGTAAACGCTTTTTTTGATTTGTTTTTTTGTTGCTCCTATACTTGAAAGCATTCCATATTGTTTTAGTCTTTCTGTAATTGATATTGCAAATCCATTTCTAATAACAAATACACTTGATACTAAAACAATTCCCATTATGAATGCTCCTAATCCATAAATTGTTTTTAGTGTTTCATCATCTAGGCTTGCACCTTCATATGATAACAATTCATTGTTTATTTTGATTTTATATTTATAACTTCTATAAAATTTATCTAGTCCATTAAATATTGTTACTTCTGATTTATCTACGTTTTCTCCAACTTTTACTTCTACCATTTTGTTTATATATTCTGTATTTTTCTTATAGTCATATGGGTTTGTATATAAAACTGCTATATTTGCTTGTTTCTTTATTGTTTGCATTTTTGTGATAACAGTAAACCATTCAGCTTCATATGGTTCAATTGTTGTTGTTGGTCTGTTTATAATTCCAACTATTTTATATGTTTTTGGTGTTGTGTTTATAATTTCATTTTCAGAACTTTGACTATTTTTTTCGTCTACATCACTAGCATCATCTTTCAACTCTCCAACATTTAAAGTTATAGTATCTCCAACTTTATAATTTGTTTTAAATTTTTGATTTATTCTAGCAGAAACAACGATTTCATCATCACTCTCGGGTAATCTGCCATTTTGTAGTTCTATGGACATATTATTTAAAAACTTGTTATCCATTGCAATTATATTAACATATGGTTTTTCTTCTGCTCCTGTTGATGTTGTTACAGTTACATTTGGAAGATAACTATACCCTATTCCTTCTGATAAATAGTAATCTTTTACTCCTCTATTTTCTTCTATATATTTAAGTTCATCTTTTGGAACATCATAAAAAATTGTGTGATAATTTCCTTGATTCTTTTTAGCCGTTTCTACAAATGTTTTTTGAAAACTTGTTACTAGCCCTGCAACTCCACAGATTAAAGCTGTTGATAAAATTATTCCAATTATAATTACTATGGACCTTTTTTTATTTAGCTTTAAATCTTTTACACTTAATTCATTTAAAACTTTCATTATTTTCCGTTCCTTTCATCTTTTATTATTTTCCCGTCATCAATTGTTATAACTCTATCTGCTTCTAATGCGATTTTTTCGTCATGTGTTATTACTATGACTGTTTGGTTGTATTTTTTATTTGAAAGTCTTAATAATGAAATAATTTCTTCACTTGCTTTTGAATCTAAGTTTCCTGTTGGCTCATCTGCAAGCATTAATGCAGGTTCATTCATCATTGCTCTACCAATAGATACTCTTTGTTGTTGTCCTCCTGATAATTGATTTGGCAAATTGTATTTTCTTTTTTCAAGTCCTAGTGTTTTTAATAAATCATTTAATCTTTGCTCATTTGTTTCTCTTCCGTCTAATTTTGTTGGTAGAGTAATATTTTCTACAACATTTAAGACTGGTATCAAGTTGTAAAATTGATAAATTAGACCTATTTGTCTTCTTCTAAATATTGCTAGATTGTCATCATTTAATGTGTAGATATCTTTTCCATCTATAAAAACTTTTCCTGATGTTGGTCTGTCTACTCCCCCAATTAGGTGTAATAGTGTAGATTTTCCGCTTCCACTCGCTCCTATTATTGCAACAAATTCTCCTTTTTCTACTGAAAATGATATGTTGTCTACTGCTTTTACTTGATTTTCTCCTTTTCCATATGTTTTGTTTAAGTTTTCAACTTTTAAAATTTCCATATTCTTTCCTCCTTTTATTTTTGCCATTTTCTTTTGACATTTTCAGTATACTTTTTGAAAGTGACTTTTAAGTGACTTTTTAAAAATTTATTAAAAAAACAATATTTTTTAAATATTGTTTTTTTCTATATATTCTGATAACATTTTTATTTCATTTGCTTCATCTTCTCTTGTTTTATAATCTTTTTCAGATACTTCTGTTACCCAATTACAATCTTTCATTCCGTATTCACATAGTAAGTTTGCATCATAATTTAATGTTTCTTGATCAGGATGCATTATTGCATGTGTTCTTCTGTCTATATATCCATCTTCATTTGCTGTGTATGCAAAATGGATTTGGTATACTTGTCTCTTACATTTTTCTTTATCTAAATATTTCTCTAAAAATTCTTCTATGTTTTTCTTATAAATATGTGCTTGGCAGTATAAATGGCACATATCTATACAAACTTTCATATTTTCACTATTTAAGTATTCACAAAGATTTATTACAGTACAGTCTTTTTGTTCTTCCATCATATAAATATTTTCGAAAACTATTTTTGTATTTGTGCCTTTCATTATTTTCTTTGCTTTTTCTAATACAGTAATTATTGATAATTTTGCTTGGCTCATTAGTAATCTTGTATGTTGTACTATGTTTATTTTTATTTTATATTTTTTAGATAATTTTACTATTTCTTTTATTTGATTTAAAAATATATTCTTGTCTTTTAATAATACTACTTCAAGTTCATAGTCACATAATGGTGGATGTATTGTTATTTCTTCTATTTGTGGATATTTTTTCAAAAGACTTTCTATGGGTTTTGTTATTTCAAAGTCTACAATTTCACTTTTTGATTTTGCAAAATATTGTATTTCTATTCCTTTATATTTTTTTATTGCTTCTTCTAAATTTTCTATTCCTTCTAACATTTCATTTGTTTTTGGATAAATTTTCATTATTTTATTTCCTCCCTTTTTTATTACAAATTAATTAAATATATAGAATATTTTAATATTATTTATTTTTGTTGAACTCCACAAGCTTATACAATTCTTTTAATGGAATATTATTTTTTAAAGTTACTTCTTTTATCCTTTCATATTCAGGATAAATATATATGTGATTTAAGATAATCGTTCATTTTATTTTCTATAATTGTATTAGCTTAGTTCCAACTCTTCTCTCTTTATCTTTCCTTCTCTTATTACAACTACTTTTTCATCTTCCACTTGTACAATTGTTGATGGTTCGTCACTTTTATAGTCTCCACAATCTAATATATAATCAACTTTTCCTCCTAATTCTTTAATAATATTGTTTATCTTTATTCCAGTTGGATGTCCAGAAATGTTTGCACTTGGAGCCACTACTGGTACTTCTGCTTTTTCAATAATCTTATATATAAGTCCATTTTTTATGAGCCTTATTCTGACATATTCGTCTCCTGCTGATATTATGTCTGGTAAAATGCCTTTTCTTTTTTTGAATTTCATTGTTAGAGGTCCTGGCCAGAATTTTTCTATTATTTTTTGTTCTGTTGGACTTATATTTTCTACTAAATCTTCTATCATGGATATGTCTGAAATTAGTATACTTAATGGCTTACAACTTGGTCTTCCTTTTATTTCGTATATTTTTTTACATGCTTCTTCATTATACGCATTAGTTCCTATACCATAAACTGTATCTGTTGGAAAAATTATTAATTTTCCTTCTTTTATTGCATTTGCTATTTCTTCGATTTTTGTTTCATCTATTTGCTCTTCTTTTAAGTATATAGTCTTTTTTTCCATTTTAGTATCATCTTCTTTCTTATTTATTGCTGATATGGTGGATTAATTGTTGAATATCCATAGCAACCAGAAGCCAACCATACTTTTCCTGTTCTAGGTTCAATACCTATGCAAGAAACCTCATATCCACCTTTATTAGTTGCCCATTCTTCATAATTAGGATTATTAGCTGTTGTTAAAACTCTCCATGTATTTCCACCATCAACACTTCTAAGTAAACCTGTTGATGCTGAGAAATAATCTCCAGCCCCACCAACATACACTACTGATGTAGACTTAGGGTCAACAGCTATTGATCTTATTCTCATAAATCCTCTTTCAGTATCTCTTGGAACATCAATTCTAGTGCATTTATCATTATTAATGTCATATTTGTAGATTCTTTCTATTCCGCCCCAGCTATAAGTTTCTCTATCAATAATGTACATATAATTATTAACATGATCATAAGCTAAATCATATATTTTTTCTGATATTGAGCTACTACTAAATTTATTTTTTGTAACTACTTCCCAAGTATCTCCATTATCATATGAAACTACTACGTGTCCATCTTTATTTGCTCCATATAATTCTTTTTTACCAGTATAATTATATGTGTATACTGCTACACATCCATTCATCTCTTGCCATGTATAACCCTTGTCTTTTGAATAATACTCTTGTGCAAATAATACATTTGGATCAGTTATAGATTGTAATGATGAGTAGTAAGTAGATGATTCTTCATATTTTGCTTTTAGTCCAGTATCTGTCCATGTTTTTCCAGCATCATGTGTATATGTTAGTGTTCCTCCACCCCATGATGAATTTGCAAAAACATATATTGTGTCTTCATCTGCTGCAAATCCGCCATAGAAATTGCCTTTATTCATTACTAAATTTGTAAACGTTTTTCCTCCGTCTGTTGATATTACTCCTGCATAATCTTGTGCTGATAATAATATTAAATCTGGATTGTAATAATTAAACTGGAATTTTCCACCTTGCATCATATTTGATATTCCGCTTGCTTGTACAAAGTTAAGTCCTCCGTCACTACTTCTGAAAACATTATCTCCTCCTAATGTAATAACATTTGTGTCATCACTTGGGTCTATGATAAATGCTTTTTCTCTTGATGCAAAATTTACATTATAATAAAATGTTGTATCAAGATTTGCTTGTGAAATTTGCCAAGTTTTTCCTCCATCAAATGTAACATTTACTAATGTTGTAAAGTAATTTGTCACACTTCCTCTAAATTCATATACCATATGATTAGGATTTGATTTTGATACTGTTAACATTTGTGGCCATCTTGTATCATAGTTTTCATTTGTTATTTTTGTAATTGTATCATTTTCAAGTGTATAAATTCCGTCCCATGTTTGAACATAAATTACATTTCCTACAACGTCTAGTCCTGTTACTCCTTTTGTTGATGATTCAACAGATGTGTTAGGGTCATTGCTAAATTCTGCGTATTCTTTTTCTATTTCATTTGTTTGTGTATTTATCAAAAACAATCCATATTGATTTCCTATATATAGTTTTCCATCATCTGTAAATCTAATGATTCCGTCTGCTACTTTTGGATCATTTATTATTAAAGAAAAGGTTTCTCCGCAATCATCTGATTTGTATAATCCAACTTCATCTTCTTTTAATGATGTTATTAGTCTATAATCTGAAGGTTTTGTTCTTATTTGAGTATCTCTTTTATATGGTGTTGAAAAATATAGGTCTGTTGAGTAATTTTTGTCTGCGTCATAACTTGTTGGGTCAAACTCTAGTCCATCCCATAAATATCTATATCCTTTAATTCCTATTTTTAGAGTTTTGTTCCAAGTTTCTGCTTGGTCATAACTTATGTGTATTCCACCAACATTTGAGTACTGACTTAGTCCTAATGTTGCAACATGGTTGTTATTATGAGGGTCTATTGCGAACATTCCTGCTCCCGGAGATGTTAGACCTGAGTTTGCTCTTGTCCAGCTTTTTCCATGGTCTGTTGATTTGTATAGTCCTGCTACATCTATTCCATATAACATTAAACTTCCGTCATTTGATGTTTCTAATGATACTGGCCATTGGCTTCCTGCTCCTGTTATTCCATATTCTTTCATTTTCTGATTTGTCATTAATACTGGTTCATATGTTACTTTGCTATCTATTGGTGTAATTTGTTCAAAGTTATATTGTGGAGTATTGTCATTATCTGTTTTGTTATTTATATTTTTTATTAAATAGTGTAAATCTACTAGGTTAATGGTATTGTCTTCGTAAATATCTGCATTTTCTTGTTTGTCTTTTGATATTTTCTCTATATCTATTAAGTGCTTTTCTAATAATTGTATGTCATTTTCGTCTATTTTTCCGTCTAAATTAATGTCTCCCTTTTGACTGTTATTTGCTTGAATTACATTTGAATATATATTGTTTGTTATTGCAAATGCTAGTAATACTACTAAAAGTGTTTTGTTTATTTTTTTATATCTTATTAGTATACATATTGATATTATTGCAACTATTATTATAAAAAATATTAATATTTCTGGTGATTGCTTTCCTGCGGATGGCCATATTCCGTTTAAAATGTTGTCTTTTTGTTCTTCTTTATTCGTATTTTCGTCACTTTTGTCTTTGTTTTTGTCTGTGTTTTCGTTATTCTCGTCTTGATTTTTGTCTGTGTTTTCTGTATCATTTGTATTGTCATTTTTTTGTTCTTTATCGTTCTTAATTTTTATGTCTATTTGTTTAGAACTTAATGTTGTTATTTCTGCGTTTTGCTCTTCATTTACTGTTTTTAAATTTTTGATATCTATTTTTGTGTCAGTGCTTTCTTCATCACTTTTACATAATAGTTTAATTTTTAGTATTTCTTCATTTCCGTTGCTTTTATTATTTGTTAAAATGAATTTTCCATTTTGCTCGTTGTATTCTAGGTTTTCCCAAGAGTTTTCTGTGTTGAAGTTTTCTTTTGTTATGTTTTCAAAGGCTGCTTGGTCATATTCTACTTCTCCACTGTATGTGTATAGTGGACTTTCTGTGTTTGGTATTTTTATACTTATTTCTATTTCTTCACCTTTTTTTATTTGTTCTTTGTTTGTTTTTATTTCTATTGTGTTGTTTTCTTCTCCTGCATATGATACTAAATTAATGCATGTTATTATTAATATGTTTATTATCAAAACTATCTTTTTCATTTTTTCCCTCATCTTAATTTTAATTATATAATAATTATATATCAATTTTTTATCTGAATTAATTATATAAAAAGAACTACTATTTTTCAAGTAGTTCTTCTTATTTTAATTACTTTGATGTGTCATAATAAAGAACTCCCATTGTCTGCATAGAATATAATTCAAAATTAATTTCATGTATCCAAAACGAAACAATATCTTTTGCACGTTTATCAGCAAAGCTTTCTTCTGACAATCTTCTTAATTCTATGTTGTATTTAATAAATTCTTCAATTTGATTCCGTACTTCTTTTTTCATATTTTTTCCTCCTCCAATAATTATTGAAATGTCTATATGCTCTTATATGTTTAACTCCATAGGAGATTATTAAACTTATCTAGTAACTTGCACTTGGCAAGATTGAAAAAGTATGCACATATTCTATCACAAATTTATGTATAATTCAAGACAAAAGGAAAGAAGTCCGTCGAAACGAACTCCTTGCTTTACTTTTTCTCTTATTCATCACCATCAATAAATCCATCACCAGTATGGTCTACTGGTGGAGCAAAGTATGACTGATAAATAATTCTAGCATCTTCACTACTTGCTTTAGATAAACTATTTTCAAGTGCTTCTAGTTTTCCTTCTGACTCAATCCGTCTTTTTCTTTCAATTGAACGATCAACTAAAAGATATGCAATGACTAACATAAGGATTATTGCAATAAGTGTTCCTGCTAATGTAGCTCCCATATTATCTTCCTCCTTAACTAATTAGTTTGCGAGTTGCTTTTGTAGGGTAAAATACATTTGTCAAATTTCAACTTATCAATACTGATTTCTTGTTTATTTTTAAATTTTAAAATGTTATACACATCATTATATATAACAGCAAATATTGATAATAAACATAGTACAAAAATCATAAAAAAAGAAAATATTAAAAATAACATGCTATCCTCCTAGAAAAACATTTTAATACAGTCTGCCTACTTTTGAATTTACTTTGGATTTGTAGGAACTGTCCTTCTTATGATAATATCACTTATCGGAATAGTATAACAAATACAACAATGATTGCAACCTTTTTCAATGGCTTTTTTTGAAGTACATTTTTTTGTATCTCCTTTACAGCCACCATCACAGGTGCACAAGAACAACCACATTCTCCACAGAAGTTATTTTGCTCATTTTTTTGAATTCGTACCAAAGTTTTCATTCTATTACCTCCTTAACAAATCTGTTTACGAGTTACATTAAGATAATTTTTTAATATCTTTAATTCTATGAAACCATCCATTACACTCACTTGCATTTTCAAGTACACCACTGCACTTATCATTATTACATGTTTTACAGCTTTTGCCAATTAATTTAATTAATTCCTTAGTTTTTTCTCGTATTATGACCTCTCTTTTTTCTTCATAATGTGCAATGATATCGTCGTAACCTTCTGTGGTATATACCTTAATACAGCGAGATGCAAATCTGCGTAAATCAGGGTGATTGGTAGCTTGATATCCTTTATTATTATAATGGATGCCCTCCATGTCTATTGTATAACTACCTATTTTCTTTGGGTTATCATAATCTGAAATTAATAAATTTTCTTCAATAATGTCATATACTACAACATAACGAAATTTATTATATCCTATTTGATTATTTGTAATCCTTGGCAGTCTCTCATTTAAACAGCCTGATTTTACCTGTTTTTTCATATTGTTGTATTCTTCTTCAGTTACATGACAAACCATTATTGGATTATTCTTCCGATATTGTTCATCGATAAAATCATACAAAGACATATTTAATTCTTTGTCTTCATTTTCAAACATGACAATTATTTTCCCCATAGTTTTTCCTCCTTGTCAATTGACTCTCATCTAGCATTATTAATAGTTACTATATATTAAACTCCATAAGTTGCATATCGGAGATTATAAAAATTAAATTATGTGAATTATATCACGATTTCGTATAAAAGTAAAGAAAAGAACTATCATGACTGATAATTCCTTTCTTTACACTTTCAATATCCAATTACAATTTAATCAATTCTCTTAATTGTTTTTCAGTAACTGTTCTTTTTCTTCCTGTCTACGAAGAAATTCTCTTGAACTTGTATCACGAAATTCTGATACTCCATATTTCTTTTCAAGTTGTTCAATTTCTTCCCGTGTTGCTTTTTCAGGTTTTAAATCTAGATCTTTGTAATCTTCAAATGCCATACTATTTTCCTCCTGTGCAATCTCCACCTTGAAATGGTCGATACGCATTGTTTTTTTCATAATTGGTATAATTACTTGTGTTAACTCCCATTTTCCTAATATCACTCTTATAATGTCTAAATGCAATTTCATCTTCCTTTGAATCAACTGATGAAGACCAATTCTCTGGAATAAAAAAATCTGGTTGCAATACAATATTACCATGATATCTTTTGGCACTAATTCCAAGTTTTACTTCATTACATTCATTTGGCTTTTTTAATCTATCATCCAATTTGTATCTTCCCTTTAGTTCTATATAAAGGTGTCCTCCTGATTTACTATAATCAGTATCTTCAAATCGAATATATAAATCAAACTTGCTATTTTGAACTTTTAGTATCTTCTTGGTTATGCTCCGTTTAGAAATTGAAATTTTCACTTTATAATTTGGACCATTATAAAAAACAATTACTTTAACATCATCTACTACTGAAACACCACATTCATCATTTTTCGAACAATCTTCTAGCTGTATAATTTCTCTTTTTACTTTAGATTGTTTATTTAAGTTTGCTGACTGCTTTTTTCTTTTAGACATTGATACCTCCTTAACAAATTTGTTTACAAGTGATAAATAATCATTAATTACTACATCCAACAGTTAAGTTGTGGTGACTGCACATAAATATCTAAAGCCTCTTGCTTAGATAGTACTTCATCATTAATCATATTAAGCATCATCTCTTCACTAACAAAACTACGTTCTGCAGTTCCATCTTCAGAAAAACTGATAAAATACTTATTTCGCGGACCCTTTACTAAAAAATAGTTTTCTTCCCGTTCACTATCATTAGTTTTAATAACGATATTTCGTTGTATCAATACTCCTACTTCTTTTTGGCGTAATTCCTCAATAACCATTCCTATTCCTCCTTGTCAATTGACCTTTCATTTTGCATTGTTAATAGTTACTATATTAAACTCCATAAGTTGTATTTCGGAGATTATAAAAAAATAATTATGCAAATATTATATCATTATTTTACATAAAAGTAAAGAAAAATCCAGCTCTTTTCAATAGTGCATTTGTATTTTACATAATTTTGTGTTATACTATAATTAGATTTTTGTAGTTTTAACCTTTTTTTAACTCAAAGTAAAAATGAATATTTTTAGGAGGTTTCTATATGAACGATAGGAATTTTGAAAACTATCAAAAACGGATGTTAGATGCAGTGCAAAATCCAAACAAACAGAGTAATGATCCATTCACAAAATTATCTAATATTTTAGAAAATTTGAATTCGTTTGTGAATAACGGTACATTCTCTCCGGCTAGATTCAAGCAAGAAGTCGAAAAACAGTTTAAATCTGTTGATTCTTCTGATGAAACAGCAAGGCACTTCAAAAAGACTTTAGAAGATTTCTGCTCTACCAAGAATGAAGCACTTAAAACAATATCAGAATTGCACAGTATGGTAAAACCTATTTCTACACAGGTTGGTTCATGGTCAGCTGTTGCAAGTATTGCCAATGAGTATATGGCAGAAATTGAAAAAAGCATTTTTCATTCAAAGTAAAAAACAAAAACTCTAATCAAGCATTTGCTAGGTTAGAGTTTTTCATTTGCTATCTATTATTGCTACTATAATTTGATAACTTATTACATAAGCTTTTATTAATAAATATTTCACTAATACTTAAGCTCAATAAAATAAATTCTATTACAATTAGTTCATATTTCATTAATATTAATGTAAAAATAGCACTTAATATTAATGTTCCTAATCTTCTATAAACTTCAATTTTAATTATAATTTCTTGTTGTTCCTCTTTATTTGAGTTTCTTGTTCCATTTATTTTATCCTGTTAAATATTATATTAACTGTTCCCATTCTTCAGGTGTATATGCATTTATTCCCATATTATTAAATCTGATAATATTTTCTTTAATATCATCTATAAATATAATTTCATTAAAATCACAATTGTTAATACGCTTAATAATTTTAACAGCATCACACTTTAATTCTTGAGATCGTGCTGAAATTACTTCTATATCATTACTATAATATTTATGTACAAAATTTTCTTTTGCTTTTAAATGAAATGAAAATTTCATTCCAGATACACAATACATTTTTACACCTTTTGTTTCAAAATTTTTAATCAAATTTTGTAATAAATCGGATATTGAACAAGGTTCAATAGTTTCATAAAAAGATCCTGGATTTAGATAAGCATTTAAGTAATAATTTAAAAGATTTTCTTCGTTTTCATTACGATGTTTTAAGTAATCTTTATCTTTATGAATAGCTAGTGTGTCATCAAAATCAAAAATTGCAACTTTTATACTACTTAAATCTATTTTTTTATTTTCCACTTTTTTCACTTCTTTCATTTTTTGTTTTTAATATAATATTTGCTTGTATATATGTCAATGATGTGAAACAAATTTTTTCAAATAGTATGACTGAATTTGTTTCATTTTTATGCTCTTTCTAATTCTTCTCTTTTTTCTTTTGGTGTTAAATATCTTTTATTTCATGGTTACTTTCTAATAAATAAACATATCCAAATTCTTGGTTTTTAGGATTTTTGTACTTTTTACTATATCTATAAATCTTAAATCATTTTCATTTGCTTCTATTCCTAGTTCTTCTTTTAGTTCTCTAATCGCTCCTTCAATTACACTTTCTCCTGCTCTAATATGTCCTGCACCAGAAATATCCCAACAATTCGGATGAGATTTTTTTGTTGCACTTCTCTTTTGTAATAAAAGTTCCTTTTTACCATTAATAATCCAAATATGTGCTGTTCTGTGAAAATTACCTTCTTCATGAGCCTTTGTTTTTTCTTTTATTAGATTTTAGTAAATGTTCTAGCTTAAAGGTTTCATTGTTGGGAATAGCAACACATCTCTAATTGATGCAGCATCTGTTAATAGCATTACTAATCTATCAATACCTATTCCTAAACCACCTGTTGGAGGCATACCATATTCAAGAGCTTGGATAAAGTCTTCGTCCATCATACCAGCTTCCTCATCACCAGCATTTCTAGCTTCAACTTGTTTCTTAAATCTTTCATATTGGTCAATTGGGTCATTTAATTCTGAGAATGCATTTCCATATTCTCTGCCACCAATAAATATTTCAAATCTTTCTGTTAATCTTGGATCTTTTGGACTTCTTTTTGCAAGTGGTGAAATTTCTACTGGATAGTCATATATAAATGTTGGTTGTATTAATGTTTTTTCTACATATTCATCAAAGAATAAACTAATTACATCTCCTCTTGTTTCTTTTGTTGGGTCAGGAATTTCTATTCCTCTTTCTTTTGCTAGTTTTACTGCTTCTTCATCTGAATTAATTTCATTGAAGTCAACTCCGCAAGCTTCTTTGATACTATCTATCATAGTAATTCTCTTCCAACCTGGTGTTAAATCAATATCTTGTCCTTGATATGTTATTTTTGTTGTTCCTAAAACTTTCATAGCACATTTTGTAAATATTTCTTCTGTTATATCCATCATATCATTGTAATCTTCATATGCTGCATATAATTCTATTGATGTAAATTCAGGGTTGTGTCTAATATCCATTCCTTCATTTCTGAATATTCTTCCCATTTCATATACTTTGTCATATCCTCCAACTATTAGTCTTTTTAAGTTTAGTTCTGTTGCAATTCTTAAATACATTGGTAAATCTAATGCATTGTGGTGTGTTATAAATGGTTTAGCTGTTGCTCCACCTGATATTGTGTTTAATATTGGTGTTTCAACTTCTAAATATCCTTTTTCATCTAATATTCTTCTAATTTCTGAAATTATTTTACTTCTTGTTTCAAAAGTTTTCTTAACTTCTGGATTCATTATTAAATCAACATATCTTTGTCTATATCTTAAATCTGGATCTTTTAATCCATGGAATTTCTCAGGTAATGGTCTTAATGATTTAGAAAGTAATGTTACTTCTTTTGCATGTACAGAAATTTCTTCTGTTCTTGTTTTAAATACAAAACCTGTAATTCCAATAATATCACCAATATCGTATGTTTTAAATGCTTTGTAGCTTTCTTCTCCTAAATCATTTATACTTACATAACTTTGAATTTTTTCATCACTATCTTGTATTGTACAGAATGATGCTTTTCCCATTATTCTTTTTGCTATAATTCTTCCAGCAACTGTTACATCTTTTTCAGCAAATTTATCATAGTTTGCTTTTATTTCTCCTGCTGTATTTGTTCTATTAAATTTTGTTATTTCAAATGGGTCTTTTCCTTCTTCTTGTAATTCCTTTAATTTATCTCTTCTTATTTGCATTAGATGGTTTATATCTAATTCTTCTACTTCGTTATTGTTATTATTTTCGCTCATTTTACTTTTCTCCTTTTTTATTATATATTTAAAAACTTATTCATACCATTCAAGTTCCCAATCAGAAATCTTAACAGTATCACCTTCACATATTCCAAGTTCTTTTAATTTTTCTTCAATTCCCATATTTTTTAAACATTTTTGGAAATAATACATAGACTCATTATCTTCAATATTAATTCTACCCATGAGTCTATCAACAGCTCTTCCTTTAACATAGAAAATACCATCTTCTTCATATGCTTCCCATTCTTGTTCTTTATCTTGTAGTGTATATACTACTCTGTCTTCAATTTCAACCAATTCTTCTTTTGGTAAAGTTTTTAGAACTTCTGTTACATGGTCGATTAATTGTTCTACACCTTCTCCTGTAACTGATGATATTTTAAATAGTTCTAATTTTTCTTTTTTGGCTAATTCTTCTAATTTTTTTAAGTTTGTCTCATCTTGCATACTATCAATTTTAGTAGCAACTAATATCTGTTTTCGTTTTACCAACTTCTCGCTATATTTAGCAAGTTCTTGATTTATAGTGTAATAATCTTCAATTGGGTCTCTTCCTTCTTGCCCTGACACATCAATAAAGTGTAATAGCAGTCTTGTTCTCTCAACATGTCTTAAAAATTGAATTCCAAGTCCTACTCCTTCACTTGCTCCTTCTATAATTCCAGGTATATCGGCAATTACAAATCCATCTCCGTTTTTAGTTTTTACTACTCCTAAATTTGGATTTATTGTTGTAAAGTGATAGTTTGCAATTTTAGGTCTTGCATCTGTTACTGTTGATAAAAATGTTGATTTTCCTACGTTTGGAAATCCTAGTAGACCTACATCAGCTAATAGTTTTAATTCTAATATTAATTCTTTTTCTTCTCCTTTTTCTCCGTCTTCTGAAAATCTAGGAGCTTGTCTTGTTGGAGTTGCAAAGTGTGAATTTCCTCTACCTCCTCTGCCTCCTTTTAATATTAGTTCTGTTTGGTCTGGTTTAGATAAATCTGCAACGACTTTTCCTGTTTCAGCATCTTTTACGACTGTTCCTATTGGTACTTTGATGTATAAATCTTCTCCATATTTTCCGTTACAGCGACTTCCGCTTCCGTTTTCACCGTCTTTTGCTTTAAATTTTTTACTGTATCTAAAATCGATTAATGTATTTTTGTCTTTGTCTACTTGGAAATAGATGTTTCCTCCATTTCCTCCGTCTCCTCCATCAGGTCCTCCTGCTGCTACATATTTTTCTCTTCTGAATGTTGCTGCTCCGTTTCCTCCGTTTCCTGATTTAATTATTATTTTTGTATAATCTGTAAACATTTATCTCTCCTTTCGCTCATCGTCATCTAAAATTTTTTCAAAATTTTGTCTGTCAAATCTTGGGCTGTTCGCTCATCGTCATCCAAAATTTTTTCAAAATTTTGTCTGTCAAATCTTGGACTGTTCGCTCATCATCATCCAAAATTTTTTCAAAATTTTGTCTGTCAAATCTTGAACTATTCTTTCATCGTTGTCCGTAATTACATTTGTTTTTGTGTTTCTTGAATTCTTTGTTTATAAAAATTTTGTTGCACTCTTGTTACAGTTGATTGTATTATTTCTGATGTTTCTGCTAAATTTCTATCTATTCTATTATATCTATCAATCTTACCAATATAATTTAAATATCCATTATTATTTTCGTAATCTAACGATTTTTCTGATAGTAATGATAGTAAAGTTACCTTATCCCTTGGATCTTCTGATTGCATAATTTCTTCAATATTTCTATCTGTTGTAAAACAGATAGGTATTCCTTCTGGTGTTATGTCTTTTGATAAAATTTCCGCACTATTCTCATTTGCAGTTGTTGAAACATATCCTGTATAGACATATGTTCCTGTATTTATATCCTTCCCTACTTTATTCATTTTCCTTAATCTTAAAAAATCGCCATTTAGAATATTTATACCTTCATAGTCTTTATATCTCATTCCATCTTTTGAAACATATTCTTCACCAATTTGGTTTAAATATGGATTTTTAATTCTTTGGTTTTTTATTTCATTTTGTTGTTGTACATATTCTTTATATTCTTCTTGCATTCCTGCTACAAATTCTCTTTGTTTTCTAGCGTCTCTTTCCTGTGTTTCTCTATAACTTCTTAGCTGACTTTGTATTTGTGCTTGTTTTTCTCTTTCAATTTGAGGTGCAATTTTTTCATTTATATACTTTTCAACATATGCACTTTTATTATTGGTTCCTAAATCATATGGATCATGTGATAGTTTTCCTAGATACATACAATTCTTATTATTATCTGGCATATTTCTCTCATACATATAATATTGACTTATTTTATTCAACACAATATCATCTATCGGTGTCCCACTAGGTATTTCAAATGCAACACTTTCTTGATTAAGAGATGATATGTGTTCTCCATTTTTATATTTGATAACTTTTGCTATCATTAAATCTGTATTTTCACCATTACTATGTTGCATTCTTTCTCCTTTTTGTATTGCTGTAATCATAAGACTTTGATCACTAGAAAGTTTTATCGTATATGTTTCTTGTAATCTCTTGCTATTTTCTCCATTTTGTTGATTTCCTTCTTCTAATTTAGGTGTTCTACTTCTTCTTATCATTTCTTTTATTTTACTAAATAATCCCATATTTTCTCCTATATTAAATAAAATAATCTAGCATCATTGCTTTTTTTACTTTTTTCATTGTTTCTTTAGCAACTTTTCTTGCCTTTTCAGTGCCTTCCATTAGAATTTTATCGACTTCTTCTGGATGAGTTTCATAATATGCTCTTTTTTCTCTAATTGGTCTTAATTCTTCAATTATATTTTTTGCAAGTTGTTTTTTACATGCTACACAACCACGTTTTCCAGCTTTACATTCTTCACATACTGTTTTGAAGTCTTCTGGTTTTGTGAATAAATTATGATAATATGCAACCATACATACATCAGGATTTCCTAGATCGTCTTTTTTTATTCTTGCTGGGTCTGTTACTGCTCCCATTACTTTTCTTGTTATTTCTTCTTCGTTATCTGATAGGTATATTGCATTTCCTAATGATTTGCCCATTTTTTCGTTTCCGTCTAATCCTTTTATTCTTTTTGAATTTGATAATACTGCTTTGGGCTCTTTTAATACACCTTCTCCATATATACTGTTAAATTTTCTTACTATTTCTCTACATTGTTCAATTAGAGGTAATTGGTCTTCTCCTACTGGAACTAATTCTCCTTCAAACGTTGTTATGTCTGCTGCTTGGCTTACTGGATATCCTAAGAATCCATATGTTACACTTTCTCCAAAGATATCTCTTTTTTGTGCTATTTCTGTTTTTACTGTTGGGTTTCTTTCTAATCTTGCTATTGTTACTAAATTTGAGTAGAATACTGTTAATTCTGCTGTTTCTGGTATCATTGATTGTATATATATTGTTGTTTTTTTAGGATCTATTCCTACTGATAAGTAATCCATTGCTACTTCTCTTACATTTTTTCTTACTTTTTCTGGGTTATTGAAATTGTCTGTAAGTGCTTGTACATCTGCTATTAATATATATTGATCATATTCTGGATTGTCTTGCATTTCTACTCTTGTTTTTAGTGATCCAAAATAATGTCCTATGTGTAACTTTCCTGTTGGTCTGTCTCCTGTTAATATTCTCTTTTTATTCATTTTTATTTTCCCCCTGTTAGTGAACATTGATGTTAAGAGTATACCATATTTTAGTTAAAATTTCAAATAAAATATGATGTTTCTGTAAATTTTTATGTATTTTTTTTATTTTTATAAAATATATTTAATATTATATCACACTTTATATTTTGAAATATATTCCAAAATATTATCAAAGGTAAATTTTTACAAAAATGAAAGGGAAAGATTTTATGAAAAAAATACTTTTTAAAGGTGTTGGTTCTGCGGTCCCAACACCATTTAGTGAAAATGGTATAAATTTAAAAGAATTAAAAAAATTTTTACAATTTCAAATTGATAATGAAATCGATGCTTTAATTGTTTGCGGTACAACCGGTGAAAGTTCAACAATGACAAAAGATGAAAAAATAGATGTCATAAAATGTGCTGTTGAAATTGCACATAACAATGAAAATTCTACAAAAAAAATACCTATAATTGCTGGAACTGGTTCAAATAATACAGCAGAAGCAATAGAAATGTCAAAAATTGCTGAATCGTTAGGCGTTGATGGTGTTCTAGTTGTCACACCCTATTATAATAAAACAACTCAAAAAGGTTTAGTTGCTCACTATAAAGCCATCGCTGAAAGCATTAGTATTCCTATTATTTTATATAATGTACCTAGTAGAACTGGAATGAATATCGAGCCAAAAACTTGCTTAGAATTATCAAAAATTGAAAATATAGTTGCTATAAAAGAAGCTAGTCGGAAACATTTCACAAGTGGCTCAAATTGCTAATTTGTGTGGCGATAATTTGAATATTTATTCTGGCAATGATGATCAGTCTATTCCTATTTGTTCTTTGGGTGGTTTAGGTGTTATCTCTGTATTATCAAATATTAGGCCTAAGTTTACTCATGATATGATTTGGAATTTTTTGAATGGTAATTTTGAAGATGCAAAAAATATGCAACTAAATAGTATTCCTTTGATAAATGATTTGTTTTCTGAGGTTAATCCTATTCCTGTTAAGGCTGCATTAAATAAAATGAGATTTGAGTTTGGAATCCCTAGATTACCTTTGGTTGAAAAAAGCTGAATTGAGAGCCGGAGGAAAACTGGATTTGGGGACGGAGGAAAAAAACAGTTTTTATATTTATAATTTTTTAACTTTATAAATATATATTAAAAACTGTTTTTTTCCTCCGTCCCCAAATTCAGTTTTCCTCCGTCCCCAAATCCAGTTTTTCTCCGGCTCTCAGCTAGTTTTTTTATTTCATTTTTTCTTTTATTCTAACCAAAGTATTCAAAGCATCAATTGGAGTTAACTCATTCAAATTAACCTTATCAATCTCATGAGCAATCTCAGCCAACTTATAATTAAACATATCGAATTGCCCCTCAACAGCCTTCTTACTTTCCTTTTCTTGTTTTTTTCCAGTCAAAATATTTTTTCTTTCTAATCCTCTTAAAATCTCATCTGCTTTTTGTGTTACAGCCTTTGGTACACCTGCTAAACGTGCAACATGAATACCGTAACTTTCATCTGTTCCACCCCTTAGAATTTTTCTTAAAAAGATTATGTCTTCGCCTTTTTCTTTAACAGCTATGTTGTAATTTTTTACACCTTCAAGTTTTTCTTCTAGTTCTGTTAATTCATGATAATGTGTTGCAAATAATGTTTTAGCACCACATTTTTCCTTATCTGCAATGTATTCTGCAACAGCCCATGCAATTGAAAGTCCATCATATGTTGATGTTCCTCTTCCTATTTCATCTAATATAACTAAACTATTTGATGTTGCTTCTTTTAGGATTGTTGCTACTTCCATCATTTCTACCATAAATGTACTTTGCCCCATACTTAGATCATCTGATGCCCCTACTCTTGTGAAGATTTTGTCTACAACTCCTATATGTGCTTCTGTTGCTGGCACAAATGACCCTACTTGCGCCATTAATGTGATTAGAGCTACTTGTCTCATGTATGTTGATTTACCGGCCATATTTGGTCCTGTTATAATTGATAGTCTATTGTCTTCTTTATCAAGATATGTATCATTTTCAACAAATACTCCTGTTCCAAGCATTTTATCTATTACAGGATGTCTTCCTCCTTTTATGTCTAAAATTCCTGAATCATCTACTTCTGGCTTACAATAGTTCATATCCTCTGCAACTGTTGCAAATGATGTAAGTACATCTAGTGTTGATACAATATTTGCTGATTTTTGTAGTCTTTTTACATTTTTTGAAATTTCATCTCTTATTTGCACAAATGCATTATATTCTAAGTTTACTACTTTTTCTTCTGCACCTAATATTTGATTTTCTAAGTTTTTCAAATCCTCTGTTATAAATCTTTCTGCATTTGTTAATGTTTGTTTTCTTACAAATCTTTCTGGTACTTGGTCTAAATATGATTTTGTGACTTCTATAAAATATCCAAATACTTTGTTAAATCCTACTTTTAGATTTTTGATCCCTGTTTTTTCTCTTTCTTCTGCTTCTAATTGAATAATCCAGTTTTTACCTTCTGTTGTAGCAGTTTTTAGCTTGTCAATTTCTTCATCATATCCAAGTTTTATAATTCCCCCGTCTTTTACTGTCATTGGTGGATCTTCTACTATTGATTTATTAATAAGTTCATATATATCTTGTAATTCGTCTAAATTTTCATATAAATCCTTTAACATTGTTGAATTTACATTTGCTAATACTTTTTTCAAGTCTGGTAATTTTGATAATGAATTTTTTAGTGTTATCATGTCTCTTGCGTTTGCGTTTCCATAAGCCATTTTTCCTGCGAGACGTTCGATGTCATATACTTTTTTAAGATTTTCTACAACATCTCCTCTTAAAATAACATCATCTTTTAATTCCTTTACAGACTCTAATCTTTTGTTGATTTCTAAAGTGTCTATAAGTGGATCGTTTAACCATCTTCTTAAAGCTCTTCCTCCCATTGATGTTGATGTTTTATCAAGTACCCATAATAGTGTTCCTTTTTTTGATTTATCTCTCATTTTCTCAGTTATTTCAAGGTTTCTTCTTGCATTTATATCAAGTGACATATATTTTGAAATATTGTAAACAGTTATTTTATTTATATGTTCAAGTGTTGTCATTTGAGTTTGTTCTATGTATTCAATTAACGCATTTATTGAACATACTGCTAAGGTTTTATCTGCAATGTTTTCTATTTCCTTTTGGTTGCTATCAACAAAGTTAAATCTATATTTTATTTTTTCTGCGTCATCAGTAAAAAATTTGTCATTAAATCTTGTTATATATGAGTCAAATCTTTCTTTGATTTTGTCCATTTCTTCTTGACAGTCTGACATCATGCTGTTTATTACAAGTTCTGATGGCATATATCTTGCGATTTCATCTAAAACTAATGGGAAGTTTTGATTGTCTTTTATTTCTGCTGAATAGAATTCTCCTGTTGATATGTCACATACACTTATTCCAAAGTATATTCCAGATTTAAATATTGACATTATAAAGTTATTTTTTCTTTCTTCTAGCATGTTGCTATCAACTACTGTCCCTGGTGTTACGACTCTGATAACTCCTCTTTTTACTATTCCTTTTGCTTCTTTTGGGTCTTCTAGTTGTTCACATATTGCTACTTTATAACCTTTTGCAATTAATCTTGATATGTATATTTCTGCTGCGTGGTGTGGTATTCCACACATTGGTGCTCTTTCTTCTTGTCCACAGTCTTTTCCTGTTAGTGTTAGTTCTAGTTCTCTTGATGCTGTTATTGCGTCTTCAAAGAACATTTCGTAAAAGTCTCCTAATCTGTAAAATAAGATGCAGTCTTTGTATTGTTCTTTTGTTTCAAGATATCTTTGCATCATTGGTGAAAATTCTGCCATATTTATTACTTCCTTTCCGTTTTATCTTGTTTCTTCTTTTTTGTTTCTTTTTTCTTTTTCTTTGCAATATTGTTCATATTCTTTTTTTACGTTTTCAAAATATTTTAAATCTTTAATTAACCCCTGTCTTGATATTTTTACTTTTCCTAAAATTGTATTTCCACTACTAATTTGTTTAGCTGCTGCTGTATAATTACCATCACATGTGTCTAATATTTCTTTCATATAATTTAGTTTTTTATATAAGTCCTCTAATTTGTGTTTTTTAACTATATCATCATTTTCTTCTAGTTCATCAATTTTTTCTTGCACTTCTATTGGTAAAATCTTTTTTTGCATATTGGGTGAATATTCATTTTGATATAGATTTATTATATAATTTTTTCCATCACTATTTAATCTCTTTATGTTCCTCACTACTGTTTGCCTAGAAATATCCAAATCTAATATTTTCATTGCTTTTGGAACTGATATATGATTTTTCATCACATATGTTAATAATGCCTCATAGTCAATATGTGTATATTCCTTTGGCTTAATATTTGTTTTTTCTTTTTCCACAATATCTTCAATCCTTTTTTCTTTAATACCTGTTTTTTTCCTCCGTCCCCAAAAACAGTTTTCCTTTTAAATACCACATATGTTCAGAGACAATTTTAAGTTCGACCATATTTCCAATTAATTCTTTGTTGCCTTCAAAAATAACAACCTTATTACTGTCAGTTCTGCCTGTAAGCATATTATCATTATTTTTGCTAGTTCCTTCAACTAAAACTTTTTGAACAGTTCCGACATATTTCTTATTGTTTTCTGCAATTTGACTTTCAACTAAAGCTTTTAATTTATCAAATCTTACATGTTTTTGTTCTTCTGGAACTTGGTTTTCCATTCTATCTCCTGGTGTTCCTACTCTTCTTGAATAAATAAACATATATACTTGCTCGAATTTTACTTTTTTTACAACATCTAGTGTATCTTCAAATTCTTCGTCTGTTTCTCCTGGGAATCCAACTATTATATCTGTTGATAATGTTAAATTTGGTATTCCGGCTTTCATTTTTTCTACTAAATTCAAGTATTGTTCTTTTGTATACTTTCTGTTCATTTCTTTTAATACTTTTGTATTTCCTGATTGTAATGGTAAGTGTACTAATTTACATACTTTATCGCAGTCAGCTATTGCTTGTATAACATCATCTGTGAAGTCCTTTGGATGTGGTGATACAAATCTTATTCTTTCTATTCCTTTTATTTTGTTTACTGCTCTTAATAGTGTTGCAAATGAATTTACACCTTCATATTCTTCAAATTCTATTCCTTTTTCACGTTCTATTCTTAAATATGAATTTACATTTTGACCTAATAGTGTAATTTCTTTATATCCTTGTTTTGCAAGTTCTCTTATTTCTTCAATTATAGCGCGTGGTTGTCTACTTCTTTCTCTTCCACGTACATATGGAACTATGCAATAGCTACAAAAGTTGTTGCATCCATTCATTATTGTTACAGATGCTTTTATGCTACTGTCTCTTCTTATTGGTAATCCTTCATACACTTTTCCGTCTATATCTAATATATCTTCTAGTTTTGTTTTATTTTCTATAACTTCATATAAATCTTGTGGAAATTTGTGTAATGTGTGTGTTCCAAATATTATGTCTGTATATGGATAGCTTTCTTTTATTTTGTCTGTGATGTGTTTTTCTTGCATCATACATCCACCTATTGCTATTATTGTCCCACGTTCTTCTTTTATTTTTTTTAGTTCTCCTAATTTTCCAAATAGTTTATCTTCTGCATTTTCTCTTACACAACATGTGTTGAATAGACTTAAATCTGCCTCCTTTTGATTTTCTGTTTTTGTGTATCCCATTTCTTCTAGCATTCCACATAGTTTTTCTGAGTCGTTTTCGTTTAGTTGACATCCCATTGTTAGTATACTATATTTTAAATTTTTGTTTTTGTTTATTTTTTTTACTTTTTCTATATATTCTTTTTGTTTTTCTATTTCGTTTTCTGTATTCAATTTTTGTTCCTACCTTTCAATTTTTATTGGAAAAGTAATTTTCCACTGTGTTATATTTTATTATATTTTGTCACTTTTTGCAAGGATTTTGAAAACTTTTATGTAAAACAAAAAAGAGTCTCTGTTAAGAAACTCTTTAAAAAATTAATCTTTCATATAATCATTAATTTTTTTCATAAATATTAGTCTGTCAATAATATCTAATATTCCATAAGCAATTATCAATCCACCAAGAACTGTAAGAACTATTCCTTGATTCACTAATATTATAATACCAGATAAAATCATGAATATTGCTAATAATAGTGCTACTGTCCAGTATGGTGATCTTACTTGTTTCCAAATTAATATTGTTTGTAAATCCATTACACCAGTTACAATAATCCATACTCCTAGAATTACTCTGAAAAATGTTAATACTGCATCTGAAGCAAATAATATAACGACTCCAAAGATTACAGCAACTAATGCAACTGTAAGCATTAAATCATCTTTGGTTTCTGATGTATAATATTCAATTAATTTTAATACTCCCATAGCTATAAATAAAATACCTAAGATTATTGAAATTGCTCCTTTAGTTTCTTCTGGTTTTGCTATTAAAAGTACTCCAAAAATAATGAATATTATTGAGATTACTATATCTGTCCAACTTGATCTTTTTAAGAATTTTTCAAACATAATATTTCCTCACTTTCTTTTGTATTTTTACACATAATATCACATTAAAAACAAAATGTATACAAATTTCTAAAATTTTTTACAAAAAATTTACAAAAAAAAGTTACAGTTCAGTAAGAATCTTTCTGAATTGTAACTATAAAAAAATAGCACTATAATGTGCTACTTAATTAACTTATGCGTTTTCAGTTTCTTTTTTTGCTACTACTTGTTTTCCGTCATAGTATCCACAGTTTGAGCAAACTCTGTGTGGCATTACTGGTTCATGACAATTTGGGCATGTAGCAAATTTTGGTTCTTCTTTTTTCCATGTTGATCTTTTTGCATGTGTTCTTGCTTTTGACCATCTTCTTTTTGGTTGTGCCATTTCTATTCCCCCCTTGCTTAAAGATATATTGTTTTATATCTATTTAAAATTTTATCGATTTTTTTGCACTATAAAATTATACAAGTATTTTTAAATTTTGTCAACTATTTTTGTTCTTAAAATTTTATTGTTTTAATTATTGTACATAAATCGTATACCAAGCTCTTACATCATTTTCATTGTGAATAGCTAATACATATCCTGGTGGAACTGTACATGTTCCCGATTTGGTATTTCCATCTGTTGCTGAATCGTAAAAATACATGTTACTTCTTTCACCATTTGGACTTACCCAAATAATTCCACTTCCATCACTTGTTTTGTATGTATTATCTATGTAATAATGTAATGTTATTGGATAACTGTATGTATTTCTCCACTCATATTCACCATAGAAATCTACTAACATCATATTATTTGTAACTTTTTTTGAACCAGCTACATATCCTGTACCAGTAACTGTTAAATATGGATAACTATCCCAATAAGCACTCCAAATTGGAGATAGGCTAGTGTCTTTATTTATATTTATTGAATTAATTCCTCCTGTCCATGTAGTAGCTCTATATCCAGATTTGACTAATCCGGTAGGTAAATTTATTCTTGTTCCTGATTTTATATATGTTGCACTACTATTGCAATTTGTTGCACCATCTGCATTTAAGTTCAATTTATAATAAGTACTATTTTGAATTTTTGATATATTACCTGCCTTATCTTTTATTGCCATATACCATATTCCTGAATTATTAATACTAATATTTTGAGTATTTGTAAAATTAATATTTGCATTAGATGGGTTAGTCTGTCCTATATAATATCCTGATATACCACTTTCTTTTTCTACAACATTACTAAAAGAGATTGCACCATTTGAACCTATGCCACCACTTGTTGCATTTACTGTAAAAGTTGGCGCTGTTTTATCTATTTTTGTCACATTTCCTGTTAGCATTCCACCTGCATTTGTTCCATCCCATAATCTTGCATATACTGGTCCATTTGTTGAACGGATTTGACTTGGCGTATCTGACCAAGTTTGTCCATCTAAACTTGTTTGAATTGTAAATCCTGTTACATCTGTACTTGCTGTTGCTACAACATCTGTATTAGTCCAATTACTTGGATTATATGTAAATTTTGCATTTGCTGTTGTTAATTCTGTTACTTCTCCTGTTGTTTGTTCTCCTATTGCCTCTGCTGTTTTTTTGTTTTTTGCAACTGCTACTACTTTGACACTATATTTTTTTCCTTGTTCTAATCCTTCATATGTATATTTTTCTTCTTCTTTTGTTTCTATTAATTTATATTCTTCTTCATCTTCACTTTTTATATAATATTCTAATTTTCCGCCTTCATTTCTTGCTGTTGTTACTTCAACTGTTATTGTACTTGTTGTATTTGTTATTTTTGCTATTTTGATTGCAGGGTTCATTTCGTCTATTTTTCCAACAAAGCTTACACCTTTTAATTCTACTTTATATAAATCTCCATCAACTGTTACATAAAAATATACTTCGACTTGTTTAAATTCTTCTTCTGTACTAATCTCTCCTATTGTTACTTCTTTTCCAATCTTTTTCAAATCTTCTATATTTTCTATAACGTTATTTCTTGTTGCTGTTATTATTTCTTCTGCACTTCCAAATGGGTTATTGATTTGTTCATTTATTAATTTTAATTTTAAATATTCACTCACTTGTGCTCTCTTGTTTTCTAATTCTGCTTGTTTTGCTTTTGCAAACATTCCTATGTGTGTAATTGCTTGTATTGATATTCCTGCTAATATTAACAAAATTATTATTGTAATTACAAGTGCAACTAATGTTATTCCTTTTTTATTTTTTAAAATATCTGTGTGTGTGTGTGTGTGTGTGTGTGTGTGTGTGTTTACAGCCCCAAGGCTTTCATCATATTGTTTTTTCATTTATTTTCCCCCTTATTCATTTGTATTTCAATATTTTCTCATTATGTTTATACCCATTTTTAATCTAATCGTATTTTAACATATCCAAACAAAATGTACAAGTTTTTTCTTATACTTTTAATTCTTCTTTATAATCTATACAATATTTTTGATATAATGCTTTTACATTCTTTTTATTCAAAGCCTTATCAACTCCACCTTCACTAACTTGTGTAAAAAAATCCGTTATTAATTTTTCAACTTGGTCATTTACTAGTGTTTTATCTCTTTCTTTTATCCAATACTCTAATTCATATTCTTTTGTCCATTCTTTCCCTTTATAAATCATACCTGCTGCTAATTTATCACATAACATTTCTGCTACATATTTATATGGCATAATTGGTGTTTTATCTGGTGCACTCAAATCAACCCAATAATCTGTATGATGTTTATTTCTTCCCTTATGATGTAACCATGCTTGTGAATATCCTTTGTCTTTTTTGCAGTCTGTTATTGGTGAATGTTTTCCGCTAAAATATTTTACTCCCTCCCAAAATTCTGTTGGTGAATATTTTGAAAGGTCATGGACAAAGCCTCTCCATGGTTGTCCTACTTTGCAACATAATTTAAATACCAATAATCTATGTTTTGTGATTACTATAAAATGTTTTACTATATTTTTTAAGTACATTTGTTTCATCTCCCTTGTTACATTGATAGTCTATCACAATTATTTTTTAAAAGCAACTTTTTTTGAAATTTGCATATACTATATTTAGAATTTACGTTTCAGTTCACTAGTAATTATTTTTGAATTTTAACAAATGTATTACATCAATTAGGAGGTTATAAAATGTGTGGTTTTGTTGGTTTTGCTGACTTTAAAAATGATATTTCTTCTAAAAGAAATATTTTATTAGATATGAATTCTACTTTATCAAAAAGGGGGCCTGACGAAGATGGATATTACATAGATAAAAATATTGCTCTTGCTCATAAGAGATTAATTGTTATTGATCCAGAACGGTGGAAAACAACCTATGATTGAAAAATATTCTTATGGAGAATACGTAATTGTATATAATGGTCAAATCTATAATACTAAGGAATTAAAAGCAATTTTAATAGATAATAATTTTACTTTTAATGGTCATTGCGATACTGAAATTTTACTTAAATCTTATATCTATTATGGAAATGATGTTGTAAACCATCTTAATGGAATTTTTGCTTTTGCTATTTGGAATAGTAGAAAAAAAGAGCTTTTTATGGCTCGTGACCATTTTGGTGTAAAGCCTTTATTTTATACAATGAAAAATAATAGCATAGTTTTTGGTTCTGAAATTAAAGCCTTGTTTGAATATCCCGGAGTTGAAAAAGTTCTAGATAATCAGGGAATTTGTGAATTATTTGGAATCGGACCCGCTCATACTCCTGGAACTACTGTTTTTAAAGATATTTATGAGCTAAAACCTGCACATTGTGCTACTTTTAATAGTTATGGGTTGCATATTGAACGTTATTGGAAATTAAAGTCAGAAAAGCATACTGACAGTTTTGGGACCACTTGTCAAAAGGTTAAATTTTTGTTGAATGATGCTATTACAAGACAGCTTGTTTCTGATGTGCCTTTGTGTACTTTCCTTTCTGGTGGTTTAGATTCAAGTATTATTACAAAATTTGCTTCTGATTATTGTAAGGATAATAATTTGCCACCTTTGAACACTTATTCTATTGATTATGTAGATAATGATAAAAATTTTGTTAAAAGCGATTTTCAACCGAATTCAGATAATTATTATATAAATTTAATGAATAAGGATTTACACACAAATCATCATTCTATTGTTATTGATACACCTGAGCTAGCAGAATACTTGGAAGACGCTATGATTGCTCGTGATATGCCTGGTATGGCTGATATTGATTCTTCTTTGTTGTTGTTTTGTAAAAATGTTAAAAAGGAAATGACTGTTGCACTTACTGGTGAATGTGCTGATGAAATTTTTGGTGGTTATCCATGGTTCTTCCGTGAAGATGCATTAAACAGCGACACTTTCCCATGGTCTATTGCGATTGATGAAAGACAAAAGCTTTTAAATCCATCTATTGGTAAAAAGGTTAATTTAAAAAGTTATATTGATTATAGGTATAATGAGAGTTTATCGGAGGTTGAAATCTTGGATTCTGATTCTCTTGAAACGGCTGAAAAAAGGAAAATTTCTCACCTTACTTTGAATTGGTTTATGCAAACTCTTTTGGATCGTTCTGATAGGATGGCTATGTATAATGGTTTTGAGCTTCGTGTTCCTTTTTGTGATTATCGTTTGGCTCAATATGTTTGGAATATTCCTTGGGAGATTAAGGCTTTGAATGGTCGTGAAAAAGGTCTTCTTAGATATATTTGTAAGGATTTTTTGCCTGATGAAATTGTTGATAGGAAAAAGTCTCCTTATCCTAAAACCCATAATCCTACTTATTTAGCTAAGGTTAAAGGTATGCTTTCTGATATTATGAAAGATACTAATGCTCCTATTAATACTATTCTTAATCGTGATTATATTTTAGAAATTTTAAATTCTGATGGCTCTGCTTTTTCTCGTCCTTGGTTTGGTCAACTTATGACTGGGCCTCAACTTATGGCGTATTTGTGCCAGGTTAATATGTGGCTTGAAAAGTATCAGCCTAAAATTGAAATTTAAGTTTAAAATAGAGGTCCTATTTTGAACTATGCTTTTGGGGGTATAGTTCATTTGGGTTCCTCATTTTTTCATTTATTAAAATATTTATTTAATATTAGTTCATAAGCTTTTTTTACATCTTTCTCTTCTGTTAAATTAATACCTGTATTTTTAATTTCTTCAAACATATTATTCTTTACACTATTAATTTCATCTAATGATTTTCCTTCAAAATCATTCATATTTTCATATTCAATTAATACTCCTAAATTTTCAACATCCTGAAATGCGTACTCTACTTTATCTTTACTATATACCGTTACTTTATATTTCACTCTTATAAGTTCTTCAAATTCCAAATGTTTAAATAAATCTTTAGCTTTTTCTAAATCACTACAATCCAAATTTATTTTTTGTTCTGACTTACTGTTATTTCGATTTGTTTCATAATATAATCACTCCTTATCAAAATGATTATACAACAAAAAAGAGAATTTTAAAAGTAAATTTTCCTTTCTATATCTCATCATTTTATCAATTAATCTATCAGGTAATTGTCTAATATTTTATTAAGTTTTGATTTGCTCTACGCAACTTATTTTTTGTATATACTCCATATCTTCTATCTTGGAAATTGCAAAACATTTCTTTCCTAAATCTTTAAGTGATGCTCCACAATGATATAGTTCTTTGTTATCAATTACTATAAATCTATCATGGAATTTATTTGTATATGCAATTTTTAATGTAGGATATTGTTTATTAAATTTTTGAATATCCAATTTGGTTAATTTGTTATTTCGTATTGTTAAAATTATAACTTCAACATCTTTGTTTTTCTTTTGTATCATTTCTAAAATGCTGTCATCTATATAATTGTCTATAATTAAAATTTTGTTTTTTGCTCTTTTTATAATATCAATTATCAAACTATAAGCATCATATATCTGCCCATCAAAAAATATTTTTTGTTTAAATTCTTCTTTTTCATTTTTTTGTAATTCATCAAATACTTTTTCAAATTTTTCTTCATGTTCTGTTAATACCTTATTTTGTTCTAATAATTTATATTCAACATTTGATAATCTATCAAAAACTTGTCCGTTTGATAATAAAATTTTTCGCATTTCTACAAATGCATCCATTATGTTTATGCTAACTTGAACTGCTATTTCATTTTTTAAAAGTCCAGAAAGCATCGCTATGCCTTGTTCTGTAAATACATATGGCAAATATTTTGCACTTCTATATTTATTATCTTTTAACTTAGATGTGGTCACAATTTGTGACCACATAAATTCAAATTCATCTTTCGTCAATCTGAAACAAAACTTTTCTGGAAATCTATTAATATTTCTTTTGACAGTTTGATTTATTTTTTTCGTTTCATAATGATATAACATTGCAACATCACTATCTAACATTACTTGCTTTCCTCTAATAGTATAAATTAAATTTTTAATATTCTCTGTTGAATTTTGTGCTAATGCTATTTTATTATTTGTATTAATTTTCTCAACAGCATTTTCCATAATACCACTCCGTTCTCGCTTATGTATATATTTACTAATAAATATATTTGTATTATATATTATGCAGTATTAACTGTCAAGTATAATTTTATTTTATATTATCATAATAAACTGTTATCCAATAACAATTTATTTCAGTAATCACATGTTTTATATTATTTTTTCGCTATTTTTATAAAAAGCTCATTTTTGCAGATTGTGTGTTTTCTTCTTTTCTTACAGTATCAGCGGTTATCTGTTCGTGTTATTTTCTGACACCCAAGGACTGGTCCTCAGCTTATGGCTTATTTGTGCCAAGTTAATATGTGGCTTGAAAAGTATCAGCCTAAAATTGAACTATAATATTAATTTCGTTACTAAAATAATTTTTCCATGTATTATAAAAGCAAGTGATTATCAATAATCACTTGCTAAAAATCTTACACTCTAACTTTTTAAAGATGAAATTCCAGCATACTTTCTTTCATTATTTTCTCCCATTATACTAATTACTTCGTCGGTATTATAATTTTCCCATCTCAAAATATTACCATTGTTTCCAACACATTTTATAACACCATCTTTTATATAATATTCTGTTTTTATTTCATTCAAATTTCTAAAAAATAAGTATTCCTCAGATGAATAATAATAATTAGGATATTTCTCTCCTTTTTTTAATATTGCCACTACTTCTTCTCTTGTCATTACATTGTCTTTCTTTAGAAAACCATTGAAATGTATAGTTGAAAAATAAATTAATATAATAGGTATTAATGCTAGTATTATAATTCCAACAATTTTTAATATTTTTTTCATTTTCCTATAAATTCCCCCTTTTCAAATGACTAAGAGGCCACAAACTATGTGACCTCTTTAAGAGACTTGTTATTTTCTTACATATACCACTGTATCAATTTTTCCTTTAAGCGGAATCGGATTACAGCAGGCAGTAACTTGCAGAGTTTCCAGAACATTGAACTCTTCTTTAAGAGCATGATAAACATTTTTATACATTGCTTCAGATTTTTGAGCATTGATATTACCATCAGTAACCTTACTTACTGGTGATTCAAGTTCTTTTGAACTAATACTAAACATATAATCTAACACCATCGTTCCTCCTGGTTTTAGATTGTTTTTATAAACTTTCTTTAACAACTTTACTACTTTTGAGAATTCCTTATGCTTATTTTCACATTTCATTTGATATACAAATAGTAAAATGTTTGTAATATCAATGAAATCAAATGTTTCAGAACTTTGACCAAAGAAATCTAATGCATCTTTTAATTCTATTCGTAAATTAGTTTCTTCTAGATTATTGCTTACAAGATTATACACACCTCTTTTTTTCACATATGGTAAAGCATATCGGCTTGCGTATATATCTCCGTGCTCTAATCCCCCTTTGATAAAGTATTCAGAAATCTCATCTTTATAATTAATATTTAAGAAGTTGTTCCAGAAGTTCTTTTCTTCTTCTTCATTTTTCATAAAGCCTTTTTTTACTTTCTCAAAAATTTCGTGTGAGAGAAAATATGAACTTTTAATATCCAATAGAAAATTTTCAAATTCACTATTAGATAAGGTAACAATTGCTGCTCTTCTAAGACTGAAAACCACAGATTGTAAATCATTTATTTCTAAAGCAACTATGTTTTTTATTTTCTTAGATACTAATGAAAAAACTGTATCTCCTGCTCCCAAGATTACACATACATTTTGTGCATTTTTAGGTAGTACCTCTGATAAATACCGCTGATTTTGTGTTGTTGTCAGATATGGTTTACTTGCATAGTCTTTATAGTCATCAGACAATAAAATTTCTTGTGCTTTAGCAAATATTTTGCCTCCTGGCAGCTTCTTCATTTCTGCTATAATTTCATCTGCTTCTTGTACAAAAGTTTTTTCCAGTTCTTCCATTTCTTTCATTCCGTATGCCTCCTATTATTTTACATTTAGTCAGTTGACTATTTGCCATTTATCTGTCATTATAAAACTGCTTTTAGACAAACTTTTTATGCAAATTATACAAGTCGTTGACTTAAACATTATACTCCATTTTATGTAAATCGCCAATATCTTTACTTATATCTGTTTTTACATTATGACTTTTTAAAAGAACCTGTTAATTATTAGAATAAGATAGTTAGCAGGCTCTGAAATAATTATTTTTCTCTTTTACTATATTCAATCTCATATTTATCTAACAAATCCATAGTAATTTTTCCTTGTTTTAATGCATCTTCTGCTGTCATTGTAACTCCATTAGGGAAATACACCCTAACAACCTTTGTTTTTTGTGAAGGGTAATAATATTCATACTGCTCATCTTCAAAGAATTTATATTCTCCACCTTGTAGATATTTACTGTAATATTTTTCCCCATCTGCTAAAGTTGTACTATCAAATATTTTAGGTTCATCTGTTTCTTCTACTTTTTCTAAAATATCATTATTATCTACTTTTAATGCAAAATATGGTTTATCAGAATTTGCCTCTTTCATAAATACTATAAAAGTATCTTGAAAATAACAATATTTTGTATCTTGTCCTATTCCCATATATTCTGTAACCATTGTTGCTTTACTTGATAAATTACATCCTCTTTCATTTAAATAAAAATTAACATTTTGTATAACATCATATATGTATAATCCTTTTGAATTTTTTATCTTTTTGTCATATAATTGCTTGTAATTAATCATTCCATTTACCTTTACATATGGAATTCTTAGTTCATCATCTTCTGAAAATTCTGTACGTCCTTTATAGTTTTTTGTTTTTGCTTTTATGTCTTCATAATATTCGTCAAATGATTTTTTATCATCTGTTCTATAAAGTATTATTTCGTCTCCTTCTTTTGTCTTTAATTTTATAGCCATATCATTACTTAATAAACTACCATTATTTAATTTATTATAAAATAGAATTTCAACATTTTTATTCATTTTTTCTGGACTTGCATTATTTATTCCAAAATATTTAATAGCTTCATCACTGTTTCCAAATGTCCATTTATAATCATTAAAATTATCAAATGATTCTAAAAAGTTCAATTCTTTATTAAGTGTAGCATCTATTTTGTATCCATTTGTAACTGTTCTTTCTACATTTATTTTATAATCATTTGGATTCAGCATTTCTTTTGAAAATGTACTTTCATTTAAATCATTTGCAATTTGTGGCATTTCACCTTCTAATTCTATCTTATTTAATCCAATTTTATCTTCTAGTTCTTTCCATGCTAAATCTAATGTTCCCACCCATAAATTATTTATTGTATTTTCATCTAGTGTACTTTGATATGATGGGTTCATTGTTATATTATGATTTGTATTATTTTTTATATACTTATTATATATAACTGTTGTAGCATAGACTATTCCTGTTAATGCAACGGTTGCACATATACTTATTACAAAAATTTTTAAAACTTTATTCATTTCATCAAATCCTTTCTTTAGCAGGATTTTTCTTAATTGTTTTTTTCCTCTATGTATCAAATTCTTTGTGCTTTGTAGATTTTCTCCTAATATTTTAGATGTTTCTTCATAAGATAATCCTTCAATATTTACGAGATAAATGGCATTTTTATATCTTTCATCTAACAATTCTATTGATTCTAATAATTCTTTTTTATTTTCTTCTGCTGTAATAATATCTAATACATCTTTTTCAATTTTCTCATCGGCATTTGCAAGATATTTTTCTGTTATTTCATTTCTCCTTTTTTCTACATTTATATAATTTAGTGCTTTACTTCTTGCGACAAGATATATATAGTATTTAAAAGAACTATTTTCTCTCATTTGGTGTTGTATAACATATATAAAGGTTTCTTGTGCTATATCCTCTGCTTTTTGATAGTCTTTTACTATGTTATAAATAAAATATTCAATTTTATTTTTGTATTTGTTATAAAGTATTTCAAATGCTTCTTTTTCTCCATTCAAATAATCATTGTACAATTTTTTATCTAAATCTTTCTCCATTTTTTACCTGCTTTCATTTATATATAACAGTAACTTTAAATAAAGTTTCAAAATTTTTATAATATATAATATAAAAGCAAGTGGGTATTAATCACTTGCTTATTTAATCATCATTTGTAGCATCACCATTACCACTAACAGGAATTGTTTCACCTAAATAAGTGGGGTTTGGCTTAAATATACATTTTATAAAATCTTTATCTCTTGCCAATATTTCTCTTATTTCTCTATATGTTGCGCCTACATATTGTCTTGGATCTGCTCCTACTCCATATGCTTCTAAATCTAATTGTTTAGCAATATATAAGGCTCTGTATAAATGATATTTTTGAGTTACTATAACAACTTTTTTGGCTTTGAAAATTTCTTTTGCTCTATAAATACTTTCATAAGTTGAAAATCCTGCATGGTCCATAAAAATATCTTCTGATTTTACTCCTTTTTCAATAGCATAGTTTTTCATTATATTTACTTCATCATATTCTGCTCTACCGTGGTCTCCACTCATTATTATTTTATTTGATACATTATTTTTATATAAATTTATTCCTTCTAATAACCTGTCTTCTAGCATTGGGCTAGGTTTATTATTCCATATTCCTGCACCCAAAACTATTATGCAATCTATGTCTGATAATTTTTTATAATCTTCTTCTTTCAAAATTTTTTTATTTATAGATATTTTTACATATAAATTTATATTTATAACAAT
>OGZK01000221.1_pt1 | contig 55919 bp, 55 predicted proteins | sample 1576791 | NCBI WGS metagenome assembly OGZK01 (sample SAMEA3541556, study PRJEB24748) | human gut metagenome | biome: human gut; feature: human-associated habitat; material: faeces | place: China | collected 2012
ACATTCCTCACATTTTTATATAATATTTTCTATTTTGAATTCCAATCAAACGGTTTGATTTTCAAAAAAGCATATTGGGTAATGACACTATAAAAAATTCTTACTGAAGTATAACAAGGTTGTATATAAATACAACCTCTATTTAAATCTTTTTCCTTTTGAACGTTTTTTATATTTGATTTTTTCTTCTTCATACATATCTAGATTATCAGAATCCTGACTTTGTTCAACAACTTTATCTTCTTCAAAATTTTCTTTTTCAAAATATTTTTCATTATTATCTATCTCAGAATTATTTTCCTCAAATTCCTCATCATCTTTATCAAAGATATTTTCATATGGAATAAAAGCTTCATTCTTAGAACTTTTTATCTTTTTCACAACAATCACTAGTGCAATTATAACAATTATTCCAACAGCACCTGACAAAATAGAAATCTTTTTAATTTTATCATTCCCAACAGATTTTGGCATTACTTCTTGTTTTTCAACTGTTTTATTTACAATTATTTGATATGCAACACTTTCTTGTCCATCTTCACTATTTACTAATATTGTAATTATATTTTCGCCATCTTGTAAATTTTCATTTCCAGTTATTTCAACAGTAGCATTTTCTTGTGTTGCAACTGTTTCAATTTCTAATTTATCTAAATTTTCTTTTAAATCAACATTATATTCAAATACATCTGTTTGAAATTGTGGTTGTAATTCAAATCCAGAAATCTCCAATTTTGTTAATCCAAATCCTGCTTTTGCTGGATCTTCTATTTCTTCTGGTTCATCTACTGTTGTATTATCTGTAATTTCATTGCTTGTTTCATTTTGTGTAGCACTTGTTTCTTTTGCTTTTCTGTTTATTGTTAATGTATATGTTTTTTTTGTTGTTCCATCTTCTGCTGTTACAACTATATTAAATGTATTTGCACCTTCTTTTAACGTTTTTTTACCAGTTCCTGATATTGTTTGTCTACTTTGACCTTTTTTAGCATATATTTCTACTGTTTCTACATCATTTGGTACTTCTGTACTATATGATAATTTATTTGATGAAAAACCTTTAAAATCATTTGGTGTTATTCCTAAATTTGATAATGTTGCTACATTTGATTTTGATGGTGTAGTTGTTGATCCTCCTGTTTGAGATGTATTACTTCCATTTTCTCCTGAATTTTGAGTTTTTGCTTTAACTGTAATTGTAGCAGTACAACTTGAGTCTGCCACTGGTGCTAAATTCACATCTCCCATTCCACTAGCAGAGAAATCCACTTTAAAAGTCTGATCTTTTTCAACATCTGGTGCTTTAAATTGAAATGTTGCCAAACTAGTCATTCCACCAGTTGCCTTAGCATCTGAAATTGTAGTAGTTCCAGCACCAGTTCCACCTGAACTTGTTACAAATGTCAATCCACTATATCCAGTTGCCTTAACCGTATATGCTGACACTGATACATTTGATGTAACTGATATTGAAAATGTTTCACCCGAATTTACAGTTTTTGAAGTTGCAGATATTGCTGCTTTTGAAACAACATTATATGTTGCAATTACAAACAAAAACGTTAACACTACTTTTAATACTTTTTTCATTTTTACTCTCATCCCTTTCCCAAGGTATATACCTATCTAAAATACATTACATATAAAATTTTTATAATTCTATATTATATTGTCCAACACTATATCTTAAAATTTTTGCTGCATCTAATGCTGTTGCATTATTGCTATCAGATATAGCACCTGCCTTTAAATAACAGTCTTTTAAATTATATTGATTTACATTATATCTTAGAATAATTGCAGCGTCTAATGCATTTGTATTTCCATCACCATTGCAATCACCTTTTTTTACAACAGTATATTTATCTTCAACAATAAAACCAGTAGCCATTGAATCACTAGGACCATTAAGAAAACTTCCATCAACCTTAGTTATTTTAGCAGTTCCACCAAAAGCCTCTAATATATCATTTGCAATAGCATTTGGAACAACTGTTATAATATTATTGGTTCTATCAAATTTTACTTTTGCTGTATCTTTTCCTTCATTTGTAGTATTGCCACTATTTCCTCCATTGTTATTATTATCATTATTTCCGCCGTTATTATTGCCATTGTTATTGCCATTATCTCCACTATTATTATTTTCATTAATAGGAACTAAATATAATTTATATTGTTTTTCATTCTCATATGTCTCTCTTGCTACATATCCAATAACACCATTAGATTTTCTAATCTTATCCCAATAAGTACCATTAACCTTTGAAGTAGCTTTTTCTAATCTTGTAACAATTTCATTTTTATATAACCATCCAACTGTTTCTGTACCATTTGGATTATTTCTAATTCTTAATGTTTCATCAACATTTACTCTTACAACATCAATGTCAGAAGAGCTACTACCATTTGTATCAGGTCTACTACATGCATCACTTGGCATATTTTCATATACTGGTATAATAAATGTATGTGATGATGACATAGAATTTATATTGATATATGTATTTCTCAATGTTGTTCCTTCACTTTGAGCCGCTAAAATATTTTGCATATATTGATTTGAATATAAACCATTAGTTGCTTCAACATCAAATTTTTGTAAATACAAATTATTTTGACCTTTATGTATATAATTATTTGCCAAGAAACTTATTCCACCATCAATTGATTTTTCCAAACTTGTCCATCCATATTTTTTAGCTATTGCAAGTCCATTTAATAGAATTTCTTCTGTTGAATTTCCTGATGCCCCTCTATTAAAAACATTGTAATACCCAACATACTGACCTTTGTATCCTTCACCCTTTGTTAGTACAGTTCCTGTTTTTCCTTGTTCTTGTATTATTCTAGCAACAATATAATATGCATTAACATTATTTTTATTTGCAGCATCTACTATTCCCTGTTCATATCCTGCTAAAAATGTTCCTTTTACCATTTCTTTTACAACATTTATATCAGAACCTGAATTTGTCAATTCTTCAAATTGGAATATATCAGATGCATTTAATGAATTTCTTGGATCCATCATATATTTTAATCCTTGTTCAGATACACATCTCCAATTTCCATTGTCATATGCTTTATCACCACATATAGAACATATCCATGCTCCTTTGTAACTATCATTTTTATACACTAAGTTTTTAGGAGATCTTCCATGTCCTACATATTCATTAGATATTACATCATTCCAATCTAGACCTGTATATAATATTTTAAAATTCCAATTTGGATATTTGCTTTTTAATAATTTTATTCTTTCTTTTATTCCTGGATATTTTGAATCATCAATACTGTTTATATCTGTGCTTGTACTTTGAGTTACAGCATATGATTTGTTTTGATTTATGATTGATAATAATATACTTGTTATTATTGTTAAGATTAAAACAATCGATATAATTTTCTGCATTTTATACATTTGTTTTTCCTCCATTTTTATCTATTTGTATTTTTATTATATATTGAGTTTTTTGTTACTTTTTCCCATTTTTTCGATATTATTATATCATTGTGTCTTTTTTTAGTCAACAAATTTAAACAATGTAATATAATTGTAAAATATAAAAATGTGCTATCTTATTTATTAACAATCATATCTACCATTCCATCTTTTAAATAAATAATTTTATCAGAATTTTCAATAGTAGATTTTCTATGAGCAATTATTATAACAGTACTATCAGTAGTAATTTTATCAATCAATTTTTGAATTCTATCCTCTGTCTTTAAATCAATATTTGAAGTAGGTTCATCAAAAACGTAAATATTAGCTTTATGCAAAATAGCCCTCAAAAAAGCAATCATTTGAAGTTGACCATATGATAATTTGCTTCTATCAATTTTTTCCTCTAAACCATTTGAAAAATTGTTCAAAACTTTTTCAAAGCCAATTTCATTTGCAACTTTTTTTATTTGATTATCTGTAATTGTTTCATCACCTAAAATAATATTATTTTTTAATGTATCATTCAAAATATATGGTGTTTGTGAAATATACGAAATATTTTTTCTAACATCCTGTATTCTAACATCTTGAATATTTTTTCCGCCAATAGTTATTTTTCCACTTTTTATTGGATATAACCTCATAAGGATATTTGCAAGAGTAGTCTTTCCAACACCAGTTTTTCCGGCAATTGTTACCTTATTTCCTTCTTTTATAACAAAAGAAATATTATGTAACACCTTATTTTCTCCATATTGCATACAAACATTTTCAAATTCTATATCGCCTTTTAAATCTTCTACAACTTCTCCTTTTTGGATATCTTCTTTTCCGTTTTCATTTAACAATTTATTTATTCTTTTTAATGACATACTAGCTGATTGTATTTCTTCCAATTGTGTAAATATTTCATTTAATGGAGCTCTACATTTTTGTATATAATTTATTACCAAATAAATACTTCCCAATGAAACTACATTATCCACATGAAATACATACATCAAAATAAAATAAATTGCAACAGCCTGTATTGTTACTGCCAATGGATAAATAAAACTTTCTACAAATATCCATTTTTTTCTGTAAACCAATTCTTCATCCATAGTTTTGCAGATTTTTTCTTCATTTTTCTTTTGTAATCCAAACAAATATGTTAATTTACTTTTGTTATACATTTCTGAAAATTGTCTATTTTCTTTATCTCTTTTATCTAATATCTTTTTACTACAAATTGCTACTTTTTGTGTAAATACATAAGAAACAACTGCATTTAAAAGAATTGCTATACTTCCAATTAATGCTAATTTAATATCTGCAAAAAACATAAAAAATACCACTGTTATAATATATAAAACATCATCTAAAAGAATTTGCATTGTTCCTAAGAATAATGATGATACATTTTCTATATCTGCTGTTAGTCTTGTATAGATTTCTGATGAATTATATTTTTGATATGTAGTCATATCCCATTTTAGTACGTGACAAAATAGTTTTTTTCTTAAATCTCTTAATATTTTTGACATTGTTCTATTTATAACACTATTTCTTGCATTTTTTGAATATACTAAAAGAATATGAACTACAAAATATGCAAAAAATAATCTCATCAAAGTTTCTTTTGATGTTATATCAACATCTAATATACTTTTCATAATTAATGGATGCAATGCTTTTAAAATATTACATATAATTAAAACAAGTGCTACCAAAATCAACATATTAGCATTTTTCTTTAGAATATATTTCATCTGTTTCTTCCTTTCTTTCAAGGTAATCTAATTCTCTATAAAATTCATTTTTTTCCAATAATTCCGCATGTGTACCTGAATCCTGTATTTTTCCATCAAGTAAAATATATATTTTATCTAATTTTTTTACACTTGATATTTTATTTGATATTACTATTAATGTATTATCTGAAACTTGGTCTATTAGTCTATCCATTATTTTCTTTTCAGTCTTGCTATCTAGTGCAGAAAGAGTATCATCAAAAATATTAACATCTCTTAATTGTCCTAGATTTCTTGCAATTGATATTCTTTGTTTTTGTCCTCCTGATAGTTTTATTCCTCTTTCTCCGACAAAGGTATTTTCTTTATCTTCAAATTTTTCGATATCTTCTTTTAATTCCGCATTTTGAATTATTTGTTCAAACCTAGAATCATTTAAATTATCCTTGATGTCAACATTAGCTTTTATTGTATCATCTAATATAATATTAGATTGGATAGCATAATTATATTTTTGAAAAACTGAATTCCTTCTATATGAATTAATGTCTTTATCATTTATATAAACCATATCATTTGGGATTTCATAAAATCCTACTAAAATATTCATTAAAGTTGTTTTTCCACTACCAACTTCTCCTATTATTCCTATTTTTTCACCTTTTCTTATTGTCATACTTATATCTTCTAATACAGGTCTTTGTTCATCATTATACCAATATGATAAATGATTTATTTGAATTTTATCTATTTTTTCTAAATCTTCTCCATTATTTGGACACTCTTCTAAATCCAAGAAATAATTAAAACGATTAATTGATTGACTGTAATAAGGCATCTTCTGGAAAATTTGTTGAATTGCCGAAATGAAGTCTCCTAGAATTTGTCCAATATATCCTATAAATGTAATGATTTCTCCTACTGTTACATTTCCATTTAACATAAATATAATTCCAATGCCGAATCCTGCAACATAGCAATATGCCCATAGCCAGTTTATAACACTACTTATTTTATTTTTTGCTACGCCTATTTGATAATCTGATTCATACATTTTATTATTAATTTGTTTGAATTTTTCTATTTGTTCATTTTGTCTATTATATGATTTTACTAATAAAAATCCATCTGTATTTTGTTCTATGTTTTTTGATAGTTCTACATATGTTTTTCTTGATTTTTCAACTTCTTTTTTTAATTTTTTGTAATAGCAATACAATGCTATTGCTGTTAGTGGAAATGCTGGTATTAAATATAACGCTAATTCTTTATTTAGTTGATTCCATATTAATATAATTCCCATAATCGGCGTTATACACATTTTTGTAATCCAATACCAAAAATCTCCTAATACTTTATGAATTGATAATAATTCTTTTGTTAAATATGCTAAAAATACTCCTTTATTTTCTTTTTCAAAGTATTCTGGTTTTACTTTTTGTAAGTTTTTTATTACTTCTTTTCTTAAATAAGTATCTGATTTTCTTGATGTTGTAAAATATAATGTTCTGTACAGAGTCCTTGGAATATATACTATAACACAATAAAATATTAACCAATATGCTTGTTCTATTATTTGTTCTTGGTTTATTGTTTCTTCCATTAATAAGTTTAATATGTTTCCTATTATTTGTGGTATTTTGAATGATATATATATTACTAGTGAGTGTAATATCACTCCTAATAAATGATATGGTTGTATTCTTATTATTTCTTTTTCTACTATTTTGTTGTATCTTTTCATTTGTTTCTCCTGTTTTTTATTTTATATATTTGTTAATCTACTAATATGTTTTATATCAAAGTTTACTATTGCTGTCAAGGGCTTCACCAAATCTCAAAAAAAATATCTCTTTATTTTTAATTCATGAACTATTTGTACCTATATTAATATTTCTTACATAAAGTTACAATCTTTTTAGCAATTTTTTTGTTTTTTTATATTTTTCTATTGACAACAAATTATTAAATGTGCTATTATAATTATTGTCATAGGAAATGCGGATGTGGCGGAATTGGTAGACGCGCTGGTCTTAGGAACCAGTGCCAACGGCGTGGGGGTTCGAGTCCCTTCATCCGCACCAATAACTAATCTGTTCGAACTACAGATACAAAAATCAATCAGAAAATAAAATCTGGTTGATTTTTTTGTTAATTAAAAACAATATAAAGTTACATACATAAAATGCAAGTTTTGAAAAGCACTATTAATATACCATTTTACTTGTAATGATATAAATTTTATGCTAGAATAAAAATGATAATTGATTAAATTTTATATAAGAAAGTAGGAAAATTATGAAAAACATTATTTTAACTTCAAATGGCTTCATAAATTCTAGTCCAAGAAGTAAAGAAATAGATGAACTATTTCAAAAAATAACCAAAGAAAAAAAAGTTCTTATAATTGGTAATGCAACTTTGGGTGGTAGCAACGCAAGTCAAAGAGAAGCTGTAAAAAATAATTTTGAAAATGTTGGAGCAAAACAAGTAGATATAATTGATATAACCAAAGAAAATATAAATGATATTTTAACATATGAAATTGTATATACTATGGGTGGTGACCCCAGATATCTATTAGACTTAGTCGAAACTACAAATATTAAAGAAATTTTAACAAAATTTCTAAAATCAGGTGGCATATATATTGGAGAAAGTGCGGGCAGTATGATTTTAGGAAATAATTTAAAATGGATTTGGGAAATAAAAAAAGGAACAAAGCCTAAATATGATATAGAACCAACAAGTTACGAAGGCTTGGGTTTTACGACTTATAATATTTTTCCACATTGGAATACTGTTAAAGAAGATATAAAGAAAAAAGTTCTTGAATATAGTGAAACAATTACTCCTTTAAATGATGGTGAATTTATTGAAATTGAAGCATTTCAAGCTAAATAGTATTTAATATTTTCTCAACATCTTTTTATTATATAAAAAAATGAGGTGAACAACTCACCTCATTTTTTTCGAAAGTGTTAGATTCCAAGAAGCAACCTCAAATAAATCTCGGCTCCTGTCATTTCTTTTTTAGGAGTTTCCCTCGTTACTTCTACTGTTGTTGTCGTCTTTCCTTTTGTCTGCATTGGTTTTCAACCTCTTTCTTTCTTTCTTTTTACATTGCTCATTGCAATACTTTTATTTTATCACCATTTACAAATATTGTCAATCTTATTTACATAAAAAATACAATACAATTCCTCCACAAATTGATAACAAAAATCCTATCATTTTCAATCCCAAAGAACCTTCATTTTGATCCCCAAAGCCAAAAAATTTTTTAGTTATGCTCCTAGCGTCATATATAAAAATTACTCCTATCAAAATAAGTACTAACATTAACAATCTCATTATAATATTTAACATTTTCTCAACATCCTTCTATTTTTATATTTATATATTAATATTTTTTGCTTAAAAAGTCAAGAAAAAATGGGGCACTGCCCCATTTTTCTCCAATTACTCCTCAACATCTTCCTCCTCTGCGATTTTTTCCAGTTCGTCAAAAACGTTTTTAGCCATAGACTTAACTATATTAGCTATTGGTTTCCCATTTCTGATAAGACTTTCATCTTCAAGATTTTCTGTCTTTACCTCATCAAGGTCTGCTTCAAGTTCTTCCAAAAAGTTATCCTTCTGTCTTTCCATATACGGTGGATAAATCTTGTTCATCTGCTTTTGTGCATACACTGCAAGCTCATCCATCTTTTCTTCTGGGTGTCTTACCTTTCTTGCTACCATAAAAGCTAATACATTTGTAGTTTTAGTACCTAAACCAAGTGTTTTTGCCTGCTCCTTTGAAAGTTCTCTGATTACTTCTTTGTTGTTTTTCATTGTTTTTTCTCCTACTAATATGTGCCTTATAAGGACTTATTGTTTTTTAGTTACATGGACCACATTGATCACTATCTATATAATAGCACAATTTACATAATTTTGCAAATTTTTATAAAATTCTTATATCACGTTCTAATAAAAATAATCTAACATATATTTTAATAAACTATTTTTCATGGAGGTAAAACATGCAAAAATCAAAATATATCCCATTATTAATTATAACTATTCTAATCAATACAATAATCTGTACATATTCCCTTTCTTATGAAGATTCAACATCATATATATGGTCAAGTAATTTAGGAACAATAGAAACAAGTTCACCAATCTACTCCGTAGAAACAAATTCTGAAATAGAAAATAACAATTCATTAAATCTAGAAAGCGGAGCAGCCATACTAATAGAACAATCAACAGGCCAAATATTATACTCACATAATTCACACGAACAGCTACGTCCCGCATCTGTAACAAAAATAATGAGCATATTATTAATAATGGAACAAATTGATAGTGGGAATTTGTCATACACAGATACAATAAGTTGCTCTGAAACCGCACGTTCTATGGGAGGTTCACAAATATGGCTTGACCCAAGAGAAACCCTTACAGTAGATGAAATGTTAAAAGCAATATGTGTCGTATCTGCAAATGACTGTGCAGTTGCCATGGCTGAACATATTGCAGGATCAGAAGAAGCCTTTGTACAAATGATGAATGACAAAGCAAAAAAACTCGGAATGAATGACACAACATTCAAAAACTGTCATGGAATTGATGAAGATGGTCACGTAACATCTGCCTATGATATTGCATTAATGTCACGTGAACTCTTAACAAAACACCCAGACATAACCAAATACACAACAATATGGATGGACACTTTAAGAGACGGAAAATCTCAACTTGTAAATACAAATAAATTAATAAAAACATATAGAGGAATTACTGGATTAAAAACAGGTTCAACTTCACTTGCCTTATATAATCTATCTGCAAGTGCAACACGTGACGATTTATCATTAATAGCTGTAATTATGAAAGCACCTTCTACAAAAATCAGATTTGCAGAAGCACAAAAATTATTAGATTATGGATTTAATAAATTTTCATTTAAAAGTTTTGGAAAAAGTGGTGATATAATTCAAACTGTTTCTGTTAATAAAGGTGTAAATAACCATGTTGATGCAATTTTAGAAAACTCAGCTGGTACTTTAATAGAAAAAGGTAAAGAAAATCAAGTTACACAAACTGTTGAAATTAATAACAATATTGAGGCTCCTATAAAAAAAGGTGACATTATTGGTAAGGTTGTATTTTCATTAGATGGTTCTGAACTTTCTTCAACCAATTTAGTTGCTTCTTCTGATGTTGATAAAATTAGTTTGTTCACTATGTCTAAAAAAATTATTTATAGTTGGGTAGATTTGCTAAGAAGTTAAAATTCAAGATATAAAAATAGGGATTAAAAGACAAATCTTCAATCCCTATTTTTTCAAAAAATTTATTTTTGTTTTAATCTCAAATATCCAAGTTCAACCCAACTATTATAAGCAAGATTAATCTTAAATACCAACTTAGGCTTAGCACCAGCCCTATTCTTATCAATAACACAAGAATAATATCTAACATCAGGATCATCTGATTTTTCCAAATCAAAAAACTCAGTATCAACCTCTTTTAAAGAATATTCATATTCATCTAAATGCTCTCTTGAAATTTGTTTAAACAAGCACAATGTGTCCAAAACTTCTTTAACTGTCCTGCTAACGGCTAAATCATTAACATCCAAATTAATTGGAGATGTAGCATTTTCTGCTAACTGTAATGATGAACATATAAATATATTAAAGTTTTGTGCTAAATTTGAAAGTATTGTTGCTGTTTTCTTTATTTCTTCTGGATTTCCAATATTACTTGTATCTGTTTTTAATGTATCATAAAACACATATTCAATATGTTCTTTATAATAATAATTTACAATAACTTTTTTAAGTTCATCATTTGTGTGATCTGTAATATTAATAAAATATATTGAATTATTTATTTGCTTGCTAGCCCAGTCTATGGCTTTTATAGTTTTATTAAAATCTGTTGAAATTTTAAAAAGTCTTCTTACAAATTGTCCTTGTGTCTCTCCTTCTTCTTTTAAAACATATCCATTTTCATCTAATTTAGCATCTTTTTTATTATCTGGTCTAAATTTGAATTCTAGTAATTCAGTTTCTGATACATGTATATCTTGTCCATGTATCTTCTGAATTTCTGGATTATTAAGAATTGTAGTAATTAAGCATAATTTCATTTTTTCTTCTGACATTTCATTTGATATTACTAGGACTTTCTTTTGGTGCACTAATGCTGTATATGCAGAAATATCCATAGTTAATCTACTCTTACCACAGTTTGATGGCATAGCAAATGCCATCGTTTCCCCTTTTCTTATTCCTTTAAATACTTCTGTTATTACTGGAAATGGATATGATAATCCATTTGCTAATTCATTTTCTCCACTTTCTAAAAATTCAACTAATTCATCACTTAAAACAGCTGATTTAAATTTTTGTGTTACTTTTACTTGATCAATTGTATCTTTAACCTCTTCTGGTGACATTTTATCATATAATTCATACTCTGTTATTTCAACAATTTTTTCTTGTACATTTCTTTCAGGTGTTTCAGTATATGCTTTTCTAAGTATAAATAATTTTTTCAATTCATCATATATTTCTTCTACGTTGAATTCATTTTCTCTTGCTTTTTTTCTTAATTTATTCTTTAATTCATATACTTCCTCTGAATCTTTTGAAAAGTTGAATTTATCTTTTGCCTTTTCAGATGAATATTTAGAACCTTCATTAAATAATATACTTTTATAAATATTTAACATTGCATCATCTTCAAAGATACAATCATCAAAAATAAAATAATATTTTGAAATCAACTTAGGATTATCTAGCAAAATACCTATAAAATCCTGTTCTAACTCTGGGTTACTTAGCTCATCAGGATATTTTCCTTCTTCATCTTCTTGTGATGATACATCTAGAACTTCTTCTTGGTTTTGTTTGGCATTTTCCTCAATATCCTTTAATTTTCTCATCCTTTTAAGTGCTTCAAGATAATCTCCCTTTGATATTATATTTTTTATGTTTTCAATTTCTCTACTATTTTCTCTTGTGACTTCTATATTGTCTAATAAATCATATATTTTATCTATACTATCCATAATTTTTTCCTTTCGCTCACTTTTTTCCCTTTGGAGGTGGTCCGACCAATGTGGGCTATGAGCCAAACCACCAGGTTTTTATTTTAATCTTTCTTCTACCTTAACAAGCATATCTTTGTATTTTTCTAATTTATCTTTTTCTTCTTGTATTTTCTTTTCAGGTGCTTTGTTAACAAATCCGGGATTTGAAAGCATTTTTTCGCATCTTGCTACTTCACTTTCTAATCTAGTCTTTTCTTCTTCTAGTCTTTTTCTTTCTTCCTCCATGTCTACTAAGTCTTCTAGTGGCATGTATAGCTCAATTCCATCTTTTAAAATGCTTATTGCATTTTCTGGTATTCCAGCTTTATCTTTTTGAACTACTATTTTTTCTCCAAGTCCTAGCTTTAAGATAAAATCTTTTGCTTCCCAGATTTCATTTTCATATTTTTTAGTTACAAATATTAATTCTGATTTTTTTGATGGATGGATATTCATGTTTGCTCTTACATTTCTTATTTCTGTAATGATTTCTTTTATTTTTTCAACTGTTTGTTCTTCTTCAACAAAATTTAATGTTTCTTTATATTTTGGCCATTTTGACATCATTAATTCTTTTTCATTATATTGTACTAATTTGCTGTAAATTTCTGATGTTACGAATGGCATGAATGGATGTAATAATTTTAGTGATATTCCAAATACATAGTCAAGTACAAAACATACTCTTACTTTTTCTTCTTGATTTTCACTGTATAATCTTGTTTTTACCATTTCTATATACCAGTCACAAAATTCATTCCAAATAAAGCTATATATATTATCAAGCGCAACACCTAGGTCGTAATTTTCTATGTTTTTAGTTACATCTCTAATTACTTTGTTTAGTTTACATATAATCCATTTATCTTCTATTCTTAAACTATTTTCTTTAAAAGATTTTGTTTCTCTATCATAATTTTCATCAAAAAATTTGATTACTTCTTCATCTTCTACTAAATTCATTTTTATAAATTTAGCTGCATTCCAAATTTTATTTGCAAAATTTGATGCTTGTTCTAGTTTTTCTGGCATATATCTAATATCATTTCCCATTGTTGTTCCAGAAAGAACTGAAAATCTTAGTGCATCTGCTCCATATTTGTCAATTATTTCAATTGGGTCAATTCCATTTCCTAATGATTTTGACATTTTTCTTCCTTGTGAATCTCTTACAATTCCATGTACTACAACATCTTTGAATGGATTTTTGTCAGTTAGTTCTAAGCCTTGTGTCATCATTCTTGATACCCAGAAAGTTATAATGTCATATCCAGTAACCAATACATTTGTTGGATAAAATGTTTTGTAGTCTTCTGATTCTGTATTTGGCCAGCCTAATGTTGAGAATGGCCATAATGCTGAACTGAACCATGTATCTAGTGAATCTTCATCTTGATGTAATTTTGTTGAACCGCATTTTTCGCATTTTTCTGGCATTTGTTTTGCTGCATGCATATGTCCACATTCGTCACAGTAGTATACTGGTATTCTGTGTCCCCACCATAATTGTCTTGATATACACCAGTCTTGAATATTATCTAACCAGTTGAAATACATTTTTTCATATCTTTTTGGAACAAATTTTACTTCGTCATTTCTAACTGCATCTGCTGCTCTTTTTGCTAAATCTTTCATTGATACAAACCATTGCTCTGATATTCTTGGTTCTATTGTGTTATGACATCTGTAACATTTTCCGACATTATGTGTATAGTTTTCTATTTTTACTAAATTTCCTAATTCTTGTAATTTTTCTACAATTAGCTTTCTAGCTTCAATTGCTGGCATTCCTTTATATTCTGGAACTAAATCTCCCATAATTGAACTGTCATCAAATACTTCTATAATTTCTAGGTTATTTCTCAAACCTGCTTGGTAATCATTTGGATCATGTGCTGGTGTGATTTTAACACATCCTGTTCCAAATTCTTTTTCTACAAATTCGTCAGCTATTATTGGTATTTCTTTGTTCATTATTGGTAAAATACATTTTTTGCCTACTAAGTCTTTGTATCTTTCGTCATCTGGATGTACTGCAACTGCTGTGTCTCCAAGCATTGTTTCAGGTCTTGTTGTTGCTACTATAATATATCTGTTTGGTTCACCTGCAATTTGATATCTAATATGCCATAAGTGTGATGGTTCGTCTTCATATTCAACTTCTGCATCAGATATTGTTGTATGACATGATGGACACCAGTTTATCATTTTCTTACCTTTATATATTAATCCTTTATTATACAATTGGATAAATTGTTCTAATACCGCTTCTGATAATCCTTCATCCATTGTAAATCTGTCTCTGTCCCAGTCACATGAACATCCTAGTCTTCTTTGTTGTTTTTTTATTGTTCCACCATATTCTTTTGTCCATGCCCATGCTCTTTCTAAGAATTGTTCTCTTGTTATGTCTGCTTTTGTTAAACCTTCTTCTTCTTTCATTTTTGCAACAACTTTTACTTCTGTTGCTATTGCTGCATGGTCAGAACCTGGAAGCCATAGTGTGTTGTATCCTTGCATTCTTTTGAATCTTATTAATATATCCTGTATTGTGTCATCTAGTGCATGTCCCATGTGTAGTTTTCCTGTTACGTTTGGTGGTGGCATCATTATGCAATAGCTTTCTTTTGTTTTATCCATACTTGGTTTAAAGTATCCTTTTTCTTCCCATTCTTGATATAATTTTTCTTCAAAGTCTTGTGGGTTGTATTTGTCGTTTAATTTTTTATCCATTTTTGATTCCTCCCTATTGTTTTAAAATTTAATTGAATACTTACATTCAAATTCTTTATTCTTTTCTAATTTTATAATATTTTCTTTATCTTTATAAATCTGTGTACTATCTATTCTATCTGCTGTATTTTGCCAAGGCTCAATGCAGACGAATGGTGCTCCTTTTTTTGACCACAGAGCCAAATATGGAAAACCTGTAAAATCAAATTCTAATATTTTTTTGTTTGTTTTATGATTTTGCAAAACAACCTTATTTGATTTTATATTTTTCATAATAACAGCATCATTATCAAAAGTATTCTCTTTTAAATAAATTTTATTATCCTCTAAAATATTATCAGCGATTTCTGTATCTATAAGTCCATCTTTCAATTTTAAAAATTCTATTTCATCTTCATTTTCTGAAAAAGCAATTTCATATTCACCATTACTATAATCACAATTAAATGCTGGATGTCCACCTAATCCAAAGTATATTGATTTTTCATCTACATTTTTTACTTTATATGTTACTATTAAAGTATCTTTTTCAATTTCATATATAACGTGTAGTTCAAATTTATATGGATATTTTTTTAATGTTTCTTCATTATATTTAAGCATATAATGATGTTCATTTTCTGTTTTTGATATTTCTTCAAATTTCATATCTCGTGCAAATCCATGTTGTGACATTTCATATTTTTTTCCTTCTATTTCTTTTTTTGAATTTTTAAGTTGTCCTACTATTGGAAATAAAATTGGTGCTTGTCTTTTCCAAAATGTATTACCATTGCTGTCTAATACTTGTGCTCCTTGAAATAGCATTTCTTTGTCATTGTATTGTATACTTGTTAATTCTGCTCCTTCTTTTTTTGTTTGTATTTTTAGCATTTTATACCTCCTTCATATTTTTTGTAAAAAAGAGATTGATTGACAATGATTTCTCTAATATATAGAAAAACTCGCCAATATGCTTTTTATTTAAGCATAAGGGCGAGCTTTTGTCTCACGGTACCACCTTAATTATTATTTATTTAATAAATAATATCTCTTTTTACTTTAACGCAGTATTACGTATAATCCTATTTTTATTTTCAGATTATCAACTCCAAAGCTACTTTCCATTTATCTTTATTTTAGAAGTTTCCAGCCTATGACTTCTATTCTCTTTAAATTAGTTTTAAATGTACTTCTCTTTTTCTTCGTTTTTATAATTTATACTATTATGTCATTTTCATTTTTTAATATGCTATAATTATATATCTTTTTATTATTTTTGTCTAGTAGAATTTTAAAATTAATAATTTTTGAATTATCCTAATATACTAGTTTAAATTATTGTTTTTGCATATTTATTTTAAATATAGGAAAAAGGCAATACAAAAAGTATTGCCTTTCTCTGTCGAAAAACTGCTTTACACAAATTCCTTTGGTGGTAACAACATATCTGCTGCATCCCAAAGTAAAATCATATATTCTGCATTTATATCCTCTTCTATTGAGAGGTTAAATTGCACCGCAGCCTCCTCCGGTTCCCAATAGCGTTGTTTTACAGCACAAACTTCTTCCCAAGTTGGCCATCTATTTTTACCACAAACAGCCACTACTTTTTCTTCTCCTGGTACTAAAAAATCTCTTTTCGCATTTGCGAAATAAATTTCTTTTGCTTCTTTGTAAGCCTTTAAAACTTTTTCACGAAGCCTTTTCTCACTTTTTTCTGAAAGTCTTTTATTGCGCCATAAATGCAGTGCAAACTCACATATATTAACATATTCTGATTTTGGTGGATGAATCTGTATTGCAATTTCATCTTTCTCAAAAAAGCAATCTTTCATTCTACACATCTCATCATATGTTGCACAACGAGAATGCATATAAACTATAACCCGTTCCCACTCATTATGAATATAATTAAATCCTGTTATTTGCACAATCTGGTCTTCAAAAATTGTTAAAAACTCCGATCGTGTTTCTGCTTCTATTCCATTCACCCGCAAAAAACTTTCAGCAATAATGTCATGCTGCAATTCAATCTTTTTTAAATTTTTCATTTGTTCTTTCCTCCTTGTTATTGTTCGGAGGTCTATATGCCTCCGAAATTTTTTACATTTTTTCAAAGGCTATAAAATGTTATAACATTATTATACTACTAATTAACATAAAATTCAATAGTATTGTTTTATAAATATATACTCAACTTCACACTCAAATATTGTATATGCAATAAAAATTCCTTAATGGTAGCCAATATCATAGACTATCGCTAAGGAACTTTTTTCTATTCTAAATACTTCTTCAAAAACATACCAGTATAACTTTGTTCATTCTTACAAATTTGTTCAGGAGTACCAACAGCAACAACTTGGCCACCACCATCTCCACCTTCTGGACCCAAATCAATAATATGATCACAAGTTTTAATCAAATCCAAATTATGTTCAATAACAACAATCGTATTACCAGTATCAACTAACCTTTGCAAAATATCAACCAATCTATGAACATCAGCAATATGAAGACCAGTTGTAGGCTCATCCAAAATATACAAAGTTTTTCCTGTCGCTCTTTTAGAAAGCTCAGTCGCAAGTTTAACTCTTTGAGCCTCTCCACCAGACAATGTTGTTGAAGGTTGTCCAAGTTTAATATAGCCTAAGCCAACATCATACAAAGTCTGAATTTTTTGTTTTATTTTTGGAATCTTATCAAAAAACTCCAATGCTTCCTCAACAGTCATATCCAAAACATCAGCAATGCTCTTACCTTTGTATTTTACCTCTAATGTCTCTCTATTATATCTCTTGCCTTTACAAACTTCGCAAGGTACATACACATCTGGCAAAAAATGCATTTCTATTTTATGAACTCCATCACCATTACAACTTTCGCATCTTCCTCCTGCCACATTAAAACTAAATCTTCCCTTTTCAAATCCACGCAATTTAGCTTCATTTGTACCAGCAAAAATATCTCTAATTAAATCAAATACTCCTGTATATGTTGCTGGGTTTGAACGTGGTGTTCTTCCTATTGGTGATTGGTCTATATTGATTATTTTATCTATATTTTCTAAACCTTTTACTTCTTTACATTTTCCTGGTTTTTCAGAAGCACCATTCAACTCTTTTGCAATTGTTTTATATAAAACCTCATTTACAAGTGTTGATTTACCTGAACCGGAAACACCTGTAACACAAGTAAATACACCAAGTGGAAACTTCACACTTATATTTTTCAAATTGTTTTCTGTTGCATTTTTAACTTCAATTGCTTTTGATTTTACAACTTTTCTCCTTTTTTTAGGAACCTCTATTTTCTTTCTTCCACTTAAATATTGACCTGTAACAGAATCTTTTACTAACTTAACCTCTTCTGCTGTTCCCTGTGCCATAACATTACCGCCATGAACACCTGCACCAGGGCCAATATCAATAATCTGGTCTGCTGCATACATTGTATCTTCATCATGTTCTACAATTAATAACGTATTTCCTAGGTCTCTCAACTTTTTAAGTGTTGCTATTAATTTATCATTATCTCTTTGATGAAGACCAATACTTGGCTCATCTAAAATATACATAACCCCTGTAAGTCCTGAACCAATTTGAGTTGCTAAACGTATACGTTGTGCTTCTCCTCCTGATAAAGTTCCTGCACTTCTTGATAATGTTAGATATTCAAGTCCTACATCTATTAAAAATTGAAGTCTTTTATTAATTTCTTTTAAAATCATATCTGCAATCATTGCTTCTTTTTGAGTTAATTTTAATGAACTCAAAAATTCCTTTAAAGCTTTTATTGACATATCTGTTATTTCATTTATATTTTTATCATTTATTTTGATGCATAATATTTCTTTTTTCAAACGAGCACCATTACATGTATGACAATGTGAATTTGTCATATACATTTCGTAAAACGCTCTCATTCCTTGTGATTGTGTTTCACTGTGACGTCTATCAAGTGTTGGTAACACACCTTCAAATGGTGCTGTAAACTTTCTTACACCAGCAGCAGAAGAATACTCAAAATCAATTTTTTCATCTCCTGTACCATATAAAATTTTTTCCATAAACCATCTTGGCAATTTTTTAATAGGAACACCTTTTATCTCCACACCATAATGTTTTGCAATACTTTCAAAATACATTTTAGCCATTGTGTCGCCTTTTTTCATTGTACTTGCACCAAATGCCTTAATTCCATCATATAATGTTTTATCTTTATCTGGAACAATTAAATCTTCGTCCATTTTCATCAAATATCCTATACCCATACAAGTTGGGCAAGCTCCATATGGATTATTAAATGAGAACATTCTTGGTGTTATTTCTGGAAAACTGAAACCACAGTCTGGACATGCATAGTTTGAGCTATATAAAACTGTTTTATTTTCGTCTTTTGTTATAATATTTACCAAAACAAGATTATCAGCATGTTTTAAAGCTATTTCAACAGACTCAGTAAGTCTACTTCTTATTTCTTGTTTTACAACTAATCTATCAACAACTAATTCAATTTCATGTTTTTTGTTTTTATCTAGTTTAATTTCATCTGATAAATCATAAACTTCGCCATCAATTCTTGCTCTTACAAATCCATCCTTTTGGTAACCCTCTAATTGTTTTACAAATTCTCCTTTTCTGCCTCTAACAACAGGTGCTAATATTTGAATTTTTGTGCCTTCTTCAAGTTCCATAATATTGTCAACTATTTGGTCTATTGATTGTTTTTCGATTTTTTTACCACAGTTTGGACAATATGGTACACCTATATTTGCATATAATAAACGAATATAGTCATATATTTCTGTTACTGTTCCTACTGTTGAACGTGGATTCTTAGATGTTGTTTTTTGGTCTATTGATATTGCTGGTGATAATCCTTCTATTGATTCAACATCTGGTTTTTCCATTATTCCTAAGAATTGTCTTGCATATGAAGATAAACTTTCTACATATCTCCTTTGTCCTTCTGCATATAATGTGTCAAATGCTAGAGATGATTTTCCAGATCCTGAAAGTCCTGTTATTACTACCATTTTGTCTCTTGGTATTTCTAAGTTTATATTTTTTAGATTATGTTCTTTTGCACCTTTTATTATTATTTTATCATTCATCTTTATTCCTCCATGTATGCTTTTGCCCTTTGGTGTACATTTCTTTTAAGACATTTTTATTATACTATATTCCCTTTCCAAAAACAAGAGTTTGGTAAAGTTTTTTGCTGTCTGAACAAGACATTATCCTTAGCAACCTTAAATAATTCATTTAAAGTCTGCCAAATCATATCTTTTGTATCTTTATCAATATTTTTATATGAAGCCATCATAGTTTTTGCACTAGAAAACCAATTATTTTTTAGTTCTTTCATAGTCTGTGCATCTGTCGTATTTAAAATATCAAAAACAACATCTATAACTTGTTCTCTTTTAGCTGGTTCAACATTTTCAAGCCATTCCTTAATTGTTTTATCTACAAATTCACTTCCATTTGTAACTTCCTCTAATGTAACAAACTCTTTGCCTAACACTTCCCAACTATACAAGTCATGTTGCATTATTCCCTTTTGTACGCTTTCCACAACAGTATATTTCTCTCTATGATTCATTAATCTTCCTATAACAGATGATTGAGGAATATATGTATGAACTTTTTTTATCATTTCTTGATATTCTGGTGTTTCTATTACATCATCGCAAAAACCTGGTCCATCATTATTATATACATTCATTATTCTATCTTTTATTTCATTACTTACAAATGTTGCAGCATAAACAGCTATATTTCCGCCTTTTGAGTGTCCACCTATTCTTATTTTTTTGTCCGGATATTCTCCGGCAATCATTTCTAAGTATTTTTTTGCTGATATTTGTGATGCAATATGACTTTTGAAACTCATATTTAAGTCTTCTTTCCAGCCTACTATTGTATTATCAGTTCCTCTATATGATACAAATATAGTGTTGTCTGGCATTAGTACTGTGATTGCTGAAAATTGTTTTTCTTGTTCTACATCTATTTTATTTACATATTTTGTTGCATTCATTTCTCCATATCTTTTAGATTCTCCCATTAATGGAAATAAATCAACATCATCTTTCCATAATATTGGTAGTTTGCTTACATCTTGTTTTTTGAATCTTTCGCTTAGTTCTTTTATTGTAACAATTTCATTTTCTTTTATTATATTGTCAAATGGAAAGTATGAAAATCTTGATAGTATTAAATTGTCAATTTCATTGAATTCTGATTGTTCTAAACTTAGGTCTCCTCTCCATTTTACATAGTCACATACATTTGCCATGTTTCTTCTCCTTCTTTCACATTAATCTTATATATCTATATTTTAAGTCTTTTTATAAAAAAAGTAAAGAATAAGGTAGAAAATCTAATAATAAAATTTTCTACCTTATATGTCTTATCTAAGTTGAATGTACTGCTCACGGCTTACATAATTCCACCAGCCTTCAATCCGATTGTCAATAATATACTTGACAACAGTATCATATTCTTCTTTCGTCTCAACGTAAGAAAGACCACCATCAATTTGGGTAACCACCCCCAACATTCTAGCAACTTCTCTTGCAACCCTCATTTGATTTAAATCACCTTCGAAATAATGTCTTTCACTCATAATTATGAGCCTCCTTTTTAAAACATTTTACTAATACTTTTATAAAGTTATGTATATTATAGCATTTTTCTTGTTTTATGTCAACAATTTGGAATTTAAAAAAAGTAGCACACAGCTACTATCTTTTGACCTATGCAAGTCCATATTTCTTTTTGAATTTATCTGCTCTACCACCAACTGTTTCTTGTCTTAGGTTACCTGTCCAGTATGGATGACATTTTGAGCAAACATCTACTTTTATATCTTTTTTTGTTGAACCAACTTCTAAAACATTTCCACATGCACATGTGATTGTTGTTTGGTTATATGTTGGATGTATTCCTTCTTTCATTTCAATTTCACCTCTTTTTCGTTTTTATAACATGACTGTTTTTTATAATAACATATTATCAAAATTTTTTCAAGTATTATTTTTCAGTATTTGTATTTTTTTGTTCACTAAATACATATTGTGCAGATTGTAAAATTTCTTTGTTTAATGACATTTTATGTACCAATTTATTCATAATGTTAAATACACATGCTATTATTAATATTAACATTCCTATCTTTTTCCAATATTTTTTTAGCATAACTTTTCTCCCTCTCAAAATAATACATATCTATTATACTGTTATTTTGTAAAAATGTCAATGAAAAAATTACAAAAATCACAAAAATACAGGGAAATTTTATGTTTGTCCATTCAAAAAATAAGGCGCTTTTGATCATACAAAAAGCGCCACCGCTAGATGCCAAGTTCTGATTATAAGGACTATCCTTTTACAAAGTATAGTCCTTATAATCAGAACTTGGCATTCTAACGTATTGCATTCGTTAGAAGCGCTCTTTTTGAGTTCTTCTAATAAAAGTTATTTAGTTATATTAATAAGTTACGGCTTAAGCGTTCAGTTCTACAAATATAAAAGTGGACGAAACCCTAGGTAGTTGCCGCTGAGAGAAGTGTTGTAGGCGTTGTTGCGATAGCTCGTGAAGCTGAAGCTGTCGTTGTAAATGCCTCCTCGATAGACACAAGGACCGCTGGAATAGAAAGACGTCTCTGTTGTCCATTCCACTATGTTACTTGCCATATCATATATATTACATTGTACGTCTATTTTTCTTGTATCTGTTAAAGAGTTTGTCCCTGTTTGTGCCAATGATGTATTTAATATATTTTGTCTTGAATATTTTGTATTTGTTCCACAATTTTGTATAAATACTATTGCAGTATCCCATGCATAACTATTTATCAAATCACTTGTGAATTTATCACTATTATACATATTTTGAGATAATTGTGCAGCTTGTAGTTGTGTTACATAGTTATATACATTTTCTGTTCCTTTTTCTGTTATTTGTGTTAAAGCATTTCCTGATGCACTTCTAGCTGTTGGTATTCCATTTGAATCAAATGTATATCTATTTAAATTTATTTCTACTGATGTACCATCTGCTTTTGTTATAGTACCAACTGGTATCCATACAAATTGACTTCCTTTTGTTTTTGTTTCTGTTACATCTTCTATTACTATTCCTTTATCTACTGTTGTTGCTCCTTCTACTATTTTGAATCCTGCTGGTACTACTATTCTATTACCTTTTTCGTCTTTTAATTTAGTATTATCTGTCTTGCTTAACTCCTTATTCATATTATCTGTTATCAAACCAATTTTTTCATCTTCATTACTATTATTTAAATATTTATTTATCTCATCTTCATATTCATTTAGCCTTTGACCTTGCTCTTCTTCTGCCTTTTCTGTTGCATTTTGAGCTGCCTTTGCATTTTTAAACAATCCTTGATTTGTTAATGCTGATATTGATATTCCTGCTAATATTAATAAAATTATGATTGTTATTACCAATGCTATTAATGTAATACCTTTGTCTTTATTTTTTATCATAATTTTTCCTCCTTTGTTTTCTGTTTTATTTTTTCTTATTATTTGTATTTTTATTCTTTTAATGCATTTTTTATTTTTTACAAATTCTTTTTGCAAAATATTTACTTGAATAAATAACATTTTACTGAATACATTACGACAAAGATATTAAATTTTCAATGTACTTGTTATTTACTTCCGTAAATTTCTTACACATTTATTTTAATATATCTTTTTATATTTTTCAATATTTTTTCGATTTTTCTTACGCTTTTTGCATATATTTTATTATAGCTTGTAGTATACGTTTTCACACCAATTATAGCACTGCAAAAATCACAAAAATACTACTTTTTGTATCTCTCTATTTTCAATTAGTTCATAAATTTGTCTATTATTTTTAATATCCTCAATATTTTTACCATGCATAGTAAAAATTCCTTTCACCCCAGAATACAACGCATAATGAATAGCCTCAACATCATCAGAACTACCAATTTCATCACAAGCAATTATTTCAGGAGCCATAGTCCTCACAAGCATATGAATTCCTTGATTTTTAGTAACATTTTCTATAATATCTGTCCTAATTCCAACATCATTTTGAGGAACACCTTTGTACATTGCAGCAATCTCTCCTCTTTCATCAACAACACCACATGTCTTCCCTTTAAAATTAATTTCATCTATACCATTACTCAATCTTCTTATAACATCACGTAAAATAGTGGTCTTACCTCTTCCAGGAGGAGCTACAAGAATCGTATTATAAATCGATTTATTTTCTATATCAATTATCTCTCTTAATACTCTTGTACTGCAATTTAAAACTTCTCTTGCAATTCTAAAATTCAAACTTGATATGTATTTAACATTTACAATTTTGCCATTTTCTATAACACATGAACCAGTTAACCCAACACGGTGTCCCCCCTTTACCGTTATAAAGCCTTCGCATATTTGATTTTTATATGCATATATCGAATTTTCACATAATCTTTCTACTATTTGTAAAATTTCGGACTGTGGAATATTATATTGTAATATAAAATCTTTTTCTCGTAACCTTAAAATTATTGGTCTATCTGTTCTCATTCTTATTTCTTGTAATTCATCTATTATTTTATTATTTTCTTGGAATAAATTGAAAAAAATTTGATATATTTTATTAGGAAAATATCTTAAAATTTCATCTATATTTACCATTTTCTCTCCTCTTCCTGTTTTTGGGGACGGAGGAAAAAAACAGTTTTTATCATAATATATAACTGTTTTTTTCCTCCGTCCCCAAAAACAGTTTCCAAATGGACATGTTATATTATATTCATTTCATTGAATTTTATGACTTTTATTGGTTATACTAATAATGATTAATAATTTTTTCAAATCTGTTTTTAGCTCTGAGGAAGGAATGTGATAAAAATGAAAAATAATAAGGTTTGGTTTATATTAGCTATTATAATAATTATATGCATTGGAATAGGAATCTATTTTTTCTCCAAAAATAAAAACTCAAATAATTCTACTTATTCAGCCAGTAAAACATCAGCAAATGAAGAAACCTCTAATAATACTAATTATAGTAATACTAATTATAGTAATACTAATTACAATAATAGTATTACAAATAAAACAGAAAATAATACTAACAATAATTTTTCTAACACAACTGAAAATAATGTTAATGAAATCAAACAAGATCCACCTCAACCAAAAGAAGAACAAATTGCATCTTTTACCACAAAAATTTATAATAAAGACACCGCTAGGCAAACAAATATAGAACTAACATGTTCTAGCTTGAATAGTACTATTATTAAAAATGGTGATATCTTTTCTTTTTGTAATACACTCGGGCCTGCCACTTCTGATAAAGGCTATAAAGAAGCCGATGTTTTTGATAAAGATGGGAACAAACAAAAAGGTCTTGGCGGTGGCAAATGTCAAGTGAGTACTACTTTATATAATGCTGTCTTAAAAGTTCCAAACTTACAAATAATTGAGAGACATGAACACAGTAATAAAGTTCCTTATGTTTCAGAAGGAAAGGATGCTGCTGTTTCTTATGGCAGTTATGATTTAAAATTTAAAAATAATTCTGGTTTTGATATTAAAATTTCTGCTTCTTGTAGTAAAAATGACATTTCTATTATTCTTTATAAAATTTAAAAAAGAGAATGTTATTTATGTATTTAATACATTTTTACACTCTCTTTTATTTTATTCTTTTACAATAAATGCATTTGGCAAATATCTTTCTCCCATAGGAGTTGATGTTTTATTTACAACTTTACCATTGTAATACATTGTTGCAGATGAACCACCATCAAGGTTCGCTGCATTATAAGCATCATATCTATTAAAAATATTTTGCATTTCTAATAAATTTGTTCCAATACTATATCCTGGTTGTCTTCCATCAACAACTACAAAAATGAAAGTTCCATCTTTTTTCTGTCCAATCCCCATTCTTGGATGAATTCCACCAGAGCTTGCATTTGTTATTTGATTTTTTCCGTTAACTATTAAATATGGTCCAAACTCAACTGCTGATTCTATTCCAGCATTCATAGCCTGTTGATATGTATATTTTCCAAGCACTAATTTTTTATCTGAACTTAAACCTATTAAACTATATTTTGATGTTTTATTTCCATATAATAATTTTTTATTTATTATTGTTGCATCACATAAAACATTTCCAGAGCCAACTCCACCATCATCAGCAAATCCTCCTGCATTTATTCCTGCAATTGCTCTATTATTTTTTACTATTTCACTAAGCTTCGTTCCTCTATTTGATTTTCTTCCATCTACTAGATTTACTTTTGATGCATCTGGTATTGTCATTACATATCCCACATAATTTCTTCCAGTTATTTTATCAACTTTAATTTCTTCTTTTTTATTTTCACTTGGAATTTCTATTTTTATTTCATTTGAATTAGAATCTTCATTATTTTGAACTTCTAACTTTTTCATTATTTCTTGTATTTCTTCATCTGATAAAAACCATGTTGCTAAATATTGATGATTCATTGTTGACATTGCTGTTACTACCCATAATTCTTTATATTTTTCAAATAATGATGTTTTAAAAAATAAGAATATTCCTATTATACCTAATATTATTAATGTTATTATTATTTTTACTACTAAAAATATTTTTTGTTTTGTTGTTTTTTTCTTTTTACCTTTTTTTGTATTTTCTATATTTTTAGCATGTTTAGATTTTTTCTTATTATTTTCATATTTATTAATTTTTTTATAATTTTCTTCTTTTGGACTTTCTATTTTTTCTTCTTTTTCGTGTAAATCATATTCGTTGTTTAATATGATATTTGTTACTGTGTCCATATCAAAATCGCTTTTTCTCATCTTCAATACCATTCTTTCTATTTTGTTACAACCACAATTATATCATTTATATGTGTGAGTGTCAAAATTTCGACAAAAATTTTTATTGTCAATTTTTTCCTTTATTTAAAATATAAAAACATTTATCTCTTAGCCAAACGTAACAAAGTTTTATTTAACTCAGCACCCAAAAATAAAGAATAGAAACAAGAATAAGTCCACATCATAATAAGCATCAAAGTTGTCAAACTTCCATAAGTAATAGAAAAGCCCTTAAAAATATCTAAATATTTAGAAAACACAAAAGAAATCACATTAAGAGCAATAGCACCAAAAATAGCTCCCGGAACTTGACTCTTAAAAGTAACCTTGTGATTCGGCATAAATCTATAAAGAAATAAGAACACAACAAAAGTCGCAAAAATAAATCCAATTTCAGTTACAAACTGTGAAAATGCATTAAAATTTTCAAGAGCTCCAAAATGCTGTTGCATTATTGATTTCAAACTATTTCCAAACACCAATAGAACCATTCCAATCATTATTAAAACTATAAACACAATTGTCTCAACCAATGCAATTATTCTCAAATATAATACTGACTTTTCTCTATCTTCATCAGTATTATATACAAAATGTAGGCCTTTTGTTAATGCAAAAAGCCCTTTTCCTGCTGACCATAATGTGAAAATAATTGATATAGATATTGTACCTATTGATTTTGAATATACTTCCCTTACAATTCCAATAATAAATTCGTTCATACTTGATGGAATTATTTTTGAAATTACATCAAATAATGTTTGTTGTTCAATATTTGTATATTGAATAAGTGTTATCAACAAGATTACAAACGGTATAAATGAAAGTATTGTGTAATATGAACATTGTGCCGAATACTCACTTATATGGTCATCACCACTATTTTTTAAAATCACATTAAATTGTTTCATTCTTTTAGAAATCCTCAACTTTAATTTTTCCATAATATTTCATCCTCTATTTTTTGTCTTTTGATTTTTTTGATAAATCTTTCAAATCTCCGACCTTTTCTTTTATTTCTTTTTTCTGACGTTCTACACTTTCTTTAAATTCATCTGTCTGTTCTACAACCTGCCTTTTTATTTTATCTTTTTTCTCTTTAATTTTTACTTTAATTGATTGAATTTTTGGATATGATTCTAACAATCTTCTATATAATCCAGATTTGTTTAATAAAGCTTCTTTTACTCTATTTGTAATTTCTTCTGTATTATCAAGGCTTTTTCCAAATTCTTTTGTTGTTTTTCCAACATAACTAATTACATTTGTTGAAATTATATTATCTAATACAAATATTACAAGCAATACCCAAAATACTATATTTAGTGCTGTCTCAGGTAATGATTCAATTGCTCCTAATAAGAATGGATTTGATACATACATTATAAACATTCCTAGCAATCCAAACGGAATTATAGTATTTAAACATACTCTTCCATTTATATTGAATTTTCTTTGGCTATAATCCCACCATCTTGCATGATATATTTTTTCCATAAAATAACTTGTTAGATATTCTAGTGTTCCGCACACTAGTATTGCCATTACAAATAATGCAAATGTGTCTGATACATATTTTTTAAGTAAAAATGTTATTAAAATTGCTCCTGTTCCATATATTGGACAATATGGTCCAACTAAAAATCCTCTGTTTATAAATCTTTTATATTGTATTAATTTTCCAATTACTTCCATGCACCATCCTGCAAATGAATATGTTAAAAATAGTAAAAAATATACTCTTATATCTATTCCAAATATTATCATTTTTTTCCTCCATTTTTTGTCAAAAATGCGATCTATTTTTAAAGATTTATTATTTATTCTTTCTATCTAAAAAGTTTTCCTATTTTGACAAGTTTTAAATTTCTATTCTATCTGTAAACTTGTTCTTTACAGATAATTTCAATAATTTATTTTCTTCTTTTTCTAATTTAGGGTCATTACTTACAACCTTAATAGCCGCCTCCTGAGCCAATTTCAAAATATCCATATCTGTAAACAAATTAGCAATCTTAAAATCAGGAATTCCATGTTGCATTGTACCAAAGAAATCTCCAGAGCCTCTCAACTCTAAATCTTTCTGAGAAATAAGAAAACCATCATTTGTCTCACACATAATCTTCATTCTCTCTTTTGTATTTTGCCCCTTGCCTTTAAATTTTAGCACACAATATGATTTATACTCACCACGGCCAACTCTTCCCCTTAATTGATGTAATTGTGCCAATCCGAATCTTTCTGCATCTTCAATTACCATTATATTTGCATTTGGTACATCAACACCAACCTCAATAACAGTCGTAGAAATAAGTATATCAATTTCCTTGTTTTTGAATCTCTCCATTATTTCATCTTTATCTTTTGGCCTCATTTTACCATGTATGTACTCAACTCTATAATCAGGAAAAGTCTCTTCTTTGCATTTTTCATATAAAGTTGTAACAGCTTTCAAGTCTGTATCCTCTTCTTCACTTTCTTCAACTAATGGACATACGATGTAAGCTTGTCTACCTTCATCAATCTGTTTTTTTATAAAATTATTAATTCTTTCTTCCATTCTATTTGTAACAGCAAATGTTTCTATTGTTTTTCTATTAGGTGGAAGCTCATCAATTATTGATATATCCAAATCTCCATATAAAATTAATGCAAGAGTCCTTGGGATTGGTGTTGCTGACATTACTAGCACATCTGGGTTCTGACCTTTTTGTGCAATTTTTGTTCTTTGCTTTACACCAAATCTATGTTGTTCATCTGTAACAACTAACCCTAAATTTTTAAACTCTACATTTTCTTCTAACATAGCATGTGTTCCAATCAATATGTCAATCTCTCCATTTTTCAGTCTTTCCAAAATGTCTTCTTTCTTTTTTTTGCTGATACCTGATATTAATAATTCACATTTAATATCAAAATGATTTAGTATTTTTTCAAAATTCACCATATGTTGTGTTGCTAGAATTGCAGTTGGAGCTAGAATTGCTGCTTGATACCCAGATTTTACTGCTTTATATGCTGTAATCATTGCAACAACAGTTTTTCCAGATCCAACATCTCCTTGCAAAAGTCTATTCATTGATTTTTCTGATTCCATATTTTCATCAATTTCCTGTAACACTCTCAGCTGAGCCTTTGTCAATTTAAATGGTAAAATATTTATTGCATCTGACATTTTTACATTTTTATCAAATATTATTCCTTTTTTATCGTTCAAATTGCTATTTTTTAATTGCAATAATGCTAATTGTGTTGATAATAACTCTTCAAAAACTAGTCTTCTCCTAGCTTTTTTAAAATCATCAAAATCTTTTGGAAAGTGTATATCATAATTTGCTTTATTTGCATTTTCTAATTTATATTCATTTAAAATATAATCCGGCAAAGTCTCTGGCAAACCGCCTTGTTCCTGTACTTTCTGCAATCCATTCTCAATTATTTTTCTTAATGTATTTTGTGTTAGACTAAATGTCAATGGATAAATAGGTATTATTTTTCCAGTATTATTTGAATTTTCTATTTCATCAAATACAGGTGCATTCATACATATCTTTCTATATTGAAATTCTATTTTCCCATAGAATCTATATCTTTTTCCGAGTTTGAAATTTAGACTTTAAATATGGTTGATTGAACCAAGTTATTACTGCTTGTCCTGTTTCATCCATAACCAATAGTCTTTGCATTGTTCTTCCTTTGCTTATTCTGCTATCTACTAATCTTGACATTGCCACTGCTTCTATTAATGCAATTTCTCCATTTGTACATTCACATATATTTTTTGGTTTACTTCTGTCTTCATATCCTCTTGGATAATATGTGATTAGGTCTTTTATAGTGAATATTCCTATTTTGTTTAATAGTGTAACCCTATTGGGTCCTACTCCTTTTACATATTTTACATCTTCTGTTAAATCCATATTTTCTCTCCATATAATTTTTAGGTTAGATTTTCAATAATTTAAAATCTAATCCATCACTGCTAACTAATTTATATTCTATTCCATCAACATTTCCTTCTACTGCATCTAAAATTGAGTTTGCATGTAAATGTCCATAATAACATCTTTTAATATTGTATTTTTTCAACATATTTGTATATTCTGTATTCATATAGTTTTTCGTTAATGGTGGATAATGCATAAATACTATTATTTCTTTATCTTCTCCATGTTTTTGAATTCCATCTTTTATTGATAGTTCTAATCTTGCTACTTCTCTTTTTGTTAGTCGTATATCTTCTTGTTCTTCTGATATGTTCCAGCCTTTTGTTCCTGCTATTATTTTATTTTCATATTCATAGCTATTATTATATAAAAAATCAATGTTTTTGAAACTTTTTTCTTCTATGTATTTTCTCATACTTGTTACTGTTGTCCACCAATAGTCGTGATTTCCTTTTAATAGAATTTTTTGCCCTGGTAAGTTGTTTATAAATTCGAAGTCTTTGTCAGTTTCATCTAAGTACATTGACCAAGAAAAGTCTCCTGGCAATATTACTGTGTCTTCTGGTCTTACTCTTGCTAACCAGTCTTGTTTTATTTTTTCTTCATAATTTTGCCAGTTTTTTCCGAATATGTCCATTGGTTTGTTTGTGTTAAATGATAAGTGCAAGTCTCCTATTGTATATATTGCCATTTTTTCCTCCTTTTTTCCGTTCTTTTTTCTTTTTATAGTTTACAATATTTTTCTTTAATTGTCTATAATTGTTTTTCATAAATTTGCTTTTTTTGAAAAAATGTATTATAATTAATTTATTATATACGCAGGAGGGTGCAAAAATGAAAGCAACAGCACTAAATAATGAAAATTATGATGCTCTAAGAGATTTATTATACATTATTCAAAATAATGTATATCAAGAAGCAGAAAGATCTCTTGGACAATATCGGCTACAAGCCTTTAAAACAGATTACTCTGCAACTGATTTCACAAAACTGATTTTTAATCCTATATTAGGATTAAGCAGTGAGCTTTCAAAGCAACTCTCACGTCGTTCTAGTGAGAGATGGTTAAAAAGAGCCTATGAACTCAAAAAAATATACTATTCAGTCCATAAAGTTAACTGGATTGATACTTGTAGTATATCCAAAAAAACTTTACAAATATCGTTACAGTTAATAGGTTCTGGAAATGATACAAAACCTGTAATAATGGTAAATATATCTTAGCTCAAATACCCCAAAAGGACTGATTCAAGTGAATCAGTCCTTTTTCAATTTTAACTTAATTTTAAATTAGGAATAGCATTTAAATTCAATTCATTTATTTTTCCTTCAATAAAATTATAATATCCAGCAGAAGCAATCATTGCTGCATTGTCAGTACATAATTTCAAATCAGGCATATAAACATTTACTCCATTTTCTTTGAATTTCATAAACGCTTCTCTAATATAACAATTCGCAGATACTCCTCCCGCCAAAGCAACTGTTTTTAATCCAGTTTGATTTAAAGCTTTTTCAGCATTTTCCACTAATATTTCTGTTACTGTTTTTTCAAAACTTGCACATAAATCCGCCTTATTTATATCAGGATTTTTATGATGTAAATTTATAACAGCCGTCTTTATTCCACTAAAACTAAAATCCAAATTATCAAAATGTGTTTTAGGTAATACTATTGCATCTGGATTTCCGTCTTTTGCAAGCTTATCAACCTTTGGTCCACCTGGATAGCCAAGGCCAACAACTCTTGCTACTTTATCAAAAGCCTCTCCAATTGCATCATCTCTTGTCTTTCCCAAAACTTCAAATTCAGTATAATTTTTTACATGTATCAATTGTGTATTTCCACCAGATGTCATAACACATAAAAATGGTGGTTTCAATTCAGGATATGTTATGTAATTGGCAGCAATATGTCCTTGTATATGGTTTACACCAACTAATGGTTTATTTATAGCAAAGCTCAATGCTTTTGCATATGATAATCCTACCAATAATGCTCCTACTAAACCTGGTCCGTATGTTGGCGTTATTGCATCTATATCTTCAAATTTCACATTAGCTTCTTCTAGTGCTTTTTTTGTTACTCTTGATATTGCTTCAATATGGTTTCTTGATGCTATTTCTGGTACTACTCCACCATATTTTTCGTGTATTGGTATTTGTGTATCTATTACATTTGACAATATCTCTCTTCCATTTTTTACTACTGATACTGATGTTTCGTCACAGCTTGATTCTATTCCTAATGTTAATATATCTTTTTTCATCTTAAATGCTTCCTCTCATTCATTAAAAAATCGGGATTGAAGAACCATCCACCAATCCCTAATTTTTATAATCTAAATATTAATTTTCCTAATGCTAGTGCTCCTTTTGATACCAAACTAATTGCTGGTGTTATTATTGTTCCTGCAATTCCTGTTATCCAAATAAGTACAAATATGATGTAAAATATTTGCTCATTATTTATAAAAAATTCTTTTGCTTTATTTGGTAATAATGGCATTATTATTTTTGAACCATCTAATGGTGGTAATGGTATTAAGTTAAATACTCCAAGTCCAATATTTATTGATATTGTACTTGATATTAATAGCATTATTACTGTTCCAACTGTTGAAACCATAAATGCAGTGCTAGCAAATTTATATATTGCACAGTATATTAGTGTAAATATTATTGCTAGTATAAAGTTCATTAATGGTCCAGCAAGTGAGACTATTGCTTCTCCTTTTTCCATTGATATTTTTCTTGTATAGTTTCTTGGGTCTACTTCTACTGGTTTTCCCCATCCAAATCCTGCTACTAGTAACATTAGTGTTCCTACTGGATCTAAATGTGCAAATGGGTTTAAACTTAGTCTTCCTTGTCTTTTTGCTGTATCGTCTCCTAGTTTATATGCTGCATATCCATGTGCAAATTCATGGAATGTTATTGCTATTAATACTCCTGGTGCACTTATTAGTAATCCTAGTAGTTGCCCTGGGTTTGTTGCGTATTGTATTAATATAAATAATAACATTATTCCTATTATTATATACATTGTTCTTTTATCAAAGTTAAAACTAAACATATTTTTCTCCTTTATTTTTAGTATTTTTAAATTGTATTAATATTATAGCACAATTTTATCTAAAGTCTACACTATATTTTTATTTTGTAGTACAATGTTTGCTGCTGTTGTTGTATGACTTTCATATAACTCAACAATCATCTTTTAAAATCTTCATCATAACTTTTATTTTTTGCCATTTTGAACACTCATTTCCAAGCATATAAAACTATTATAACATCTCTACGCTTTCGTGTCCAAAATCTATCTTAACACCATTCTTTTCTTCCATCATATTTTTTATTCCATCTCCATAATGATGTCCTTGATATATGATATTTTCTACATACATATCCTATATCATTACATTTTCTATACATTTTTACTGCATTTTCTCTGGTTTTTAATTCATGTGGTAAATATCTCTTTATATTTTTTTGATTTTGTGTTATAATATTATTCATAAGTGATTTAAGTCCTTTCGTATTTTTCGAAAAATGCACTTATATAGTGCTACAGTTCACAGCCCTTAAAAATATTATGGATATTGGAAGTGCTTCCTAGGTCATCATATATAATAAACTAAAATTCCTAACAAAATCAAACCATTCCCAACAATCTTTTTCTTAGTAATTTTCTCTCCAAGAATCCTATTACTTAAAATCATAACAAAAATATATCCCAAAGACTCTATAATCGGTTCATTTTTATATGGTACACCTTTTAATCCTAATATAACTAAAATAGTTGAAAGAACCATTAAACCATATCCAGTTATTACATATATATTTAAATATTCCTTTAATATTGAACTATAAGTTTTAGAAGCGCTTTTCTTCAATATAATTTGAGATATAGAACTTACCAAAACTGCTAAAATTAATAAACAAACATATTTACTCATCTTCACTATTCACTATAATTGTACCTACAATTACAATTACTACTCCTATCACATTTTTTATTGTTATCGTTTCATTAAAAATTAATATTGCCCACACAATTGACCAAAGCAATCCCATTGCTTTATTTGCATATGCAACTGAAATATCAAACTTCTTTATCAATTGTTGCCACACAACTGCATACACAGCTAATATAAGCATTTCTAACCCATAATACAATATAAATTTGAATGACATAAACTCTTGTCCTGATGCGAATTTAGCAAATACTGTTGATAATGTATATATTGCAATAACTATTTGTAGTATAAAAATTTCCTTTAACTTTGTTTTCTTTTTTACTTCATTTTCCATATAATCCCTCTTTTGTTATATTGCTAAAATATAATATCCATATCTTGTTGAACTATCAACTATTTTATGTGAATTTATTTCTTCTATTGGACTCACATAATAAATACACTCTGGCTTTTCTTTTTGTATTTTTTCCAATTCTTCAACATCTTCTCTTGAAAAGATAAATTTAATAACTGCCTTTCTTGGCTCAACAATTTTTGTAAAATCTGGTGCATTTCCTAAAGCAACATCAATTACCATTTTTAAGAAATCATATCCTGTAGAAATTTGTACTAGGTCTGAACCAATACAATCTCCACCCATTCTTGCACCTATCTCTATAATTTTTATTTCTCCATTAGGAGTAATTTTGAACTCTGCATGTGATGCACCATTTTCTATTTTCAAACTATTTAGACCTGCAAATATTTCTTTTTCTACTTTCTTCATTATTTCTTTATCTAATCCCGCAGGTTGGATATGTCCTGTTTCTATAAAATGTGGTGCACCTGTTGTTTGCTTTCTAGTTACTGTAAGTAATGTATGCTTTCCTCTATAAGAAATACTTTCTGCACTAAATTCTTCACCTTCAATATATTCTTCTATAATTGCTTTTCTTTCAAAAGATACGTTTATAGCATCTTCAACAGCCTTTTGCAACTCTTCACCATCTAAGTTCTCTATTTTAGTAATTGACCTACTTCCTGACCTATCTGTTGGTTTTACAATAATTGGCAAATTCATCTTACTTATTTGTTCTAAAGTATTTGTATCAAATTTTGATGTTTCAATAAATTTAGGAACAGATACTTTATTGGCTTGAAAGGCTTGTCTCATTTTATATTTATTAGTAGATATTTGTGTACATTCTAAACTATTACCTGTAAGTCCTAATTTATCTGCTAAATAATTTACTGTTAATGTTGCCAAATCAGACGCAACTGAAATAACTGCATCTGGTTTTATTTTCTTACATTCTTCTAGAATTGAGTCTTTTTCTACTATACTTATTGGATAAAAGAAATCTGCAAATTTTGCTCCAACAGCCCCTTCTTTCCATGCAAATACATGTGTTTCATATCCCAATTCTTTTGCTTTTTTAATAAGTGGCATTTGAAAATTATTTGCTCCTATAATAACTATTTTTTTCATAAAAAATTCTTCCTTCCAAACTTGCAATTAGTTCTTGTAAAATTTTTTAATTGCATCTATTACTTCATCTTGTTCTTTTCTTGTTAATCCATAATACATTGGTAATCTCACAAGTTTCTCACTTTCTGAAGTTGTATATTTATCTTCTCCAAAAAATCTTCCAAATCTCATTCCTGCAGGAGAAGTATGTAATGGAATATAATGAAAAACAGCTTGAATTCCTTTTGATTTTAAATACTCTATTAGCTTTGTTCTTTCTTCTAAATTTTTTGCCTTTATGTAAAACATATGTGCATTATGTTCGCTATATTCTAGTACATATTGTAATGTTATACATCCATCTTTTTCTAATTCTTTAAGTCCATCTTTGTAGTAATTCCATGAAGTTAATCTGTCATTATTTATCATTTCTGCATCCTTAAGTTGAGGATATAAATATGCACAATTCAATTCACTTGGTAAATATGATGAACCATAATCAACCCAAGTATATTTATCGATTTCTCCTCTAAAGAACTTATTTCTGTTAGTTCCCTTTTCTCTGATAATTTCTGCTCTTTCTATTAGCTCTGGATCATTAATTACAATTGCTCCACCTTCACCCATACTATAATTTTTTGTTTCATGGAAACTGTAACATCCTAAATCTGCAATTGTACCTAAATACTTATCCTTGTATTTAGCCATAACACCTTGTGCAGAATCCTCTACTACTTTTAAATTGTGTTCTTTTGCAATTTTCATTATCCTGTCCATATCTGGTGAAATACCCGCATAATGAACAACAACAATAGCTTTAGTTTTAGATGTTATAGCTTCTTCTATTTTATTTTCATCTATATTCATTGTTTTTGGATTTATATCAACAAAAACAATTTTTGCACCAACCATTACAAATGCATCTGCAGTTGATACAAATGTATATGATGGAAGTATTACTTCATCTCCTGGTTGTATATCTAACAAAATTGCAGCCATTTCTAATGCAGATGTACATGATGTTGTTAATAATATTTTTTGTGCATTAAACTTTTCTTCCATTAATTTACTACATTTTTTTGTAAATTCTCCATCTCCGCAGATTTTTCTATTTTCTGCAGCCTTCTTTATACAATTAATTGATTCATCCATATAAATTGGAATATTAAAACCTATCATATTTCATCTCTTCTTTCTATAACTTTTTATATGTTGGTATTACATATGTAAATATTGCCTCAAAAGATATTATTATTACAAGTAAAATTAACACTAAAACAATAATTTTTTTCATCCTTTGTGATTTAATAAATTTTTCTAACACTGTTTCTATCCCAGTAACCACAAAATATGTAAATGGTACTATAATTCCCATTATATATCTACCTTGTGGCTGAAAATCGCTTGTGTAGGAATATATTATACTTAAAACAATTGGAATTATTAATGCTATTACAAATATATAATTTAACAAATATTTATTTTTTTCCTCACTTTTATAAAAAAATAATTCTTTAAACTTTAATATACATCCAATCCCTCCAATTAACCATATTAAAAAATATGAATAATATATTTTATTTGACATAATTATTGAATGATACCCAAATATGCCTACAAAACTTCTTATCACAATCTTTATCCATTTATCATCATATAACATATGCCAAAGGCTTTCTCCTCTGTTTTGTGGTGTTTTTCTAGTCGATGGTTTATAATTCTCCATTGCATATTTGTCACCATATTCATTTTGTGTTCTAGTTCCCAATATGTCACCATCATATATTATTGCATTTCTAACAAACCACCATCCTGCTACAGCAAATGCCACAAGTGAAACTATTATTGCTTTTTGCGTTATATCTTTTACTTTCACTTTATTTAATACTGTTGATATCAAACAAATTATTACACTACAAAATATATATCCATATGCATTATAATATGTTAAAGCACAAAATCCAATAGCTAGTCCTAATAACACACAATATTTTGTTTTCCAATTACTCTCCAATCCCAAAATCCATAAATAAATTATCATTGTAGTTGCCAGTATGGCAGTCGAATCATTATTTATATATGACGCCAAGAACGCTGTTATAGGTTGAAATGCAATTATAGAAACAAATAAATATTTATATTTTTCCTTATCTTTAAATAATTTATCTGCAATTTTTATTACAAAATATATTGATAAAGTCATACTTATTGTACTAACAAGTCTTGCCGAAACAACTAAAGCAAATTGATTTGTTGTAAATATTGATGCTATTTTCATAAACATTGCACAAATCATATATGTAAGAATTGGTTGAAAAGCATATGAAATTCCCCATATAGGATTTCTTATGCTCTCGTCTCTTCCATCTGGTATAGAATTATGTTCAGAAACATACTTACATATATCCCATTTCATTCCTTCATCAGGGCATGAATTATATGGTTGTGAAATTGTCCAAATTAAATAATAACCAAATAATCCTAATAAAAATATCATTAATATTAATTGTTTGTGTTTCTTACATTTCTCCACTACTTCATCTATCATCATTATTTTTCAACCATTTTACCTTTCTCTACTTTTTCTATAATATATGGTGGTCTTTTTCGTGCAGCATCAAAAGTTCTCCATAAATACTCTCCTAAAATTCCTATAGAAAGCATTGTAATTCCAAATCCAATTAACATAATTATTATAATTGACGTATATCCTTCAACATCAATAACACCTGTCATTCTTTTATATACGATAACTATCAACCAAATTATTGCTGTAAAAAAGCTAAAAAATCCAGCTATTGTTATCAATTTTATTGGAAAATATGAAAAGCTCAATAATGAATCATATACTAATTTTACTTTTTTAGATAAAGTCCATTTTGACTTTCCTATTTCTCTTTTTTTTCGAATATATGGTACTGTCGCAGTCTCAAAACCCGCCCATAAAATTTGACTCATTAAAGATGTATTACATTCTTGCATTTTTACTAAAAAATCAATAACTTGTCTATCTATTAAAAAGGAATCAAACCCTCCTTTTGGCATATTATGCAATGCTAATTTTCTCATCAAAAAAGCATACAAATTAGAAAATGCCTTTTGTGTAACAGGTTCATCTCTATCAGCCCTTACAGCTAAAACAACCTTATTTCCTTCTTCGTACTTTTTCATCATATCTAATATCATTTCAGACGGTTCTTGTAAATCAGCTGCTTTTCTTACAGCGCAATCTCCTGTACATTGTGATAATCCCGCTAAAATTGCAGCATGTTCACCAAAGTTTCTTGATAACCTCATAATTTTTACATTTGAATCTATTTTAGCTAAATCTTGCATCACCTTATAAGACCCATCTTTTGAGCCATCATCCACTAATATTAATTCATATTCAGTTTCAGTTGGCATCTTTGTAAATACTTTTTCCTTCAAATCTGCATACAATGGCAAAAGATTGTCATGATTGTAATATACTGGCACTACTATTGAAATTTTTTTCATTTTTTATTTCACCTTATTTCTATCTTTATTAACCTTTGATATTCTACCACAATAAAATAACTAGGTCAATAATATGAATAATTAATAATTTTGTAGTACAATCTCACAAAATGAGTTTCAGTTTTGTAAGACAATACTAATCAAATCTAAATATTAATTTTCATAAATATCATCATTTATTTTTAATACCATTCTTCTATAATGTGTTTTAAAGCCTAATCTTTCATATAAATCTCTTGCAATATTATCTCCGATCACCTCTAATGTCATATCTTTATTTTGTTCTCTAGCCATATCAATTATCTTATTCAAAGCTATCGTTCCAATCCCTTTATTTCTATTCTTTTCATCAATAAAAAACCTATACAAATATAATTCTTTATCATAATTTTTTATTCCTATAAATCCTACCATTTCATTATCATTCATAATTTTATAGTATTCTTCATTTTTATCAAATTTTAATTCTTCTGGTTTTATAATTCTTAATTGATAAACATCATCTACTGTATTATGATGTTTCCATTCTTCTATAATCCACTCTCTAAAGAAGTCGTTATTTTCTTTGATTAATTTTACATTGTTCTCCATTTCAATTCTCCTTTTTTATTTTGCCTTTTATATAAATACTGTTCTGTCTTTCTTAAATAAATTGCAGAAATTATCAAGAAAAACATCAAGATAGAAATTGCTATTGAAAGTATATTTACATTATAAAAATAATTATATAAAATATATACCAAACCATAACTTATAATTTGTCCTATTATCATATAAATATTAAAAGTCATTATATGTTCTTTTCTGTATTTTTCTAAATTATCAACTTTAATTGCAGCATAAACGGCACTACAAGATTCAGATTCAATTATTGTTCCAAAAGAATTCATTAATATATAATAAATCAATAGTGTAATAAAATTCGTATTAAATACAACCATTAATGAGGATATAAATATTATAATAGCCATATATGGATAAAATTTTTTATTAATATTCTTATTATTTATTACTTTCAATATTTGTAATGAAATAATTGATATAATTGCAAACATTGTATTATAACTTCCAAAACTCAATTCAGTTCCCAATCTCAAAAATAATACAATTGGTAATAATTCTGTCATTGCTCCTTGCGATGATATTCTTCTAAAAAACATACATTTATAAATATCTTTCAAACATATCTTATCTTTTGCTACTTTCCAAAATTCTCTTAAATTCATCTTTTCATCTTGAACTGTAAAATCTTTAATATTCGATGCTATTACTATAATTAACATTGTTTCTAATCCTAAAATTATAAATAATACATTATATGAAAATTTCTCAATTACAAATCCTGAAAATATTGGTGTTAATACTGTTGTGATATTCTCCAATATGTTTAAATTTGCTAAATAACTACTCATTGATTTATTAGTGTTTGAACCTATTACAATTAGTTCATATGGTACAGCATAGAATGTAGATTTCATTGTATCTAATGTTTTTATTAGATATATATATTTAACAACGTTTTCTTTAAGTATTATTAATAAAATAATACATATTACACTTAGTACAAAACTTGATTTATAAAATATTCCTGCATTTTTAGAGTTTATTATTTTTAACGATATGTATTCTAATATAAAAGCTAATATAACTGAGTATACTGTATATTTCAGTATAAAGTTCATATCATTATTGACTATTTTTAATATGTATATATTAAAAAATAGTGAAAAAAATACACTTAAAAATTTTCTTAAAAATGCAATTATTGCTATATATTTTCTATTTGTTTGCTCCATCATTTTCTCCTTTGAGTTATTTATATTCATATTCTTTAATTTCACAATTATTTATTTTTACACTTTGAACATATCCATCTTCATCAATTCCATTAAAATATGCATTAATTGCTCTACAAGTCCCTCCATGTGTAACAAGTAATATATTTTTATCTTTGTATTTTTCTTTTATTTCATCCAATAAATCCCACACTCTTTCACATATATCTCTCATAGATTCTATATTTTGTTCATTAAAATTTAAATAATAATTACTTATTGCATGTGTATTATCACCAAATATTTTTTTCCATTCATCATCTGTTTTTCCTTCAACATTTCCAAAGCCTCTTTCTATTATTCTTTCATCACTGATAATTTGACAGTTTATAGCTTCATTTATTATTTCTGCTGTTTTTCTTGCTCTTTTTAGTGGAGAACATATTATTAAATCTATTTTATAATTATCTATTTGTTTTTTGGTTTGTTTTGCTTGTTCTATTCCAGTATCATTTAACTCTATATCTGTCCTTCCTTGGGCTTTTCCTGCTAAATTCCAATCTGTCTGTCCATGTCTCATAACATATATTTTCATTATTTCAACTCCCCATATCCATCATATATTGTTTTATTACTCTTTAAAAATTCTTTTATATTTTTTTGTAACCTTGTTACTTCCGATAATTCATTATAATTATCGCACTTTTTTAAATTAAATACAAAATTTAAAACATCATCTATTCCATTTTCAGAACTTTGTATATCAAATAGTTCTTGAAATTTTCTAATATTAGAGTTTTCATCTAGCATTTCTGATATTTCTTTACTTAATAGCCATGATTCACAAATGTATTTTGGATTTTCTATATTATAGTATTTTTTTATTAATTTTCTTGAATTTTCTATGGAGTCTTTTACATCTTTTATATCAAGTTTATTCCCTGCTGGTATATGTATTTTTACTTTATCATTACTTGTTGGTTCAAATTGTAGTCTTCCACATTCTATTAGTCTTCCATTTATAAAATATGTTCCCCATAGCATCTGTGAAATCCTGATTCCATTATAATGCTTATTTACAATATCATTTAACAAACATTCTTTTATTCTTTGCTTTTGTTTTTTTATTTGTTCATCATCAAAATCATATTTTTTGATGGTTTTTATATGATATTCAAATCCTAATAGTAATAATATATTCGTTATAAATGGATTTACTTTTTGTCCAAACAAAATATTTATGTCTTTTTCATTCCATAATTCTTTAAATTTTCCTGTTTCGTCTGTATATAGAATTTCATATATTTCTTTTGCTTTTATATATATATTTTTTTGTCTTATGATTTCATCTATACATATGTTACATTTTTCTTGATAATCAGCATCTTTTATTAAATAATAATCTAGTGCTTCCTTAATTTTTTCTTTGTTAAATAACATTTTCATTCTATCCTTTTATCTCATTTTGATTGTTCATCATTTTTTTCACCTATTGTTTTTGAAAGTAGTGCTATATTAGCTGTATTGAGAGATTGTATGCTCATTTGCATTATGTCTATTATTACTCCCATTGCTCCTATTGCTCCTACTGCACTTGTTCCTAATGTTGTTACAACAAGAGTATCTATTAATGTCATTAAAAGATTTACAAAATTCTCAAAAGCTATTGGTAATGATATTTTTAGTTGTTTTTTTGCGGTTAATTCTTCGTTCATTTTTCCTCCTATATAGCTGTGAATGGTAACCTATAAATTATCTTTTATACTAGGGAATAAATCGTAAAGATTAAATCCTAATTGTTCATCAATATATTGCTTTAATTTATAAGCTTCTTTTATATGATATTGAGTATTTTCATAAACACCTTTTCTAATTATTAAATCTATCAATCTCTTATCAATAGTCATAATAGTATCAGTACACATCAAATCACATAAATTTATTATTTTTTCATATATTGTATATTCATGATTTTTTATAAATTCTGTTCTAAATGGTATATTTTTTGGTATACCTCCGGCTACGCAATTAACATCATTGTTCAAATAAGAGTGTGTTAAGCAAACATTTGCATATTCATCATCATATCCTACTTCTTTTAAGTACTTATATCCGTTTATTACATGTTCTTTAAATTCTCCTACTGCTTTACCTATATCGTGTATGTATCCAAGTGTTTTTGCATAATCTACATCTAAGTTTAATTTTTCTGCTATTTTTCCTGCCGAATCTCCTACACAAATTGAATGATTTATCCAGTGGTCATCTGATGTTTCTTTTCTGGCTTCTTCCAACATTTCTCTTGCTTTTTCTACTGTTAATTTCATATTTTTCTCCTTTTTAGACTATTCTCCTAATTTTCTAAATAAGTCATTATATATCTTATTAGCATCTAAATAATTAACAAATGTAACCTCATGTCTATTTTTCGTTAACTTATATGATGTATCATCATTTATAATAGGACAACTGATTTTTTCTGTCTCAAACCATGTTCTGTTTATCATATATGCAATAACGCTTATATCCCAAATCACTCTTCTTTCTTTTATTTCGTGGTAAGTATCATTTACAAATCTTTGGCACAAATAATCACATAATTCACTTTTTCCTTTTAAAAAATGTTCTAATTCATATATTGAAGTCATTAGATTTGATGCCACATTTCTAGCCGGAATTACAGTTAGTTTTACTTTTGATTCAAATACTTCTCTAACAGCTTGTATATCATGTCTAAAATTTGATTCTTTATGATTTGTTTTTAGAAAACTAGGTCCTCCTAAACAAATAACTTCTATATTTTTTATAATTTCTGGCGCTTTTTTTATTGCCAATGCAACATTTGTGATTTTTCCAATTGCTAATATATATGTTTTTTCATTTTTATTTGCTATTTCTATTATTTTATTTACTGCATCATTACTTTCGTCGTAACCATTACACATGTAATCTGTCGAACCCTTAAACACTTTATTTTCTGTTTTAAATTTCAACCAATTACATATTTTTAATATTTCGTTATAGCTTTTTTCTGCTAATTCCTCAATTGTTTCTTTTCCATCATCTCTTGAAAACGGTGCTACTGTTATTGCTTCAATATTAAATTTATCTTGATTCTTTAATAAGTAAGCTAGTGCGAATTGGTCATCACATTCATTGTATGTGTCTGTATCAAGTATTACATTAACTTTTCTCTTATAGTTTGTGATAAATTCATAAATTTCTTTCCAATTATGAACTCTTGTGATTTCTTTTTCTTCTCTATTACAAGGCTTGTCCATTATAAGTGTTGTTATATTATTTTCAAAACAATCTCTACAAATCCCAGCTGAATCATCTATCATTATATCAATATTATTTTCAAAGCATTTTCGTGTTTTCCCATTTTTATCATTTTTGTATGAATTTGTGAATACTAATTTATCATATGGTATTTTTTTATCTGCTAACCATTCTTTTGTCATATTGTAAGGATCTGCATATTCTCCATTGTCTCTACCTGTAATAATTACAATTGTATGTCCATCTTCTTTTAGCTTTTCAATATATTCTTTTGCACCTTCTATTACGTCTAAGCTTTTAATTATTCTTTCAATATTTTTCAAATAAAATGACCACACTTCATCATCTGACCAATCAAACATTCCATTTGTCATGTGTGCTTCTGGATTAACTATTCCTGTATTTCTTAGTTCTTTATCATGTTCTAAAAATTCTTTTTTTAGAACTTCATCAAAATTTGATATTACATTATCTATATCTATTCCTATGTTCATTTTTTACCTCTCTCAATCATTCTTTATTATTTAATGTTTCTACTCTATTTTTAGAAGTATCAATATTCTTCTATTTCATATAAATTTCTGTATTCTTCGCAATTTTTCATTAATTCTGTATGTGTACCAGATGCACATATTTTATGATTATTTACTACAAAAATATTATCAGAATTTACTATTGTACTCAATCTATGTGCAACAATTATAACCGTATGATCTTTTGATAATTCTTTAATAACATTTTTGATTTTTTCTTGATTACTATTATCCAAGGAACTTGTTGCTTCATCTAATAGAATTATTTTTGATTTCTTTATTAGTGCTCTTGCAATAGCAATTCTTTGTTTTTGTCCTCCACTTAAAATCACTCCATTTTCGCCAACCATGGTGTCATATCCTTTTTCCATTGAAGTAATCACATCATGTATTTGAGCTTTTTTGCATACCTTAATTATTTCTTCATCTGTTGCTGTTGGATTTGCTAATTTTATATTATCTTTTATTGATAAATTAAAAATATATGGCGATTGTGAAACAACGGAAATGCTATTTTTTATTGTTTTTTCTGATAAGTCATTTATATTATAATTATCTATCAAAATTTTTCCGCTATTTACACTATATCCCTTACTAATTAATTTCAAAATTGTTGATTTTCCTTCTCCACTTTTTCCTACAATTGCAATCATTTTATTGGGTTCTATTTTAAAGTTTAGGTTTTTAAATAATTCTTTTGAATTATATTGAAATTCTACATTATCAAATTCTATATTTCCATTTATGTCATTAACTTCCATTGTTCCATAATTTTCTTTACTAAAAGACTTATATGTAATTATATCAAAAACTCTTGATGCAGATACTTTTCCGTCTGCTAGTTTTTCTCTTATTTCTGATATATAACTTATCAAATTTAATACCTTGTTTTTATATAAGAAAATTATTAAAAATGAACTTACTTGAAGTGAATTATTCATAATAAAATATATTGATAACAGAATAAATATAAAGTCCAAAATATGCTGAAATACTGCAATCCACCTGTTCCAAGTTCTTCTAGTATGTATGCATTTAATTTCTGCCTTTATGGTCTTCAATTGTGTTTCATTAGCTTCTTTCAAAACTACGGATTTTAAATTCAAGTCTTTTATTTCTCTTATACCTCTTATAATATCAGTATATAACCCAACATTTTTTTCGTCTTTTTCCTTATAATCTTTTTTAGTTCTTTTATAATAAAATAATTTTTTTGATGTTAACATATATACTAATATTATGTTTAAAATTAAAAACATTCCTAAATATAAGTTAAGATATAATACATAAATTATAAAACTTACATTTAATATTACTCCTGATAAGTCATCTGTTATATAATCAAATAACTCCGATAATTCTGTTGTATCTTTATTTAATCTTGATATAAAAATTCCTGAATTTGTATTATCAAAATTTTTAACTTCAAAATTTGTTAAGCTTTCTAGCATGTCTTTTTTTAAGTCAAAGTTTACTTTTCCATTTAGTTTTAATACTACCCTAGACCATAAATTAGTTACAATTTCAATTACAATTCTTAATATTAGCAAGAATAGTGCTATTTTTATTATATTATTTTTGTCAAATTCTTCAAAAAATCCAAGCATTTTTCCTTCATATATTGGTGATAATAACGAAATTCCTGCATATGCTAAACTTAATATTATTACTCCTATTGAAAGCATTTTATATTTCTTATAATATTTTAGTAATTCAATTAAATTTTTTGTATCTTTTTTCATTTTTTTCTCCGTTTTTTGTTCAATTTATTTCTTATAAATTATAGTGTTTTTTCGTATATAAATGCTTTTTCAGATGTAATCTGTCCTAATATTCCATATTCTTTATTTTCTATTATTGTTTCATAAATTTTTTTGCATCCGCATCTTTCATAAAATTTATAATTACAAGATTCATCTGTTAATATTTGTAGATTTTTCATATTGTCCTTTTTAGCCATTTCAAATATTTCAAATAATAATTTTTTTCCTATGTTTTTCTTTCTATAATTTTTATCTACTATAAGAATTGAAACTTCTCCATCAAAGTAATTTTCTAATTCTTCTGGTACATAATTATAATTATTATCATATTTATTAAGAGCATCTTTATTTTTTATTTTTTTGCTTTTTCTCAATATATTTCCAATTGTTTTATATATTTTCTTTTTTATTATTTTCTTGTGTGAACTTTGCTTTGAATACCCACAAAATCCAATTAGTTTATTACCTGATTTATAAGTTACAATTTGTTCACTTTCTTCTAATAAATCCATTAGATATATCCATGCACAAATATTTCCTTCTGCTCCTGCCTCTTTTTTGCCTAAATCCCATTTATTTACTTCATATACTTAATCACAAATTCTGTACCTTTGTCAAGCTCTGATTTGCAACTTATCATACCATTATTTTTTTCAATAATATTCTTTGCAAGAGCAAGTCCAATACCGACACTGTTTTCAGAAGAATTTTTTCCCTTATAAAATCTTTCAAAAATATGTTTTAAATCTTCTCTTGATATGCCTTCTCCCTCATCTCTTACTATTATTTTTGTAAACAAAGTATTTTCTTCATACTTTATAAAAATATTTCCATTATCTTTGTTATGTTCAATGCAATTTTTAATAATATTTGTAACCGCTTCTTGCTGCCACTTATAATCTCCAATAAATGAAGCATTTTCGTTCCCTTCAATAACAATTTGTTGATTTTTAATTTCAATTGGTATTTCTAAGTTTTTAATTATTTCATCAATAAATCTTTTTAAATTAATTTTTTCTTCATAAAATTGTACTACATTTGCATCTAATTTTGATAATTTTAACATTGATATAACCAGCCAGTTTATCCAGTCAACCTGTTTACTAATTTCAAATATAAATTTTTGTTTTGTATTTTCATCCATATTGGGATTATCCTTTAAATTATCAAGCATTATAGTTATTGATGTTAAAGGTGTTTTTAGTTGGTGTGATATATCTTCAACAGACATCTTTATATTTTCCTTGTCTTTTTTTGATATTTCACTTTCTTCTCTAAGCATAACTGTAATTTTATATAATTCGTTTTTTAGGTTACTTAACTCATCTTCACTATTTTCATTTATGTCCAAATCATATTTTCTATTTTTTATTTCATTTATATATTCTGTAATTTGTTTTATTTTTCTATCTCTTTTCTTCAAATATGTAAAGGTAATAATCATCCATAAGATATTAAATATTATTATTAATATAATATTTGATATTAAATTTTGTTTCATTTGTTTTTGTACTAATAATATAGAATTTGTTTCATTTATATCAATTCCATATTTTTCAAGTTCTGCTTGTCCTTCTTGATATTCTTCACTATTTTGTTGTGAATTTAATATTTCTATTATTTTTCTTGTGTCTATCTCTGGCTCTTGTTGCATTATTATTCCTATTATGTCCGCTATTTTTTTGTTTGCTGTGATTGTTACTTTTTTGTATTGGTTATATGTTTGAATTGTAATCAGTATGCTTGTTACTATTGTTAATATTACCATTGGTAGTATTAAGTATTTTATATTTTTGTTTTTTAAGTATTTCATTCTAATCTCCTATCCTATATCCAAGTCCTCTAACAGTTTTTATAATTGAATCATCTCCTAATTTTTCTCTAATTCTTTTTATATAAACTGTCAAAGTATTATCATTAACAAAATTTCCAGCAACATCCCATATTTTTTCTAGTAACTGCTCTCTTGTAATCAATTTATTTTGATTTGAAAACAACATAAATAAAATTCTGTATTCTAAACTTGTAAATATAATTTCTTCATTATCCTTGTATACTTTTGCAGATGATGTATCTATTTTTATATTTTTATATTGAATTATGTTACTATTTTCTTCTTTTTGACCATATCTTCTTAAAACTGATTTTATTCTTGATATTAATTCTCGGGTTCTAAATGGTTTTACAATATAATCATCTGCTCCTAAATCTAAACCTAGAACAACACTTGTTTCTTCATCTTGTGCCGTTAAGAATATTACTGGTGTGTCCTGTTTTTCTTTTATTTCTTTGCATATATCAAATCCATTTCCATCTGGTAATGATACATCTAATAAGACTATATCTATTTGCTCTTGTTTTATCTTTTCTCTGCTTTCTTCTACATTTTTAGCTGTTATTACTCTAAAATTTTCTTGCTCTAATGAATATTTTAATCCCATTATTATTGTTTCGTTGTCTTCTACTAATAATATTTTTTTCATGTTTCTACTCCATTTTTTTATATTGTTTTTTTGCATTATCAATTTCATATTCTAATGAATATAAATCATAATATTTTACTATTTAAATATAGCATATAACATAAAAAAATGGAAGAGGCACAACCATTTTAGTTGTGCCCTTGTTACTATTATTTAACAAATAAACTTCTTATTTTTTTTATAACATAATGACTGCCACCACTACTATTATTTTGAGTATTTTCAACCATACCAATGATAAGCATATCATTTGCATTTGGATTACTAGCTGAATAATTAACAGTAAAACAGTCAAACCAGCCTAGTGTACCACTCTCTGTATCCGTACTTGAATTTTTCAACTCTGCTGTACCAGTTTTTCCAGCAATAGTAACACCTGAAATTTTCATATCATTTGCCGTTCCCTCAGGATTCTCAACAACTTGAATCAAATCATTTTTAACAGAATTTGCAGCATCTGATGTAAATACATTTTCCTTTAAATATTCAGATTTACCATTTTGATATTCTATATATGGTTTGACCATATTTCCATTATTAGCAAAAGCAGAATATATTGATGCCATATGTATTGGATTAACTAATATATCTCCTTGACCATATCCTGAATCAGCTAATTTCTTTTCATTCATATCAGCTTTTCCTGAATTAGAATATTGTGACTTTTTAAATGTCAATGGAAATTTAATCAATTCATCAATATTTTCATTAAATCCTAACTTGTCTAAATTTGAACAAAAAGTATCTGTTCCAATTTGCATTGCTGCTTGACCAAAGAATATATTATCAGAATGTATTAATGCATTTGATATATTTTTTGCTCCACTATATGCTGTTAATGTTGTTATATAAACATCTCCCCAACTTGAATTTTTTTGCCACTTCAATCCTGAATAATTGAATGTTGTGTCTGTTGTAAGTTTTCCAGATGTTAGACCAATAGCAGCTGTTATAGGTTTAAATGTTGAGCCCGGACAATAGCTTTGTAAGAATCTGTTATATAAAGGTTTTCCTGTATCATCATTAAGTTCTTTCCATTTTTCATTTGTTAACCCTAATACAAAGTCATTTGAATTATATGATGGTGTACTTACTGTTGCAAGTAATTCTCCTGTTGTTGGATTCATAACTACAAAAAATCCTTTATCTGTTTTCATCTGATTATACAATTGTTTTTGTATTGTTGAATCTATTGTCAATTTTACATCAGTTCCATCTTTTTTATCTTGTATAGCTAGTGTTTTCAATTTGTTTCCGTTTTCATCAATTATATAAATTTCTGTACCATCTATTCCTCTTAAAGTATCTTCATATGCTTGTTCTAATCCAGCTTTTCCTATTATACTACTTGAACTATAACCTTTTCCTTCTTTTTGTTTTAACTCTTCTGCACTAATAGCTTGAACATAACCAATTAGATGTGCGGCCTCTTCTCCAAGTGGATACACTCTCGCATCAACACTTGTTATTTTAATTCCAGGTATCTGTAATAATTTTTCTTTTAATTCTGTATTATCTGCTGAAACTTTTTTAATTGGTACAAATGTATCATCTTTCACATATGAAGCAGAAATTTGTGTATTTATGTAATCTGTTGAAACACCCGTCAATTCAGATATTTTGCTTATATTTGTTTCTTTGTTTTCTCCTAATTTACCAGGTACAATTCCAACATTAGAAATGCTACCATTTTCAGCAAGTTTCAAGCCATTCCTATCTAGAATTTCTCCTCTTTTTGCTGTTAAACTTGAAACTCTTACTTTATCTGTACTTCTTAATTCCGGAAAAATCATACTAGATGACCAGTTTATTTTGTATTCTTTATCTTCTTTTACTAATTTTGCTGTGTTTGTAAAATTTATTGTTCCAGCTGATGTTGACATTGTTTCAGTATATGGAATTTTATATGTATTACCTTCTTTTGTTTTTTCAGATTGTGTTATTTTTATGTCATAAGCATCAATTCCTTCATATATGTTTTTGTTTCTTTTTACAAAGTCTTCTTTTGATATTTGTAATTTTGAACTTTCTGAAATCATATTGTACATTTCGTCATATTTCTGTTCATTTAATAATTCTATGTATGCACTTAATGCCTCTTCTGGCTTTGGTGCGTTTTTGTTAGTTATATATATTGCTACACCTATTATTGCTATTATTACTATTAATGTTATTATTGTAATTATTATTTTCTTGTTTTTCATAAAAATACATCTCCTATTTATATTTTTGGGTAAAGTTCAATCAATTTAACAACGTTTCCATTATAGTTGAACTTCTTAAAAAGGACACTATAAAGAATTCAAAAGTTCTTCTTTGTCTCTAACTCCAACAAATCTTTTTTCTTCTTTACCATTTTTGAAAATAATAAAAGTTGGAATACTCATAACATTATATTCAACTGCTATATCTGAGTTTTCATCAACATTTATTTTACCAACTTTTGCCTTTTCATTTAATTCTGTTGCTAATTCTTCAACAATTGGTGCCATTGCATTACAAGGTCCACACCAATCTGCATAAAAGTCAACTAATACTGGTTTTTCTGAATTCAAAACCTCTTTTTCAAAATTTTCTGAACTTAATTTTAGTTCCATTATAATTCCTCCTTTATATCTTTATATAATAAAATTTCAAACTATTTTAATACTGCAAGTCCTGCTTTTGTTCCTTCATACACAGCTTTTGATACTTGATATAATCCTCCTGTACAATCACCACATGCAAATAACCCTTTAATTGATGTTTGCATGTTTTCATCAACAACAATTTTATCATTGTTTACTTTTGCACCAATTCTCTTTGCAAAATCAGTACTTCCAGCAACACCTTGTGCAATAAACACTCCATCTATTTTCATTTTTGTATTATCTTCAAAATCAATTTCTTCAACTTTATTTTCTCCGCTTTATTTCTCTTATTTCTTTTGTATTAATATCAATATTTTCAACTCTATATTCTGGTGCTTGTCTACCATTTGTCAAAATTGTTATTGACCTTGCAATGTTTTGCAAATCCATTGCCTCCGCAATTGCATAGTCTCCGTTTCCAATTACAGCAACATCTTTATTTTTGTAAAAAAAGCCATCACAAATTGCACAATAACTAATTCCTTTACCTTCATACTTGTCCATATTTTTTATATTTGGTTTGTTCTTTTTGTTTCCAGTTGCAAGTATAACTGATTTTGCTTCAAATTCATTATTTAAAGTTCCAACCTTAAATATATGTCCTTTTTCGTTTAGATAGTCTGCTTGAATATTTGTAACTTCATCTTTTATAACTTCTGCACCTATATTTTGTGCTTGTTTAATTCCTATTTTGTACAAATCTTCGCCATTTATTCCATTTTCAAATCCATAATAGTTTTCTATCTTTTTTGTTTTTTCTAATGCCGATTCTTCTTTATATATTATCAATGTTTTTAAGTTTCTTCTTACTGTGTACAAGCTTGCAGATATTCCTGCCGGTCCAGCTCCTACAATTATTACATCATACATTTTTTACTTCTCCTTACAATGTCCTTTGAGTGACATTAAGTTTATTTTACAACAATTCCTAGTAATTTAGATAATTCCACTGCTTGGAATTGATTAACAATCATACCTTTTAAATCATCTTTATCAACTACAAAACCTTCAATATTACAAGTACTGAAATCAATTCCTTTTAAATTTGTCCTAAATATTTGAGTTCTATATAATTCACAATCATTAAACTTAACATTTTTTAACTTACATTCTTCGAATGATGACATTGCCAAATTCGTTTCTTCAAAATTTGTTTCTTTTATATTTGAATTTGACAGATTTGAATATTCTAAGTTAGATTGCTTTATATTCATTTTATAAATACTTGTATCAACAAATTTTGCTCCAATAAATTTACAATTCAAAAAGATGCATTTCACGAAATTTGATTCACTAAAATCTGTATTTGAAAAGTCACAGTCTTTAAAAATTGTGTTTGTAAAATATACATTGATAAATTTTGAATCTGTACATTTGCAATTTTCAAATATACAATTTGTTATTTCTATTTTTTCTGTTGTTATATTTTCAACACTATTTCTGAATTTATACAATCTTATATCGTTATATTTGCTTATTTCTTTAATTATTGTACTTTCAATCTCTTCTGTTTCTTTATACTCCATTGTTTTTCCCTTCTTTAAACATTTTTGTGCAACATATCTGTCTCATTATTGGATTGTTTTTAACACAATAATTTCAAAGGACACATTACTAAAATATTTTAGGAATAAATATTATTAATCCTATGATTGCAGAGGCAATTGCTGAAACTAAAACAGCTCCTGCTGCAACATCTTTTGCTATTTTTGCTTGTTGATTTTTTTCTTTTGTTATTAAGTTAACTGTGTTTTCTATTGCTGTATTTATTAATTCCATTGATATTACTAGTCCAAATAATAATATACATATTATCCATTCTATTGTATTTATTTTTAGCATTATTCCAAATATTATTACAAGTATCATTATAGTTATATGTATTTTCATATTTTGCTCTTCTTTTATTCCTATCAATATTCCTTCAAACGCATATTTAAAGCTTTTTATGAGTTTTTTCATTTTCTATCTTTTCCTTTCTTGATTCTTACTATATTTTACTAAATTTCTTTTTATTTATCAATAATTAATTTCAAAAAAAGGTGTTTAAAAGGGAGCGCTATGTGCTACTCCCTTTTTCACCCTGTAAGAAGTCTTCGAATGCTATCTTTACATTTTTCCTTTTCTTTTTCATCTAGAATTCTATAATTGGTTTCTATTTGAAATAAAGTTTTTTCCTTTCTTCCATCCAGATACACATCTATGTTTTTTTCTGCTTTCAATGGTAATGTTTTTTTAGCATCATTACTAATTTCAATACTAACTTCTTCACTATAAGCCCACAATGCGTAATCCATAGCATAAAATGTCAAAACAATTGCATCTCCATTCTTCTTGCTAGCAATTAAATCATTTGTAAATAAACCTGAGATATCAACTATTTTTCCTTCTTGGATTTTTACAATTAAAAATCCATCATTTTTCATAATACAGGAATACCGAAGTGTTGCATTAAAATATATTTCTTCTGTTTTCATCTTTTGTCCTCCTAATCAATAAGCCTTGATTTTTAATATTTTTCTATCTTTCTTTAATATACTACATTCTACATAAAATTGCAATTTTTTGTTAAAATTTATTTTATACTCCATAGTTTTTAATCATTTGCATAAAATTTTGATGTTTTAGTTTTTTTAATAATACTTATTTCAAAATTTAAAATTTTCTCATTTTCCACACTATTAGACTTATCTACAAATATAAAAGGTAAATGTTTAAAAAGTCGCTTTTTTAAAGAAAACAATAATTGTCAAATAAAAAGATTATAAACATCTTTTTGTTATTGTTTTTACTAGATTTTAGAATATTTTTAATCCACTTACTATTTTACATACTTTGATTTCTTTTAAACATTTACATATAAAAGTGGACGAAAGCCAAAAGAAACATCGCTGTAAGAAGTAGGGTTGTTGTTGCGATAGCTCGTGTAGTAGCCGCTACCATTGCAACTGCCTCCTCGATAGACACAAGCTTTGCTAGAATCGCGGGACGTCTCCGTTGTCCATTCCAAAACATTACTTGCCATATCATATATATTACATTGCATATCTGTTGTTGTCCCTGTTTGTGCCAATGCTTTATTTAAACTATTTTGCCTTGAATATTTTGCATTTGTTCCACAATTTTGTATAAATACTGTTGCTGTATCCCATGCATAACTATTCATTAAATCACTTGTAAATTTATCACTATTATACATATTTTGAGATAATTGAGCAGCTTGTAGTTGTGTTACATAGTTGTATACATTTTCTGTTCCTTTTTCTGTTATTTGTGTTAAAGCATTTCCAGCAGCATTTCTTACTGTTGCTGTTCTTGCTTCATATCTTCCGATATAATATCCACCATTTGTTGCTACACTATTTTTAAAATTTGTTATATTTTTTGCAATTGTATTTCCCAATTTTTTTAGTGTTGATGCTTGGCTTGAATCTTCTTCTACAAAATCTCCTAAATATGTGCTTTCTACTCCTGTTGTAGAATCAAAATCATATCTTCCTAATGTTATTGTTGCAGTTGTTCCATCTGACTTTATTATTGTTCCAACTGGTATCCATACAAATTGGCTTCCTTTTGTTCCTAATTCAGTTACATCTTCTATTACGATTCCTTTATCTACTGTTGTTGCTCCTTCTACTATTTTGAATCCTGCTGGTACTACTATTCTATTACCTTTTTCGTCTTTTAAT
>OGZK01000232.1_pt1 | contig 54920 bp, 45 predicted proteins | sample 1576791 | NCBI WGS metagenome assembly OGZK01 (sample SAMEA3541556, study PRJEB24748) | human gut metagenome | biome: human gut; feature: human-associated habitat; material: faeces | place: China | collected 2012
AGGGAGGCAAGGCCCTCTCAGTCACCTTCGGTGACAGCTCTCCCAGAGGGAGAGCCAGGGGGCTGTAGCTATGCTCCATGAACTGTTTACGACCACTCATCAGAGCGGAGGGTTTTTGACTTTTTTCGACAGTTGTGCTAGAATGTCTGCCAGACGAACTTTTGCCGTCTTCGCATTCCCGACATTTCGAGGTACAACTATGAAACGATTATCCATTTTGCTTATGCTGCTTTTTCTGACCGGCTGCGCCGCTTCCCCCATTGAGACGTCGGAGCCGACGCTCCCGACGCCCATGACCGAAGCCACGCAACCAGATCCCACGGAAACGAATGTCCCCGCTACTACGACGCCCCCCGACCCGATTCAGGAACTTCTGGATTCCATGACGATCGAGGAACGGGTCGGGCAGCTGTTTCTGGCGCGCTGTAACGCTGAATCCGCGCTGACCGACATTCAGGCATACCATCTGGGCGGCTTTGTCCTGTTTGGGGAGGATTTTGAAGGTCAGACGCCGAGTTCCCTCCGGCAGACACTGTCCGGCTATCAGGCCGCCGCCAGCATCCCCCTGCTGCTGGCCGTGGACGAGGAGGGCGGAACCGTCACCAGAATCAGCCGCTACCCCGCCTTCCGCTCTCAGCGCTTCCCCTCTCCACGGGAAGCCTTTGCCGACGGCGGGCTGACTCAGGCGCTTTCCAATGAGGAAGATATCTGTCAACTGCTGCAATCTCTCGGGATCAATGTCAATCTGGGGCCTGTGTGCGACATTTCTGCCGACCCCAGCGCCTTCATGTACCAGCGCTCGCTGGGGCAGGACGCTGAAACCACTGGGGAGTTTGTCGCCGGAACCGTCAGGCTGATGAACGCCTACCAGATCGGCAGCGTCCTGAAGCACTTCCCCGGCTACGGCGACAACGCCGACACCCACACCGGGCTGGCAGTTGACAGCCGCTCCCTTCAGGAGCTGGAAAGCAGCGATCTGCTCCCCTTCGCCGCCGGAATTGACGCGGGCTGCGGTGCGGTACTGGTCAGCCACAACATCGTTCAGGCACTGGACGGAGACTCCCCCGCCTCCCTCTCCCCCGCGGTCCATCAATATCTCCGGGACACCATGGGCTTTGACGGCGTGGTCATGACCGACGATCTGGTGATGGAGGCCATCACCGACCGCTACGGCACCGGCGAGGCCGCGGTGCTGGCCGTTCAGGCGGGAAACGATCTGCTTTGCTCCACGGATTACGCGGAACAGTACAACGCCGTGCTGAGCGCCGTACTGGACGGCCGCATCGATTTTGACGCGCTGAACGCTTCCGTCACCCGCATTTTGAAATGGAAGCAAAATCTGGGACTGCTGTAAAAAAAGAACCCCCTAGGGGGTTCTTTTTTACGCTTCCGTTTTCTCAATAGCTTCCACAGCCGCAGACAGTGCTTCCGTGTTCACCGTCTCCATCTGGCCGTTGTCGTAGGCTTCCGCCACGGCGGCTCACGAGTAAACGGACATTCGAGGAAGGATACGAGACCGAGGGGCAGGCGTGCCAGAATCGGCAGATCAAACTGGGCGGCGATCTCGTCCAGATGGCTCTTGCCGAAGACGTTGATTTTCCTGCCGCAGTCCGGGCAGCGGAGGTAGGAATAGTTCTCCACGAAGCCCAGCACGGGAATGTGCATCATGTTCGCCATTTTCACCGCCTTCGCCACGATCATGGACACCAGATCCTGAGGGGAAGTGACGATGATGACGCCATCCACCGGCAGGCTCTGGAACACCGTCAGGGGTACGTCGCCGGTTCCGGGGGGCATGTCAACGAACAAATAGTCAACGTCCTCCCAGATAACGTCCGTCCAGAACTGTTTCACCGCGCCCGCGATGACCGGACCGCGCCACACCACCGGGTCGGCGGGATTGTCCAGCAGCAGATTGATGGACATTACCTGAATGCCCGTGCGGGTCAGCGCCGGATACAGGCCGTGTTCGTCCGCGCCCTGGCACTCCGTGACGCCGAAGGCGGTGGGTGCGGAGGGGCCGGTGATATCGGCATCCAGAACACCGACCCGCTTTCCCTTCCGTGCCATGGCGACAGCCAGCATGGACGTGACCGTGGATTTGCCCACGCCGCCCTTGCCGGAGACCACGGCAATGACCTTCTTCACGCTGGCGTTGGGGTTCAGCTCCGCCAGCAGGCTCTCGGGCTTGCGATCGGCGCAATCAGAGCCGCATTCGGAACAATTTCCGTTACAAGAACTCATAATTCTGTTGCTCCTTTTTTCTTGATACTTCTATTATAGGGTGTATACTGAACTGTGTCAACCGTCAAAGGCGTATTCTTCACGCCTGCGCCTGTTCCCACTGCTCCATCAAATCCATGAGCGCCGCTTCGGCTTCTTCCTTCTCTCCCAGCAGACGGGTCAGCTCCTGATAGTCGGCGGAGGCCGCTTCGATCTTCCTGTCAAAGTCGGCGACGACCTGCTCCTGCTTCTCGATCTCCCGCTCCAGCCGCCGCACCAGCTTGTCCGCGTCTTTGGTTCCGCCCTTTGCCCGCTCCTTTTTCGGCTTCGGCGCAGCGGAAACGGCCGGTTTTGCAGCGGCTTCATGCTCCAGAATGGAGCGGTATTTCTGATAGCCGCAGGGGAAATCCCGGATTTTTCCGTCCTCCAGCAGCCAGATGCGTTCGGCAAACTTTTCGATGAAATACCGGTCGTGGGAGACGAACAGCAGCACGCCCTCGAATTCCTCAATGGCGGCCTCCACCCACTCCCGGGACGCAATGTCCAGGTGGTTCGTCGGCTCGTCCAGAATCAGGAGGTTGATCTTCTCGTCCATCAGCATACACAGCCGCAGGCGGGACTGCTCGCCGCCGGACAGATTGCCCACGGTTTTGAACACGTCCTCCCCCTGGAACAGAAACGCGCCAAGACGGTCTCTCGCCATCTGGGGCGTGCAGTTTTTCTCGTAGAGCATGGTGTCGTAGAGACTCCGCTCCGGGTGGTCAAAGTGGATGATCTGGGGCAGATATCCCCATTTCACCGTGGGGCCGAACTGGATTTTCCCCTGACAGTCCTCCTCACCCAGCAGGCACTTGATAAAGGTGGATTTTCCGGTGCCGTTGTCCCCCAGCAGGGCAATGCGCTCGCCGCCCTCTACCAGCAGATTCACGTCGGAGAACAGCGTCCGGTCGCCGAAGGATTTCGACACGTTCTTCATCTTGAACACCACGTCTCCGGAGAAATCCCGCTCCCCGAAGCTGGCCTTCATCGTTCTTTCCGCTTTGGGTCGTTCCGTTTTGCGAATACGATCCATCCGGTGCTGAATGGACATGGCCCGGCGGTAGAGGGTGCGGTTGTTGATGCCCCAGCCCTTCATCCGCTCCACCGTGTAGCCCAGCTGCTTCAGCTTCGCCTGTTCCTGCTCGTACTGCTTCATTTGCAGGTCAAACCGCGCCTGCTTTTCGTCCATGTAGAACGAGTAGTTGCCGGAGTAGAATTCCGCGTGGCCGTCCGCGATCTCGATCGCCCGCTGGGCAATCTGGTCGATGAAATAGCGGTCGTGGGAAATGGCAAGCACCGTCCCCCGGAAATTCTGAATATACCCTTCCAGCCACTCCACGCTTCTCAAATCCAGATGGTTGGTCGGCTCGTCCAGAAGCAGGATGTCCGTCTTTTCCAGCAGAAGGCGGGCGAGATTCGCTCTGGTCTTTTCGCCGCCGGAAAGGCTGTCGAATTCCTGAGCGCGCTGCTCCGCCGGGATGCCCAGACCGTTGCAGACCTTGTCCACGTCCACATCCATCTCGTAGCCGCCCCCGGACTGGAAGCGGTTGGACAGGCTGTCGTACTCCCGCAGCTGCTCCGCCGTTGCGCCCCCCGCCATGTCCGCTTCCAGCCGCTCCATTCTGGCTTTCAGCTTCATGAGGCCGGCGTAGGCGGTGCGCAGCACGTCCTCCACGGTGTAGCCCGCCGGGAACTTGGGGATCTGGGAAATCAGCCCCAGACGCTTGTTAGGATTGACGTAGACCTCGCCGCTGTCATAGTCCATCTGGCCGGTAAGGATGTTGAAAAGTGTGGTTTTTCCGCAGCCGTTTCGGCCAAGGATCGCCACCCGCTCCCCTTCCTGAATTTCAAAGCTCAGGTTGTCCAGCAGATTTTCTCCAATTACAAAGAATTTTGTCAGATTCCTGACTTGTATATCAACCATATTCTCTCCATTTAATCGCGTTCGATTCCGGATTCATTCAGCATTTGCTCCAGCTCTTCCCGCGTGTATAACAAATTCAGCGCCTGTAGCATGGCGTTGGCGCTCATGTGTTCCGGCAGGTTCAGCTTTTTCAGAAGCGCTTTCCGCTTCTCTCCGGCGTTGCTTCCGCCGGAAAGCCCCAGCGCCATGAGATCCTGCTTCGTGATGCCCCCGGAGGAAGTCGTTTTCTCCCCCTCTATGGTGGCTCCCGCGTTTCGCAGAGCGGCGAGAATGACCTCCGGGGTCATGCCCTCTACTCCCAGCTTGCCTTCCCGGCCGGGGGCGGATTTCCGCCGTTCCTTGCCGGGAATGTCCGGGATGTAGGCGTGCTTCAGGTATTTTCCGGGAATGGCGCTTTTGATGTGGTTGCGGATGACGAAGCCCGCCCCGTCGGAATCCGTGAAGACGATCAAGCCCCGCTTTTCCGCCACCCGACGAAGCAGCGCCATCTGCTGCCTGTCCTTGAAAATGCCGAACCCCGCCGTTTCCAGAATGGGGGCGTCCACCACTTGACTGAGGGTGTTTTTGTCGTAGCGCCCCTCTACCACAATGGCCTCCCTGATTTTAACCATTGCGTCCCTCCTGCGCCAGCTGCAGCAGCAGCAGCTCCAACAGGCGCTCCGGGTCGTCGTAGGATGTCTTTATCTTATAATCCGTTTCCAGCACCAACTCCGCCGCCCGGCGGCAGAATTCCGGCGTAAGCCGTCTGGCCGCCTCCATGGTCTTTCTCGCGGGATAGTCCGGGATGCCGCAGAGCCTTTGCAGGTCGGAGGCGTTTTTCCCGTTGTCCAGCAGCGTCCGCGCGGCGCTGACCCGGCGGAAGTGGTTGCCCACCGCGCCCAGAATCGCCAGCGGCTCCTGCTGCATTTTCAGCAGCTGCTGCAATTTCACCAGCGCCTGATCGAAGCGCCCGGCGCTGAGCATATCCGTCATCTGGAACACCACGGCATCCAGCACCGGCTCGGTAACGGCGTCGATGTCGGTCTTCCGAATCTCATTTGCGCCGGAATAGGCACAGATTTTGTCAATTTCGCCACTCAGTGCCGTCATGGTGCCGCCGGTGATGTCGATGAGGTACAGGCACAGGTCGGTGGATATCCGCTTGTCCCGGGCCATAAAATGCCTTGTGACCCAAGCCGCCAAGTCTTTCTGATCCTGCTTGGCAAACTCCACGATCAGCCCGGCGCCGTCGATCGCCTCCCAGAGCTTTTTCAGGCGCTTGTCCGGCTTCCACGGGGTCGTCTCGTAGGTGAACACCACCGTGCAGTAGTCCGGGATATCCGCCAGAATTTCCGCCATCTTGTTCCGGTCGGACTCGCCCAGCTTGAACAGATCCACCTCGTCCACCTGAACCATGGTATGCTCCGCCATCATGGGCAGATTTTCCACGGCATCGGCGAATGTCTGCAAATCGAAGGTCTCGCTGTTCATCCGGTGGAAATTGAAGGATTCCGTCAGCGCGTCCAGCAGCTGCTTTTTCATCTGCTCCAAGTAGTGGTGCAGCAGAAAGACTTCTTCCCCATGGAAAATGTACAGCCGCCCCAAGTCCTTGTTTTTCAGCTGGGTTTTCAGTTCCTGTAAATTGCCCCCGGGGGCTGTTTTTTTTGCCATGGTTTCACCTTCTGATGGTAATGGTTCCGTCCCGGTCTGTCCGGTACACCGTGCAGCCAAAATGTTCCAGCCGCTGCAGGGTCTCCGCCGCCGGGTGTCCGTAGAGATTGTCCCTTCCTGCGCTGATGCAGACCGTCTGCGGTTGGGCAGCGGCAAGCAGATCCTCGCAGGTAGAGTTTTTGGAGCCGTGATGTCCGGCAATCAGCACGTCCACCTCCGGGATTTTCCCGGCGTGGAGCAGCATCCGCTCGCCGTAGGCGCTCCGGTCTCCCGTTATGAGTATATCACAGTTTTCCGTATCAAACAAGACGCACAGACTGTTTTCGTTTTCGCTCCTATTGGAATCGGTGGTGAAAATGTGCAGATTTGTCTTCCCGTAGGTCAAAAGCAAATCCTGTTCGGCGTATACCACCTCTGCATTGTCCGCCACCAAAATTCCTTCCTCCGGTGGGAGGATGAGGATGTCCGCTTTCACCCGGCTTAAGAGATTTTCCGCCGCGCCGGTGTGATCCCGGTCGCCATGGGTCAGAATCAAGCCGTCCAGCCGGGAGATCCCCTGACTCAGGAGCGTTTCGGCGGCAATGTCCGCGGTGTCGGTGTCGCTGTCCCCGCCGCAGTCCACCATGTATGTCCGGCCTTCGCTTTGCAGCAGAATACACTGCCCCTGCCCCACATCCAGCACCGTTACCCGGGTGCTGTCCAGCATCGGCTCCGCCCAGGATGCCAGAAGCGCCAGACACAGCCCCAGCGTGCCGCAGCAGAGCAGAACGCCCGGGCGGCGATTCCGGCTCAGAAGGAACACCAGCAGCAATATATACACGGCCACCAGCCAGATGGTAATGTAAGGGCTTCTGGTATACACCGCCGCCAGCGGAAATCCCGCCAGCGATTTTGCCATAAGCAAAACATAGCGAATCGGCCACGCGACGATTTTTCCAAGAATCATCGCCCCGCCCGTCCAGAACGCACCCACCAGACTGACCGCCACAAGCCCATAGAAAATGAAGCTGATGACCCACAGAGTGAGCAGATTGGTCACCACGCCAACAAGACTGACGGTGCCAAAATACCATGCGCTCAGCGGCGTTGTGAAAATCATGGCGCTGAGGGTGATGGACACGGAAGCAGTAAACCAGCGAATCAACGTGGGTCTGACGCCCTTCCCTTTGCTGTCCGGGAACAGAGCAACCAGCCACTTGCGGATGCCCGGCGCAAAGAGATAAATCCCCGCCACGCTGGCCACGGACAGTTGAAAACCCACGGACGTGATGACCAGCGGGTTGCCAATCAGCATCACCACGGCGGCAAAGGCCAGCGCCGCAGGGCCGTCGTATTCCTTATTCAGCAGCAGCGCCGCCAGCATCAGTCCGCACATAATGCACGAGCGGCTGACCGACGGGGTAAAGCCCGCCACCGCCGCAAAAAGCAGCAGCGTTGGAAAACCCACAAGGGCAGTCAGAAACCGCTTCCGGAAAGTAACGGCAGTGAGCAAAGCGAACAGAATCGACACATGCAGTCCGGAAACAGCCGCCACATGGCGAATCCCGCTGATTTTCAGACTGGTATCTACCGCATAACTCAGGCTCGTGGTATCACCCAGCAGAAGCGCCCGGGCAAAGGGCGCGGCGTCTTGTGGAATGCAGGTCTGCAAAATTGCCTGAATCCGGTGCCGCAGCCGCGCAGGGATATCCCGCCAAGACGCGTCTGTATGGGGCGAAACGGAAACTTCGTCCACCTGATACGCCAGCAGAAAAATGCCGTTGCCCGCGTGATAGGTTCTGCTTTCCTTAGGCGTGGTGGCGCGGAAACGGAACTGGCCGGAGACGGTGTCCCCGGGTTCCAGCGTTTTGTCCAAGTCCAGATATGCCCGAAGGCGGTAGGACTTCCCTTCCAGCTGCACCGAGCCATCCACGCCGATACCGTATGCCGTCTCGTAGCTGTAGTCCGACACCCGGATGACTGCGTTTGCCGTTTTTCCGTCCATCGTTCCGGCGGCATTCAGATAAAAGCCGTCGTACAGAATGAACCAGCCCACTCCCATGGCAAAGCCAAGAAGAACCGCGGCAATCCGCCGGAATAATGCGAACTTTCTCCCCGCAATCGCCGCGAAAAGCGTCAGAAACCCGACAGCTGCGCCCAAAATGACACGCGTACTTCCCGTAATAACATACGCGCACAGGCAGCAGGCCGCGCCGAATCCCAGAGAAAACCATACCAGTTTACGCATCCTGCCGCCTCCTTATCGTTGGAAAAAGCGCCGCCTTTGCGGCAGCGCCTTTCTTATTACTTCAATTTGGAAACCACGTAATCGTCCACGATGGCGAGGGCGTTGTCCACCTTGGTGACGTCCTTGCCGCCGCCCATGGCGGAATCGGGCTTGCCGCCGCCGCTGCCGCCGCAGCAGCAGCATACCTGCTTCACCAGGTCGCCGGCCTTGATGCCCCGGGCAATGGCGTCCTTGCCGCAGACGGCCAGGAAGGTAATCTTGCCCTCGTTGACCGTGGCAAGCACAGCAACCACGGAAGCATCCTTATCCCGCAGCACGTCGCCCATCTGGCGAAGTCTGCCGGTGTCGGCGTTGGGAACGCTGGCAGTGATGACCTTCAGGCCGTCCACATTGTGGGAACCGAAGAGAATCCGGTCGATCTCGCCCACGGTCTCCTTGGCCTTGTACGCCTCGATGGTGCGCCGCAGCTCCCGGAGTTCCTCCAGCTGCGCCTGAATCCGGGTGCCCAGTTCGATAGGCTTGGTCTTCAGCTTGGCAGCCGCTTCCAGCAGCATGGTCTGGTTCCGCTCCATTCTCTCAAGGCACGCCTTGCCGGTGATGGCCTCGATCCGGCGGACGCCGGAGGCGACGGAACATTCGCTCTCAATTTCAAAGGGGCCGACCTTGGCGGTGTTGTCCAGATGGGTGCCGCCGCACAGCTCGATGGAGTAGTTGCCCATGTTGACCACACGAACCGTGCTGCCGTACTTCTCGCTGAACAGCGCGGTGGCGCCCATGGCCTTGGCCTCGTCAACGGGCATCTCCCGGGTCACGATGTTGTAGCCCTCCAGAATGGAATTCTGGACGATGGCGTTGACCTTCACCAGCTCCTCCGGCGTCAGCGCGGAATAGTGGGTGAAGTCGAAGCGCAGCCGGTCAGGCTCCACGTAGGAACCCGCCTGATGGACATGGTCGCCCAGCACCGTCTGCAGCGCCTTTTGCAGCAGATGGGTCGCGGAGTGGGCACGCATGATGGCCTTGCGGCGCTCCACGTCAATGGAGGCCACCACAATATCGTCCACCTTGATGGAGCCGGTGACCATTTTGCCGTGATGCAGGTACTTGCCGCCCTTGTCCTTCTGGACGTCGGACACCACGAAGCGGCTGTTGCCCATGAGGATCACGCCGTGGTCGGCGATCTGGCCGCCCATTTCGGCGTAGAAGGGGGTCTTGTCCAGAACAATGATGCCCTTTTCGCCGCCGGCAATGGTGCCGGAGACTTCGTCGCCCACGCACACCGCCAGAACCTTGGCGTCGCAGTTATTCTGGGTGTAGCCGACAAAGGTGGTGGGGGTGTTGTCCAGCCCCAAGTCGATGCCCGCCCAGGCCAGATCGCCCAGCGCCTTCCGGGCTTCCCGGGCGCGAACCTTCTGCTCCTGCATCAGCTGGGCAAATGCCGCCTGGTTCAGGGTCATATCCTCGTCGGCCACCATTTCCAGCGTCAGGTCAATGGGGAAGCCGTAGGTATCGTACAGCTTGAAGGCGTCGGCGCCGGAGAACTCCGTCTCGCCCTTGGCCTTATGCTCTGCCAGCATGTTGGAGAAGATCGCCATTCCGCCGTCGATGGTGCGGGCGAAGTTCTCCTCCTCTACCTTCACCACCTTGGTGATATAGTCGCAGCGCTCCCGCAGGTAGGTGTAGTGAACCTCATTTTCCTCCACCACGGTCTCCACGATCTGATAGAGGAAGGGGTGGTTGACGCCCAGAAGCTTGCCATGACGGGCGGCCCGCCGCAGCAGACGGCGCAGGACGTAGCCGCGGCCTTCGTTGCTGGGAAGCACGCCGTCGGCGATCATGAAGGTGGAAGCGCGGATATGGTCGGTGATGACCCGCAGAGACACATCCATCTTCACGCTCTGGCCGTAAGTTGCGCCGGTCAGCTCAGTGACCTTGTGGGTGATGTTCATGACGGTATCCACATCGAACAGGGAGTCCACGTCCTGACAGACCACCGCCAGACGCTCCAGACCCATGCCGGTGTCGATGTTCTTCTGGGCCAGCTCGGTATAGTTGCCGTGGCCGTCGTTGTCGAACTGGGAGAAGACGTTGTTCCAGACCTCCATGTAGCGGTCGCAGTCGCAGCCTACGGTGCAGCCGGGTTTGCCGCAGCCGTACTTTTCGCCACGGTCGTAGTAAATTTCCGAGCAGGGGCCGCAGGGGCCGGAGCCATGCTCCCAGAAGTTGTCCTCCTTGCCGAAGCGGAAAATACGCTCGGCGGGGACGCCCACTTCCTTGTTCCAGATCTCGAACGCCTCGTCATCATTTTCGTAAATGGAGGGGTACAGCCGGTTCTCGTCCAGACCGACCACCTTGGTCAGGAACTCCCAGCTCCATGCAATGGCCTCGTGCTTGAAGTAATCACCGAAGGAGAAGTTGCCCAGCATCTCAAAATAGGTGCCGTGACGGGCGGTCTTGCCGATATTCTCGATGTCGCCGGTACGGATGCACTTCTGGCAGGTGCAGACCCGGTGACGGGGCGGCTCCACCTCACCCTTGAAATAGGGCTTCATGGGCGCCATGCCGGAATTGATGAGCAGCAGAGACGCATCATTCTGGGGGATCAGAGAAAAGCTGGGCAGGCGCAGGTGACCCTTGCTTTCAAAGAAAGAAAGGAACATTTCGCGCAGTTCATTTACGCCGTAAGGCTTGGGATTCATTGGTTTCTACCTCCATAAAAATTGTCGGAGCTGAAAGTGAATTCTCCACTTCCAACTAAAAACGCCGCCCCCAAACAATAGGGGCGACGTAAATCGCGGTACCACCCTAATTCGCCTGAAAATCAGGCATCTTAGCTGCTCTGTAACGGGAGCGCCCGTCCCGGTCATCCCGGGCGACGCGGGAAATGGCTTGCGGGAGTTCATCCGGGGGCTTGCACCTTTTCCCCCTCGCTGAAGGACTACGTTTCCGCTTGGTTTCCGCAATGTCTTTCCATATCGTCGATATTTTATCACAAAAAGGGAAAAAGTCAAGGCTCATTTCCCATTTTTTCGGGCGGTTTCCCGGAAAAAGTCAAATTGTCTGTCCGGGAAACCGAAAACCTGCGGAACCGGCGGCTGCCGATTCCGCAGAGGTTTCCGAATCAGATTTTCTCCTCCAGCCAGCGGCGCATTTCCTCCCGGCCTTCCTCGCTCATGGGGAAAGTGCATTCGCCCTCCATGGTGCTTTTTTCATAGCAGTAAAGGCCGTGCCAGTACTCCACATGGATGGCGCTCTGGGCGAAATCCACCTCTTTCGGGTTCGCCATGACCACCTTCGGCTCTGCCCGGAAACGGAACAGCCCCTTGGAGCCGGTAAAAATGTTGTTCATGGCGAAGGTGTGCAGGGTGGGCAAAAACAGCTCTGCCATGCCCTTACTCCCGGGTCAGCTCTTCCATTTCATCCAGCAGCTCGCCGAACAGCGCCAACGCCTGATTCACAGGCTCCGGGCTGGTCATATCCACGCCCGCGCCCTTCAGCAGATCAATGGGGGACTTGGAGCAGCCGCCGGAGAGGAAGCCGAGGTAATCCTTCACGGCCGGTGCGCCCTCCCGCAGGATACGGCGGGACAGGGCAATGGCGGCGGAATAGCCGGTGGCGTACTGGAAGACGTAGTAGTTGTAGTAGAAGTGGGGGATGCGCGCCCACTCCATGGCGATATTGTCGTCCACCACCATGTCCGGGCCGTAGTACAGCTCGTTCAGGCGCTTGTACTCGGCGCACAGGACGTCCGCCGTCAGGGTCTGTCCCTCAGCTGCCATCTTTCCGATGTTCAGCTCAAACTCGGCGAACATGGTCTGACGGTACAGCGTTCCCTTGAACTGGTCGAGGAAATGGTTGATGAGGTACGCCCGCTCCTTCTTATCCGTGGTCTTGCCCAGCAGATATTCCATCAGCAGCGCCTCGTTGCAGGTAGAGGCCACCTCTGCCACGAAGATCACGTAGTCCGCATCGATGGGGTTCTGGTGCTTGTTGGACAGGTAGGAGTGCAGAGCGTGACCCATCTCATGGGCCAGCGTGAACTGGCTGTCCAGCGTTCCGGTGTAGTTCAGCAGGACGTAGGGATGCACCACCGTCCCGGCGGAATACGCGCCGCTGCGCTTGCCCTCGTTCTGGTACACGTCGATCCAGCGGTGGTCGAAGCCGTTTTTCAGAATGGTGCGGTAATCGTCGCCCAGAGGCGCCAGCGCGTCGTAAACGGTCTGCTTGGCCTGCTCGTAGGGAATGTGCTTGTCCACATCTTTCAGCAGGGGGGTGTACACATCGTAGAAATGCAGCTCGTCCACGCCCAGCAGCTTCTTGCGCAGACGGACATAGCGGTGCATTTTGTCCATGTTCTGGTGGACTGTCTCGATGAGGTTCTTGTACACGGAGGTAGGGACGTTGGTCGCGTCCAGAGACGCTTCAAAGGCCGTGTCGTACTTCCGCGCCTCGGCGAAGAATTTCAGCTGCTTGTTCTGGGCATTGAGAAGGGCGGCAGTGGTGGTCTTGAACGCAGCCAGCGTACCGTAAAGATTTTCATAGGCGCTCTGACGCAGCACCCGGTCGCTGCTCTCCTCCAGACTGACGAAGGTTCCCTGGGTCAGAGGATGCTTGTTTCCCTTGACGTCCACAGCGTCGGGGAATTTCAGGTCTGCATCGGCGAGGGAGCCGTAAATGGTATCCGGCGCCTGAGACATTTCGCCCGCCGACGCCAGCAGCTTTTCCTCCGCGGCGGAGAGGGTGTGCGCCTTGCGGCGGCGCAGGTTGGTCAGGTAGCGGCGGTAACGCTCCAGCTTGGGGCACTCCGCATAGAACTGCGCCAGCTTCTCGTCGGAAATCGCCATGATCTCCGGGGTATCAAAGCTGCACGCCGCGTTCAGTGCTACTGCAACGCCCATAAACTTTCCGGCCATGGCCTGATAGGTGGCGTTCCGGGTATCCTCGTCCGCCCGGCGCATACAGTAGCTGCCCAGCAGATCTCCCTTGGCATTGACCTGCTCAAAGACTTCCATGTAAGCATACAGCGTCTCGCCGCTCTCACCCAGATGTCCCGCGAAGGAAGCCAGGGTCTTCTGGCTATCCGCCAGCGCCGCCAGTTCCGCTTCCCATGCTTCGTCAGTGGGGTACAGATCTTCAATGGCCCACTTGTCCTCCGCCGGAATCTGATCGCGGCTGGGAATTTTTTTGATTTCTTCCATAATGAACCCTCCTGGTTTTTTCTGCTATTATACCACACTATCCAAAAAAATCAACGCCGCTTGCAAAGATCGGCAAATTATGCTAAAGTTAGCCTCGGTGATGCATATGAAGAAAAATCGCGTTCGCGGCAGTCTGAGTCTGCTGCTGGGTACAACCATTTGGGGCTTTGGCTTTATTGCCCAGAGCGTGGGCATGGATCACATCGGCCCCTTTACCTTTCAGGCCGTGCGGTGCCTGCTTGCCGTGCTGTTTCTGATCCCCTGCGCGTTTGTGCTGGATATCGGCAAATGCAGCTTCCGGGAATCCGCGGCAAAGTGGAAGAACCCGACGCTGTGGCGGGTGGGACTGATCTGCGGGTGCGCCCTGTTCGTCGCGTCCAGCCTGCAGCAGATCGGCATCGTCTACACCGACGCCGGAAAGGCGGGGTTCATTACCGCCATGTACATCGTGCTGGTGCCGGTATTGGGGCTGTTTCTCGGGAAAAAGCCGCCCAGAACCACCGTTTTCAGCGTTGCGCTGGCGGTGGTGGGGCTGTATCTGCTCAGCTGCATGGGCGTTTCCCAGATCAACAAGGGCGACCTGTACCTGATGGGCTGCGCTCTGGCCTTTTCCGTGCAGATCACCTGCATCGACCGGCTGGCGGGGAACTTAGACGGTCTGCGCATGAACTGCATTCAGGCGCTGGTGGTTACGGTGCTTTCCGTGCCGTTCATTCTGCTGACGAAGGAAACCGTCGTTTTTTCTGACATTACCGCCTGCTGGTTCCCGCTGGTCTTTTCCGGCGTTCTGTCCATGGGCGTCGCCTATACGCTGCAAATCGTCGGGCAGCAGGGTCTGGAACCCACCACGGCGTCGTTAATTATGAGTCTGGAATCCGTCTTTGCCGCTCTGGGCGGCTGGCTGATCCTTCACCAGACCATGACGCCTTGGGAGCTGCTGGGCTGCGGTCTGGTGTTCGCCGGTGTGGTTCTTTCCCAGCTTCCCGTTGGGATTTTCGCGAAAAAGTCATAAAACAGCATAGAATATGGGGGGCTGCCGGCGGCAGCCCCCCCCCCATATTTTCGTTCACATCTCCTGACGTCCTTCCAGTGCTCTGGAAAGGGTCACCTCGTCGGCATATTCCAGTTGGCTGCCCACCGGCACGCCGTAGGCAAGCCGGGTCACCTTGACCTCCATGGGTCTCAGCAGGCGGGATATGTACATGGCCGTGGCTTCTCCCTCGGTGTCCGGGTTCGTCGCCATGATGACCTCTTTGACCTCTCCCCCGGCTACCCGGCGGAGAAGCTCTTTGATCTTGATGTCGTCCTGCGACACATGGTTCAGAGGCGAAATAACGCCGTGAAGCACATGGTAAACGCCCCGGAACTCCCGGCTGCGCTCCATGGCAATGACGTCCTTCGGCTCGGCCACAACGCATATGACGCTTTTGTCCCGGGTATCGTCATCGCAGATGGGGCAAACTTCCCGGTCGGTCAGATTCTGGCAGACGGGGCAGGTGTGTACCTGTTTTTTTGCCTCCAGAATGGCGTTGGAAAATTCCTCCGCATCCTCCATGGGCAGGCTCAGCACATGGAAAGCAAGTCTCTGCGCCGTTTTGCCGCCGATGCCCGGAAGCTTTGCAAACTGGTCGGCAAGATTTTGCAGCGCAGCGGGAAAAAACTGCATAACTTCTCCTTAGAACAGGCCGCCCAGATTCAGGCCGCCGGTGAGACGGGACATGTTGTTCGCCGCTTCGGCGTCCGCCGCCCGCGTGGCTTCGTTGACAGCGGCAATGACCATATCCTGCAGCATTTCCACATCGTCGGGGTCTACCGCTTCCGGCTTGATCTCAATGCCGACCAGTTCATGCTTGCCGTTGACGGTGGCCGTGACCATGCCGCCGCCGGATGCCGCCGTGAAGGTTTTGGCCTCCTGCTCTGCCTGCATCCGAAGCATTTCCTGCTGCATCTTCTGCGCCTGCTTCATCATAGCCGCCTGATTCATTCCGCCGGGCATACCCCGGAATCCGCCTTTTGCCATAATATGATTCTCCTATCTTGAAAATTCACACGAAAATTATCGTTTGATCGTTACAATATCGCTGTGCGCCCTGCCGAAGTTCATCAGCTGCTCCATTCTGGGGTTCGCGGCGGGCTTTTCTGACATGTCCACCGTCGCCGCTTTCACCGGATGGGACAGCATTGCCGTTGCCTTCCGGGAGACGACCTCCAGAATTTCCGGTCTGTCCAACATCTGCGCCGTAAAGCTGTTGCTGCACCGAAGCTCCAACCTGTCCCCCACCAGCGCGCCCTGAACCGGCGCGTTGGGAGTCACCACAAAGAATCCCGAAACAGGGGGCTTCAGCTCCTTGCGAACCGCCGCCACCAAGTCCGACCAGAAGCCGACTGGGGCCTCGCTTTCCGCCACCGGCGGCGCGTCCTCTGCCGGGGGTGCGTCGGCATCATCCGGCATGGGCGGGCGGTCGTCGTCATAGGGTTCCTTCTCCGGCGCGGCCTTCTCCGCTTTCACGGGAGCCGCCGGGACAAACGCGCCGCTTTTCACCTGCTCTTCCAGCCGGGTGAGACGGGCGTTCAGTGCTTTGGTATCCAGACTCAGCTCCGGCTGGCACAGCTCCACAATGCACAGCTCTGCGTCCATGCGGCGGCTGGCGCTTCGGGTAAAACCGGCCATCGTCTCCTGAAGCCGCTCCATCATGCGAACCAGCTCGGCGCTGGTCAGCGCCTTCGTCAGTTCCAGCGCTTCCTTGTCCGACGCCACGCCGGAAAGCATGGTGATCCCGGCGTTTCCGGCGGTTTTCAGCACCAGAAGGTCCCGGGTCAGGCAGGCCATTTCATCCAGCATGGCGCCCAGGTCTTTGCCCTCGGTATAGAGCCGGTTGAACAGCTCCAAAGCGTTTTTCGTATCGTGGGCGGCAATATAGCCCATCATTTCCCCGCATTTCCGTTCCCCGGCAATGCCAAGGCAGGCGTACACCCGCTCTGCCGTCAGCTCTCCCGTGGTCGCGGAGGCGCACTGGTCAAGCAGACTCAGGCCGTCCCGCATTCCGCCATCCGCAAGGCGGGCGATCACCCGCGCCGCGCCGTCGTCAAGATCAATGTTCTCCTGATAGGCGACGTATTGCAGCCGCGCCGCGATGTCCTCCTGACTGATGCGCCGGAAGGAAAACCGCTGGCACCGGGACAGAATCGTCGCCGGAACCTTGTGCAGCTCCGTGGTCGCGAGAATGAACAGCAGATGCTCCGGCGGCTCCTCGATGATCTTCAGCAGCGCGTTGAAGGCCGAAATGGAGAGCATATGCACCTCGTCGATGATATACACCCGCATTTTCACCTGAGACGGCGTATAAATGGCGTCGTCCCGCAGGTCGCGGACGTTATCCACGCCGTTGTTGGACGCGGCGTCGATCTCCAGCACGTCCATGCAGGAGCCGGAATCGATGGCCTTGCAGGCTTCGCAGACGTTGCAGGGGTTACCGTGGTCGGGATTCAGGCAGTTGACCGCCTTCGCCAGAATCTTGGCGCAGCTGGTCTTGCCCGTGCCCCTGGAGCCGGTGAACAGATACGCATGGCTCATTTTCCCGGTCATGATCTGGGTTTTCAGGGTCTGCGTCACCGCCATCTGCCCGGAAACGTCGTCAAAGGTCTGGGGGCGGTATTTGCGGTATAACGCCTGATAAGCCGACATTGTGCTTCTCCTTTCTGCAAAAGTCCATTGCGAGCCTAAAAAGCCATCCGGCCCATAACAAGATCGCACACCCACATTTGAACAAGGCAAATACCCGAACCTGACACAGTTAGCTCAAGAACGGCAACCCCGCGGCACACGAGAAGATCCGCTTAATGCTGCTTGGTTCCCCACCTGACATGGTTCACGGGATCTCGTTGCGCAAGACCAATCTATCAACACCACTTGCGCAGGTCAGACGATATTCAAACTTGCCCGGGTGTGGGAATTCATCCCTGCTGTAGCGGATTGCAGGTACAGGGCACCGCTATCTCCCCGACTAGTGCGACCTTGTTATAAGCCGGACAGCTCAATACAAGGAAATTTTGAAATTTGTGAAATTGCAATCAGTTGAGCTTCGACTCGATGAAGTCGGCCAGCTCTTTGAAGGTGGAGATCTGCTGATCCTCCAGATCCAGCTCCACGCCCAGCTCGGACTCCAGATCCATAATCATCTCAACGATATCCAGAGAATCGATGCCCAGACTTTCAAAGGTAGCATCGGGAGTGATCTCGGCGGGGTCCAGCTCCAGCTGCTTGGCCGCGTAGTTAACCAGTTTCTCGTACATGTGTAAGTCCTCCTCTCAGTATTTTCTGCGGAACTATCTTATCGTATTCTATTACAGGAACCCGCGTTTGTCAATGCCCTGTTTTTACCCAACCGCCATCCCTGCGGCATAGGCCGTCGCCCATGCGATCTGCAGGTTGAAGCCGCCGGTGTAGGCATCGCAGTCAATGACCTCCCCGGCGAAATGCAGCCCGGCCACAAGCTTGGATTCCATGGTTTTGGGGTCGATTTCCGATACCTTCACGCCGCCGCTGGTGATGATTGCTTCAGACACGGGGCGCTTGCCCGTGATGTCAATGGGGAAGGCTTTCAGCAGCTCCACCAGTGCGCGGCGCTTCTGCTTCGTCAGGGAATTGGCCTGCATTTCCGGGGAAATATCCAGTCTGCGCAGCACCACGGGGATCATGCTCCGGGGCAGCAAGTCCACCAGAGCGTTTTCCATGCTCCGGTTCTGATGCTGCTCCAAATCCCGCAGGATGCGGGCTTCCAGCTTTTCACCTTCCAGCGCGGGCTTCAAATCCAGCACCAGACGGCAGCCGTCTCCTTTCAGGTGGCAGCTCGCCGACAGCACCGTGGGGCCGGAAATGCCAAAGTGGGTAAACAGCAGCTCGCCAAAGTCCTTGTACAGCACCTTTCCCTTGGCGTTCAGCAGCTTGACCCCCACGTTCCGCAGGCTCAGCCCCTGCATTTCCTGACAGTCGTTTCCCGCCGTCTCCAGCGGCACCAGACTCCCCTCCGGGGGGATGATCGTGTGTCCCAGAGCGGCGGCAATACTGTAGCCGTCGCCGGTGGAGCCTGTGGCGGGGTAGGAAGCGCCGCCGGTCGCGAGAATCACCCAATTTGCGGCGATTTCTTCATTTTGCGTCCTCACCCCGGTAACATGCCCGTCCTGCGTAAGAATATCCCTGACACGGGCAGTTTTCACGGTGATTTTCTGCCTGTGCAGCTCCGATTGCAGGCAGTCCAGAACGGACTGGGATTTGTCCGTCACCGGGAATACCCGGTTTCCCCGCTCGGTTTTCAGGCGGCAGCCACGTTCTTCAAAAAAGGCCATCGTCTTTTCCGGCGGGAACGCCGTCATGGCGCTGTAGAGGAACCGTCCGTTCCGGGGGACGTTCTGCAAAACCTCCTGCCCGGTGCAGTTATTGGTCACGTTGCAGCGGCCCTTGCCGGTGATCAGAAGCTTCCTGCCCAAACGGTCGTTTTTTTCCAGAAGCAGCACATTCTGCCCCCGTTTTGCCGCCGTAATGGCCGCGAACATGCCCGCCGCGCCGCCGCCGATCACGATACCGTCATAGCGCATCAGCCGTCCACCCGCTTCTCATACACGTCGTATTCTTCCCAGATACGCTCCAGATTGGCGAAGGTTTTGGAGAGTTCCTTCTCCTTCTGGGCGGCAATGGCGACGATCAATGCGTTGACGATGCTCAGCGGCGCCACAAGGGAGTCCACCAGACTGACCATGTCGCTTTTGGCGATCAGCACATGGTCGCAGCTGCTGCCTAAGGGGGACAGCTTGCTGTCCGTAATGCCGATGACCGTCGCCCCGGCAGAGCGGCAGTATTTTGCGCCCTTGGTCGTGGTGGAGGAATACCGGGGGAAGGAAAAGGCGATGACCACGTCGCTGCTGTTCACGCTGACGATCTTTTCAAACATCTCCCCCGCCCCGAAGCCGGAAACGACATGGACGTTGTTGAACATATAATTTAAGTAGTACCCCAGAAAATTCGCCAGCGGCTCCACGGAACGGACGCCCAGAATGTACACCCGTTTTGCCTTTAGAATGGCGTTCACGGCGGCGGAAAATTCCTCCCGGCTCACCATTTCCTCCGTCTGGCGGATCTTTTCCATGTCGGAACGAAGCACCGTGGAGACCACGTCCTGATCGCCCAGACGGTCATTGGCGACCTCGATGCGCTGCACGGAGGTCAGGCGGTTGAGCACCATTTCCTGCATGGCCTTCTGCATACTGGGGTAACCGTCAAAGCCCAGATCAACGGCAAACCGAACCACCGTGGATTCCGACACGCCCACCGTCTTTCCCAGACGGTTAGCCGTCATGAACGCGGCCTTGTCATAGTCCTCCGTAATGTAACGCGCGATCCGCTTCTGCCCCTTGGAGAAGGTAGGCTCCATCTCCCGCAGAGTGGACAATATATCGTAACTCATAGCTGCCTCCTTGTGCGGCGCTGTATCGTTTTTTATGGCCATCGGTCAGGGCAATCGCCCGTTTCTGCCGAAAAGCCGCCTTATATTATACTAGCAAAATCGGCGGCATTTTGCAAGAGACAACCGCAAAAAATGCAGGAATATTTCAAATAGTGCCGGATGTTCCCGGTGTCCGCACCAATCCTGCAACCTCCGCCTCCGTCAAATAGCGCCATTTCCCCAGCGGGAGATCTCCCAAACGGAGACTTCCCTCCTGAATGCGGCGCAGCCGGGTGCAGTGCATTCCGGCTGCATCGCACATCCGCCGCACCTGCCGGTTGCGGCCTTCGTGGATGGTCACCCGGAATTTTGCCGACTGCCCCTCCGCCTTCAGCAGCTTCACTTTCGGCGGGCGGATGGTGTAGCCGTCCAGCGTGATGGGCTTCGCCAGACGGCGCTCCCCGCCGGGCGTGTAGCCGGTGACCCAGACGTCATAGGTCTTCTCCACCTCATGCTTCGGGTGCATCAGGGCGTTGGCGAACGCGCCGTCATTGGTTAGAAGCAGAAGCCCCTCGGAATCCATGTCCAGCCGCCCGACGGGATACACCCGCGCGCCGCAGTCCGCCACAAGACCGGCCACGTCCGGCCGCCCCTTTTCGTCAGACAATGTGGTGACGTAGCCCCGGGGCTTATTCAATAAGATGTACACGTTCTTTTCCCGGGCGGCCAGTGGCTGCCCCGCCACCCGGATATCGTCGGTTTCCGGGTCGGCGCAGTCCCCCAGAGAAGCGGGGACGCCGTTGACGCTCACCTGCCCCGCCCGGATCAGCTCCTCCGCCTTCCGCCGGGAGGCCATGCCCCGGGCGGAGAGTATTTTCTGCAAACGTTCTGTCATGGTCTTTCCTCCCCGCATGGTCGTCCGGGAGCGGCATGTCAGCCGCTCCCTCTGTGGAATAGTTTTTGCCAGAAGCTCTTTTCCTCCGGCTGGGTCTGCTCGATGGTCGCGCCGTAGACGACCGGGACTTTTCCCACGGCCTTGCCCTCTATCAGCACATACACGACCCCCGCGTCCGCCCCTTCTACTGCCGGGGCATAGATGAATCCCGGGCCGGGCAGCGCCAGACAGGGGTGTTCCTCCGGCGCGACGGAATAGTCAAAGTCCTCCGCCGCCAGTACCTCCACCCGCCGTTTCTCGCCGCCCACGACTTCCACGGTTCCCACCCGGTCGCCCTGATTCACGACCCGCTGAATGGCATACCGGGAGAAGCCTTCTTCCATCAGCGCGGCATGGTCAGACCAGTCGCTGGGGTCGTCGATGGTCACGACGATGACCCGTCGCCCGTCTCTCGTGGCGCTGGACACCAGAATCCGTCCGGCGGCCTTGGTAAAGCCGGTTTTCACCCCGTCGGCGCCCGCTCCCCGCCACAGCAGCTTATTGTGATTGGTCAGATACCGCTCCCCCACCTTGACGTTTTTGGCGGAAACGGTCTTGTAGAAAATGGGATTCTCCATGGCGTAGGCCGCCAAAGTTCCCAAATCCTTCGCCGTGGAATAATGGCCGGGGCTGTCTAAGCCGTTGGGATTTTCAAAGTGCGTCCCGGTCAGGCCGAGATTATGCGCCTTGTCGTTCATCAGCTCCGCGAAGCCCTCCACAGTGCCGCCGCAGTAAATGGCCAGCGCCACGGCGGCATCGTTGCCAGAGGACAGCATCAGCCCGTAGAGCAGCTCCTGCAAGGTAAGCACCTCCCCCTCTTTCAGGTACATGGAGGAACCCTCGATGCCCACCGCTTCCTTGGGAATGCGCATTCTGTCCAGGACGTTACACTGCTCACAAACGATCAGCGCCGTCATGATTTTGGTGGTGCTGGCGATCAGGCTCCGCTCCGTGGGATTTTTCTCGTAAAGCACTCGGCCGCTGACGGCATCCACCGCATACGCCCGCCGGGCGGACACGGCACCCGCCCCCACAGGCAAAAACAGGACGGCGGCCAGCAATGCAGCCGCCGTCCCGGCGAAAAATCGTCTCATTTCTTCTCACCCGTGGCTATTGTGTCCCATTATGGGGAAACTATGCACCACGGACGTCCGCGCAAATCAGTCTTTCTTTTTGGAATCCAGATAGGCGGTGAGCTTGTCCAGCGTGTCCGGCACCATTTCCACGATGCGGTCGGCAGTGGAGCTGGCAGGCTCCGCCACGGGCATCATGCGCACGTTGCCGTCCTTGACAATGAGGAAGCAGATGGGCGTCACCTTGACGCCGCCGCCCACGCCGCCGCCAAAGGGATTGTCGCCGGCCGCCGTCTTCTTGGTGAAGTCGGAACCGCCGCCGCCAAAGCCGACACTGACCTTGGACACGGGGATAATCGTCACCCCGTCCGGCGTGGAGATGGGTTCGCCGATGACGGAATTCACGTCCACCATCTCACGAATCTTCTGAATGGTACTTTCAAGCATATTGGGAATCTGGCTCATGGGTAGCACCGCCTTTTCGTTTTTTCTGAAGTTTTAGGAATTCTCTCAGCGCCCGGATGCCGTACACGATGGCAAGACCCAGAAGTCTTCCCAGCGTAATGGTCAGATCCAGCCGCGCAATGACCAGTGTTTCGGACGCGGTAAAGTCGCACTCGACCTCCACATCCCGTTTTTTTATCACGAACAGCCGTTCCAGCCGGGGCATCAGATTGCCCACTGCCGTCCAAGCCCTTCCGTAATTGACCGCGAGGTCGCAGGGGTCGCCCCCAGCCAGTATCAGCTTCAGCTCCAATCGGTTCACCCGCAGCTTCCGCCGGAAATCTCCCAGAAAGTTCAGTGCGACCTTCACCAATGGCAAAAAGTCCATCAAACTGCCGCCCTTTTCTTTCTTGTCCGTCGCAGGCTCCTGTTTAGGGGGCTGGGGCGGCTTTGGGAGGGATTCTTCCTGTTTTTTCGGCTGTTCCGCCGTTTTTTTCACAGGTTTCGGCTTTTTCTCCTTCTTTTTTCGGGGGAACAGGGTCAGCCGGACGGGGCCTATCACGACGCGCAGCAGCGGCCCCTCCCCGCTGTACCGGGCGCTGACGCCCAGCGGCAGGATTCCCAGAAGGAATATCACGCCAAGCGCAATCCACCAGCCCATTATGCGTCCTCCCCGGTTGGGGGCTGCTCGGGCAGCTCCACCGGCTCGCCGAATGTGATCTTCTCAATGGGGGGCAGCTCTTCCAGAGAGCTGAGGCCGAAGGTGCGCAAAAAATCCGACGTCGTCTTATACTGAATCGGACGTCCCGGAACGTTCAGACGTCCCGCCTCCTCGATGAGCTTCTTATTGAGCAGCGCCGCCACGGAATAGGCGCTGTCCACGCCGCGGATCTGCTCCACCATGGCCTTCGTCGCCGGCTGGTAGTAAGCGATGATGGTCAGGGTCTCCAGCTGAGAAGAAGACAGCTTGGGAGGCTTTCTTGTTTCCAGCGCCTTCGTCACATAGTCCGCCATCTCCCCGGAGGACACCATCTGGTAGCCCTTTTCCAGCTTGAGAATGCGGATTCCCCGGCGCTCAAAGGCATATTTATCCGCCAGATTGTCGGCAGCCTTTTCCACATCCGACGCGTCCGTTTCCAGCGCGGCGGCGAGTCTGGCAATATCGATCCGCTCGCCCGCGGCAAAGAGAATGGCCTCAATGGCACGCTGTAGCTGTTCCGATTCCATCAGGTCATCTCCTCTCTTGGGCGCTTGTCCAGCAGACGGACGTTGGGGTTCTCCCCGCCGGGGTCGTCCTCCAGCGTCACGGAGTTCGTCTTGCACAAATCCAGAATGGCGAGAAAAGTCGCCACGACCTCCGAGCGGCTCCGGCTGCCCCGGAACAGATTTTTCAGCCGTTCCACGCCCCGCAGCAGCAGCTGACGCAGCACCTCGCCGGTTTTCCGGCCGATGGGGTACGGCTCTTTTCCCACGATGCCCCGGAAATTCGCCGTGGGCGGGGGCAGCTGGCGCTGACTGCGCTCGGAAATGATGTCCAGCGCCCGAAGCAGGTCGATCACGTCGTGCTGATAGCGGTAGCCCTGCTCCCTGCGCAGGGGTTCCGGCTCCTTGGTGAACAGGCACCGGCCGATTTCATTCCTCGGTTCCAGCACCGCCACGGCCTGCCGGATCTGCTCCATGGCTTCCTTCCGCTTCCGCTCCACCAGCGACTGGCGCAGCAGGTCAAGCTCGCTTTCCGCCTCGGCCTGTTCCGCCGCCGACAGGAGCATTTTGGTTTTGATCAGCATCAGATGGGACGCCATGGTGATGAACTCGCTGGCGATCTCCATGTCCATCCGCTTCATTTCGTTCAGATATCCCAGATACTGCTCCAGAATTGCGGAAATAGACACATCCTGAATTTCGATTTTATTCTTGCTCAGCAGCTCAAAAATAACATCCAGCGGCCCCTCAAAATCCTCCAGAACGTCGGATTTGGTATGGACGATGCCCTCCAGACGGTATTGCGGTTCTCCCATAGCGGCTTCCTTTGCTAAAACTAAATCAATACATACTTGCGGACATTATAGCATTCTTTTCCCCCGGGCGCAACCCTAATATTCCATTAACTTTCATGAACTTTCTTTCAGAAAATGTTGCAATTTTCGATTTTATGTGGTATCATGTTTGTAACCGAAATTCGGAGGGATGAGAAGTGGCAAAACGGAATCGTTATCGTGAGATGGAGAGTTTGATGACCAGGGTCATTGTTGGCGACGCGCTGGTGTTTGCACTGTACCTGCTTTGCGCCGGTTTTGGCTGGACCGTTCTGAAGGTGACCACCGCCATTATCGCCATTCTAGGTTCCCTTTTATGCCTTGGCTGGCTGGTCATCACCGGCGAGTTCTCCCGCCGCCGGAGTCTGTGGATGGTAACGGGCTTCATCGCGATCGTTCTGTGCGTGCTGGTGTCCCTGCTTCTTGGCTATCCCGGCCCTGCGCCTACTGTGTAACTTACATCTAAAAAGCGGCAGCTTCGGCTGCCGCTTTTTTATCTTCCCTGTTGAAGAATTACCTATAGAACGTGTTCCCTCCGATGAATTCCCGCACCAGACTGGTGGGGGGAATTTCGTCGTCCACGTCCGCTTCCTGAATGTAGTTGAGAATTTTGACGATGTTGCGCACCTCGTCGTAGCATTCGTCCTCCGGCTGAACTGCGGTGAGCAGGGGGAAAATGTGCTTCTTCAGCACCGCCAACTCATACAGCGTGGAGCTGTTGAAAATCACGTCGGCATTCTCCTGATAGGGGAAAATCCACCGCTTTTCCCCCCGCTGCACGCTGTCCCACATGGCAAGCGTATGCTGCACCGACGCGCCCCGGGTCTCGTAGTCCCGGACAATGCGCCGCAGGAGCCGCAGATAACTGGTGGGAATCCGGTTGTGATTGTCCAGATTCAAGGGCAGCAGCGGGCTGACGTAAAGGCGGAAAATCAGCTTTTTGTCCACGCTTTCCGGCAGCATGGCGGGGTTCAGACCGTGAAGCCCCTCCACAATGATGACGGAATCCGCTTCCAGACGCAGCCGCTTGCCCCGCCACTCCCGTTTTCCGGTAAGGAAGTTGAAGGACGGAAGCTCCACTTCCCCGCCCGCCAGCAGCGACGCCATATCCTCCCGGAACAGGGCGCAGTCAATGGTGTTGATATGCTCCAAATCCAGTTTACCGTCAGGGCCGGGGGCAATTTTGTCCCGGTCTATGTAATAGTCGTCCAGACTCATGAGAATGGGCTTTTTCCCATGGACGCGGAGCTGGGTGGCAAGACGGTTCGCCGAGGTTGTCTTGCCCGAGGAGCTGGGGCCTGCCAGCAGCACAGCCTTCGCCCCCCGCTGGCACACTTGATCGGCCACCTGAGAAAACCGCTTTTCGTGCAGGGCTTCGTTGACCCGGATCAGCTCCCGGATGCGGCCGGAATTCGTCAGGTCGTTGAGGTCGGCCACTGTCTGGCACTCCATCAGCTCGCCCCAGCGCTCGCCCTCGTTGAACACGCTGAAAAAGTTGGGCATAGGTGGCACCTTGGCGCAGATCTCCGGATTGCCGTCGTCCGGATAGACGAACACAAAGCCGCCGTCCGCCGGGAGAATGTCCCACACCGCCAGATACCCGGTGGAGGGCATCATCTCGCCGTAGTAATAGTCGGCAAAGTCGCCGTAGGCGTACTCATCGAAATAATCCACCGTCCGCCAGGAAAGAAGCCTTGCCTTGTCGGTCTGCCCTTCCTCCCGGAACCGGTCGATGGCCTTCTGCAGCTTTACCCGGCGGCGGATCAGGGGAATGTCCTGCCCCACCAGCTCACTGACCCGCGCTTTCAGGGTCGAAGCGGAAAAAGCCTTTGCCCCCGCAACGCTGATGTACACGCTGGAACCCAGCGTGCAGGTCATTTTTGCCGTTGCCTCCGGCCACAGCTGCCGCATGGCAAGGAAAATCGTGAACTGCGCCGTGCGGATATAGCACTCCTTGCCCGCTGGGTCGGCGTAGCGGAGCAGGCGGATTTCGCCGTTGGACGCCGCCATCGCCCGGCGCATGGACTGGCGGTCGGCCTCCGCCTCTTTCTGCCGCACTGGAATATAATTTAATGTAAAGACCTCACCGGCGATCTTCGCGGCAAGGGGTCTTTCCGTCAGCGTACTGCCGTCCAGCCCCAGCTGCTTCACCAGTTCCAGCAAACTCTGTCCCGGCTGGGGCAGTACCTTCCGTCCGTCCATTGTCAAATCCATAACGTTACCTCCTTAGGGAAATTGCACAAAACGTGTGCTATATTATAGCACACGTTTATGTTTTCTGCAAGATTTATTTTGATTTCGCCTTGCACCGCCGCAGCAGCAGATATCCAACTATGCCAATGATAAGCAGCGCCGCCATCCACGCCGGTCTTGTCCAAGCGGGGGTGGTGACAAAAATGGCCGTGGGGCCGTCCGCGCCGCCGATGATGCCGATGGCCGCCGCGCCCCCGCTCTGCACAAGCTCACGGCGCAGAATGAAATAGCCGATCAGGGAAACGAAGCCGTCGTACAGCAGCCGCACGCCCCCGATCGCCGCGATTCCCAGAAACAGGAAGCGCCATGGGCTTTTCCGGTAGGTGTAGTCCTTCATCTGTTCATTCAGGTCGGCAGCCGCTTTCGCGGGGGTGCCAAGCTCGGCGTAAATTTCCTCGTCGGTATGCCCGGCCTCCCGGCGAGCAACTATGGAGCTCTGGAAGTCGCTCATGACTCTCGCCTTTATCTCACGGGGCAGGTTCAGACGCCGCTCCACCGCGTTCACGTAGTTCTTCATTTTCTTTTCCGCCTGCGTCATGACTCTCTTCCTCCCTGCAAAAATGCGTTTACCGTTTCGTCAAATTCCCGCCAGACGCGCTGACGGCGGAGATTTTCCGCCTGCCCAGCGTCCGTGGCTTCGTAGATTTTCTTCGGTGCCGTGCGCCCCTCCCCCGTTGACCATTGGGAGCGGATCATGCCGTCATCCTCAAGACGGTACAGGATCGGATACAGCGTCCCTTCCTTCAGGCAGAACCGCCCCTGAGAGGATTTTTTCAGCTCTGACAGCAGCTCGTAGCCGTAAGCGGGCTTCTCGCAGATCAGCTTCAGCACCAGCATTTCAAGCACACCCTTTTTTAATTGCTGGGCAAATCTGTCCTCCATCGGCTCCCCTCCTATTTAGTATTGCTAAGTATTTGTAATATAGCATCCTTTCCTGATTTTGTCAAGCAAAAAGGACCTGCTCATTTGGGCAAGTCCTTTTCATAATTTATCCCAATTTTGTCAGTGTGGTTCCCGGGTAATAGTGCGCCAGAATTTCCGGGCAGATGCTTCCGGTGACCGCCATAGCATCCGCGCCGTACTGGCTCATGCCCACCCGGTGGCCGTAGCCTCTGGTGGTGATGGTGACGGTGTCCTCGGTGGTGGATATGGAAAACGCCGTGGAGCGCAGACCCAGCGCGGAGCGAAGAGAAGTCCCTTTATAGCTCGTCCCGCCGATGACAATGGTATCGACGCCGCCGCCATCGGTATAGGTCACGTCCCGGAACCAGCTTCCCGGGCTGCCGCTGAGCTTGACACCAAGGGCATCCTGAAACGCTTCCGCCGAAAAGCGCACCGTATCCGTATAATGCGCCGCCTTTTCCTCGCCGGGGCTGGCTACAGCTTGTAAGTAGGGGAAATCCGTTCCCCACACCGCCGCGGCGTCCTCGGTACTGCCGCCGGAACAGGAAAAATACGTCGCTTCGATCAGCTCCCCCTCATAGGTCAGCACCCAGCCGGAGGTAGCGGCCACGGCGGCGCGTGCCTTTTCCAGCCCTTCCTCCGTGCCGCCCTGAGACAGGTAGTCTTCGTCCCCGATGTAGCCCTGACAGCACGCGCTGCGGGTGCATACGGAGCAATCGCCATGCTTGCCGCCGGTCTCCCACGCCTTCCGGGCATACGTCCGGGCAACCACCGACTGGGCTTCCAGCGCTTCTTCCTCGAAGGATACCGGCATTTCCGCCAGCACCACCCCGACAAGGTAGCTGTCCATATCCATCTGGGAAACCGTGCCGTCCTCCAGCCTGACCAGCACGGGAAGCCGCACGGTTTCCTGCGCCGTGGGCTGTTCGGTCCGCGCCGTCGTTTCCGGCGTCGTCTCCGGCGGAGTTTCCGTCTGGCGTGCCGCGATGCTCAGCACGATCCCCGGCACCACCAGTCCCATGACGGCGGCGGTCAGAATATCCTTTGCCAATGTTCTCATTGGTATCCCCTCCCGGAGATATGGTAGCACAGCGGGAGGAAAGAATGCTGTCAGAACATACACAAAGAAATACAGCCCGCAGACAAAGTCTGCGGACTGCATTCGGGGGTTAGGAACTCGGGAAAAGCAATTCAATTACTCTTATTGTGGCAGGCACCGCACGCGGCACAGCCGGCGCAGTTGCCGCCGCAGGAGGACTTTCCCTGTTTTTTGTCGTGTACCATGCTGCGGATAATCAGAGCAACCACTGCCAGAAGGACGAGACTGATAAGAATTGTACCGATATTCGCGCTGATCCATTGCAGCATAAAAATCACTCCATTTCAGAACATTGAAGCTTGGAGCCAGACGTATCGTCTGGCTCCGAAACGATCAGACTTTAGAAAGCTTGGTAGCTTCCTTGTAGGGCTTGAACAGCATGTACAGCATCCCCGCCAGAGCAGCCAGAGCGAAGATCAGACCGATCACGCTGGCGTGGCCGAGGAACAGGTTGCCGAACTGGTTGATCATCAGGGCGATGAGGTAAGCGAAGCCGCACTGATAGCCGATGGCAAACCATGTCCACTTGGCGTTGTTCATCTCACGCTTGATGGCGCCGATAGCCGCGAAGCAGGGGGCGCACAGCAGGTTGAACACCAAGAAGGAATAACCGGTAATGCCGTTGAAAGCATTGGCAAGGTTCTGATACACGGTGCCGTCTCCGCCGCCGTACAGGATGCCCAGAGTACCAACGATGTTCTCTTTGGCGACCAGACCGGTGATGGAAGCGACAGCCGCCTGCCAGTTGCCCCAGCCCAGAGGCTTGAACACCCACGCCAGCACGCTGCCGATGGCAGCCAGAATGGAGTAGTCGATTTCTTCCTCGCCCAGCATCCGGAAGGTGCCGTCAACGAAGCCGAAGTAAGTGGTGAACCACACGAAGATGGTGGACAGCAGGATGATGGTGCCGGCCTTCTTGATGAAGCTCCAGCCGCGCTCCCACATGCTGCGCAGGACGTTGGACACGGTGGGCAGGTGGTAAGCAGGCAGCTCCATAACGAAGGGAGCAGGCTCACCGGCGAACATCCTGGTCTTCTTCAGCATAATGCCGGACACGATAATGGCGGCCATGCCGATGAAGTAAGCGGAGGTAGCAACCCATGCGCTGCCGCCGAACAGGGCGCCCGCGATCATGGCGATGAAGGGAACCTTCGCGCCGCAGGGGATAAAGGTGGTGGTCATAATGGTCATCCGGCGGTCACGCTCGTTTTCAATGGTACGGGACGCCATGATGCCGGGAACGCCGCAGCCGGTGCCGACCAGCATGGGGATAAAGGACTTACCGGACAGGCCGAATTTCCGGAAGATACGGTCGAGAACGAATGCGATACGGGCCATGTAGCCGCAGGCTTCCAGAATGGCCAGCAGCAGGAACAGCACCAGCATCTGAGGCACGAAGCCCAGAACCGCGCCGACACCGGCCACGATGCCATCCAGAATCAGGCCGCTGAGCCATTCAGCCGCATTAGCCTTCTCCAGCAGGTCGCCAATGAGAACAGGGATACCGGGCACCCAAACGCCGTAGTTTGCGGGGTCGGGTTCTTCGCCTTCCAGCGTTTTAAGCGCTTTTTCATAGTCAGCCAGAGAAGCGGTCTCCTCGGTGATCTCCAGAGTCTCCTCATCCTCGACTTCGTAGGGGAAGTCGCCGGTGGGAGCAGTGCCGTTTTCTTCCACATAGGCGTCATAGCCGTCTACGATCAGGGACGCCTCGTTATATGCATCAGCGTCTTCGTTGTATTTGGCGAAGCCGATGCCGAACAGGTGCCAGCCGTCGCCGAACAGGCCGTCGTTTGCCCAGTCGGTAGCGGCAGCGCCCACACCGACCATGGCGATGTAGTAAACAAGGAACATGACAACTGCGAAGATGGGCAGGCCCAGCCAGCGGTTGGTCACGATCTTGTCGATCTTATCGGAGGTGGTCAGCTTACCGGCGGAGTGCTTCTTGTAGCAGCGCTTGATGACCTCGCCGATGTAGATGTAGCGCTCGTTGGTGATGATGCTCTCGGCGTCGTCGTCCAGCTCCTTCTCGGCAGCTTCGATGTCGGCCTCGATGTGAGACATGGTCTCCTTGGTCAGGCCCAACTTCTGCATCACCTTGTCGTCACGCTCGAAGATCTTGATGGCGTACCAACGCTGCTGCTCCTCGGGCATGCCGTGAACGGTGGCTTCCTCGATGTGGGCAATGGCGTGCTCCACAGGGCCGGAGAAGGTGTGCATGGGGACGGTCTTGCCGTTCTTCGCGGCGTCGATGGCAGCCTCGGCAGCGGCCATAACACCGTCGCCCTTCAAAGCGGAGATCTCAACGACCTTGCAGCCCAACGCCTGAGACAGCTCGTCGATATTGATCTTGTCGCCGTTCTTGCGGACAATATCCATCATGTTGATGGCGATGACCACAGGGATACCCAGCTCGGTCAGCTGAGTGGTTAAGTACAGGTTCCGCTCCAGATTGGTGCCGTCGATGATGTTCAGGATGGCGTCAGGCCGTTCCTCGATCAAATAATTACGGGCGACAACTTCCTCCATGGTGTACGGAGACAGAGAATAAATACCGGGCAGGTCAGTGACGGTGACGTCGGAATGCTTCTTCAGCTTGCCTTCCTTCTTCTCCACGGTGACGCCGGGCCAGTTGCCCACGAACTGGTTGGAACCGGTGAGGGCATTGAACAGTGTCGTTTTGCCGCTGTTGGGGTTGCCCGCAAGGGCAATTCTGATATCCATGATACGCTCCTTCTGTTAGCTTCCGCTAACGTTTTATCAAAATCGGGGCTTGCGTCCCTATGATTTACTGGGGTCTTACTGGATCTCGATCATTTCGGCGTCGGCCTTACGGATCGACAGCTCATAGCCGCGGACGTTGACTTCCACCGGATCGCCCAGCGGAGCAACCTTCCGCACGTAAACGGTGACGCCCTTGGTAATGCCCATGTCCATGATTCTGCGCTTGACAGCGCCCTCGCCGTGGAGCTTCACCACAGTAACGGTCTCGCCGACCTTGGCCTGCTTCAGTGTTTTCATACCGATTCCTCCTTTTTTCCTCGTTAAACCATAATTTTCTGCGCCATTTCCTGGCTGATGGCTATCCGGGACTCCTTCACCTTGACGATGACGTTGCCGCCCATCGTATTGATGACCGACACCACCCCGCCGACGACGAAGCCCAGATTCTCCAGATGCTGTTTGACTTCCGGCTTTCCGCCGATTCGCTTGATGACGTATTCCTCGCCGGTATCCGCAACCGTAAGCGGCATGGAGAACACCTTCTTTTTCTGAACTTTTAGATTAGCAAAAGCTAACCTAAAGGCGCTAATATAGGTTAGCTCTCGCTAACCTCCTGTATAATAGCCCACCTTAAACAATTTGTCAAGTGATTTTTAAGGATTTTTTCATTTTGTCAAAGTATGACAAATCCTGCCGGAAAACGCCAATAGAAACCGGTCAGAATGCGATATTGCTATGGGCGGTTTTCCCACAGAGAAAACCGCCCGCAACTCTATCACGATCTGTCATGAATGAATTGGAGCATACAGTCTTTCAGGCTCTGCATACTGTCCGTCAGCTTCATTCTGCGGCTGGTGCCCATGCCCAGCTCCCGCAGCCTTGGCGGGTCCACGGGGACGCACAGCACATCGTCCGTCCTACCCCGGATCATCAGCTCCGTCATCATGGTGACGCCCAGCCCGTGTCCCACCATCCGGATAACCGTCTCGTCGTCCACCCGGGAAACGCTGGCGTTGAGCTTCACGCCCACGGAGTCCATGGCCGCATTGACGTCAATGTCAAATCTGCCGTAGGGCATCAGAAATTCCTGCCCGGAAAATTCCTCCAGCGGGAAGGTTGTGCGGCCGTTGAGGGGGTAGTCCTTGGGGAGGATCGCATACATTTTTTCATTGTACAGGGGCGTCCAGTCGCAGAAGCTGTAGTTCTGCCGGCTGGCAAAAATCACGTCGGTCTGGCCGCTTTCCAGCAGCTCGTAGGGTTCCAGGGCGTTATCCACCATCCGGAGATCCACGCTGACCTCCGGGCAGACGCGCTTGTAGCGGTAAAGCAGCTCCGGCATCCAGTGCATGGCGATGCTGGCGTAGGCCGCAATGCGGATGACCTCCTTTTTCTGCTCGGAAATGGCGTTGATCTGGTTTTCCAGGTTGGCATTGGCCTGTAAAAATTCCCGGATGGCGGGCATGAGCTGCCGCCCCTGAGGGCTGAGCTGGATGCCGTTGTGGTCACGCTGCAACAGGGAAAAGCCAACCTCCCGCTCCAGGGCGTCCATCATGTGGGTCAGTCCCGACTGGGTGTAGCCCACCACCTCCGACGCTTTGGTGAAGCTGCCAAGGTCGATTGCCGTCATCAGAATTTCCAGTTTCTTGCTGTCCATAGACCGCACTCCATTTCATATCTATTACATTTTCTAATACCCCTATTATAAACATGGACTTCTCAGAATGCAAGGGAAATGTTAGAATATCGTCAAACAGAAGGAGGCAGAATAAAATGCAGAAACATCTTACATTCAAGCAGAAGATTCTGGTGGCCGGAACGCTGTTCGGCATGTTCTTCGGTGCCGGTAACCTGATTTTCCCCGTTCATCTCGGTCAGCTGGCCGGACGGAACGTCCTTCCCGCCATGATCGGCTTTATCATCACGGCTGTCGGTATTCCGATCATGGGCGTAGCCGCCATCGGCAACACCCACTCCGACGGCTTGCAGCAGCTGTCCAACAAGGTCGGCAAGGGCTACGGCTACGTCTTCTCCTGCCTGCTCTACCTGACCATCGGCCCCGGCTTCGCCATTCCCAGATGCGCGACCACTTCCTTCACCGTGGGTGTCGCGCCCATGCTGAGTGCCGGCGCGTCCGAGTCCATTGCCCTGCTGATCTTCTCCGTGATCTTCTTCGCCATCGTGCTGATTTTGTCCCTGCGCCCCGGCGAGATCACCGTCTGGATTGGTAAGGTCATCACCCCCATCTTTCTGGTCTTCCTCGCCATTCTGGTGGTGACGGCGCTGATCAATCCCTCCACCTCCGTTTCCGACGTGGAGCCTGCCGCCGGTTATCAGACCGGGGCGCTTTCTCTGGGCTTCATTGAGGGCTATAACACCATGGACGCCATTGCCGGTCTGGCCTTCGGCATCGTGGTCATCGACATCATCCGCTCCATGGGCGTTACCGACGATTCCGACGTGGCAAAGGATGTTCTGTCCTCCGGACTGCTCACCAGCATCCCCATGATCGTGATCTACGTTACCACCATTCTCATGGGCACCCAGTCCAGAGGTCTGTTTGAGACCTCCGAAAACGGCGGCATCGCCCTGGCGCAGATCTCCGGCCACTACCTGGGACGGGCGGGCAGTCTCGTTCTGGCAGTCACCATCACCTGCGCCTGCCTGAAAACCGCCATTGGTCTCGTCACCAGCTGCTCGGACGCTTTCTCCCGCATGTTCCCCAAGGGACTTTCCTACCGCGCCTGGGCGGTGATATTTACCGTACTTTCCTTCCTGATCTCCAATTTCGGTCTGTCCAAGATCATCAGCTATTCCCTGCCGCTGCTGCTGTTCCTGTACCCGCTGGCAATCACCCTGATTCTGCTGGCGCTGTTCGGGAATCTGTTCCATCACGACCGGGCTGTCTACGTCAGCGTCACGGCCTTCACCTGCGTGGCTGCCCTGTTCGATCTTGCCAAGGCGCTGCCCGCGAATCTGAAAACCGCCCTTCATCTGGACGGCGCGGTCGGCCTTGCGGAGAAGATTCTCCCCTTCTTCGACATCAGCCTCGGCTGGGTTCTCCCCGCCTTTGTGGGTCTCGTTCTGGGGCTGATCATTCACTTTGCGAAAAAGCAGAAGGTTGCCTGATACTTACATATAAGACGTGCCGGAGCTTTCCGCTCCGGCACATTTTTTCAACTTTCAGTGTGCAAACTGGCTCTGATACAATCTGGCATAGAAGCCGTTCTTCGCAAGCAGCTCCTCATGCTTGCCCTGCTCCACGATGTGGCCGTCCCGCATGACGATGATCCTGTCCGCTTCCCGGATGGTGGACAGGCGGTGGGCGACGATAAAGCTGGTGCGCCCGCGCATCATGGTGTCGAACGCCTTCTGAATCTTGATCTCCGTCCGGGTGTCGATTGAGGAAGTCGCTTCGTCCAGGAACAGCATGGGCGGCAGGCACAGCATCACACGGGCGATGCACAGCAGCTGCTTCTGTCCCTGAGAAAGGCTGCCGCCGGACTCGCCGATAACGGTATCATACCCCTGAGGCAGACGCATGATGAAGCTGTGGGCGTGTGCCTGCTTCGCGGCGGCGATGATCTCTTCCTCAGTCGCCTCCGGCTTGCCCATGGCGATGTTCTCCCGGATCGTCCCTGCTTTCAGCCATGTGTCCTGAAGCACCATACCCACGCTCCTGCGCAGCTCGCCCCGGTTCATTTTCTGGGTATTGACCCCGTCGAGAAGGATTTCGCCCCCGTCCGGGTCGTAAAACCGCATGAGAAGGTTGATAAAGGTAGTCTTTCCGCAGCCCGTGGGGCCGACGATGGCCACCCGCTGGCCGGGCTTGACGGACAGGTTGAAATCCCCGATCAGAGGCTTGTCCGGCGTGTAGGAGAAGCGCAGGTCTTTGATCTCCACTGCGCCCTCCACCTTTTCCGGACGCTCCGGATGCTCCGGCTCCGGCGTCCGCGCCGGGGCTTCGATCAGCTCGAACACCCGCCCCGCGCAGGCCAACGCGTTCTGCAGCTCCGTCACCACGCCGGAGATCTCGTTAAAGGGCTTGGTGTACTGGTTGGCGTAGTTCAGGAAGCTGGTGAGGTTGCCCACGGTGATGCCGCCGGAAATGGCGATCAGCGCACCGCTCAGGCCCACGCCCGCATACACCACGGAGTTGACGAAACGGGTACTGGGGTTCACCAGAGACGAGAAGAAAATCGCCCGCAGAGACGCCTTTTGCAGCCGTCCGTTGATCTCGTCGAACTGCTCCATGGACGCCTTCTCATGGCCGAAGGCCTGCACCACCTTGATATTGCCGATGGTCTCGTCGATCAGGCCGGTCTGCTCGCCCCGGGTAACGGACTGGAGCTTGAACATGGAATACGTCCGTGTCGCAATGAAATTCGCCACCAGCAGCGACAGCGGCGTAATGCAGACCACCACCAGCGCAATGCCCCAGTGAATGCGGACCATGAAAACAAGCGTTCCCAGAATGGTCATCACGCCGGTAAACAGCTGGGTAAAGCCCATGAGCAGTCCGTCGGCGACGGTGTCCACGTCAGCCGTCACCCGGCTGACCACATCGCCCTGAGGCTGTTTATCAAGATAGGAAAGGGGCAGCACCTGAATATGCCGGAAGGCTTCGTTCCGGATGTCCCGGGTAACGCCGTAGGTCATGTGGTTGTTGATCTGATTCATGAGCCACTGCGCCAGCGCCGCCACGGCGGCGCAAATCGCCACATTGCGCAGATAGCCCCACATGGCGGTAAAATCCACCCGTCCGGCATCGATAATGCAGTCAATGGCATTTCCCACCAGAATGGGGATATATAAACTCATGACCACGTACAGCGTCGCCAGCAGCAGCGACGCGACCAGCCCCACCCAATAGCGCCGGATGCGGCGCAGTACCTTCCGCAGGATCGCCATCTGATTAGCCATTTTGCACCGCCTCCTTGGGGAACTGGGAATAGTAGATTTCCTGATAAACCGGGCAGGAGGCCAGAAGCTCATCGTGGGTACCCTTGCCCGCCAGAACGCCGTCGTCCAGCACCAGAATTTCATCCGCATACCGCACGGACGCCGCTCTCTGGGAGACGATGAAGGTCGTGGGCGGATCATCCATTCTGCGGATGGCCATACGAAGACCCGCGTCGGTGGCATAGTCCAGCGCGGACGCGCTGTCGTCCAGAATCAGGATGCGGGGCTTCCGCACCAGAGCACGGGCAATGGTGAGACGCTGGCGCTGACCGCCGGAGAAGTTGACGCCCCCCTGTTCCACGGGTGCGTCCAGTCCGTTTTCCTTGCCCTCGACCACTTCTTTCGCCTGTGCAACGGTCAGCGCTTCCCACAGATCACTGTCTGTGGCGCTGGCGTTGCCCCAGAGCAGATTCTGCCGGATGGTGCCCTTGAACAGCACCGCTTTCTGGGGAACAACGCCAATGGCCTGCCGCAGGGACGTCAGGTCATACGCCGCCGTCTCCACGCCGTCCAGCAGCACCTTTCCTCCGGCTGCGTCATAGAGTCTGGGAATCAGGTTCACCAGCGTCGTCTTGCCGGAACCGGTGCCGCCGATGATACCGATGGTCTGCCCCGGCCGGGCGGTGAAGGTAATGTGCTCCAGAGAGGGATTTCCCGCGCCGTCATACCGGGCGGTCACATCCTGAAATTCCACCTGTCCCTTCAGATCCGCAGCCGTGCGGGTGCCGTTTTCCTGACCCGGCTCCAAATCCAGCACAGACGCCACCCGGTTCCCGCAGGCGACAGCCTTGGTGATGGTGATGATCAGGTTTGCCATCTTGATCAGCTCCACCAGAATCTGGGACATATAATTGTAGAGGGCAATGACCAGTCCCTGTGTCAGCACGCCGCTTTCCACCTTCAGCGCGCCCACATGTACCAGCAGCACCACTGCCAGATTGATGACCACGTAGGTCACAGGGTTCATCAGAGCGGAAATCCGTCCTGCGGACAGCTGCTTACGGGTCATGTCCTCCGTCTTTTCCTCAAAGGACGTAACCTCCGCGTCCTCCTTGCAGAAAGCCCGCAGCACCCGAACGCCCGTCAGATTCTGCCGGGACGCGGAGGTCACGCTGTCAAGGGATGCCTGCACCCGCCGGTACATGGGCATGGTGATCAGCATAATGCCGAAAACGATGATGCACAGCACCGGAATGACCCCGGCGAACACCAGCGCCGCCTGAAAATCGATGGTAAAAGCCATGACCATGGCGCCGAACACCACGAATGGCGAGCGCAGCAGCAGCCGCAGCGTCAGGTTCACGCCGTTCTGCACCTGATTGATGTCGGAGGTCATCCGGGTGATCATGGTGGATGCGCCCAGCTTATCGACCTGACTGTAGCTTAAGTTCAGAATATGCTCCAGCACCGTATGCCGCAGCCGTGTGGAAAAGCCCACCGCCGCCACAGCAGAAAAATACTGCGCTGTCACCGAACTGGCAAGCCCCACGACGCCCAGTCCGATCATGACGGCGCACATTTTCACAATGTAGCCCCGGTCGCCGCTGCCGATGCCCTTATCCACGATACTGGCCACAACCAGCGGCACCAGCAGCTCAAATGTAGCCTCCAGCAGCTTGAACAGCGGCCCAAGGACACATTCTTTTTCATAGCCCTTCAGATATTTGAGAAGTTTTTTCATACGCTCACCTCATAACGGCGTCATTATAACACCCTTCTTGCCGGAAAGCAATGTCGTGTCGCATAAAACGGGGCGATTTGTCAGCGCCGTTCCCCACCTACGCCGCGGAAATCGGTGGTTTGCCTGAAAAAGCAGTTGACAATTTCGCAGATTCTGGATATAATGAGTTGACTAAAGAAATGCTAGTGTAGCACAGTCGGTAGTGCATCTCACTCGTAATGAGAAGGTCGCCTGTTCGAGTCAGGTCACTAGCTCCAGAAAAACCGCCGCTTTTATGAGAAAGCGGCGGTTTTCTTGTGTAAAAAGTTACGCAGCTCTTTCGGCCATAGATTTTATCCCGTCATTTTTCCGTCAATAACAAATTCAACCCGTACAGCAGCAAAAATGTGTCCGAATTTTTTATGCTTTTTCTCTCAGCAGTCTGGGTTTTGGCATCAGGATATCATCAAGCATTTCCGACGGTCGAGCCTGCGCTTCTTTCATGAGAGAGACCTCCTCATTATCGTAGTTGTGTGGTCGGCAAACCACTTCTGCTATAATGGGGAGTTTTTTCCCTGTCCGCTTTACTCCTCGCTGGAAGCTATTCTTTTGCCCCCGGCATAGCTGGGGGTTAACTTTGGTCAACCAAGACGATAGCGCTGTCCGCATTATGCGAACAGCGCTATCATCATGTTTATTACCATCAGAACCGTCAGAACGATCACACCGGCACTGAAAAAGAAGCATTTCAGGCACCGGCGGTCGATCCACTCGCTCTGGATGTACGCCCGGACACGGGCACGGTTGGCGATCAGAATTGCCACCGCCGCCGCGAAAAATCCGGTAAAAACCGTCGGCTCGATCACCGACGCCGCCACTTCCGGAAGATTTGCCGTCAGACGGCTCAGAAGGTCTGCCAGCACCAGATTGTTGAAGATATGGAGCACCATGGACCAGCCGACGGAATACTCCACCGCCACATATCCCAGCACCAGTCCCACCAGAAACGCGTAGGGCGTTTGCAGCAGGTTCCCGTGGAACAGCCCGAACAGGAACGCGGAACCCAAGATGGCAAACCGCTTGCCGTAGGGCCGCAGCGACCGCAGGACGAAGCCCCGGAAGATCAGCTCCTCCGAAATGGGTGCCAGAAACGATGCGTACAGGAACATGCTGACGGTGTCCGAGCTGCCGGAAACGGCGTCCAGCGTCCCGGTGGCAGATCGGCCGAAGCAGTTCATCACCAGCTCAAGAAGATTGATCCAGACAAAATTTACCATCTGCGTTCCGGCGCACAGGCACACCATGCACAGCAAAGCTCCCGGTTTCATGGGTTTTTTCCGTCTCAGCACTTCCCCGCCCCAGAATTCTCTGCCCTTCCATGCGTACAGGATCACCAGAGCGACGGCCACGGCGGCGATGTACCCCCATGCGTTTCCGGTCAGAGCGGACACGTCCGGGACATACTGATCGTTTCCCTCTATGAAAGCATTCAGGTATCCCGCGATCACATCCCGCAGCATCGCCACGGAAACCAGAATGTTCATCAGGACATAGTATCCCACCAGCGTCCAGCCAACGGGGCTGAAACGCTTACGGAGCCATTTGTTGATCTGTTTCTCGTTCATAGTTTTCCTCCATAATGATTGTCTCCGCCGTCATAATGCCGTCGATGGCCGCGGACATGATGCCCCCGGCGTAGCCCGCGCCCTCTCCCGTGGGGTACAGCCCCCGAAGGGAAGACTGCCGGGAGGAATCCCGGATAATTCGCACCGGGGAAGAACTGCGGGTCTCCGGCGCGGTCATCACCGCGTCCGGGTCTGCAAAGCCTTTCAGCTTCCCGTCCAGCCGGGGCAGCGCCTGGGCAATGGCATCGGTGATCTTCCCGGGAAGCACGTCGTGCAGGTCGCACCAGGTCACCCCCGGGCGGTAAGTCGGCGTTACCCGTCCCGCACCGTCACTGGGTCTTCCGGCGAGGAAATCCCCCACTCTTTGCGCCGGGGCGCGGTAGCTGCCACTGACGCGGTAGGCGTTTTCCTCAATCTCCCGCTGCCAGCGCATTCCGCCGAGGTTGCCCTCGTAGGGGGAATCAGCGGGATTCACCGTCACCAGCAGTGCCGCGTTGGCGTTTTCTCCGTCCCGGTCGGCATAGCTCATGCCGTTGGTGACCACCCGGCCTTCCTCGCTGGCCGCCGCCACCACATATCCGCCCGGGCACATGCAGAAGGTGTACACCGTCTCCCCATCCAGATGCTCCACCAGCTTATAATCCGCCGGGGGCAGGGCGGGATTTTCGCCGCCGTACTGGGCAACGTCGATGTTCCGCTGCCGGTGCTCGATGCGCACGCCCATGGCGAAGGGCTTCGGCTCCATGGGAACGCCGGAAGCGTCCAGCATTTCAAAGGTGTCCCGGGCGCTGTGTCCGATGGCCAGCACCGCCCGGTCGCAGGGAATGACCGTCCCGTCGGCGATTTTCAGCCCGGTCAGGCGTCCGTTCTCCGTACACAGGCCGGTGACCTGCGTGTTGAACCGCACCTCGCCTCCCAGAGAGATGATGCGTTTGCGCAGATTCTGCACCACGGTCAGCAGCACGTCGGTGCCTACGTGGGGCTTGGCGTCATAGAGAATATCCTCCCTTCCCCCAGCCGCCACGAACTGTTCCAGAATCCAGCCGATTCTGGGGTTGTTGACCCCGGTGTTCAGCTTGCCGTCGGAAAACGTTCCCGCGCCGCCCTCGCCGAACTGGACGTTGCTTTTCGTGTCCAGCTCGCCCGTTTGGAAGAATTTTTCCACCTTCTCGTGGCGGGACGCGGCATCCTCTCCCCGTTCCAGCACCAGCGGCTTCCAGCCCGCCAGCGCCAGAATCAGCGCGGCAAACATCCCTCCGGGGCCGAAGCCCACCACCACCGGGCGTTTCTCCGGCGCTTTGGCGGATTTGGGTGGACGATAACGGGTCGCCGGGGCGATGGATGCCCGCTTGCAGCCGCTTTGTTTCAGAATTTTCTTTTCGCTGCCATCCACCGTCACGTCGATGGTGTAAATCATGCGCACGTTGGGCTTCTTCCGTGCGTCCACACTCCGCCGGACGATCCGCACGCCGCGGATTTTGGAGTTGGGGACGCGCAGCATCCGCGCCGCCTCAAAGGGAAGCTGGTGGGCGCTGTGTTCCGGCGGCAGGGAAATATCGCTCAAACGGATCATGTGTCGTTCCTCCCGGCGCTCTGTCCGGCCAGACGGCCGGAGCTCCACGCCCACTGTAAATTATAGCCGCCGCAGTCGCCGTCAATGTCTAAGACCTCTCCGCAGGCGTAAAGCCCCGGAACGAGGCGGCTTTCCATGGTCGTTTCATCAAATTCCGACGTGAGAATGCCCCCCGCCGTCACCTGTGCGCTGTCCATGCCCATAGGTTCGGTCAGATGTACAGTGAGCGCCTTCGCCCCGTGGGCGGCCTGACGCAGCTCCTGGTCGGAAAGGTCGGAAACCGCCCCGCCCGCGGAAATCCCCGCCGTCTGGGTCAGCACCCGGCCAAGGCGGTTGTGGAGGATTCCCGTGAACAGCTCCGAGACGGGAAGATTGGTATTTCTGCGCCGTTTCAGCTCAGATATCAGGGCGTCCTCCGCCATATCCGGCAGGAAATCCAGCCGGCAAAGCCACTCGCCGCCGCCCTGACAGACGTCCCGGGACACCTCGAAAATCACCGGCCCACTGAGACCGTACTGGGTAAATTGCAGCTCCCCCGTGCTTTCGGAAAACTGCTTTCCGTCGTGTAGAATGACCGCATGGCAGTTGGCGCGGACGCCTTTCAGGCTCGTAACCGCGTTCCAGCTGCTTTTCAGCTGCACCAGCGCCGGACGAAGCCGGGTGCAGCTGTGGCCAAAGCTTCGCAGAATTTGATAGCCGGACATGCTGCCCCCCAGCTTCGTCCCCGCAAGGCCACCGCAGGCGACAATGAGCCTGTCGCATTCCACCGTCTCGTCCCCGGAGATGATGCGGAAGCCGGAAGCCGTTTTTTTCACTTTTTCCGCTTCAAATCCCAGCTTTACCGTGATATTCGGCTTTTCCAGAGCAAACCGCAGCACATCCACCACGGAATTTGCCTGATCGGAATAGGGATACACCCGCCCGGAATCCTCCGCCACGGTGAGCAGTCCCAGACTCCGGAACCACTCCAGCACCGCCGTGGGCGAAAACTGCCTCAGCGCATAGTCGGCAAACCCCGGATTTTCCCCGTGGTAGCCGCCGGATGTCCCGTGGAGATTGGATAAATTGCAGCGCCCGTTGCCGGTGGCCTGAAGCTTGCGCCCGACCCTCGCCTGCCGCTCCATGAGGACGACCTGCCCGCTTTCGTTTTCCGCCGCAGCCAGCGCCGCCGCCATTCCCGACGCCCCCGCGCCGATGATTCCTGTCACCATGTCCGATTCCTTTCCGCCCCATAGCGTTCTTTTCCCCTATTATACTCTACCCGCCGCCGTTATACAAGAAAAACTTCTTTCCACATGGCAAAAGTTGTGGTATAGTACCATTGGTGATCGCATGGAACGAAGCAACATTGAAAAAATCGCCCAGTCCGCCGAGGATCGGCTGCTTCTGGCGAAGCTCTGGGACAAAATTAACGCGGGAATGCGGAAGAATATCCCCGCCGCCACCTGCTTTCTCTCCCCCCGGGAGCTGGAAATGGCAAAATATCTCTTCGGCGAGCAGGAAAGTCTGTACGCCTTCGGCGGCTACGAGGACGCGGAACGAAAAATGCTGATTTTTCTGCCGGACTATCTGGACGAAGCCAGTCTCTACGGCGAAGACAGCCCCTGCGTGTGTCTGCGCGCCGCGTTCTTTCAGGGGGACAGCCCCAGCCACCGGGACTTTCTGGGGGCGCTGATGGGCGCGGGCGTCGGCCGGGAGACGGTGGGCGATATCTGCGTGGACAAGGGCAGCTGCGACTTTTTCGTTATGTCGGAGATTGCCCCCTATTTATTGCAGACCTTCACCTCCGCCGGGCGGACGAAGCTGCATTTGCGCCAGATTCCCCTTTCGGGCGTCCACATCCCCGAGCCGGAAATCAAGGAGATCCGGGACACGCTGGCGTCGTTACGGCTGGACAGCGTTGTATCCTCCGGCTTTCGCATCGGGCGGAGTCTCGCCGCCCAGTACGTGAGCGCCGGAAAGGCCGCCATTGACGGTTTTCCCTGCGAGAAGCCGGACAAGCCCGTCCCGGAGGGCGCGAAAATCTCCGTCCGGGGGCTGGGAAAAATCAAGCTTGCGGCCATCAACGGCCGGACAAAAAAGGACAGAATTTCGGTGGTTATCCACCGGTATGTGTGAGGTTTTACAAAAAACATGAAAATGGACGAAGTGATCGCCAGAATCAATGTTCTGGCAAAAAAGGCGAAGGCCGAGGGTCTGACCCCCGAGGAGCTGGCAGAGCGGGACAAGCTGCGGCGAATCTACATCGATTCCGTTAAGGCCAATCTGGTAGGTCAGCTGGAAAACACCTACATCATCGGCACCGACGGTGTCAAGCGGAAGGTTGAGAAGAAATCCTGAGCGGCGTGGCTAAAGCCATGCCGTTTTCCAACAGTGGAGCAGACTGCGTTATTCCGGAACAGTTTTTCCACTTCCCTTTCTCCCAAAAGTCTGCTATACTGTAGAAAAAGGACTACTAGGAGGCAGTATATGGAATTTCTGCCCATTACCAGACGGGAAATGCTTGACCGTGGGTGGGACGTCTGCGATTTTGTGTACATCATCGGCGACGCCTACGTCGATCACCCGTCCTTCGGCCATGCCATTATCAGCCGGGTTCTGGAAAGCCACGGCTACAATGTGGGCATCATCTCTCAGCCGGATTGGAAAAATCCCAAGTCCATCGACGTTTTCGGCCGTCCCCGGCTGGGGTTTCTGGTCTCCGGCGGCAATATGGACTCCATGGTCAACCACTATTCCGTCACCAAGCACCACCGGAAAACCGACGCCTTCACCCCCGGCGGCGTCATGGGCAAGCGCCCCGACTACGCCACCACGGTCTACTGCAACCTTATCCGCCAGACCTACAAGGACGTTCCCATCCTCATCGGCGGCATCGAGGCGAGTCTGCGCCGACTGGGGCATTACGATTACTGGTCGGACACCATGAAGCGCTCCATTTTACTGGACAGTCAGGCCGACCTGCTCATGTACGGCATGGGGGAAAAGACCATCGTGGAGGTGGCCGACGCCCTGAATTCCGGGCTGGACGTGAAGGACATCACCTACATCGACGGCACGGTGTTCAAAACCAAGGAGCCGGACGACAGTCTGCCCACCGTCACCCTGCCCTCCTTTGCCGAGATCAAGGCCGACCGGCGCAGATACGCCGAGAGCTTCAAAATCCAGTACGCCAACTGCGACCCCTTCACCGCCAAGCGGCTGGCGGAGCCCTACGACAATTTCTTCGTGGTGCAGAATCCGCCCCAGAAGCCCCTGACCACAGCCGAAATGGATGCGGTGTACGACCTTCCCTACATGCGTGCCTATCACCCCAGCTATGAAAAGGCGGGGGGCGTCCCCGCCATTGAGGAAGTCAAATTCAGTCTGGTATCCAACCGGGGCTGCTTCGGCGCCTGCTCCTTCTGCGCCCTGACCTTCCATCAGGGGCGAATTGTCCAGACCCGAAGCCACGAATCCATCCTCCGGGAAGCGGAAATCATGGTGAAGGACAGGGATTTCAAGGGCTACATCCACGACATCGGCGGCCCCACCGCCAATTTCCGCCACCCGGCCTGCGAAAAGCAGCTATCCAAGGGGGCCTGCGGCGGGCGGCAGTGCCTGTACCCCACCCCCTGCAAAAACATGAACGCCGACCACTCGGACTATGTTGCCCTGCTGCGCAAGCTGCGAAAGCTCCCCGGGGTCAAAAAGGTGTTCATCCGCAGCGGTATCCGCTTCGACTATCTGCTGGCGGACAAGAAGGACACCTTTTTCCGGGAGCTGGTGCAGTACCACATTTCCGGTCAGCTGAAGGTCGCTCCGGAGCACGTATCCGACGCCGTCCTCGCCCGGATGGGCAAGCCCAAAAACGCGGTGTACAACCAGTTTGTGGAAAAATATTTTGCCCTGAACCGGCAGTACGGTATGAATCAGTATCTCGTCCCCTACCTCATGTCCAGCCATCCCGGCTCGACACTCAAGGAGGCCGTGGAGCTGGCCGAGTACATCCGGGACATGGGCTACAATCCGGAGCAGGTGCAGGACTTTTACCCCACCCCCTCCACGCTGTCCACCGTTATGTACTGCACCGGTCTTGACCCCCGCACCATGGAGCGGGTCTACGTCCCCACCGACCCCCACGAAAAAGCCATGCAGCGGGCGCTGATCCAGTACCGCGACCCGAAAAACTACGCCCTCGTGCGGGAGGCGCTGGTGAAGGCGCACCGGGAAGATCTGATCGGTTCCGGTGCAAAGTGTCTCATCCGTTCCGCGCCGCCCCGTCCCGTGCGAAAAAAGCCGGGACAGGCAAGCGGAAAACGCAAGCCGTCCAAGTAAAGAAACACGCTGCCACTTTGGTTTGTCTCAAGTGGCAGCGTGTTTTTACTTTCTTCTATACAGGCACATTTCGTAGGCAATGCCGTTTTCCTCACCGGATTGCAGCGTTTCCGCCAGATACCAGTCCTTATCCTCGTCCAGATTTGGGAAAAAGGTGTCGGATTCCGGCGTCACATGCACCTTTGTGACGTAAGCGGTGTCGCAGAAGGGCAGCATCTGCCGGTAAACGCTCCCGCCGCCGATGACGAAGCAGCGCTCAGCGGTGCGGGAAAGCGCCGCCGCATCTTCGGCGCTGCCGCAGACGGTAAAGCCGGGAAGCGCCGTCACGCTTCTGCTCAGCGCCACATTGACCCGCCCCGGAAGGGGCTGTTTTCCCGGGAAATCCTCGATGGTGCGTCTGCCCGCGATCACCATTGCCCCACGGGTGGTTGTCCGGAAGAATTTCCGGTCGGCTGACAGGGCGACGGGCTGCGTCCCGTCCCGGCCGATTCCCCAGTCGTCGTAAACCGCAACGATCAGTTCCATCGTCCCACCTCAGATCGCCATTGGGATCTCAAAGTTAAAGGGGTGGAACTGATAGTTTTCCATGGAGAAGCTGTCCTTGGTAAAGGCGTAGAAATCGGTGATGCTCTCATCCATCCGGAAGGTGGGCGTGGGGTATCCGTCCAGTTCCAGCATGGCCTTGACGGCGGGAATGTGCCGGTCGTAAATGTGGCAGTCGGCGATGACGTGAACCAGCTCGCCCACCTTTAACCCCGCCACCTGCGCCATCATGTGGGTCAGCACGGCGTACTGCACAACATTCCAGTTGTTGGCCGTAAGCATATCCTGAGAGCGCTGGTTGAGAATGGCGTTCAGGGTGTCGCCGGTAACATTGAATGTCATGGAGTAGGCACAGGGGTAGAGGTTCATCTCGTGCAGGTCTTCAAAATTGTAGATGTTCGTCAGAATACGGCGGGAGGCGGGGTTGTGCTTCAGGTCGTAGATCACCCGGTCAACCTGATCGAACATGCCCTCCTTGTACTGGTGCTTGATGCCCAGCTGGTAGCCGTAAGCCTTGCCGATGGTGCCGTCCTCCCCCACCCATTCGTCCCAGACGTGGCTGCCCAGATCCGCGACGCGGTTGGACTTTTTCTGCCATATCCAGAGAAGCTCGTCCACGGCGCTTTTCCAATAGGTGCGCCGCAAGGTCATAATGGGGAATTCCTCGGCTAAGTTGTAGCGGTTCACCACGCCGAATTTCTTGATGGTATGCGCCGGTGTCCCGTCCGCCCAGTGGGGACGAACTTCCAGATTTTCATCGGAGAAGCCGTTTTCCAGAATGTCCCGGCACGTTTTCTTATACAGCTCGTCAGCATAGCTCATGTTGGATTCCTCCCGATTTCTGTTGGGAGTATCATACCACACTCCCGCCACGCTGGCAAGAAAAATCTCCCCGCGGTTTCCCGTGGGGAGATTCTGGATACTGTCTTACAGCAGATTGCCGGTGCTGACCCAACCCAGATCGGTGCGGGCCATGTCGCCAACGTATTCGTAAATGTCGATGACGGACATTCTGGAATAGGTGCCTGCGACGGAGGACGCGGCGTTATCCGTGTAGATGATGGTGTTGTCATTGTACACCACGCGGGCGTCGATGGCGCTGCCGCTGGCGGGAGTCAGGTCAACGTAGTACAGGTAGACCCAGCCTGCGTCGCAGCGACCCCAGGCCATATCCTCGGAGATCTTGGTCTCGTAGATCACCAGGTTGGCGCCCTTCTTCAATGTGGTAGCCTTCTTGGCGCCGGTAGAGGCGGTAACGCGGACATTCAGAGACTCGGTGTTGATGACCTTGCCGGTGTACTTGTAGCCGCCCTTGTTGTTCACGAAGCCGCCGTCGCCGGTGTTGCCGGTGCTGCCGATGGTGGGCGCGGAGGGAGTTGTCGGAGTCGTAGGCTCTTCCTTCTTCTCGTACAGAGCACCCTCGGACATGTAGCTCAGGTCGCAGTAGCCCACGATGCCGTCGCTGGTTTCCACACGACCCCAGACGGTGAGGGTTCTGGTGCCGGAATCCTTGACGATCTCCAGCTTGGTCACGGGAACCTGATCGCCCTTCTTCAGCTTGCCAAGGCTATCATTGCCGGTTCCGGCGGCCTTGCGCACATTCAGCTCGGAAGCGCCGGTCACGGTGTGAACCTTCTCGTCCAGAGCGTTCAGCTGGATGTTCACATCGGGATCCTTGATCCAGCCGTCGTTGATGCGCGCCCAGTAGGAAGTCTGCTTCACGACCGTCTCAACATCCTTGTCCGTACCCTCAGTCTTGTTGCCCTCGTAAATTTCCAGGGTAACAGCCGTCAGCTCATGGATGGTGATGTTCTCGTCTTTGCCGATGGAACGAACCGTATTATCCTGCAGGTTCGGGTTAGGCGTCTTGTAAACGATGGTATCGGCCTTGACAGAGCCGGTGTAAACGGCGGTGGTGGTGGTTCTCTCAGCCTCGTCGAAGGAGTCCACGCCGGTGCCCTTGTTGCCGCTGCTGCCGTTATTGCTGTTGTTGCCGGGAATCTCGTCGTAGGAGATCATGGTGACGTAGTCCATGCAGATCCAGCCCTGCTTCACACGGCCCCACTTGGCGGCGCCGACGAGCTTGACCTCCAGGATGGTCACTTCCGTGCCGTTGAGAATCTTGCCCACGATGGCGTTGGCGATGCCTGCGCCGCTGCGGACATTTACGCCGGCGTAGGTGTTGGCAATGATGCCCTTGCCGGTGCCGTCCGTCTTCTGGGTCGTACCGGTGCCGCCGGTGCTGCCGGTGCCGGACTCCACGACGCCCATCTTGACCTCCAGATACTGGCTGTAAATCCAGCTGTCGGTCTCCTTGTTGTTGTCAACGTCGAAGTCGATCTTGTACCAGCCGTCCTTCTCTTCCAGAACGGCCACCTTGGTGCCGCGGTTGATGCTGCCCAGAACCTGACCGTACAGAGCGCCGGTCATACGGATGCGGACGGAATCCGCGTTCACAACGGTGCCGGTGCCGATAGCGCCCTTGGTGCCGCCGTCAATGGTGATCTTGCTGGAACGCTTGACATAGTTGGATGCCAGATTGATCCAGCCGTCATAGTTAACGCCGCCGGAGGTGTAGCCCTCAATCCTGCCCCAGATTTCCTCGTTGGCCAGACTGATTTCATGAACCTCCACTTCCACGCCCTTGGTGAGCTTGAATACGAACTGATTCTGACTGCCGGCCGCATCTCGGATGTTCAGCGTATCGCTGACAACCGTGAACTTGGTCGGGACAAGGTTAAAGTTATTGTAGGTCACCCAGCCGGACTTGGCAATCACGTTGGTCTTACCGTTCTTGTCAGTCTCCTTGACCGTCCAGTGTGCCTTCACCCAGATCAGGCCGTCAGCAACTGCCGCGTTGGTGATCTTAAGGCCCGTCGTACCGGCCTTGATGGTATCGCTGTCAATGGAATTGGCAGAAGGCTCCGCATAGGTCTTGAGATCAGCGCCGGAATTCACCATAGTGACCTCGAAAGCGTAATCCAGAACACCCTTATCGGAAACATTCTTATCGGTGAGCATCTTTACGCTGGTGTAAGTCAGGCAGATCCAGCCGGAGGAGGTACGGCCCCAACGGTGACCGTTGACAGTACGGATCTCATAGATGTTGACCGTGGTATCCTTTGCAAAGCCGCCGACAATCTTGTTGTCCACACCGGGATCGCTGCGGGCGTTCAGATAGCCGTTGTAGGTAACGGTTGCGGTGGCAATGGGCGTGGTGTTGTTGGCGTCGCTGGGATTAGAACCGTCATAGACGGTACTCCAGTCGGTGTACATCAGGGCGACCCAGCCCACGGCCACGCCGTTCTCCTCCACCTGGCCCCAGGTCTTAGCATCATTGGTGGCGATGATCTTCAGCTTCGTGCCGGCGGTGTAGACACCGTTCTTGGCGCTGGAAGCGCTGTCGCTGGCACGTCTGTTGACATAGGCGTTGGTAACCGTAACGGTCACATTGATCTTGCCGCCGGTGTATTCGGTATTGCCGCTGTCGCTCTGTCCGGAGGACTTGAGCAGGACCCATCCGTCTCCGGCGGTGGACAGCTTGCACCATCTGTTGCCGTTCTCGTCAAAGAAATCCTTGATTACAGAAACAGTGGTTATATCCTTCTTAATGGTACGGAAGGGCTTCACATTTTTGGTAGTAGGAACAGAATATACGTTCAGCGATGCCAGCTGAGAAACCTTCAGCGTCTCACTGATTTCGTGTACGTAGCTTGCACTGTCAACGTTGTTGGCTGTCAGGGAAGTGTCCTGCCATGCAGCCCACAGTTCCTTACCGTTGCAGCTTGCCGTCAGAGCGGGAACCCGTTCGCCGCCTTCTCTTGCCGTATACCAGCCGATGAACTTAAAGCCGGAGCGGGTGGGAGAAGGAATGTGAGCAGAGGTCTTCGTCGTGTCAAAAAGTACACTGTAGGTGCCCGTGCCGTTCTGCGGGAGAGTACCATAGTTGGGATTATATGTAACGGTGCCAAAGCTGCTGGGCGTCACATCGGAGTAGATCCCGTTCTTGTACATGTTGACTTCGATCTTTCTGCGGCGGAAATCATCCTGATCGCCCGCCCAGTCACTCATGGCCTTCAGCAGATCGTTGGTGCTGGCCTTGCTGACGATAGCACTCTTGACAACGCCGCTGCCGCTCATCCAAGAAGTGCCCACGTCGAAGGTGAACAGAACCAGAGCGTCATGCTGGCACTGGGACAGGGTCAGACCGTTGGAAGACGCAAAGGAGTTGACCTGCTCATCCAGACTCAGGATCGCTTTGCGCAGAGCCTGATCCGCCTGCGCCTGAGTGACGGTATGCTTTTCCGTGTCAGTTCTTACAACCTTGCCATTTTCATACTTGGTTTCATGCTTCTCGGTGCAGACCGTTCCGTAACCAATGCGGAATTCATTGGTAGAACCCACCTGATAGCAGTTCTTCCTAAAAATAGCCAGTTTCTTCATGATCGTGATCGCGGCCTCACTGGTCTTCAGCGAAGCAGCGGACGCGGTCAGAGCGGTGACAGGCACCAGACTGACCAGCATGATCAGAGTTAATAATACACACACAATTCTCTTTTTCATAGCTACTTACTCCTTTGCTCTTATGTAAGTAGCCATATTATAACAGAGGTGTTTACAAATTGCAACCCCTTTTTTGAAAAAAATTACATTTTTGTTACAGTTTGTTTTACCAAGAACCTCTCTCTTCCCTTTTCTCCCCGTATTGTATACCGTTTCTGTCATAAATACGGGAAATATGCCATTTTTCGGCGCAAAAAATGTCATTCTTTTTTCCTGCCTGTCAGGTTTTCTCCGTTGACATTCTCCTTTTCCGCTGATATACTCAAAAAAAGTCATCGGGAGGGATTTCATGGACGGCAAGAAGGCGCTGATCGGCATGTCGGGGGGCGTGGACAGCTCCGTGGCGGCGCTGCTGATGCTCCGCGCGGGTTACGAGTGCATCGGTGCGACCATGCGGCTGTACGACAATGATATGATCGGTCTGGAAAAAGGACACACCTGCTGTAGTCTGGACGACGTGGAGGACGCCCGCAGCGTGGCCAGACGTCTGGGAATTCCCCACTACGTGTTCAACTTCAAGGACGATTTCGAGCGGCAGGTCATCCGGAAATTTGTCAGCTGCTACGAATGCGGCGGCACTCCCAACCCCTGCATCGACTGCAACCGGTATCTGAAATTCGACCGGCTCCTCCGCCGCGCTCTGGAGCTGGGGTGCGACTGCGTGGTATCCGGGCATTACGCGCAAGTAAGGAAGTCCGGCGACCGATACCTATTATATAAGGCGGCGGACAAAGCCAAAGACCAGACGTACTTTCTCGCCTGCTTAAATCAGGATCAGCTTTCCCGGATTCAGTTCCCTCTCGGCGGTCTGACCAAGCAGGAGGTACGCGCCATTGCAGAAGAAAACGGCTTTATCAACGCCCGGAAGCACGACTCTCAGGACATCTGCTTCGTGCCGGATGGTGACTACCCGGCTTTTCTGGAACGCTACACCGGCAAACACTACCCCGCCGGGGATTTTCTGGACGAAAGCGGCCGCGTGGTCGGCAAACACCGTGGTGCGGTGTGCTACACGCTGGGACAGCGCAAGGGGCTGGGTCTGGCCATGGGCGCGCCGGTGTACGTCTGCGGAAAGGATATGGAGAAGAACACCGTCACGGTTGGGCCGAATGAGGCGCTGTTTTCCTCCGCGCTGCGGGGAAACAACTGGGTCTGGTATCCCTTCCCTGAACTAACCGAGCCTGTTAAAGTGACGGTCAAGACCCGCCACAGCCAGACGGAACAGCCCGGAACCATTTACCCCGAAGCGGACGGCTTTGCCCGGGTGGAATTCGACATCCCCCAGCGCGCCGTCGCCCCCGGTCAGGCGGTGGTGGTGTATCAGGGCGATCTGGTGGTCGGCGGAGGCACCATCACGGAAGCAATCCGATAAAGTTTACGCTGCCATCCCCGATTGGGAGATGGCAGCGTATTTGTTATTTTTTGTACTTCTTGTCGGGCCTGTAGACGCTCCATGCCAGCCCGCCGAAAACGGCGGCGCAGGCGAGGCTGATCTTCCAGCCAAGGCTGAACGCGGCGTTGTGATACATCAGGCGAACGGTGTGGACGCCCTTCGTCAGATTCACGGCCACCATGCAGTCCCCTACCAGTTTGATCTCGGCAGGCTTGCCGTCCACCTTGACGCTCCAGTTTCCGTTTTGCGGAACGGAGGTATACAGCAGGCCGTCCCGGTCGCAGTCGATGGTTCCCTCCACCAGCGTGGAGCGGAACTTCGTCAGATTCAGCTGGGACGCCGACAGAATTTCATAGCCCCGCGCGAACCGCTCCCCGTTGAGAACGGCGGCGCTGACAGTCATGGTGCTGCTCTCGTCCTTGTCGCACTCGATGCGGATGTCCACCGTATCTCCGGTCTTCACATCCCCTACCGCGATCATCTGGGACAGGCTGATGGTCTCCTTGTAAAGCTCCACGCCATTGACGCTGACGTAGAAATCGTTCCGCTTGGGCAGATTCAGGTGGACGCACACAAAGCCGTCCCGGTCGGCGGTGTAGGTATAGGTCACGTTGGCACCGGAAACACAGTCGGAATACTTGCAGTAGCCGGTGGAATTGCTTTCCGTGATGTTCGCACCGTTACCGGTGATGGTCAGATTCTCGCCCTGAAGCTTGTGCCAGACCTCCTCGTCAATGCCCGTGGCGGCAGTGAACAGGTCGTTCTGGAACTGGAACGTTCCGCTGCTGGCGGAAAAGTCCAGTTCCGCCAGCGCCGGCTCCGTCAGGAAGCCCAGCGGCAGATACGCGGTATTGACCAGCAGGGACGCCACGCCGAAGCGGTTCACCTCGTCAAAATAGGTGCTGGACTTGTCCTTCCCGTCCCGCTCAATCATATACTTGATGCCCAGAAACAGGTTCGCCACCGGGGAGCTTTCCTCGAAGCAGTAGCGGTTATAGGTGTTCTTCGCGCCGTAGCCCAGCGCCCGCATGAACTCCGTGACTTTGACATTGGCGGAACTGGTAAAGGCGGAAATGCCGTTGTAGCCGTTGAGGGCACCGTCGTTCAGGGTCTGGGAATGGGTGGTCTCCGCCCGGAAAAAGAGGTTATCGTCCTCCCGCTCGTACATATAGCGGATGACGGAGGCAGTGTAGGTGGTTCCCTTTGGATAATTGGACACACCCGTACCCGTGAAATACAGTCCAAAGCACACCAGCGTGGAGATCAGCTCCACGCCCATGACGGACAGCGCCAATATCCGAATCCGGGCACGCTGACGGTTCCGCTTGGCGCGGGCGCGCATTTTCTGACGCTCCGTGGTTCCCTCCGGCACTTCCAGCTGACCGTAGAGCATGACGGTGAGATACAGCACCAGAAAAATCAGATTATATATAAAGTAGAGAGGGATTTGCAGCGTCAGGCTGCCCAGCTCCAGCGGCACGGTTTCGAACAGCTCATTGGAGCAGGCCAGCACCCCCGCAGTCAGCGCCCCGGCGATCACGATCTGCACCGGGCGGAACTTCCTGCGCATCAGCCATGCGCGGTAGGCCATGTACAGCACCACGAAGCTGTACAGGAAGCTGAACCGATAGGGGATCATATTGGTAAAATGGAAGCCGTGCCAGATGAAATCCAGCTGCCGGATGATGAAGCTGACATTGAAAAACAGCAACAGGATCACGGCGCAGCACTTGTCCCTGCGCTTGATGTCCTTCGCCATCAGGTACAGGAACATCAGCAGGATGCTGAAAATGCCGCAGTAAAGATTGGGCAGTCCTTCCTTGAAGGTCGGCTCGATGCTGCCGCCCATGTTCCCCGCCACCTGCCGCATGGCGTCCAGAAGCCCCTTGATTGTATTTTCCTTGGCGATGTTCAGCCGGAAGCCGGTGGGGAAATTGTTCACGCTGGACTGGGTAGTCTGCAGGGCCGACAGCGCCGGGAAAGTCAGAATGGCAGTCATTCCCAGCGCCAGCAGGGAAAACAGGGCGATTCTCCCAAGATCCGCAAACAGCTTCTTCCACCCGCCCCAGCGGCAAATTTCGTATACAAGAAACAGCAGGAAAACGAAAATGCAGGTAAAGAACCCGATATAATAATTGGAATAGACGGACAGGAACAGCGTGATCGTATAGAGGAAAAACTTTTTCTCCTTCAGCAGGCACACCGTTCCCAGCGCCACCAGCGGCAGCAGGGCGAAGGTATCCAGCCACATCACATTCCACTGATACCCCAGCGCCCACGCGCACAGCCCGTAAAAACCGCCGAACACCGCAATGGACGCATCGTTCTTGCCGAACAGCTTTTTCAGGAAAATGGCGAAAAACATCCCCGCGAATCCCAGCTTCACCGGCACCAGCAGAGAGAAAAACTCCAGCAGCCAGCCCTCCGGCACCAGAACGCTGAGCAGGTTCAGCGGCGACGCCAGATAATAGGAGATCAGCCCCAGATAATCCATCCCCATGCCGATGCTCCATGTGTACAGCAGCCCGCTTCCGCTGCGAAGGGCGCGGCGGAACGCCACGAAGAAGGGATAATACTGGTGGTACATATCCGAATACAGCATGGAATACTTACCGAACGGCTCGTATTGGCTGATAAGCATGACAAACAGCATTCCCATGCAGGGAATGGCAAAGGCCAACGCCGTATAATTCCAATGAAATTTTCTGCCGGTTCGCTTCACAGGGACTCCCCCTCAACAATCTGAATCGTAAAGTGTATTGTATCACGAATTTTCTCAAGGGTAAAGCACCCTGATGATTTATTTTCCCGTACAAAGAAATTCTTAAACAGAAAATCGTCCCGCCGCTTTGATGGGCAGTCATAAAACAGCGAATGGAGCGTATCGGTACAGATACGCTCCATTTCTCGCGTCAAAATGCGTACACCCCCTTGGCTTGCCCTTTGGGAGAGCTGTCACCGTAGGTGACTGAGAGGGTCTTGCACCCTAGTGTTTTGTTAAGTCTAATTCTTGTATAAATCAGAACATTGTGCTATAATAACCTCAGATGATGATAATAGGGGGTTATTATATGCCATCGTTCAAATATGTGATTGAGCTCAGCGATCAAGATAAGGCCACGCTCA
>OGZK01000277.1_pt1 | contig 50512 bp, 45 predicted proteins | sample 1576791 | NCBI WGS metagenome assembly OGZK01 (sample SAMEA3541556, study PRJEB24748) | human gut metagenome | biome: human gut; feature: human-associated habitat; material: faeces | place: China | collected 2012
TGACGCCGAAAAAATTCTAAAACCATATACATATATACATTTTTCCGTGAGCATTTCTCATTTTTTTATATAAGATTTTCTATTTTTCACTTCAATCAAACGTACATACTTATAAATAATATATTCCCCTTAGGGAACACAACAAATTTCAACCCCTACAATAAAAAACATTATCTTATGGCATAACAAAAAACAGATAGACATAAAAAGTTGCAATAAAATATAAAATGTGGTATAATAGGAAATAGGTGATGTAAATGGAAAATAATGAAGAAATTGATATTAAAAGAATAATAGAAATAATCTTCTCAAAAAAGTTAATAATAACACTTATAATTTTATTAAGTGTCACATTAGGTTATGTTTACTCATACTATTATAAAAAACCAGAATACAAATCATCTGTAACAATACTATTAGTTGCAGATGAAAACAAAACAGACAAAAGCTTAACACAAACAGATGTAAACCTAAATAATGGACTAATTTCAACATATAGCAGTATAGCTAAAAGTAGTAGTATATTACAAAAAACTATACAAAACTTAAATTTAGACATACCAGTATCAAAACTAGAACAAAATGTTGAAGCAAAGCAAATTGATAACACACAATTTTTGGAAATAAGTGTAAAAAATGAGAGCCCAGAAAGAGCTAAAAATATTGCAAATGAATTAGCAGAAGTATTCACAGAACAAATAAAAGAAATATATAATCTACAAAACATAAGTATAGTAGATAAAGCAGAAACAGAAGAAAATCCATGTAACATAAATCACATGAAAGACATGATAATATTTGGATTTGCCGGAATAGTTTTATCAATTATAATTGTAATGATTATATATATGTTTGATGATACGGTAAAAGAACAAAAAGATATAGAAAAAAATATAAAATTAAGAACAATAGGAACATTACCTGTTGATAGAGAAAAAACAGAATTAATAGTAGAGAATAATCCTAAGTCACCAATAGTAGAAAGCATAAAAACAATAAGAACAAATATATTATACTCAACAAGAAAAAATTCAATATTAGTTACAAGCTGTAAAGAAAAAGAAGGAAAAAGTTGGGTTATAAACAATTTAGCAGTAACATTTGCACAAACTGGAAAAAGAGTAATATTAGTAGATGCTAATTTAAGGCAAGAAAACAATAAAAATGAAATATTTAATATAGAAAAATGTGAAGGCCTATCAGATTTTATAAGAGAAATATCAGAAGACCAAATGGAAAACTTGGAAAAAGCAAGAAAATATATTAAAGAAACATCAATACCAAATTTACATATAATGCAAAATGGAACAATACCACCAAATCCAGCAGAATTAATATCTTCTAAAAATATGAAACAATTAGTAAATCTACTAAAAAATATGTATGATATTGTCCTAATAGATGGTACATCATCTATATTAGTAGCAGATAGTATAGCACTATCTTCAATGGTAGACAGTACAATTTTAGTTGCAGAAAATAGAAAAACAAAAATCAATGATTTGAAAAAAGTTAAAAAATTGATAGAAGATGTAAATGGAAATATATTAGGGGTAATATTAAATAGAGTGGATGTTCAAAGTGGAAAGTATTACGGAAAAAAATATGGATATTACTATGGACATGATGTAGAAGAAATTGGAAAAAAATTAGAAGAAAAGCAAGAATCAATTTCATTGGATGAGGTAATTGAATTAGCAAGAGAAAAGATTGAATTACAGTCACCAATTGAATTAGAAGATGATAAAGAAATATCTAAACAAGAGAATAATAATCAAAAAGATAATGAAATTAAATTATTAAAACAAGAATTGTTAGATGAAATTAGTAAAATAAAAAATTCTTTAATTAGTTTTAAACGAAAAGAAAAAAATGACAAACGTATTAATAATATGAGTAATAGCATTAATAATATTAACAATAATATTAATAGTTTTAAACAGATGCAAGAAAGTAAAAATAAAGAAATATTAGAAATACAAGAAAATAATAAAAGACTATTAAATTTACAAGAAAATCGTAATAAAGAAGTATTGCAAAAAATTCAAAAAATAGAAGATATTCAAAATGAGAATAAAAAGGAATTGATTTTACAAATTCAAGAATTAAATGAAGAACAAGAGAAAATAAAAGATGAAAATAAGGAAAATGTAGATATACTAGTTCAACAATTTATAGAAGAAATTAATACTTTAAAAAATGAAATTAAAGAATTGAAAGAAAACCAAGATTTAAATAAAAATGAATTATTAGATAAAATTGAAAACATAAAAGATGAAAAATTAAATGAACAAATACAAACAGTAAAAAATTCAAATAATATTATTAGTTTTGAGGCATTAAGAAGAAAAAAACCAAATAAAAAAGTATTTAATATAAATGATGATACTATTAGCTTTGAAGATTTACAAAGATTATCTAATTATGTTGTTGACTTAAAGGATGAATCAACATTAATAGCAATGAATAACTAATAACGGAATACATCTCACAAATGAGGTGTATTTTTATTGACTTATTCCAACAATTGATATAAAATAAAGAACATAACGAAAGAGGAGGAAAGACAAATGAATATAATATATCAAGGAAGAACAAAACAAATAGAAAAAGGATTAACAGTAAAAGAAGCATTAGAAGAAGAAATAAAAAATAATAAATATGAAGTAATAGGATGCCTATACAATAATGACTACAAGAATTTAGAAACACCAGTAGAAGAAGGAGCTAAAATCGAATTAATAGACATTTCATCAAAAGAAGGAATGAAAATCTATGTAAGAACAATTGTGTACATAATGGGGAGAGCATTTGAAAACCTATATCAAAGAGAAAAAATAATGGTAGAATATCAACTTGGAAATGCAATGTACTGCAAATGTGATAACATAGAAATAACAGAAGAATTCATAAAAAACTTAAAAGACGAAATGCAAAAAATAATTGAAAAAGATGAAAAAATAACAAAAGTAGAAATGACACGAAAAGAAGCGGAAAAATTTTATGAAGAAAATAACTCATCAAGAGGAAGATTACAATTTGACCTTGAAGGAAATGAACCAATTTATATGTATTTCTGCGGAAAATATTATAATTACTGTTATGGAACACTTGCAAACAGAACAGGAATTATCAAGATATTTGATGTTATAAAATATGGAGACGGATTCTTAATAAGATATCCAAGTTCAAAAGAACCAACAAAAATGCCAGAATTTCATGAAACAAAAAAATTAGCATGGGCACTAGAAGAATTCGAAAAAATCCATTCAGTATTAGATGTACTAACAGTATATAAATTAAACAAAGCGATAGAAGAAGACAGAATAAAAGATGTAATAATGCTAGCAGAAGCATTGCATGAAAAGAAAATTGCTAACATAGCAGATGATATAGCAAAAAGAAAAAATGTCAAAATGGTATTAATAGCAGGTCCATCATCATCAGGAAAAACAACATTTGCACAAAGACTAGGAATACAATTACGACTAAATGGACTAAAACCAGTCACAATCTCAGTAGACAACTACTTTGTAGAAAGACAAGACACACCAAGAGATGAAAATGGAGAATATAATTTTGAATGCATAGAAGCAATAGACCTAAAACTATTTAATGAACACCTAGTAAAATTACTAAATGGAGAAGAAATAGAAGTACCAGAATTTGATTTTAGTGTTGGAACAAAAAGATATAATGGCAAAAAAATGAAACTAGCAGATGACGAAATCCTTGTAATAGAAGGAATACATTGCTTAAATGACAAATTAACAAGCCAAATATCAAAAGAACAAAAATATAAAATATATATCAGTGCATTAACAGTATTAAATATGGATAGATATAACAGAATATCAACAACAGACACAAGACTTGTAAGAAGAATTGTTAGAGATTATCAATTTAGAGGATATTCAGCATTACATACATTAAACACATGGCACAAAGTAACAGAAGGAGAAGAAAAAAACATATTCCCATATCAAGAATCAGCAAATACAATATTTAATACATCACTAATATATGAACTAAATGCACTAAAACCAATAGCAATGCCACTATTAGAAGCAATAACAGACGAATATAAAGAATATGCAGAAGCACAAAGGTTAATTAATATTTTAAAATATTTCAAAGTAATACCAAAAGATTATGTGCCTAATAACTCACTATTAAAGGAATTCTTAGGTGGAGGAACTTTTAATTTACACTAATGTGCAGTTGCAAAAAGAGTGAAAGGATAAAAAATGTTAAAAGATAGTAAATTTACAGAAATAGACGAAGAATTCATATGTGAAAACTGTGGAAAAAAAGTACCACAATTAGGATATTCGTGCAGAAATCATTGTCCATATTGTTTACATTCTAAACATGTAGACAAAAATCCAGGAGATAGGGCAGAAGAATGCCATGGAGATTTAGAACCAGTAAGTATGGAAATTGATGGAAAAAAAGGATATGTTATAATTTTTAGATGTAAAAAATGTGGAGCCATTAGAAGAAATAAAGCGGCAAAAGATGATAATATGGATTTACTAATCGATTTAAGCAGTAAACAAATTTAAAAGGGACTGCAAAAGTCCCTTTATATGTTCTAGTTCAGTGAAAATGAGAAAAAAGTTGCTATCTAAGTGGGGTAATATATCAATATTTTTAGTCAAAAACATATCTGGGGTCTACCATTGGGTCTTTGACTTTAAATATTGATATATTACCCCACTTAGATAGCAAATTTTTTCTATATTTCTCTATTTAAGTTTCCATTAGTAAATTCTTTGCCTTCTAAACGAGAGCCTGACTTAACAACATTAACAATATTATTAATTTCATCAATAGACTCATCTAAAATATCAATTCTAGAACAAGCAATATCAAATCCATCAGAAGAAATAGAAGTAGTCTTACAATTATAAATAGTAGAAACAGTTTGAATATTGTCAAATAAAATTCTAAATTTCATATTAAGTCTATCCTTTAAATAATAAGAATTACCAGACATACATTTTGAAGAACAAGTAGGATAACATTTATTAGTCTTACCAAGTACACAATAATTCATATTCATAAGAGGAGTTTTACCATAAACAATTAATTCAGATGGCAAGTAATTACAACACAAAGAAGAGTTGCACAAATTGTCTATAATCTCTTTTGTTGATTCTGGTGAAACTGTAAATCTATTAATACCTAAATTTTTCAATTCATTAACACTATATAAATTAAATATATTAAAAGTATAATTTGCTATTAATTCAAAATCGTTACAAGTCAATACATTTTCAAGTAATTTTAAATTAGAAATATTAGAAATTACAAAACCTTTAATATCATAATTACTAATAGTTTTTTCTATATTGTTAAAAAACAAATTTCTATAATTTGATTTAATAATTGTAGGCATATAAATATAAACATTAAATTTTTGTTCTAAAACTTTCAAAATTTCATTATATTTTTTTATTGTGAAATATTTTAAAGGTATGTACACATTGTCAAATCCTTCTAAATTTGAATAATCAAAATCAGTATTTAAAATATTTAACAAAACTGAAATTGTTTTAGATGAATTTGTATTACCATTTACATTACAATTAGAATCAATAGTTGTAATAGTATCTGGACTACAATCTAAGCTATTTCTTTTAACATTTGAAACGGCAAAATCATAAGCTAAATTTAAAACATTTCTACGTAATTCATTCAAAGTTGCACTAAATTTAGGTAAAAATATATCAGAATCTAGGTCAACATCAATATTAGCAAATTCAAAAATAGAATCTGTTGTTTTATTAATTTGAGCAATAACAGTATCTTTTTCCAAAGGTCTATTTTGAGCAATTTCAGGCATAACATTAGATGAATAACTAATATCTAAATTAGAATAAATGTCTAAATAACTTGAAGATTTAGAAAGATTAGTATCATATTTTATTCTAATTTTTAAAGGTTCATTATGTTTTATTGAAATAGCACAATTTAAAGGAACTTTTCTATGTTCACCATTTATGCTTTCATGAGCAATTGAATTCAATTTTTTAGATGAAATTTTATAAATATTATCACCTAAATTGATATTTCCTTTCATTCTGCCGATAGTAACAGTTTGACCAATTTTTGTATCTTTTATATTTTTGTCTTTTATCATTAATTCAGAAATATTATAAGAACCAGATTCTTTTTCCAAAGAAACAGTGTCCCCAATTTCAATAGGTTCTTGTAATTTGACAGTAATGTAGCCCTTGTTTTTATTATATTTTTGAACTTTACCTAAAAATAATCCCATATTATTAGGTTTGTCTTTGAAAATTAAGTTTCTATTAGGTTCATCAGAAAGATGACCAGTTGATGACATACCTCTATTAAAAGCCTGTAATAAGATTTTTCTATCAGATTCATCAACTTTGTAATCATTTTGAAAAAATGATTTTTCTGCTAAATCGATATATTTTCTATAAATTCTTGTAACAGTAGCAACATATTCAGGATTTTTCATTCTACCTTCAATTTTTAAACAAGTAACACCAGCATTAATCAAAGAAGGAATGTAATCTAATCCACATAAATCACGAGTACTTAATAGATGACCTTTATCAATTTCAATATCATTTTCCATTAATTGATAAGGTAATCTACAAGGCTGAGCACATTTTCCTCTGTTGCCAGAACGAGCACCAACCATACTAGAAAATAAACATTGACCAGAATATGAAATACATAAAGCACCATGTATAAAGCATTCAATTTCAACATCAGAATTTTTACAAATATATTCAATCTCTTGAAGAGAAAGCTCACGAGAAAGAACAACTCTTTTAAAACCTAGTTCTTGCAATTTTAGCACACCTTGAAGATTATGAACTGTCATTTGAGTACTTGCATGAATATCTAAATCAGGAAAATGATTTATTAATTGCTTGGCCAAACCTAAGTCTTGAACAATTATTGCATCAATTCCAAATTCATAAGCTTTTTTAGCAAGTTCAAAAGCATCATCAAATTCATCATCTTTAATTAAAGTATTTAATGTTAAATTAGTTTTAACACCTCTTGTTTTTGCATATATTATTGCTTTTTCTAGTTCTTTCAAGTCAAAGTTTGAAGCATATGCTCTTGCACTAAATAAATCTGCACCAAAATATACACTATTTGCTCCGTTTTGTACTGCTGCTTTAAGACAATCAAAGTTGCCAACTGGCGAAAGTAAATCTATCATTTTTTAAATCCAATCCTTCCTTATATGCGAAATGTTTAAACATCAATATGATATTAATAATTACATTATATTTTTTCCAGTTATTATTATATAACTTTTTTTGACAAAATTCTAGCTTTTAGGAATTTTTGCTTAAATAATATGTTGCTGAATTGAAACATTAAGTTTTACTAAAATGTAGACTGAACTGTGAATGTGTTGAAAATAGTGCACAAATATGCTATAATAAAAAGAGGTTTTTGGTGAAAGAGAGGGAAAAAATGTATTTTGACACAAAAAAAGAAGTAGAAAAAACAAAGAAAATAATGAAAAATCCAAAACTAGAAATAGAAGACGCTAGAAGAGGATTAGAAAAATTACAACAGTATATCAAAAAGTTAAAAGAACAAGGGACAGAAGATGAAAAAATAAGACAAAAAATAAATGATGAATTTTCACAAGAAATAAATGAATATTTAAAAACAACAGGGACAGATTACGTCATATTAGAAGAGCAATCCTTAGAAATATTAGAAAAAAATCCACAATTGGTAGAAAACATATATAATAAAGTAAAAGACGAAGTAGGTAAATTTAACCCAATAAAAGAGGAGTATACAAGAGGGGAAAAAATAAAAGTATTAATGGAATTTGAAATAAAACTTGTTTTGAAAGAAATACGACAAGAAACAATTAGAGAAGAATTAAAGAGAAAGAGAGAAGAATTAAGTAATTCAAACGACAAAGAACTAAAAGAATATTTGGCAAAAAGACCTAAAATTCAAAAAAGCACGGGATACTATTTAAGAGATAAAGAATTGGAAAAAACAGAGAAAGATATAAAGATTAGAAGAAGGAAAATAGAAGAATATATAGCCACAACAGAAAAACAAAGTATGAAATTAGCAGGGCACTTTTTTAGAAAATATGGATTTTTACAAGAGTTTTTAGAAGGGCAAAATGAAGATTACCACAAACTAGGAATGAGCCAGATGGAATATAAGATGAAAACTGATCAAGATGAAAAAGATATAGGACTAGAAAATATATTCACAGACGAATATATAGACACTTTGACTTCTGGACAATTATCAGCTTTAAATGCATTTTGGCAAAACAGATATACAAAAGCAATTGAACGAATAAAAAAAGCCATTTTTATAGCAGATAACTTAAATCTTTGGGAAGAACTAAAACAAGATGATTATAATCCAGGAATAACAGATGAACAAATAAATAACTGTATGGTAAAAATGAGAGTGTTAGATAGAATATTTGTTATGTTAAAAGAAAACTTGAAAGACCAATATATAAAAACTGGTAGACGTAAAATTTTACTATTTAATTTAGAAGAAGAAATAGATACAAAAAGTCAATTAGAATTTAAAAAATATTTTGATAAAATATTACCAACAAGTGATAATGATATAACACATAATCTTGAAGGAAGTCAATCAATTAGAGACAGCATAAAAATAGTATATGGCACAAAATTTAATATGATTATGAGACTAATACACCAAATAGAATATAATTCTAAAATAACAAACTGGGGATATATTCCTGAAAATGAAAAAGATAAAGGAAAAGTTTTATTAGGAATTGATTATCCTGGATTTAATATGCCACTAAGATTACATATAAATAAAAAAGAATTAGTAAGTTTTCTAAAAAATTTCAAAAATAGTTCAGTAATTCCAATATATGAAGGAAATGCGGATATGATATATAAAGGAAGAATGCTTAAAAGTAGAGCATTTATGCCATTAACAGAAGAAAGAGAAAGTTTTATAATACAAAAAAATAAAAATTTAAATGTAGTAGATTTGAAATATAATTATATAAGACATATAGGAAATTTATTAACAAAGAAAAACAAGAAAATACCAAAAATATATACACGAGAATATATAGACTTAGAGACTGGTGAAAAAGGAAACAAAATTAGAGGAGAATTTGTTCCATATAAAAAAGAAAACGAAGAAGAAAGAAAAAAATAGAAAAATTAAAAAATTTTTTATTGACAAAGGAAATAATATAATATAAACTTATAACATAAAAAATATCATCATGAAAATGAAATAATATAATATAGAGGAGGAAATAAAAATGGAATTAAAAGGTTCAAAAACAGAAAAAAATTTAATGGAAGCATTTGCAGGAGAATCACAAGCAAGAAATAAATACACATATTTTGCAAGTAAAGCAAAAAAAGAAGGATATGAGCAAATAGCAGCAATATTCCAAGAAACAGCTGACAATGAAAAAGAACATGCAAAAATGTGGTTCAAACTACTACAAGGAGGAGACATTAAAACAACAGCAGAAAACTTAAAAGCAGCAGCAGAAGGAGAAAACTATGAATGGACAGACATGTATGACAGAATGGCACAAGAAGCAAAAGAAGAAGGATTTGATCACATTGCATATTTATTCTCAGCAGTTGGAAAAATTGAAAAAGAACATGAACAAAGATATCTAAAATTATTAGAAAATGTTGAAAATGGACTAGTATTCAGCAAAGATGGAGATAGAATCTGGAAATGTAGAAACTGCGGACATATTGTAATAGGAAAAAATGCACCAGAAATATGCCCAGTATGTGCACATCCAAAAGCATATTTTGAAATAAAAGCAGAAAATTATTAAAAATAAATCTAAAAAAATTAAGGGATTGAGGGACAAGTCTTCAATCCCGTTTTTTTTAACAAAATTATTTGAAAAAAATAAAAGCATATGATATAATCAGAAAAACTACAAAATACTTAACTAAACAGGCAGTAACAAGCCCAAGGAGGAAACAATGCCAAAATTTTTTGTAAAAGAAGAACAAATACAAGAAAATCAAATAATAATATTAGGACAAGATGTAAACCACATAAAAAAAGTATTAAGAGCAAAAATAGGAGACGAATTGCAAATATGCAACAGTCAAAATGGAGAAAATTTTTTATGTAAAATAGACAATTTAGAAGAAGAAAAAATAATATGCCAAATAAAAGAAAAAATACAAGAACAAGTAGAATCAAATATAGAGGTAACAATATTTCAAGGATTACCAAAAGCAGACAAAATGGAATATATAATACAAAAATCAGTAGAACTTGGGGTATATGATATAACACCAGTAGAAATGAAGAGATGTGTTGTAAAACTAAATGAAAAAGACAAATCAAAGAAAATAGAAAGATGGCAAAAAATATCAGAAGTTGCAGCAAAACAATGTGGAAGAGATATAATACCACAAATAAATAATATCATAAATATAAAAAATACATGTAATTTAATACAAGAATATGATATGGTATTAGTAGCATATGAAAATGAAGAAAAAAATACATTAAAAGAACAACTAGAAAATATAAAAAAACAAAATAATTCAAAATCAAAAGTAAAAATTGGAATAATAATAGGACCAGAAGGTGGTCTAGAAGAAAAAGATGTTGAAACATTAAAAGAAAACGGTGCAAAAGTAATAACATTGGGAAGAAGAATATTAAGAACAGAAACAGTAGCATTAAATGTTTTAAGTATAATTATGTATGAATTAGAAAACGAATAATTGTGAAAGGAAGAAATTTATAATGAAAGAAGTAAGTGAAAAATACATGAAAAAAATATATTTAAATGTATTAAAAGCAATCATAATAGTATTATATTTTTTTGTATTAAATGTAGCATGTGAAAATGTAAATCCACAATATCTAGAAAAAGGCATAGAATTATGTACAATGATATTATTATTTATATCAATTTTTATTTTTGAGTGGGCATACAGAAAAGATGATGATGACTTGGCTATACAAGGAATAGAAATATTAATATTATCAGCATACACACTAACAAGTCAACACATAACTAAAAAATTTGATTTTCCATTGAAAAACTATCTACTAGTTGCTTCATATATATTTGCAATTTATTTTATTTTAAAATGTATAGTTGTATATACAAAAGGAAGAAAAGAAATGGCAGAAAATCTTAGTGATATAAAAGAAATAGTTCAAAAAGATGAACCTGTAAAGAAAGAGGCAACTAAAAAGAAAAAAGAAGATGTAAAAGAGGAAGAGTTAGAAGAAATAAAAGAAGAAAAAACACAAGAAATAAAAGAAACACCAAAAAAGAAAACAACTGCAAGAAAAACAACATCAAAAAGTAAATCAACTTCAAAAAATGAATCAACATCAGAAAGCAAAGCTAATGAATTAGAAAAAAAGCCAACAACTAGAAAAACAACTGGAACAAAGAAAAAAACAGAAACAAAAAAAGAAACAGAGAAAAAAGAGGGAACAACTGAAACAAAAAAGAAAACAACAAGAAAACCAAAACAAAAAAGTATTGATGAAAAAATCTCAGAGGAGGAAAAATGATTAGAAGTATGACAGGCTATGGCAAGCAAAGCCTAAGCATAGATGGAAGAGAATATCAAATAGAAATAAAAAGTGTAAACCATAGATATTTAGATATAAATATAAAAATGCCAAAAACACTAAGTTATTTAGAAGACACAATAAAAAAAGAAATATCTGAAAAAATAAAAAGAGGAAAAATAGATGTATTCATAACATTTGAAAATAACAGCCAAGAAGGAAAAAACATCAAAATAAACAAAGAATTAGCCAAACTATACATAAATCAACTAAAAGAATTAGCACAAGAAGAAAAAATATCAAGTAATATAGAAGTAATAGAAATAGCTAAATTTCCAGATATATTAACAATAAAAGTGGACGAAGAAGATGAAAAAATCAAACAAGAAATAATGCAAACAACACAAGAAGCAACAAACAAAATTATAGAAATGAAAAACATAGAAGGAGAAAAAATAGCACAAGACCTATTACAAAGAATAAGTAACATAGAAAACAAAATAATAGAAATATCTGAAAAATCTACTGGACTTATTCAAGAATATGTAGTAAAATTAGAAAAGAGAATACAAGAAATACTAAAAACAGAAAAAATAGACAAGTCAAGACTAGCACAAGAAGTTGTAATATATGCTGACAAATGTTCAATAGAAGAAGAAATAACAAGATTAAAAAGCCACATATATCAATTTAAAAACTTGATATCTAATAACGAAAACGAAACAATAGGAAAGAAACTAGATTTCATAATACAAGAAATGAACAGAGAGACAAACACAATAGGTTCAAAAGCCAATAATCTAGAAATAACAAATGGAGTTATAGATATAAAAACAGAATTAGAGGATATTAGAGAGCAAATACAAAATATAGAATAGAAGGGATGGAGTATTATGCAATTAATAAATATAGGATTTGGAAATATTGTTTCAGCAGACAGAATAGTGGCAATAGTAAGCCCAGAATCAGCACCAATAAAAAGAATGGTACAAGAAGCAAAAGACAATAAAACAGCAGTAGATGCAACATGTGGAAGAAGAACAAGAGCTGTAATAATAACAGACTCTGGACACATAATTTTATCAGCAGTACAACCAGAAACAGTAGCAGGAAGACTTGACAAAGACATAACAGCAACATCAGCACAATTACAAGAAGAAGACTAAAAAACAACATTAAAAATTAGAAAATTAAAAAACTTTCATATAATAAAAAGTTGGATAGTAAAAATTAGGAGGTAAACAAAAATGATAGTAAAACCAACAGTTACAGAATTATTAAAGAAAGCTGACAATAGATATGAGCTAGTAATAGCTACTTCAAGAAGAGCTAGACAAATTGCAATGGGAGATGCACCTTTAACAAAAGTTAAAGAAGAATCACCAGTAACATTAGCAGCAAATGAAATAGCAGAAGGAAAAGTATCTATTGTAAGAGAAGAAAATGATGAAGAAACTGAAAATAATGAAACAGAAAACAAACAATAATAACAAAAATAAATAATCAAAACATAGTAAAAAGATAAAGGGGAAACAGATATGCTAGTAATATTATCAGGAGTTTCAGGAGCAGGAAAAGACACAATAAAAAAAGAATTAATAAAGAGAATGGAAGATATAATATCACTTCCATCTTTTACATCAAGAGAACCTAGACCAGGAGAAGAAGAGGGTGTACAATACCATTTTATAAGTAAAGATGAATTTAAAGAAAAAATTAAAAATGGTGAATTTTACGAATATGATTTACACCACGAAAACTATTATGGAACATCTAAAAAATTGATGAATGAAAAAATAGAAAGTGGAAAAATAATTGTAAAAGATATAGAAGTAAATGGAACAGAAAACTTAATAAAAAAATTAGGAAATGATACAAAACTAGTTACTATTTTCTTAAAAGTTGATAAAGAAGAACTAAAAAATAGACTTATAAACAGGGGAGATAATTTATCAGAAGCAGATATGCAACTAAGATTAAATAGATTAGAGTATGAAGAATCTAAAATTGGTTTGTATGATTATGTTATAAAAAATGATGATTTGGAAAAAACTGTTCAAATAATAATGACTATAATTGAAAACGAAAAAAAATTAGAAAACAACAAAAAATAGTAAAAAACCAAAGGTGGTAAAAAATGGGGCTATTAACAGTAATATATATATTAGTATTTTTAGTATTTGCATTAATATTATATGCAGTAATGCAACTAAAACTATTAGGCATAAAAGTAAAAGACTTTTGGGACTTTATAGAAGCAAACCAAATGCTAGACAAGCTAAATAGTTTTGCAAAACAATATCAATCAATGTCACCACAAGAACAAGTAATATACCTAGCAGAAGCAGAAAAAATATTTACAGCATTTGATAAAGTACCAGAAGAGTTATGGGATGAAGAATACGAAAAATATAAACAAGTACTAAAAAAATATAATGATATAAAAATGTTTAGATGGGCATCAAGTTAAAAAACAGCAAATTAATTATGAAAATGAAAAAATAGGGGGAAAAGAAAATGGCAGAAGAAAAGAAAACAAAAAAATTAAGTATATTTTTAAGAATAGTAATAGCGCTATTGATAATATTAGTATTAATTGTAGGAGTAGCATTTTTCTATGTAAAAGGAAAATTAGATAAAATACAAAGAGTAGAATTACCATCAGACGAAGATTTAGGAATAACAGAAACAACAGCACAAAACTTAACAGGATACAGAAACATTGCCATTTTCGGAGTAGATAGCAGATCAGATGATTATGGAGTAGGAAACAGAAGTGATTGTATCATAATAGCAAGTATAAATAATGATACAGGAGCAATAAAATTAATATCAGTATATAGAGATACATATGTAAACATAGAAGGACATGGGCTAGATAAAATAACACATGCATATTCATTTGGTGAAGCACCACTTGCAATAAAAACACTTAATACAAATTTAGATTTAAATATAAATGAATTTGTAACAGTAAACTTTGATTCAGTTGCAGAAGCGGTTGATCAATTAGGTGGAGTACAATTAACAATAACATCAGATGAAATAAAATATATAAATGGATATATAGACGAAACATCAAGAGTAACAGGAAAAACATCTTCACACATAACACAACCAGGAACATACACAGTAGACGGAGTACAAGCAGTTTCATATTCTAGAATAAGATATACAGATGGTGGAGATTATAAAAGAACAGAAAGAATGAGAACTGTAATTGAAGCAATGTTTAGCAAATTAAAAACAAAGAGTATAACTGAAATAAACTCATTTGCAGATAAAATATTACCACATGTATATACAAATATATCAGCAACAGATATATTAGCAATGGTACCAAGCATGTCAAAATATAAAGTTACAGAAAGTATAGGATGGCCATATGACACAAAAGGAAAAACAATGGACAGATGGTATGGAATTCCTGTTACACTAGAATCAAATGTTACACAATTACATAAAGAGGCATTTGGAGAAGAAGACTATACACCATCAGACACTGTAAAATCAATAAGTGCAAGCATTGTAAAGAAAACAGGATATACAAAATAAAATTAAAAACACTCCATATTTTATATATGGAGCTTTTTTAAGCATTACATTTGAAGGAGAAAAATATGGACTTAAAAATAAAAAGAATTCTATTTGGAATTTTAACAATAATAACATGTATAATAATATTTATATTTTCTAGTCAAAATGGAGAAAAATCTGGATTAACAAGTAGAGGATTTGTAAGAAAGATAGTTGAAATTACTGGAATTACAAATGATTTGAATGAAGAAGAAAAAGAAGAGGTAATAGAAAATTGCCAATTTGTTGTTAGAAAATTAGCACATTTTTCAATATATGCTATATTGGGAATAAATATATTAGGGTTTGTTAATACGTATAAAAATTTTAAATTTAAAAGTCAAATTGAAATAACATTATTTTCTGGTTTTTTATATGCAGTATCAGATGAATTTCACCAAATGTTTTCGGGTGGAAGAACTGCATCACCAAAAGATGTATGTATTGATACATTAGGGGTACTGTTTGGAATAGGAATTTTTTTACTTATAAAAAAATTGATAAAAATGACGTATACTAAAAGTTATATACAAAATAAATAAAGGTATTGACAAAAATAGACAAATTTCTTATACTATGTATAGTATAAGAAATAAAAATAAAAGGGATGAAAATTAAGATGGCTGAAAATGTTGAAATACTACACACACACACACACACACACACACACACACACACACACAGGTAGTTTAAAGGATTATAAAAGTACATATATATAAACACTTATTAAGGCAGGGATATTTACTATAACACTAACTGATACTGTTAGTACATGGGATATTGCTGCCTATTACTCGTGCAAAAAAAATGGAAAAAAGTAAAAAAGTGTTTTAAATAATTGCTTTTTTATTTAAAGTATTATATAATTAAAAATAGAGTAAACTTATTGTTTGAAAATAAGCTTAATAGGGGGATTTGAAGTGGACGTAAATGGAGTAAATGACTACAACATAACATTAGATAATGATGTTGTAGATAATAAAAGACCAGTTAATACCACAATAAAAAATAATAAAGTTAAAATAAAGATTGAAAACATAGTAAAAAGAATAATAGATATTTGTGGTGGTTTAATAGGAACAATTGCATTAATACCATTAACAATTATAATATACATAGCTAGAATAGTTTTACATGAAAATGATGGACCGATATTTTATGAGCAATTAAGGATTGGCAAAAATGGAAAAACTTTTAGAATGTATAAATATAGGTCAATGGTAATAGGTGCAGATGAAAAATTAAAAAAATATTTAGAAGAAAATGAAGAAGCAAGAATAGAGTATAAAAAGTATAAAAAGTTGAAAAATGACCCAAGAGTTACCAAAGTAGGAGAGTTTATAAGAAAGACTAGTTTAGATGAATTTCCTCAATTTATTAATGTTCTAAAAGGCGATATGAGCTTGGTAGGACCTAGGCCTTACTTGCCAAGGGAAAAAGAGGATATGGGTGATTATTATGATTGCATTGTTCAAGCTAGACCAGGTGTTACTGGATATTGGCAGATTGCTGGTAGAAGTGATGTTACATTTGATGATAGATTGAAAATGGATTATAATTATATTCAAAATAAGAATTTGAAGATTGATTTAAAATTGTTAGGAAAAACAGTTTTAAATGTTATAAAAAAAGAAGGAGCAATTTAACCAATATACGACAGGTACTTTTAAATAACAGAATTTAGTTATGTTCATGTACATAATAGGAGGAAATAAATGAAAATTGCAATGATACGGACATAAGAGAATGCCTAGTAGAGAAGGTGGAGTAGAAATTGTAGTAGAAGAACTTTCAACTAGATTAGTACAATTAGGAAACGAAGTTCATGTATACAATAGAAAAGGAAAAAATGTTCAAAATAAAAATGTAGATAAAGAGAATAAAAAAATAAAAGAATATAAAGGGGTAAAAATTATAAATATACCTACTATAAATAAAAAAGGATTAGATGCTTTTATATATAGTTTTTTTGCAAGCATAAGAGTCTTATTTGGAAATTATGATATACTTCATTATCATGCAGAGGGATCGTGCGCAATGCTATGGATACCACATTTATTTCATAAAAAAGTTGTCGTTACGATACACGGCTTAGACTGGCAACGAAGCAAATGGGGAGGATTTGCAACCAAATATATAAAATTTGGCGAAAAATGTGCAGCAAAATATGCTGATGAAATAATAGTGCTATCTGAAAATGTAAAAAAATATTTTAAAAAAACTTATAATAGAGAAACAGTGTTTATACCAAATGGAATAGAAAAGCCAACAAATAGGAAAGCAAATATAATAAAAAGTAAATATAACTTAGATAAAGATGATTATATATTATTTTTAGCAAGGATAGTGCCTGAAAAAGGGCTTGATGATTTAATAGATGCTTATGAAAAAGTTAATACGGATAAAAAATTAATAATTGCCGGAGGGGCAAGCCACACTAATGATTATTTGAAACATATAAAAGAAAAAGTTAAAAATAATAAAAATATAATTATGACAGGTTTTGTACAAGGAGAAGAATTGGACGAACTATATAGTAATGCATATTTGTACTGTTTACCAAGTCATATTGAAGGAATGCCTATATCATTATTGGAAGCAATGAGTTATGGATGTAATATATTAGTAAGTGATATAGATGAAAATGTACAAGTTACAGAAAAGTATGGAACAAAATTTGAAACTGGTAATACTAAAAATTTATCACAAAAATTAAAAGAAGAACTGGATGGAAAAAATAGGTATGAACAAAATAAAATTCAAGAATTTGTTTTAAATAAATATTCTTGGAATGATGTTGTGGAAAAAACTATGAAAATATATGAGGAAATAGAAAGATGAGAATTTTACTTGTAAACAAATTTCACTATTTAAATGGTGGGAGTGAAAAATATTACTTTGAATTAGGAAAACTATTGAAGAAACACGGAAATGAAGTGGCTTATTTTTCAATGAAAGATGATAGAAACATAAAAACAGGAGATAAAGAATACTTTGTTGAAAAAATTGACTTAAATACAGGAAGTAAATTAAAAGCGTTAGATGTTATATATTCAAAGGAAAATTATAAAAAAATGCAAGAAGCAATAGATGACTTTAAACCAGATGTAGTACACTTAAATAATTTTCAAAGACAATTATCAGAATCAATTGTAGAGTGTTGTAAGGATAATAATATACCTATGGTATTTACAGCTCATGATGTACAAGCCGTATGTCCAGCAATAAGTATGTTGGATTCAGAAAAAAACATATGTGAAAAATGTATTAACGGAAAATATATGAATTGTTTCAAGAAAAAATGTGTAAAAAACTCTACCCTAAAAAGTTTGCTAGGTGCTTATGAAGGAAATTATTATAGAAGAAAGAAAGTTTACACAAAAAAAATAAAAAATATAATAACACCATCAATTTTTTATAAAAACAAATTAATAGAAGATGGAATACAAGAGGATAAAATAAAAGCAATACATAATTTTATTAATTTAGAAGAATATGATTTGAAGGTAGAAGACGAAGGGTATGCATTATACTCAGGAAGACTTGCAAAAGAAAAAGGAATTCTTAATTTAGTTGAAGCGTTTTCAAACTTAATAATAAATAATAAAAATAATGATAAGTTAAATAATATAAAACTTTACATTGCTGGAAATGGACCTGAAAAAGAAAATATAGAGGAAACAATAAAAGAAAATAATCTAGAAAACAAAATAATCTTGCTAGGATATTTAAATCAAAAAGACTTAAAAGAGTATACAAGAAAATGTGGCTTTTTAGTAATACCATCAATTTGGTATGAAAATGGACCATATTCAGTAATAGAAACACAATCTATTGGTAAAGCAATTATAGGAGCCAATATAGGTGGGATTCCAGAAATGGTAATAAATAATGAAAATGGACTTACATATAAATATAATGATGTTAAAGACCTTGAAGAAAAAATGAAAAATTTATTTAGTGATGTTGAACTAAGAGAAAAATTGGGAAAGAATGCAAAAAAATTTGCAATTAAAGAATACAGTCCTGAAAACTATTATGAAAAAATAGAAAAAATTTATAAAAATGTAATAGGAGTGAAATAATATGTCTGAAAAAAAATTAAATGGTACAGTTATTGTTACATATAGATGTAACGCAAGATGCACAATGTGCAATAGATATAAAGCACCTTCAAGACCAGATGAAGAGATAAGCATTGAAACAATAAAAAAATTACCTAAAATGTATTTTACTAATATAACAGGTGGAGAACCTTTTATAAGAGAGGATTTGCCTGAAATAGTAAGAGAATTATATAAAAAGTCAGATAGAATTGTAATATCAACAAATGGATTCTTTACGGACAGAATAATAAAATTGTGTGAGGAATTTCCTAATATAGGAATAAGAATTTCAATTGAAGGATTAGAACAAACAAATAATGAAATTAGAGGATTGAATGACGGATTCAACAAAGGATATTCAACATTAAAGAAATTAGTAGAAATGAAACATCCAGATGTTGGATTTGGAATGACAGTTCAAGATAAAAATGCCAAAGATTTGGTAGCATTATATGATTTATCAAATGAAATGGGAATGGAATTTGCAACAGCATCATTACATAATAGCTTTTATTTTGTTGAAGCCAAAAATATTATTCATGATAGACCAATGGTTGCACAAGAATTTGAAAATTTAATTAATAAACTCTTAGAATCAAAATCTCCAAAGAAATGGTTTAGAGCATACTTTAATCATGGTTTAATAAACTACATCTATGGCCAAAAAAGATTATTACCATGTGATATGGCATTTGATACGTTTTTTATTGATCCATATGGTGATGTTATGCCTTGTAATGGAACAAAATGTAAAGAAGTAATGGGAAATTTGAATGAACAATCTTGGGATGAATTATGGAATTCCGAAAAAGCAGAAAAAGTAAGAAATGTAGTAAGGCATTGCACAAGAAACTGTTGGATGATAGGATCTGTTTCACCAGCAATGCATAAATATATCTGGAAACCAGCTTGGTGGGTAATTAAACATAAAGCAAAATTCTGGACAAAGAAAAAGTATTCAATGTATGAATTACCGATAGTGAGACAATATAGAGATGGAAAAGTAACAAAAGAAGAGTTAGACAAGTTATCTACTTGTGATTTAAATGCTAATATTGATAATGGTTTATCAGAAAGCTCAAAAGAACAATTAAAATATAAATCAGGAGAAGAAATTGTTGATGAAGATATAAAGAAACAGATGAAAAAATAGAAGAAAAGTTATTGAAATGTATTATTTATATATAGAATTGAGTTAAAACAAATATGGAGGTATAAATGAAAATTTTATTAGTTAGGACAATAGCAATAGAAGAAGATTGTTCAATTTCAACATACAATAATCAGGGTATAGGTTTAGCTAGTGAATTAATAAAATTAGGGCATCAATGTGATTTAGTGTATTATGCAAAAAAAGGCAAAGGATTTACTGAAAGTATTGAAATGAATGGAATAAAAATAAAAGTATATCATATAGAGGGAAAAAATTTAGTATGGAATGCCATTTATAATAAAGAACTTTATAAAATATGCGCTGAATACGATATCATTCAGACTTCAGAATGCGATCAGATTGCAAGTTGGCTTATATATAAAAAATTTCCTGAAAAAACAATAATATATCATGGACCATATAAATCAAAATATACTAAAAAATACAACTTAAGAAGTAAGGTATTTGATTTTATCTTCTTACATAGAGCTAATTTTTTACGAGCACCAGTAATAACTAAGAGTAGTTTAGCCGAGGAATATTTAAGAAAAAAAGGTTTTAAAAATATAAGGACATTAGGAGTTGGACTAAATCCATATAATCTACAATCAAAAGTAGATGAGTTACCAGCAAATATAGAAGAAGTAATAGAAAATAAAGCAAATAATAAATATATTTTGTATATAGGAGCTATATCTAAAAGAAAAAATTTGAAATTTATATTAAAAGTATTAAATGAGATTGTAAATGAAAAAAAATATAAAAATTATAAATTGATAATTATTGGAAGCAAAGCATATAGAGAAGATAAGTACTATGAAGAGTGTTTTAATTATATAAAATTAAATAAATTATCAGAAAATGTAATATATTTAGGAAAGGTAGAACAAAAATATTTATCTAAGGTTTACCAAAGTAGTGATGTATATGTACTTCCAACACAATATGATATATTTGGAATGGTATATCTCGAAGCAATGTATTTTGGGATACCAATAATAACAACTATGTGTGGTGGAGCTGCTACTTTAATTGAAAATGGAAAAAATGGTTTTATAAAAACACTAGACAATACCAGTGAATGGTCTAATATAATTATAAAAATAGGTGAAGATGACAAAATAAAGGAACAAATTATAAAAAAATCAAAAGATAAAATAAAAGAATATTTGTGGTCTGAACTAGCAAAGAAGTTTGAAGAAGAATATAAGAAAATATTGAAATAAAAAATTGATTGGAGAAACAAGTGAAAAAAAATATAATTTTAACAGATTGTGAAAAAGAAGAAATAATAGATTTAGCTATAGGACTGGAAGATGTTTTAAATCAATCATTTAAGATAGAGAATAAAATATGCAATGGAAAACATAGTAGATTAAATAACTTATATAGATATCTATGTTATTTTATATATCCTTTTAAATATTATTTAAAAAGGAGAAAGTTAAATTACATTATATGTTGGCAACAATTTTTTGGTATATTTTATGCTTTTTACTGTAATCTATTTAAAACAAAGAAAGAAAATATTTTAGTGATTTGCAATTTTACATATAAAAATAAAAAAGGCTATATTGGAAGAATATATAGAAAATTAATAAAATATTGTATAAAAAATGAATATGTAGATTATATACATGTTCCATCAGAAAATTATGCCAAAGAATGTGCAAAAGAATTTGAAATTTCTATAAAAAAATTTATTGTTATACCTTTTGGAATAAATGATATGTATGAAAAATGGAAGGATTCCAAATTGGAATACAAAGATTATACATTAGCAATAGGAAGATCAAATAGGGATTATGATTTTTTAATTAGATGTTGGAAGGAAATGCCCAATAGTAACAAATTAATAATTATTTGTGATCAATATAAACCTAAGGTTAAACTTCCACATAATATTATATTAAAGACAGATGTTAATGGAAATCATCAGTACCCATATATTATAAATGCTTCTTTAATAATAATTCCAATTGAAAATGGTAAGATATGTTCAGGGGATACGGTATTATTGAAAGCAATGTCATTTTATAAACCAATTATTGTAACAACACCAAGTACACTAGCAGAAATGTATATAGTTAATGAAAAAAATGGAATATGTTTACCAAAAAATGAAGGACAATTTTGTGATGGTGTAATAAAATTAATAAATGATAAAGAAAAAATGAATAAAATAGGTAATGAAGCAAGAAAAGATTTTTTAGACAATTATTCAAGAATAAATATGGGAAAAAAATTAGGAGAAAAATTAAAAAAATTATAGGGATAGAGAAATAAATGAAAAAATATGTTAACAAAATATTACATTTGAAAGTAAAAGAAATTATATATTTAATAATATTATTTTTAATGGTTTTTTATTCATTTGGAGTAAATTATTTAAGTAAATACTTTTCATATCTTGATGATATATTTACAGTTGGATTTATATTTTGGGCAATAATAAAAAGTCATAATAATAAAAAACTAAATAAATATGAAAAAAGTATGATGTTATTAAATTTTGTATTATTATGTATTGGATTAATAGGGAATATTATTAGTGGATACCAAACAGATTACAAATCTATTATTGTAGATATAGTAAGCTGCTTAAAATGGTTTGGAATATATTTAGCAGGATTAGTTATCTTTAAGGATAAATATGGAGATAGATACTATAAAATTGCAGATAGCTTTGTTAAGTTTATATTAATTATAATGTTGATCATTTTTTTATGCAATCAAATATTTCATTTGGGATTAGGAAGAGAATATGCAAGATATGGATTACCAATTTATACATTAGGAGGACACCCAAGTTATGCAGCTTCTGTGGCAAGTGTATGTTTATCAATATTGTTAATAAATTATTCAAAAAATAAAAAATGGATATGTTTAGCTTTTGTTTTAGTATTATTTACTTTACGAATGAAAGCAATAGCATATGCATGTGTAATTATTTTATTTATAATATTAAAAAAATTCAATAAAAAATTTTCGATAAAGATGTTAATAGTAGCAGGTCTGGTTTCTGTAATATTAGCCAGAAGTTATATTACAAATTATTTCTTTACAAGTGATGCTTCAAGGAGCATGGCTTTGCAAGGAGCATTAAAGCTAGCTAGGACTTTTTTACCTATTGGAAGTGGATTTGCAACTTTTGGTTCTGCTGCATCAACAATTTCATATAGTAAAGCATATGAAGTTGTTGGATTAAGTTCAAGATATGGTTTTAGAATTGATGCATCTTCATTTGTTGGAGATGGAGGTTGGGCAACACAAATAGGACAATTTGGAATATTAGGAGTTATATTGATTTTTGTAATGCTAGGATTAATGTTTACTAGTGTGAAATATAGAATTGGGCATAAAGAAAATAATTGGTTACCATATACATCTGTATTTGTATATATGCTAATATGTAGTACAAGTGAAGTTGCATTCGCATCAAATTATGCAGTATTGTTTGCAATTGCTTTAGTTATTATTATCAAGAAAGGACAAACTGAAAATGAAATTAGAAAGAAGGAAAAATAGTGTAAGAAATATAAAATTTGGTTTTATTAATAAGCTTGTTACAATATTTTTTCCATTTATAATGAGAACTGTTCTTATCTATACTATGGGTTCAGAATATCTAGGATTAAGTAGTCTATTTTCAGCTATATTGCAAGTTTTGAGCTTATCAGAATTAGGAATAGGAAGTGCTATGGTATTTGAACTATATAAACCAATAGCAAAAAACGACATAAATAAAATATGTAAACTTCAAAATTTATATAGGAAAATATATCATATAATAGGAACTATTATTTTAATAGTAGGAATATGTTTATTGCCATTTCTAAATGTTTTTATAAAAGGTACTTATCCATCAGATATAAATATATATTCTTTGTATATATTATATTTATTAAATTCTTCTGTAAGTTATTTATTATATTCCTACAAATCTTCTTTGTTAACTGCATATCAAAGAAGAGATATAATATCTAATATTGGAACAGTTGTACATATATTTTTGTATGCAATGCAATTAATTTGTCTTATAAATTTTCACAACTATTATACATATGTAGTTTGGTTACCAATATTTACTATAATTGAAAATATTATAACAGCTATTTATGTAAAAAAGATGTATCCAAATTGTAAACCCAAAGGAAAATTAGATAAGAAAGAAGTAAAAAGCATCTTAGTTAGAGTAAGAGATTTATTTGGACATAAATTGTCATCGGTTGTTACAAACTCAGTAGATACAATAGTAATATCATCTTTTTTAGGACTTAATATGGTTACAATATATAATAATTATTATTATTTAATGTCAGCTGTATCAGGAATTTTAGATATAATATATCAGGGAATTTTAGCAGGGATAGGGAATAGTCTAGTTTCAGAAAGTAAAGAAAAAAATAGAAAAGATTTTGATAAATTCTTTTTAATAAATGCTTGGATAGTTGGATGGTGTACGCTATGCTTCTTATGTTTATATCAACCAATGATTGAATTATGGATGGGAAAAGAATTAATGTTATCATTTGATTCTGTCATTTTATTATGCATATATTTTTATATTTGGAAGATTAGACAAACTGTATTAGTATATAAAGATGCAGCAGGAATGTGGAATATAGATAATAAAAAACCATATATAGAAATCCTTGGAAATCTTACATTAAATATAATATTAGTTAATTGGATTGGAATTAATGGAGTTATCATTTCGACTATTATAAGTATGCTATGCATATCTCTTATATGGGAAACAAAGGCATTTTTTAAAAAATATTTTAATGAAACTACAATTAGTTACTATAAAAAATTATTGCTATATATTTTTATCACAATTATTGGATGTATATTAACATATTCCGTTTGTAGTTTTATAACAATAGGAGGAATAATAGGATTTGTACTTAAAATAATGATTTGTGTAATATTACCTAATATTATTTTAATAATTTTATGTAGAAAAAATGAAAATTTTAAATATGCATTAAAATTACTAAAAAGAAAATAAATAAAATTTAATAATTAATAGAAGGGGAGTTATATGAATAAGAAAGTATGGTGGGAAGATTTTAAAAGAGATTATTCAAAACTTTGTGGAAAAGAATGGAAAAAAATTTCTGGAATCCTAAGAATAATAAAAAATAATAGAATTAGATATCTGTTTTATGGTAGACTATCTTGCTGTAAAAATAAAATAATAAAGAAAATTGCTAAAAATAAATTACAAAAATATTCAAAAAAATATGGATTGGAAATAAGTTTCGAAAATATAGGAGCTGGATTTTTAATTATACATCCGTTTAATATAACTGTTAATGCAGGTGCAAAAATAAAAGGAGAGTGTACTTTATTTAAAGGAACAACAATAGGTTCAATAAGGTCAGGAAAGAAAAAAGGAACGCCAACTCTAGAAAAAAATGTTGTATTGTGCATTAATTCTACTGTTGTAGGAAATATACATATAGGACAAGATGTTTTAATAGCCCCAAATAGCTATGTGAATTTTGATGTTCCAGATCATTCGGTGGTCATAGGAAATCCTGGACAAATTCATTATAAAGAAAATGCAGCAAAAGATTATTTGAGTGGTGTATAAATATATATAAATTTAATTGAAAGAGGTAAGAAATGAATAACAAACTTAAAATAGCTATTATAGGAGTATATTATGGAACATTTCCGGATTGGATGCCATATTGGCTAAAATCATGTCAAAGTAATTCGAGTATAGATTTTTTGCTAGTTACAGATATAAAAAATATAGAATTACCGGAGAATGTACATATTATAAATATGAGTTTATCAGAATTAAAAAAATTAGCTGAAGAAAAATTGAAAATGAAAATATCAATGGAAAGACCATATAAGGTTTGTGATTATAGGCCAGCATATGGAATAATTTTCTCTGATTACATAAAAGAATATGATTATTGGGGACATTGCGATTTTGATTTAATATGGGGAGATATAAGAACATTTATAGAAAAATATAATATAGAAAAATATGATAAATTTTTACCATTAGGTCATTTAGCTCTATATAGAAATACAGAAAAATGTAATAATTATTTTAAACTTGAAGGTAGTGAATGTGGAAACTATAAGGAAGTATTTGAAAATGATGTTAATTATGCATTTGACGAGACTGGGGGAATATATAGTATCTATAAAAGGAATAATTTACCAATGTTTTCAAATAGAATATTTGCAGAGATAAAAACATTTCATAAAAGATTTAGATTAAAGAAAAGTGATAGAAATTATAAACATCAAATCTTTTATTATGAGGATGGGAAAATTTATAGAGCATATAAAAAAGGCAAAAAAATTGAAAAAGAAGAATATATATATATTCATTTTAGACGAAAAATTCCAGCAAATAAACAAATAGAATTTCAAAATATAAAAGGTTTTTTTATAACAGATGAGGGATTTATTCCAAAAAATAAGGGTGTACCAACTATTGAAGAAATAGAAAAATACAATTACAATCCAGGAATATTTGTAGAAATTTTAGAAACTATTATATTTTGCATAAAAAATTTTAAAAAGATGCCAGCAAAACTTTTTTATGCAATTGAAACTAAGATAAAAAGGTAGAAAAGGAGATTTTAAATGAATTCTAATCAATATGATGAAAAAGAACAATTAAAAAAAGCTCAAATAAAGATAGCAAAAGAAATAAAACGTATTTGTGAAAAAAATAATATTAATTATTTTTTAGACGCAGGTTCTATGTTAGGAGCAGTGAGACATAATGGATTTATTCCATGGGATGATGATATGGATATAGGAATGTTAGATAAAGATTATCAAAGATTTTTACAATTAGCACCAAAAGAATTAGGAGAAGAATTTTTTTTGGATAATTACGAATTAGATAAGGATTATGGATTAGTATTTTCTAAAATGAGATTAAAAAATACTATTTATAAAGAAAGGTTAGGTTCTAAAACGGCCAAACATCAAGAAATTTTTGTTGACATTTTTTCTTATATTAATAGACCTGAAAATGAAAAAAAAAGAAGAATACAATCTAACAAACTTAGAATATTATCTCAAATTTTTATGGCACAGTCAGGTTTTCATTTATGGGATGGAAATAGGGGAATTTCAAAAATAAAGTTTTTACCAATAATAATATTAGCTAAAACATTAAATAAAGATAGAGTTTATAGAAGGATATATAAAATATCAAAATGTGAAGATAGTAAAATAATTGGAGTCCATGATGGAATATCTTATCATTATTGGTTTTATGATTCAGAATATTTAAATGAATTTATAGATATTCAATTTGAAAATGAAGTATTTAGAATTCCTGCAAAATATAATGAAATTTTAACAATAACGTATGGAGAAGATTATATGCAGTTACCACCAATTGAAAAAAGAAGAAATCATGAGATTTTGGAATTAGATTTAGGAAATGTCAAAATATAAAAATAAATTTCAAAAATTGTATAACAACACTTTTTGGTATCGTAAAAAGTGAAAATTGCTATATATAGAAATTAATGATATTTAATTTTAAGCACTTAAATATTTTTTTGAAATAAGTGCTTATTTTGTATTTTATAGGTATAAGATTCAATATGTTTCAATTTATACAATCATATGTGTATCGTTTTTAATATACAATTTCTGGTTTATTATAAATTTTAATTATTAACATTGACAAAATAAGATATAAAATATATAATGTTCATGAAAATAAAAAAGGAGAAAAAAATGAACAAAAAGGATTATGATATATTAAAAGAAATTTTTTTAAATGGTAAAAGTAATCAAAGGGATCTAGCAAAAAATAGTGGATATTCACTTGGATCTGTTAATACTTCTATAAAGAACTTAATTAGAAGTGGTTTTATAGATAATAATATGGGTTTAACTAATAAATCAATAAAAGAGATTAAACAAAAAAAACCTAAAAATGCAATAATTTTGGCAGCAGGATTTGGAATGAGAATGGTACCTATAAATTTAGAATTTCCAAAGGGAATTATTGAAGTAAAAGGTGAAAGACTTATAGAAAGAATTATAAAACAACTTCATGAAGTAGGAATTAAAGAAATAATTGTAGTTGTTGGATTTATGAAAGAATGTTATGAATATTTGATTGATAAATATGGTGTAAAACTAGTTGTAAATATGGAATATTCATATAAAAATAATTTACATTCTATGAGATGTGTATTAAGATATTTATCAAATACATACATAGTTCCATGTGATATTTGGTGTAATGATAATCCATTTGGTAAAGAAGAATTATATAGTTGGTATATGGTTAATGATAAATTAACAAATAATTGTAATGTAAAAATAAATAGAAAATCGGAACTTATTGTCACATCTAATTTAGAAGATTGCAATGAACTATTAGGAATAGCATATTTAACAAAAGAAAAATCCGATATTTTGAAAAAAAATATAGAGAATATGTGTAAAAATAGTAAATTTAATAATGCCTTTTGGGAAGAAGCTTTATTTGAAAAACAAAAAATGATTTTATTTCCTAAAGTAGTTAATTCATCAAAAGTAATAGAAATTAATACATATGAACAGCTTAGAGAATTTGATAATAAATCAAAAGATTTAGATAATGAAGCAATTAAAACTATTTCCAAAGTGTTTAACATAAAAGAGGAAAAAATTATAGATATAAAAGTTTTAAAAAAAGGAATGACAAATAGATCTTTTTCATTTACTTGTAAAAATAAAAAATATATTATGAGAATTCCAGGAGAAGGAACAGATCAACTTATTAATAGAGACGAGGAAGCTAATGTATATAAAGTTATAAATGGAAGATCTATATCAGATAATATAGTATATATAAATCCTAAGAATGGATACAAAATTACGGAATACTTTCAAAATGCAAGAACTTGTGACCCTTTTAATCAAAATGATATTAAAAGATGTATGAATAAATTAAGAGAATTTCATGAATTAAAATTAAGAGTTAAACATGAATTTGACATATTTAAACAAATAAATTTTTATGAAAGTTTGTGGAAAGAAAAATCTTCTATGTATGAAGATTATAATAAAACAAAAGAAAATATTTTATCTCTAAAACCTTTTGTTGAATGCTATGCTACTGAAAAAGTTCTTACCCATATAGATGCTGTTCCGGATAATTTTTTATTTATAAAAGATGATAGTAATTTAGAAGAAACAGTTAGACTAATAGATTGGGAATATGCAGGAATGCAAGATCCACATGTTGATATTGCTATGTTTTGCATTTATTCTCTATATAATAAAGAACAAATAGATAATTTAATAGAAACTTATTTCTATGAAGGATGTTCTCAAACTATTAAAGTAAAGATTTATTGTTACATTGCAATATGTGGACTTCTTTGGAGCAATTGGTGTGAATATAAGTGCAGTCTGGGGATAGAGTTTGGAGAATATTCATTACAACAATATAGATATGCAAAAGAATATTATAACATTGTACAAAATGAATTAAAAAAGATGAGAAAATAATAATTATAAAAAATAAATAAAGAAAGGAATTGTTTATATGAATAAGGTTAATAAAGCAATTATAATGGCTGCCGGATTTGGAAAAAGAATGAGACCTATTACGTTAACGACACCAAAGCCATTAATTAAAGTTAATGGAAAAATAATAATAGAGACAATTATAGATGCATTAAAAACAAATGGTATAGAAGAAATTTATATTGTAGTTGGATATTTGAAAGAACAATTCAAATATTTAGAAAGTATATACAAGAATGTAAAATTGATAGAAAATAAATATTATGATACTTGTAATAATATTTCTTCACTTTATGTTGCACGAGAACATATACCAAATTCTATTATAATAGATGGAGATCAAATTATTTATAATAGTAATATATTAAATTCAACATTTGAGCATTCAGGGTATAATTGTGTTTGGACAGAAAAGGAAACAAAAGAATGGGTGGTATCAGTTAATAATGGTATTATCTCTCATTGCAATCGTAATGGTGGAAGAAAAGGATGGCAATTGTTTAGCATATCTAGATGGAATGAGGAAGATGGAGAAAGATTAAAAAAACATATTGAAATTGAATTTGAAGATAAAAAAAATACACAAATATACTGGGATGATGTAGCATTGTTTTGTTACCCAAATGAATACAAATTAGGAATTTATGAAATGCAATTTGGAGATGTAATTGAAATAGATAGTTTTGATGAATTGGTTGATATAGATTCAAGTTATATGGAGAATATAAAGGAGGAAAATAAAAATGAAAGAAGAGAAGAAACTTAGGTACCAAATTGATTGGATATCAACATTAGTACCACTGGCATTTGTCGTCGTATTAGTTATTTTGTTTATGTTGTTTCCAAGTCAATCTCAATCAACTTTAAGTACAATTCGTATGTTTATAGGAGATGATTGTGGTTTATACTATGCAGTACTAGGTGTAGGAATATTTATTTGTTCAATATATATTGCTTTTTCAAAATTTGGAAAGATAAAATTAGGAAATATAGAAAAACCACAATATTCATCATTTAAATGGGGAACTATGATTTTTACATCAACAATGGCAGCTGACATACTATTTTATTCATTTTGTGAATGGGCGTTATATGCAAATGAACCTTATATTGAGCAATTGGGAGGAATACAAAAATGGGCATCCACATATCCTCTATTTCATTGGGGACCAATTGCATGGGGATTTTATATAATTTTAGCTGTTGCATTTGGTTTTATGTTACATGTGAGAGGAAGAGAAACACAGAAATTCTCTGAAGCTTGCAGACCATTATTAGGAAAAAAAGTAGATGGAATTATAGGAAAAATAATCGATTTAATTGCTATATTTGCTTTACTTGCTGGGACAGCTACTACATTTTCATTAGCCACACCACTTGTTTCAGCAGCAATTAGTCATGTATTTGGCTTATCATCAGGGGTAGGATTAACAATAATGATATTGTTATTAATTGTTTTTGTATATACATTAACTGTTAGTTTTGGAATGAAGGGAATATCAAAGTTGGCTAATATTTGTTCTTATTTATTTTTTGCATTATTAATATATTTTTTAATACTTGGAGGAGAAACAACATATATTTTAGAAACTGGTTTTTCATCTATTGGAAATATGATTCAAAATTTTGTAGGAATGTCAACGTGGTTAGATCCTCTTAGAGAAAATTCATTTCCACAAAATTGGACTATTTATTATTGGTCATACTGGATGGTATGGTGTGTTGCTACACCATTTTTTATAGGAAGCATAAGTAAAGGAAGAACAATAAAAAATGTTATTATTAATGGATATGGTTGGGGATTAGCAGGAACTTTTACTTCATTTATAATTCTCGGAAACTATGGACTTGCTCAACAATTAAAACATGGAATAGATATTTCTGGAAGTATATTAGCAGGTAATGAAATTTCAGATGTTATTATAAGAATATTTGAAACAATGCCACTATCGAATTTGGGGTTAATATTATTAGTAATAACAATGATAGCATTTTATTCAACAACATTTGATGCATTAACTATGGTTATATCTTCATACTCGTACAAAAAATTAAAAGTAGGGAAAGAACCAGACAAAAAAATAAGAATTTTTTGGGCGATTATGTTTATTTTATTACCAATAGCATTGATTTTTGCAAATAATTCAATGGGACAGCTACAATCGGTTTCTTTAATTGCAGCACTTCCTATTGGAATTATTATATTGATTATTATTTTTAGTTTTTTCAAAGATGCGAAAAAATATATTAATGAAACTAAAAAGGATTGATAATAAAATATTTTTGCAATAGAGTATGATTATATTATAAAAATTATATAGGAGAGATGTGAATTATGAAAATTGCAGTAGCAGGAACAGGTTATGTAGGACTATCATTAGCTACATTATTAAGTCAAAATAATGAAGTTATAGCATTAGACGTAATACCTGAAAAAGTAGAAAAAATAAATAATAGAATTTCACCAATAAAAGATGAATATATAGAAAAGTATTTTAAAGAAAAATCATTAAACTTAAAAGCTACACTTGACTATAAAGAAGCATTTGAAAAAGCAGAATTTGTTATAATAAGTACACCAACAAATTATGATGAAGAAAAAAACTTCTTTGACACATCAAGCGTTGAAGACATAATAAAAAAAGTTATTAGCATGAATGACAATAATATTACAATGGTGGTTAAATCAACAATTCCAGTAGGATTCATAGAAAGTGTTAAACAAAAATATAATATAAACAACATTTTCTTTTCACCTGAATTTTTAAGAGAAGGAAAAGCATTATATGACAATTTATATCCTTCAAGAATAATCGTAGGAGAAAAAAATGAAAAAGCAAAACAATTTGCTAATTTATTAATTGAATCAGCAGAAAAAAAGAACATAGAAACATTGTTTATGAACAGTACAGAAGCAGAAGCTGTAAAACTATTTGCAAATACGTATCTTGCACTTAGAGTAGCATATTTTAACGAATTAGACACATATGCTTTGACAAAAGGATTAAATAGCAAAGACATTATTAAAGGAGTATGCTTAGATCCTAGAATTGGTGATCAATATAACAATCCATCTTTTGGATATGGAGGATATTGCTTACCAAAAGATACAAAACAGTTATTAGCAAACTATAAAGATGTTCCTCAAAATTTAATAGAAGCTATTGTAAATTCTAATAAAACTCGTAAGGATTTTATTACAGAGGAAATTATAAAAAATAAACCACAAGTTGTAGGTATATATCGATTAACTATGAAAACAGGTTCTGATAATTTTAGAGCAAGTGCAATACAAGATATTATTAAAAATTTAAGAGCAAATAATATAGAAGTTATTATTTATGAACCAACATTAACTAAAAATGAATTTAATGGTTTTAAAGTAATAAATGATATAAATGAATTTAAAATGAAATCTTCTATAATATTAGCTAATAGGGAAGAAAGTTTGTTAGATGATGTAAAAGAAAAAGTTTATACAAGAGATTTATTTTCAAGAGATTAAGCTGAAAAATAAAATAATTTTAAATAAAAATAACTCAAAATATAATATTTTGAGTTATTTTTATTTAAAAACCGGCATTTTCCAAAATTTGACAAATTTCTAATAAAGGTATATTATAACTACAACAGGGGGATTTTTTTATGGAAGATAAAAAAAGTAAAAACAAAAAAATTATAATATGGACAATAGGAATAATAACAATAATAACATTATTAGGAACAATAGGAAAAACAAACTCATCAACAAATACAAATAAAACACAAATCAACAAAACAAGCCAATATACAAAAACACAAAACACAGTAAGGCAAAATAAAGAAAAACAAAATATTACAAAAAATCAAAACATACAAAGTACAAACCAAGCTAATGAGGTTAAAGAAACAAAAACAAACACTACTTTTAACAGTAATACCAATACTCATACCACTAATACCAATGCTACTACTAATATAGGAACAAAAAGTAGTGATTCTAAAACAGCACAATCAACACAATCTAGTTCAACTCAAAAAAATAAATCCAAAAGCCAAACATCGTCAAAAACAAAGAAAAATGCAACAGTTTCAACAAGCACAAAGGACAATAGTAAAACAGTATATGTTACCCCAACAGGAAAAAGATATCATTATATATCAACATGTGGAGGAAAAAATTCAACAGCCTCAACATTAAACAATGCAAAAGCAAGAGGATTAACACCATGTAAAAAATGTGCACAATAAAACATAAATTAGTAGCAAATCATAAACAAATTTATAATAAAGGGGAACAAAAATGGAAGAAAATATAGAATTGTGCTATTTCAGGTTAGAAAAAGACAAATACATAAATGTGCATGATGCCAAAGAAAAAATTGTAGGGAAAGATTTTAATTTTAGTTCAAAATACAAAATTAAATATATTAATAAAAATTTGGAAATAGAAGAAAACAAAAATTATATACCAAATTTTTACAACATAAATACAAATAATATCTCCAATATAACAGCCGTTATAGGAAAAAATGGTTCTGGAAAAACAACATTACTAGATATGATAGCAAAAATTTTATGTGTTGGACCATTTGGAGAATATAACTTTATAATAGCTTTTATAAAAAACAATGAAATTTATGTTTATGCAAAAGAAGGTCTAATAAATAAAAAAATAGAACATGATTTTAAGTTAATAACATTTGAAAATCAAAATATTAAAGAAAGTATATGTAAAGATATGATAAAGAACACAAGCGTTGTTTTCTTTTCTAATATAGTTAATTTAAGAAATAAACAGATAAACAGTAGTATTATGAAAAATAATTTTTTTAATATATCAATAGAAGAAGATATTAATAAAGGATACATAGAACCAGAGATTGAACTTAATAGAGAATATATAAATCAAAAATTTGTTGATCAAAGATTTATTGATAATAGAGCTAATAGAGAGATTAAAAATAAAATGACAGAAAGAAATATTAAATTTTTATCACAAAATAATTCTATATTAAAAATAGAAACCATTTCTCTATATTTTAAATGTTATCAAACATTGGGAATATTCACTTCTTCACTAGATAAATTGAGATATTATAGAGAAGATAATTCAATAAAAAGAAGTGATAATTATATAAAAAAATTAAACTATTCAGTAACTCGAAAAGAAAAAGAAATATATGAAGAAATAGAAAGAGAATTATTGAGTTTGCATAATAATAAAAGAAAAACATTTTTATACATAGCATATTTCATTTTAATAGATAAATTCTTTGAAGAACTATATAATAAAATAAATAATAATGAAATAATTAATTTAATAAATAATGAAATAGAGGAAAAAGTAAAAAGAAGTAAAGCAATAGAGATGATTTACCAGGTTATAGGGGTAATAAAAAATATAGAAATAGATAAAATTAGAAAAAGTTATCAAAAAAGAAATTATATAGAAGATTCAATTTCTAATATTGTAAATGAATTTAAAAATTTTTTACAAGAAATTTGTAAAAAATATCAACAAACACTAAGAAATTTGAACCTTATAATAAGAAATACCAAAATAGTGGTAGATATATTTAGACTATATGGAAAAGGAGAAATGCAAAGCAGGAAAGTACTTCATCAAATAATGCCAATAATTTTTGTTCCAAATGAAGAAATAAAAGAATTATATGAAATAGTAAATACAGACAATAATTTTATAGAAATGTTTAATCTAGAATTTAAAGGTTTAAGCTCTGGACAACAAGCTCTTTTAAATATGTATTCAAGTTTTTATGATGTTTTAGATAAAATTGAAGATAAGAAAAATGTATTAGTATTAATGGATGAGCCAGAATTATATTTTCATCCAGAGTGGCAAAGAAAATATATATATTTTATAGTTGAATTTTTTAATACCTATTATAAAAACAAAAATGTTCAAATTATATTTACATCAAATTCACCATATGTATTATCAGATTTAAACAATTCGAGTGTTATTATGATGGAAAAGGAAGAAGAAAATAAAACATTTGCCGGAAATATAATGAATTTACTAATTGATAACTATTTTATGGAAGATACCATTGGAAAATTTGCAGAAGAAAAAATAAAAGGAATAGTAAATCGAGTAAAAAATAAGGAAGTAAATAGTGATGATTTTAAAATAATTGATCAAATAGGAGAAGATGTAATAAGAAAAAATATAGAAGAGATGATAAAAAGATATGATAAAAATACAACCACTAAGAAATGATAAAATTGAAGAATATGGAAATATTATAAAACAAAAAATTGTAATAAAAAAAGTTGATATTGACTATATAGAAAAAATAATGGATAGACACAGAATAAAAATAGTAGACAAAGAACAATTTATTAAAAAAGCAAATGAATTCATAGAAGAGAAAATAGAAATTGATATAGATTTATTAATAAAAGGAAAGTTAGAAGAAATAATCAAAATATATAGGACATATGTAAATGAATATCCAGAGTTATTCAAAGATGAAATAACTAGCAAAGAAACAAATGAACAGAAATTAATGAACTATATATTAAGAGATATATTTAATTATGATAAAATTATCTCAAATAAAGAAACAGGTATTGCTTATGAAATTTTAAGTTCACTTGGAGTTAAAGTTTGTCCATATTGTAATAGACAATATATACAAACAGCAATTAATGGGAATAAAAAAATTACAAGAGCAGATATTGACCACTTTTATCCTAAAACTATATACCCAATGTTTGCCTTATCAATTTTTAATTTTATTCCGTCTTGTGGTACGTGCAATAAGTTAAAAAGTTCCAAAAGTTTTACATTAAATAACAATTTATATCCATATGAAGAAGGAGTAGAAGAATTTAGAATTTTCTCATATGAGATTCCAGATTATAGTATAAAAATAGAAAGAAATATAGAAGATACTCAATATAAAAAATTTTTAAAAAATGTCAATGAATTAAATCTAGAAGAAATATATAATAGTGGACATCAAGATGAAGTGAAAAGAATTGTAAATAGAAAAAAGTCATTTGTTGAAGCCAATATAGAACAATATAATAAACAAATGGGACTTGAAATTGAAAAAGATAGAATTAGAGACTATTTAGACTATTTATCAGAAGAACAGGTAAAAAGAACAGTATTAGGAAAATTAAAAAATGATATTATTGATGAACTATTAGATGAATAATAAAACTTATAAAAAATTGAACTAACATTATTAAATATAAGTTAATATGCTGGTTCAATTTTTATATATTTTAAACTTAATAATTGATGCAAAAAAGTAAAAAATTGATTTGGTGTAAATATTTTATAAATATATTGACAACTATCAATTGATAGTTTATAATAAACATAGAGGGACAATAATAAAAAAAGGAGTTATTAATGTGGCTAATGGATATATACTAAATAAAGGAGCTGTCCAAATATTTTTAACAGAATTAAAAGATATTCTTGATAAAAAAGATTCAGAATTAATAATAATAGAGAGAAAAGACAAAAAAGAACGGATATAATTTATCAGATTGTAGAACTGAATTAGGAATAGATGATAATGATATTAAAGAATACTTAAAAAAATTAACATTACAGAATTATATTGAAACATGTGATGACGAAAGAAATAAAAAATCAAGAGCATATTATATTTTTGGAATAGAAATAAAGAATAAGGAGATATATATTAAAATAAAGATACAAAGTTATGATAAAAAAATAATATTGTGTATGTCATTTCACTATGCAGAATATAAATTAGAATTTCCATATAAATAAGGAGGGGAACATATGGAGAATAAAATATTATGCAAAACAAAAATGTTTTGCCCTATATGTGAAGAAGAACACGAGGTTGATTTAATTGAAAAAGAAAAAGAGACTATAATTAAAGGAAAAAAAATTATATATAAAGAAAAATTTTATAGATGCAATAAATATAAAGACCAAAATACTTTTCAAAACGGAGAATTATGGAATGAAGGACTAACAAATAGTCTAGATTCATATAGAGAACAAGAAGAATTATTAACATCAAAGGAAATAAAACAGATAAGAAATAAATACAAAATAACACAACTAGAAATGGCAAAATTATTAGGGGTAGGAGATGTAACAGTAACAAGATATGAAACAAAACAAATTCAAGACGAAGCACATGACAAAATAATGAGATTAATAGATGAAAATGCATTGATAGCATTAGAATATTTAGAGAACAACAAAGAAAATTTTAAAAAAGGACAAAGATATGAAATAATAGAAAATAATATAAAAGCAATAATATACAAAGAGACATTAGATTACTTAAATACACAAGAAATCGAAGCAAAATATGTAAATTATTCAGAAAAAAATATTGAAAATGGAAATACAGTATTAGAAATAAGTAAAACTGAAACAATAATAAATTATATTGCTCAAAAATATCCTAATTTATATAAAGTAAAATTGATGAAATTATTATGGTATATAGATTCAATTGCTTATAAAGAAAGTAAAAAAAGCTTAACAGGATTAGTATATACACATCAAAAGATGGGAGCTCTACCAATTGCGTATGATGAACTTTTAAAATTACCATCAATTAAAGTAGAGGAAGAGGTAATTGATAAAGAAAATTATTCTGTTTGTTATCACATATTGCCAAATGGAAATTATAAATCAAAAATAAAGTTATCAGAAAAAGAAAAAAATATTTGTGATAGAGTAATTAATAAATTTAAAAAATTTACAACAAAAGAACTTGTTGATTATATGCATAAAGAAAAAGCATATACAGATACTAAAACAAATGATATTATAAATTTTAGTTATGCAAAATTTGTAAATATATAATAATAGGATTTAGAAAAGTTAGAAAAAAATAAAAATAGATTGCATAAATGTTATATATAAACATTAAGACAATCTATTTTTATATTTTATAAAAGTGTAGCAAAAATTATTCAAATAAATATATTTTTTTTCAAAATTACTTGATACAAAACTATCAATATGATAGAATAACAACATACAATTTAAAGAAAAAAATAGAAGGAGAAAAAAATGGAAGAAATCGATTTAAAAGAACTATTAAGCTTATTTTGGAGCAAAAAAACACAAATAATATTAATAATACTAATATTCATGTTAATAGGAGTAATCTACACAGTAGGATTTGTAACACCAAAATACACATCATCAACAACACTACTATTAGCAACATCAGAAAGTTCAACAACAAAATCAAGCACAATAACAACAACAGACATAACATTAAACTCTAAATTAGTATCAACATACACTTTATTAATACAAAGCAAAAGCGTATTAAGCCAAGTTATATCAAACTTACAAATGGACATAAGTGAAGAAGAACTAAAAAATAGCATAACAGTAACACAAGAAAAAGACACAGAAATAATAAAAATATCTGTAACAAACGAAAATGCAGCAACAGCAGAAAAACTAACAAATGAAGTAGCAAAGATTTTTATGCAAAAAGTACAAGAAATATATAAAATCAACAATGTCCAAGTTGTAGACAAAGCAGAACTAGAAACAGAACCATCAAACATAAACCACCCAAAAGACGTACTAATATTTACATTTGTAGGACTAGTAATAGCAATAGGATATGTTCTAATAGCAAACATGCTAGATACAACAATAAAATCAGCAGAAGAAGTTGAAAAACAATTCAAAATACCAGTTCTTGCATCAATACCACTATATAACTTTGAACCTGTAAAGAACAAAGGAGGAAAGAAAAGATAATGAAAACGAAAAGAGAATTAATAACACAAAGAGACCCAAAATCTCCTGTATCAGAAGTATTCAGAACATTAAGAACAAACATACAATTCATGAATGCAAATAAAAAATTAAAAACTTTATTAATAACGTCAACATTCCCAAGTGAAGGAAAAAGTTGGGTTGCATCAAACTTAGCAGTAACATTTGCACAAGCAGATAATAAAGTTATATTAATAGATGCAGATATGAGAAAAGGAAGACAATACACAATATTTGGAGCATCACCAAGACCAGGTCTTTCAAACTATTTATCTGGAATGGATGTTGAAGATGGACAAGAACCAGATGTAACAGATTACTTACAAAAAACAGATATAGAAAACTTATTAATAATGACAGCTGGAAACATACCACCAAATCCATCTGAATTATTAGTATCACCACAAATGAACAAATTACTAGAAGATTTAAAACAAGCATGTGACATAATCATAATAGATGGAACACCATGTGAATTAGTAACAGACTCTGTAATATTATCAAGAATAGTTGATTCAACAGTTATTGTAACAGCACATAAAGAAACTAAAAAAGAAAACCTAGAAAAAATAATAAGAAATATTCAGAATGTAGGTGGACATTTAGCAGGTGTTGTTGTAAACAAAATGCCAATATCTGTTAAGAAATATAATGAAAAATATTATTATAATAGTGCAACAGGTTCAACTTTAAATCAAACAACAAGTAGAAGAGAAATAAAAGAAAAAGCCTCTAACATATTAAAACAAAACGATAATATGTATAAAGAAAAGAAGATCGAACAAAGAAAATCAAAAGAGACAAACATAAGCAATGACAGTGAATCAGAAGGCAAAATGGAAAAACCAAGTTTTATTAAAAATAATAATTCAGGAGTAGACTTAGATAGGTCAAAAGATATATTAAATCAAATTAATTCATATTTAGATAATGAAAAGAAAAATTTACGCTAGAACAGAAGAAAGAGGAGAGCAAAAATGATAGACTTTCATACACATATATTACCAAATATAGATGATGGAGCAAGAAATATAGAAGAAACAATAGAATTAATAAAAGAAGCAAAACAAGCAGGATTTGACGAAATAATATTAACATCACATTACATTGAAAATTATTATGAAACAGATGTACCAGAAAGAGATATGTGGGTAAAAGCTATAAGTGATAATTTGAATGCAAAAGGAGTAGATATAGACTTATATTTAGGAAATGAAATTTATATATCTAATAATATGATGCAATTATTAATAGATGGTAAAGCATCAACAATAAATAATAGTTGTTATGTTTTATTTGAAATGCCATTAAATGCTGAGCCAATGGACTTATACAATGTCATATATTCTTTACAAGAGAATAAACTAATACCAGTATTGGCTCATCCTGAAAGATATTCATTTGTACAAAAAGAGCCTGAATTAATATATGATTTAATTCAAAAAGGTGTATTAATGCAAGCAAACTATGGAAGTATATTAGGACAATATGGTAAAAAAGCAGAATTTATTGTTAGAAAATTTTATGAAAACAATATGATACACTTTTTAGGAAGCGATGTACATAGACCAAATACAATATATAAAAGAATACCAGATGCAATTGCAGAAATAAGTGCAATTATTGGAGATGAAAAGGTTAGAGAATTAACAACAACTAACCCAAAACTTGTATTACAAAATAAAAGAATAGATGTAGAAGAGCCAATAGAATTTAGCTTGACATTTAAAGAAAAAATGATGATGCTTTTGAAAAATTTTAAAAAATAGGAGGAAACTTAAAGATGAGAAAGTACTTTGGAACAGATGGCATAAGAAGAATTGCCAATACAGAACTTACACCTGAATTAGTATACAAAGTAGCAAAAGCAGGAGCATACGTTCTATCAAAACATACAGACCATACACCAACAATATTAATAGGAAGAGATACAAGAATATCAGGAACATTAATAGAAAGTGCAATGGTAGCTGGATTTCTAAGTTATGGCGCAAATGTAAAATTGTTAGGAGTTATACCAACACCAGCAGTTGCATATTTAACAAGAAAATTACAAGCAGATGCAAGTGTTGTAATATCAGCTTCACACAATACATTTGAATTTAATGGAATAAAATATTTTAGCAATAAAGGTATGAAAATACCAGATAGTCTTGAAGAAGAAATAGAAGAAGTAATGGACTCTGGAAAAATAGACGAATTAACTGCAATAAGCAGTAAAATTGGTGTATCTGAATACAGAGCAGATTTATTAGATGAATATGTATATTTTTTCAGAAAGAATTTTGATGACAACTTTGAAAAAATAAATAAAGACAATTTTGTTGTAGGAATCGACACAGCAAATGGAGCAACATCAGTAGTTGCAGAAAAAGTATTCAAAGCATTAGGAATAAAATACAAAATAATAAATAATTATCCAGATGGAATAAACATAAATGAAAATTGTGGTTCAACACATCTAGAATCATTAAAAAAATTTGTAGTTGAAAACAAATTAAGCCTTGGAGTTGCATATGACGGTGATGGCGACAGATGCCTAGCAGTAGATGAAAAAGGTAATGAAATAGATGGTGATATGATAATGGCAATTGTATCAAACTATTTAAGGAAAAAAGGAAAATTAGCAAAAGATACAATTGTTGCAACAGTAATGAGTAATTTGGGATTACACAAATATGCAAGAGATAATGGATTAGAATTAGTTCAAACAAAAGTTGGAGATAGATATGTATTAGAAGAAATGCTAAAAGATGGTTACAACTTAGGTGGAGAACAATCTGGACACGTAATTTTATTAGACTACAATCCAACAGGTGATGGAATTTTAACATCATTAATGTTAATTCAAGCAATATTAGAAGAAAACGAGACATCATCAAAAATGACTGAAATAATAAAATTATATCCACAAGTATTGATAAATGCAAAAGTAAGCTCAGATAAAAAATATGATTATGAAAAAGATGATGAAATTAAAAATGCAATAGAAAAATTAGAAAAAGAATTTGCTGGAAATGGTAGAGTATTAATCAGACCTTCTGGAACAGAACCATTAGTAAGAGTTATGATTGAAGGAGAAGACCAAGAATATATTACGAAAAAGGCAAGAGAAATTGCAGATTTAATAGAAGAAAAATTAAAATAAAAAATTGCAGTTAAAATAAAATAACAATAAATATATTTTATAAAAAATAAATATAAATAAAACAAAAGAAAAAAGGGGGAAATATAAATGTTTGTATTTGATTTAACAAATCTATTAACATTATTTTTAGTAACTATTGTCACAGTATTATTCATTTATTTATCACAAGAATTAAAGAAAAGTATGGTTGCAGTAATTCCATTATTTGCATTTGTGGTAGACTTAGTAATACATACAATTCAAACATTAACATTAAAACAAGAATATTCATATTTGTTTGGAACATTAACAGCTAATATGGCAATAGATTTTGCTTTTTTACTAGTAACATTTTTAGCATATTTATGGGCTGACAATGTAGAAGCAAAAGAATTCAATAAAAAGACAATCAATAGTAAAGGAATTGATTGGTTATTTAAAGAAATTTAAAAATATTGGTTACCATTATAAGAAAAAAGTTGCTATATAGGTGGTAATATATCAATATTTAATGTCAAAGACTCAATGGTAGACCCCAGATATGTTTTTGACTAAAAATATTGATATATTACCACCTATATAGCAACTTTTTTATAGCTGAAACCAATATATTATTTTTTTATTTTAAAAGTATTGCAATTTGTTAAAATTGTGATATAATAATATGCAAATCGAAAAAAACAAAAGTCAGGACAACACGAAATATAAAATAACTTAAAGAGAGCCAGAGGGTGCTGAAAATCTGGTAAGTAAAAATATTTTGTTATCACCTAACTGTTTTTGAACTGAACAAAATAAAAAAGAAGTAAGTTCAAACGTAAATCGGCGTTAAAGATAAATGAGAGAATAATGTAAAAGCATAAATATTTATAAATCTAAAAAAGATTAAATAATAAAAATAAAAGCGGAAACATTATTAAAATAGGTGGTACCGCGGAATAAAGCTATTTCGTCCTAGAAAACTAGGACAGAAGTAGCTTTTTATTTTTACAAAAAATAAAGGAGGAATTTTTATGTACAAAAAAGTAGAACTAAAAGACGGCTTTGTAGGAATGGAAAGAGAAGTCGCAGAAAACTGGAAGAAAAAAGATATAATCAAGAAAAACTTTGACATGAACAAAGGAAAAAGATATTTCACATTTTATGATGGACCACCAACAGCAAATGGAAAACCACATGTTGGACACATCGAAACAAGAGTTATGAAAGACATAATACCAAGATATAAAGTTATGAAAGGATATCAAGTTATAAGAAAAGCTGGATGGGATACACACGGATTACCAGTTGAACTTGAAATAGAGAAAAAACTTGGAATTTCAGGAAAACAACAAATTGAAGAATACGGTGTTGAAAAATTTGTCAAAGAATGTAAAGAAAGCGTTTTCACATATGTGCATATGTGGGAAGAAATGACAAACAAAGTTGGATACTGGGTTGATATGGAACATCCATATGTAACATACCACAACGACTACATCGAATCAGTTTGGTGGGCATTAAGCCAATTATGGAAAAAGGGTCTTTTATATGAAGGACACAAAGTTATGCCATATTGCCCAAGATGTGGAACAGCATTATCTTCACATGAAGTTGCACAAGGATATAAAGATGTTAAAGACTTAACATGTGTTGCAAAATTCAAAGTTCTAGATGGTCAAAATATAGGAAATGAAGCTATTGAACCAAACACATATATTTTAGCATGGACAACAACTCCATGGACATTGCCATCAAACTTAGCATTATGTGTAAACAAATCATACACATATGCAGAAATAAAAGCAAATATTGGAACAGACGAAGAACCAGTATATGAAAACTACATTTTAGCAAAAGATTTAATTGAATCAGTATTAAGAGAAACACCATATGAAATAGTAAAAGAATTCAAAGGAGAAGAATTATTAGGAGTAAAATATGAACAATTAATGCCATTTGCAAAAATTGAAGGAAAAGCATTTGAAGTAATCCATGGAGATTATGTAACATTAACAGATGGTACTGGAATTGTTCACATTGCACCAGCATATGGTGAAGATGACAGTTTAGTTGCTAAACAAAATGGAATTACATTTGTAAATTTAGTAGATAAAACAGGAAAATTTGTACCAGAAGTAGAACCATGGGCAGGTAGATTTGTTAGAGACTGTAACGAAGATATTTGTAAATGGTTAGCAGATGAAAATAAACTATTCAGCAAAGAAAAACACATGCACTCATATCCACATTGTTGGAGATGTGACACACCATTACTTTACTATCCAAAAGAAAGTTGGTTTGTTGCAATGAGCAAACTAAGAGATGAATTAGTTGCAAATAACAATAAAGTAAATTGGTATCCAGACACAATTAGAACAGGAAGATTCGGAAAATTCCTAGAAAATGTAATTGACTGGGGAATTTCAAGAGATAGATATTGGGGAACACCACTTCCAATTTGGACATGCGAAGACGAAAACTGTGGACATCAAGAATGTATTGGAAGTATTGCAGAATTAAAAGAAAAAGCAATAGACTGTCCAGATGATATAGAATTACATAAACCATATATTGATAATGTACATTTAAAATGTCCAAAATGTGGTAAAGAAATGAAAAGAGCAAAAGAAGTTATAGACTGTTGGTTTGATTCAGGCTCAATGCCTTTTGCACAATGGCATTACCCATTTGAAAATAAAGAAATGTTTGAAAATAACTTCCCAGCAGGATTTATATCAGAAGCTATTGATCAAACAAGAGGATGGTTCTATACATTAACAGCATTAGGAACAGCATTATTTGGAAAAACACCATTTGAAAACTGTATAGTTTTAGGACATGTTCTAGATGAACACGGACAAAAAATGTCAAAATCAAAGAAAAACGGTGTAGACCCAATGGTATTATTAGACTCAGTCGGAGCAGATGCAACAAGATGGCACTTCTATACATGTAGTGCACCATGGCTACCAACAAGACTTGGACTAAACAATGTACAAGAAACACAAAGAGGATTTTTAAGCACATTATGGAATGTATACTCATTCTACGTTCTATATGCAGAAATAGATCAATTCAATCCATTAAAATACAATGACTTTAAAGTTACAAATGTAATGGATAAATGGATAATTTCAAAATTAAATACATTAGTAAAAGAAGTAGATGATAAATTAGATAAATACGACATAACAAGTGCAGCACTTCAAATTGAAAGCTTTACAGATGAACTTTCAAACTGGTATGTACGTAGAAACAGAGAAAGATTCTGGAGTCAAAAATTGACAGATGATAAAATTGGAGCATATGTAACACTATACAAAGTTCTAGTAACACTATGCAAAGTAGCAGCACCATTTGTACCATTTATGACAGAAGAAATTTATCAAAATCTAGTTGTAGGATTAGACGAAAAAACACCAGAAAGCATCCACTTATGCTTATGGCCAGAATATGACGAAACAGCAGTAGACAAAAAACTAGAACAAGAAATGGACTTAGCATACACAATAGTAAAACTAGGAAGAAGTGCAAGAAACTCTGTAAATATCAAAAATAGACAACCACTATCAGAAATGCTAATATCTGTAAACACATTACCTGAATACTATTCAGATATAGTAAAAGAGGAATTAAATATTAAAAAAGTTGAACTAGGAGCAGAAATGTCAGACTACGTAAACTTTGAAATTAAGCCAAATCTACCAGTTTTAGGAAAAGAATATGGAAAACTAATACCTAGAATAAAACAAGAAATTGCTAAGAAAAATCAAATGGACTTAGCAAATACAGTAAAAAACGGTGGAGTAGAATACATCGAGATAGATGATACACAAATAGCATTGAATTCAGAAAACTTGCTAATCACAATGAATGGTAAAGATGGATTTGCATTTGCAGGTGAAGGCGAAATAGGAGTTGTATTAGATACACATATTACACAAGAACTAAAAGAAGAAGGATATGTAAGAGAAGTATTATCAAAAGTTCAAAACATGAGAAAAGACAAAGGTTTTGAAGTTTTAGATAAAATAAATCTTTATGTTTCTGGAAATGAAATGCTTGAAAATGTTATCAAACAAAATGCTGGATTGATCAAACATGATACTTTGGCATTGGATATTGTTTATGATGCTGAAAGAGCTGATTATACAGAGACAAATATCAATGGAGAAGAATTAAAAATAGATGTTGAAGTTATAAAATAAAATGATGGATTGAGGTTAATATGAACAAAGAAAAATTAGTAGAAACAGAACAATTATCAGAAAAACAAAAGCTATTATTATACTTTTTTACATACTCATTTTTGGGGTGGATATTAGAAACAGCATATTGCATATTAACATTAGGAGTATTTAACAAAAGAGGATTCTTATATGGCCCAGTATGTCCAATATATGGATTTGGAGCTATATTATTGATAGAATGTTTAAAAAAGATAAAAACAAATTCGTTTGGAAAGTTTTTTATTTCCATGATTGCATTTACAATATTTGAATATGTTGTATCTGTTGTACTAGAAAGCTTATTTGGATTAAGATGGTGGGATTATACTGGTGAACCATTTAACTTTCAAGGAAGAATAAGTCTTGCATTTTCAATAGCATGGGGAATAATTGGTGTTATTTTTGTTGATAAAATACATCCATTCATAAAAAGAAAACTAGAAAGATATACAATTAGATTTCCTCACAAAGTACAAGTTGTTGTTCTAAATATTTTTTTAGTAATTATTTTAATTGATTTTGTTATGTCTATAATAAAGTATTCACCAGTTATGTATTTGTAAGAAAGCATCAATTGGATTATTAAGTAAAAACGTTCCCCATCTTGAAAATATTATTCAAGATGGGGAACGTTTTATGCTATATCATTAATTAAAGAATGAACTCTCTTTGAGAATTCAGAGAGCTCAGCAAGGTTTCTGAAATCATCAATTTGTGTTTTTTCTATAATGTTCTTCAGTTCGTCAGGGACTTTTAGTCCAAAATCCTCTTCAAGCTGAGTGAAATATTTTTTTAACTCACATTTCACAATTTTAAAATTCTCACATATAGAATCTAGTTCAACAACAGAATCCTTATTGTTATGACAAGAGCAATATTGAGATAAGATAATAAAATACGAGAAAATTGATGAATGAATGTAAGCAAGACAGATTCTTTTTTGCTCTTCAAGTTCACATTTTTCGGAATTTTCTTGAATTTCCCGAAATTTAGCATATCTTTCCCAGTTGTCTGAGTACTCAGTATAAAGTTTTATATGATTATACAAAGCTTTGCATAATATATATGGCCATGATATAAATCTCTTTATAAAACTTTTGATGTACTGAGAATAGAACTTTAAAAGATAAAGCATAGATTTTTTGAATTTCATTTGTGGTCTCCTTTTATAATTATAAAAACGAGTTAACGGGTTACATGTACTTATTATTATCCTAGTACAAGGATTTTTGGAGCCAATAGGCAGAATCGAACTGCCGACCTACGGGTTACGAATCCGTTGCTCTACCAACTGAGCTATATTGGCATTACAAAGAAATTATAGCATAAATAAAATCATTTTACAATAATCTTATAATAAATAACCCTGAATAAATTAGAGTAATCATGCATAAAAATAGGAAAAATCCGGAAAAAATCTAAATTTATAATAAAAAATCTATTGACAAAAACAATACCTAGTGATACTATGTACAAAGATACATAGAATTACTAGGTATTTAAATTTTAAAATAGGTATAAAAATCAAAAAATACCTTGGAAAGGAAAAGAAAAAATGAAAATCAACAAAGAATTATTAAAAGGAAGTACAAAAATGTTAATACTAGAAATGGTCAAAGACGAGAACATGTATGGATATCAAATGATAAAAAAACTAAAAGAAAAATCAAACGAAGTATTTGACTTCAAAGAAGGAACACTATATCCAATACTACACGCACTAGAAGAAGAAGGACTAATAACATCATATTGGGACGACACAATAGGAAAGAAAAGAAAATACTATGCAATAACAACAAAAGGCAAAAAATCATTAAAAGAAAAAAATGAAGAATGGAAAATATTCAGTGAATCAGTCAACAGAGTAATAGGAGGTGTTTCATTTGCAAATTAATGAATTTCTAAACTCTGTATGTGAGCAAATAAAATATAAACCAATACGAAACACCATATCAGAAGAATTAAAAAATCACATAGAAGACAAAAAAGAAGAACTAATAGAAAATGGACAAAACGAACAAGAAGCAGAAGAAAATGCAGTAGAACAAATGGGAGATGCAAAATTAATTGGAAAAGAATTAAATAAAGTGCATAAACCACGATTGGACTGGAAACTATTGATAATATTAATTATATTATTAGGATTTGGATTCTTAGTATCATATATAATAACACTAAATGAAGAAACAGAAATGATGAAATATATAAAGCAAAATGTAGCTGAATATATTACAACAAATTATATGTTAAAATATATAATGTATTTAGCAATTGGATTGATAATTGGGATAGCAGTATATTTTTACGATTATAAGAGATTAAAAAATAAATCATTAATATTATATGGAATTGCAACAGCAGTAATTATATTAACATTACTATTTGGAATGTCAGTAAATGGAATAAAATTTTTAAGAATAGGAAATCACGGAATAAGAGCTAATGCAATAGCAATGCCATTATATATTATTGCATTTATAGGATTTTTAGAAAATATAAACAAAGAAAATAAACTAACAGAAATCTTTAAAGAGAAGAACATAAAAATCAATGCAAATATTTTGTTAGTGATAGCATTAGGTATAATATCACTAGTAATGCTAACATTAATTCCATCACTATCATCTGTAATAGTAATGGCAATTGCATATTTAATTTTAGCAACAAGAAAAATAAAGAATGAGAGTAAGAATAAGAAAAAAGACATATTAATTTTATGGGGAATACCAATCATATTAGGAATAGTTTTTCTTTTGTTAGAAGGTATTATGAATCCATTTTTTTGGGATAGATTTATTTCAGTATATAACCCAGCAGAATATGAAGATGGATATGGATGGATTTCATTAAATAGAAAACAAATAATTGATTCAGCACAAAAATTTGGAGAAGCTGGTAATATGAGTTATGCTATATATTTGTTTGATAGTGAGTCAAATAATGAAATTATATCAATATTAGCTCATTTTGGGTGGATACCTACAATTGCTTTGATTATTGCAGTTGTTGCATTTTCTACAAAATTGGTAATCAATTCTTTTAAAATTAAGGAACAATATGGTAGTTTTATTATTTTAGGTATTGGATGCATGTTTATTTTGCAAAGTTTGTTTAATGTTTTGATTAATTTTAATTTGATTTATGATGCTAGTTTCAACCTTCCATTTGTGACATATGGTGGAGCTAATTTAGTAATAGATTTGATATGTCTAGCATTAATATTTTCTATATATCGTAGAAAAGACATAAATATGATGACAAATAAATAAAAACTCAGAGTTACTAAAATGTAATATTATTCGATATTGTCATAATTTGTCGAACGATTTTTCTTGATTTTTAGGCAAAACCATGATAATATAATGCCATGCAATTTATTTGACAATTGCATGGCTAAAATTTTTAAACAAAATTAAAATCAAACAACTTAGGAAAGGCATAGAACTTTAATTAATTTAATCAAATATTAATTCTAAAAAAATCCAAGATTAAAAA